>ERZ1740059.1271-NODE-1271-length-12770-cov-9.704129_pt1 | contig 12770 bp, 10 predicted proteins | sample MGYA00581744_ERZ1740059 | MGnify/ENA primary metagenome ERZ1740059 (study PRJEB43018, sample SAMN04849738) | marine metagenome | isolation source: floating plastic debris | place: Pacific Ocean | collected 2008-08-28 | study: EMG produced TPA metagenomics... | reverse complement strand
AAAGATACATGGCCCTGTGAAGGATTCTGCTGGTGTTAGTTTTGGCAATGTCTATGTTAGATAGAAGATTGCTGGCCAGTTGAGTTGTTTTTCAGCCCCATGATGATGATCCTGATGTCAGTGATGCAGATACTGGACTGCTGGCCATTTAGGGTGCTTGGCACTACACTGCTGTGGACCTGTGCCTTGTGTGTTGCATGAGAGGATGTTAGAACAAACAATCAACAGCTTACAACACCCTCCTGGTCAACTGAACTGTACTGAAAGATGTGGCTCTTAAATAGAAGAGGGTCTCCGCCAAGCAGGGCAAACACACTCCTCACATCAGTGTAGTGGGGCTATCCCATGCATAAGCGATTAGTATAGTAGAGCCATCTCATAAGTAGGGTATAGCCAGCCTTGTCATGCTGCCCCCTGTTTGGGGCGGTGTGACAAGTCTAGTGTATTGCAGGGTGGGTGTCAGAGGCATTTGCTTGTTGGACGCATTGTTGATCTCGCTCTGTCCAATGAAGTTCATTGTCCAGGAAGTTCATTGCTCTGTCGATTCCGTTGCAAAGAGATGAATAGGGCATGTTAATGATTAGCTCAAAATCCATTATTTTGGAGTTCCCGGACACACTCAGTCAATGATAGCATATATGATTTTGACTGTGTTTGTCTGGAAATTCTAGTGAAAATATGTATTGTGGGAATGTACCGGTACAACAGTTTCTGACCCTTTAAGTTGTCACAAACATTTATCTTAGGTTTTGTCCTTTCGAAGACATGGACTGCTGGGGTTTTTGAAGAACGGATATATGTGAGACCATACACTGGTACCCTATCAATATTGATGTATCTCAATATTCTTTCATATTCCAGGATAATGGCGAAGGCAATAAACGGAAATACAAGCAGTAAGAACCGGAGGCATATAGCGGCCTCGCCGATACCAAACTTTGCTACAAGCGTTGTGGATTTTATCCTGAGACAACTGCTTACACTCAATCTGACAAAGATGCTCATCTTTTATTTTGCAATGGTGGCCTTTGTCAGCGTTGTGTGTGACCTACAGAAACCTGTTCCTGGCTACTTTAGCAATAAGAAGAACGTCTTCAACCAGTATTTTGTGAAGCTGGGTTGGGGATGGACATTGTTGGGAATATGTTCGCTGCTGTGTCTTACAAACTTTGTTGAAAACAAGGGAGAGTTTAAGAATTTTCAATCTTCTATGGTTAGAGTGGCTGTGATGTCTGTGCTTTGGTACATATGCACTCATAGTTTTGAATGGTTTGAGAATGTTTCGGGACATTGCAAGTTTTCTCCTGGACACAGTACTAAGCGAGCATGTCTGCGAGCTGGATTTAGTTGGCTCGGCTTTGACGTATCTGGTCATTGCTTTTTGCTACTGTTCAGTATTATTTTCATCAATCAAGAATGTAAAGCTCTAGACAAAATCTCAAAGAAACTTGATGAATTAGAGCGAGATGGAAGCGCCAATGAAAATCCACCCTCTCTACTTTCGTTACTCAATTGCCGTCTCTACCTCAGAATTATTATGATATTTTTAGCATTTTTAATGTTGTTATGGACAGTTATGATGTTTTTTACATCAGTTTATTTTCACACAGTTGTCCAAAAACTTCTTGGACTTGCGATTGCAACATCGTGTTGGTTTTTAGTGTACAAAGTTTTAAATTTGGGCCCTCGATAAAATGTTATGATCCATTGATGAGATTAGATTAATGATTTATTTGAGTACACAGTTGTCTTACTATTATTGACTTATGATTATTACTTTGTCAATATCATGTCCCAAGTCTTTTTTGCAATATTTTGTTGATCTTTTGGATTTTCTGATTTTATTGTTTTGCTCATGAATATGTCTGTCTGTAGGTTTTGTTACTAAAATAAATTGCTAGTCTCCGGGAATCGAGCTGATCAATCTCAATCCAAATGACAATCCTTTATAATCATCATAGCAGCTCATGTATTCCCATAGTTATTCATAAATGGTGGTTTGGAATGAAACAGGAATCTAAAACTTACATGTACATGTATTCTGACTGTATGAAAATTTCGAAATAAACTACTTTTCTGTTCAACTACCCATCTATGATTAACCCTCACTTTAAAATGGGGTGAAGAGTTGACAAAAAGCACTGCCTGAAATCTGGAGGAGCAACCTGTTCAGACTTAAATAAGCCTTTATATGCAAGGCTATGTAGCTTCTTTTCAGTAACAACCATTGAAGTTGGATTGGCATTTTGAATCATAATAGCCTTTTTTCACCATGTTGTGATTTTATCCTTATCTCACATTGTTGTCTGCATTTGGCTTTATCTAAGCCTCCTTTCAAGATGCCGACTTGTGACATTACATGCAACTGTCTGTGACCAATGGAAGCTGGAAAAGAACATTGAAATTGATCATAATTCCAGAAAGGGTCAAGTATAGGTTATCCTATCCGGGAATTTTCACTCTTGCTACTACGCCGCTAAAATGTTGTGCGCTGGGAATCCCAGAAAATTTAAGTTGAGGCTTTATCGTAATACTGTATCACTGATTGAGTGTTCAGAATTACATGTAAATGTTAGCCAGATACAGTTTTGTTTTGCTCTGAACTCTTCCTACATTGCAACTCAGCCTGATAAAATGTTTCATAGCTGTAGCTCGTCAAACTGGAGTTCTGCTCCCAGGTTAGAAGAGAGGGTAACTCTACTAAATTAGAAACCTGTATGTATCAAGATTCAGGATGTGCTATCGCTAATGTTGGCTAGAACAAGTTTGTTCCCTTCCGGTGCGAGTGCTGGGCCGAATCACCGGGGCTCGCTCCGGTAAGTCGACCCACTCAGTAGGGGACATGCTTGTTCTAGCTTTTCAGAAAAGCAAGCTATCTGAATGTTATTTTTTGACCCTCCAACATATCTTTGAAGAGTCCGTAATTTCTTACTAATCGATATGAAATATGAAACCAGACAGTTTCTGACTAAACGAATGCTAAATGATCAGCAAATCACAGTCTTTCTTGCCCGCCAAGGTCACTGCTTTTACATCGGGGTCACACATGATACTGAATCTGCAGTCAAGTCCTACATAACTGAGTGGACTGATGTCAGAACTCAATCCTGGTGCTGACCTGTCCGAAAAAAGTGTAGACCAGATGAATATATTGATAACTGTTCAGGCTACAAAATTCCTATAGTTTTGCTATTCCCATTGTTATGGCGTGGCTAATATTGTTGCCCTGAAACCTGCAACCAGTGCTCTAGGAATAAAAATATTCTCAAGTACACTTGTCAACTATCTGCTTCAAATTATTGTCAAATCAAATTTTTTGTTGCAATTGCTTATGCATGTGATCCCTTGTATAAAACTCAGAACTAAAAGGGCTGCAAATACTTTTCTTTTCAAAACTGTACCTTTTCATGCCACAGTCACTACTATTGTGCACCAACGCTTCAAGTCATGTAGCATGGTAACATATAGTACGTATCTATTGTATCCCTCGATGGATGCCGCATAAGGGTAGAGTATGTAAATTAGGAACATACATGTGTGGTCACTGATAGAAATGCAATGTTCGAGTTTATTCATCTGAGAATAACAATAACAGTGTGTCCTTTAAGAGCTCTATGCTACTAAAGAGCAAACAGTTCAATACTGGAGTTAGAATGAGCTTCAAATACAAGTCACGCAATACTCAAAAACTCTCTCAAACCCTCAACTAAGTCCTTAGCCAACAGATCATAATAAAGAAAAATACTCAAAAATCTGATAATTCAATAAAATAGTAAGTAAATAACAATAAAATAATGTGTAATCATAGAATATCAAAAAATCAAAAGGATTTTAACATACAAGCGCATACAAAATTCAAGTCATCGCTCCCAGTTATGCTACATGTACCGTACACGCACACGTAAGAAGTAGGAATGAGAACAGGAATTTCTGATACGGCTTGACTCCTATAAAGCCAATCGTCATAAAACACGGCAATAAGACTCTATTGGAGCACTAGCAGTGCAATTAAACATAGTACTCCGTGGCGACTCTATGCCTTTGTGTGATCTTTGTTGGTGCAAGCTGGTGCATGGTCTCAAAAAAACCACATGATGTGGAAAATCACAAAAGAAAAAATATTATTGCATAGTTCGAAAATATAATCAGCACAACCCATTCAAATTAGGACGGAAAGCTTTCTTTGCTTTCAACGTTTCAATAATAAAAGATATAAATGAATGAAATTGAAATACAATATTGGAGTTGTTCCCTGTTTTCTGTGGGGTGATCACTCCTCAAATGGGTTGCAGGTAGTAGAAAAGTGTGACTAAAATGTTCATTCTATTTAAACTTCAACAAATGGAAAAAATGGTTTGACAACAGCAGGTTTTGAACACCAGGACTTAGAATTTCATTGCACACAGGCAGAGACTAATTAAGTAGTAAGGCTATGATATGCCGATAGAGGAATGATGATAATAACAAAACATTTTTATAGAAATCCTGAAGCGTACAATACTCTCAAAATATGATATCCTTTAAACATAATAGCAACGTATTTTGGTGAAGGAAAGCACAAGAATCAAGGTGGCATTTATTTTAAAAAAAAACTTGTTTGAGTTTACAATATCAGTAGCAGATCTTTTAAAACCTTGTGTGGATAGAAAGAGAAATCGATGACATGTCTTACCATCTGCCACTACGACTGATCATATCATGTCGAAATGGAAATGGTCCCTCCGATGCTGATGTAGAACGGAATGGGTTGTTTGACCCTGGTGTTGGCGAGAAGTATTTCTGTCGAGATTTCTGTAAATCTGGAAAGCATATGCAGATCAACATTGTATAATACCATAATTACAGATCATAAATAGCTGAGTATTGAGAGTGCTCGGCCAACCTATACCAACCAATACACAAAACCCTAAAAAAGGAAATACAGTACAATCCTTTTCTATGGTATGAATGGGCAAAATCATCATAAATGGCGTGCAGGGGTGTGCGGTAAACCCCAGAATGTTCTGGTGTTATGGAGACCCAACAATAGAAACTGTTCTAGGGTTAACTTTGAAAAAAATCAACCAAAAAACATAACTTTTCAACCCCAGAACATGAAATTCTGACTACTTGGCAATATTTTAAGTTCTAAAAACTTGAAATTATAACATTTTAATCAAGAATTTGGGTATTTACGGTATGGAAACATCAACCCCAGAACATTTTTCGGCCACCAGAACTGAGATTTAGATTTTGTTCTGCAGTTGGCGAAAAATTGCGGCACGCCTCTGAACATGTGATGTGACATATAGTTTGCAGACAACTTTTAGCAGGGTGATGTCAAAAAGGTAAGCTTAACTAAACCTTGTTGAAATGTTTGTAAGGCAAGCACAACATTCAAAACAATAATTACAACAAAAAAATTCACCAAGACAAGCGATGGAAGTAGAAACACAACACTGATGATGATGAAACTATAACAGAATTTACAAATCAGCAGCTTAAAAGTGTCGAACAACATTGAAAATCTAGAATACTTTGATCGAATTACCGTCAATCGGTTGATAGACGCTATTTACATCCAGTGGTTGAAACCAGAATATTCTGAAATATCCCAGTAAATACAGTCATGAATTTCCTGCATTCACCAATGTGCTGTGGTTAGACTAGGTATATGGACAGTAGGTATTATGTTGCTAATTGGACGTGGGAAAGTTTGTAGCTTGGCCCTCCTTGTAAGAAAAGCTAGTTCAATAACAGCTGGAGAGTGATAAGCAGCCGCCACCTAATCAGAACACATTGTTACAGAAGTTAGAGTTAGAGAGTTATGTAAGAATTATGGAAGAGTCAAAAAGCTCTTACCCGTAATGGCCAGTAGCATTTTCTTTCTTGCTCCCATGGTGCTGATACCCAGCTCCTTCAAATCTTGGTCATTCAGAGTAGCAAAGGTAGCCAAGTCAATCTGAAAAATGAGGAGCAGCTCATAAATAATAACAAAAGCTACAGTCTGCACAGGATTCTGTATAAAGGTCTCAAGACAATCACGAGGCCCAAAAATCACCAGCTTGCAATCGCAGTGAGCAAGTCAATATTATTCTCTGCATAAATATTCATGATTGTTGTTGCAAAACACTATCAAATAATATGAAGACTTAGGGGAACACCAAAAGTTGTCTGAGAAGTCTCAACAGGGATAATGAGTTTCCAAAAATAAGTGGGTGGACAGCATTTTCGATTCTGGCACGCACAAACCTCTTGCTGAAGGAACAGGTCGGTGTATTTATCCAGTCCCAGTTTGCGGAACAGTTCAGCCATATCAGAGTTCTCAGGGGTGGAGACAGGTACTTGAGGGGGAGGAGGGGCAGGCGGCTCGATAGGGTTGGTAGTACGACCCAGGCTAGTGCTCAGTATATCGCCATACTCTTCAACTAGACATGAGAAGAAGATAAAAGGGAATGAGTTTGGCCACCAATGTAGCCGTGACAGGAAAGGTTTAAAAAGGAGGAAAACATGGGAATAAATTTGCATACTTAGTGCATGGAGAGTGACACAAAAGTGATTAAATTTATGCAAACATAACAACTCATCACAAAATATCATCAGATTGGAAGGTGATATCACCACATACAGTATAGTTAGGATCAAGTTCAATTTTAACTTGTCACCGATAGTACAGTGACATTATGCATAGGATGGACTCCACATGGACTCAACACATGGTTGAAAAGTCAGTTGCTGGCAAGGAATTGATTAAGGATGGTTCCCAACTCAGCATGTTTAATAAACGATTTCACAGTGCTTCAAGTTGCACTTGTAAGGCATACTTTTCTTGATTAGGTCTGGTGGCAGTGGGTTGTCATTATGGTTACTGAGCTTTGAATCCTTCCATGGATCACCATCTTCATCACTCTCTTGCTGCTCATACGTAGTGGCCATGTTTGGTCCTTCGTACCTAAAAGCAAGAGCAGTAGCAGTGTAACAAAACGATCTGATTACGCTGAAGTATTGGTGGAGAGTTGACAAAATAAGAAAGTCAGGATAAGAACTCTGATCTTACGGTTAGAAGCGGTCCGAAAGCGGCACATGCGGTCAACTTAGGAATTAAAGACTCATCAATTAGATTTCCTACGATCAAATGATATCACCTCCATAATTTCAGGCCATTGGTTCCAATAAAGAATCGTTCTGTCAGCGAAATGATAAATTAATTGGAAATTGGTTCATCAGTTTCTTTAACTGGTAAGGATTAGGGGTTCTTTGTATTGATGATGAAATATGGATTAAGAGCGCATATGAATCGTCATCAAATTTCCTGAGTGTGGATTAACTGGTTCATCCGGATCACCAACACCAAACTCAATATTATTATTATATTACTCTCATAAATATGTCCTGTATGCACACATAGTTGTAGCAATGGTCGTACCTTACGCCATTCTGTTTGAGTCTGTCTCTGATCACCGAATCAGGCATCGACCTGGAGAAACCGAGACCAGACCAAAAGTCTGTTGGGTTCCTGGTTTCCCCTGAGGGCTCCTGTTCGATAGCTAGAAATACAAGTAATACAGCATTGAAGTCAAAGTCAACCATTTCGATGGATATTCAATAGGCCTAAATGGTTTATATTTTTGTAAGACTTGCCAATTTTATCATATTTTAGTTTCAACATCAAAAAGCTGGCAGGTGGGAAGAAACATACACTGCGTTGGATGCTACCCAAAATTTTAAAAACGGCTTCAAAACCAAGAGGTGTCATATGGCGATATCAAGCCAGGTACCAAACCAGGTGGTTGGCACAATTCCCACCAACCACATAGAGTTACAGCTTATTTATGTACTGTACTCGTTATTTTATAATTTATGATTTTTACCTTTGGAGGCCATGACCTTCTTTCTCTCATAGTCGGCTAGCGCTGCAGTCACGTTAGCTGGATTCACAGCTCCATTCGGAGGCTGAGCTGAGAGGCCAGGTGGAGGTTTCATCAGACTAGAGTTTCTGTTTGCCGATGCCATCAGTCGATCATTCTGTGAGCTCATCAACCTATCGTGGGCCGAGGCCATCAGCCGGTCATTGTTGAGCATACGATCAGCAAGCCGTTCTATACCCGGAGCTTTCTTATCATACATAAGATCGGAGCCACCGTTCATCGATGCTGCCGCTGCCTCGCTGACTGAGCCCCTTGATGCGTTCAAACTCATACTGAAAATACAGCATTCAGTTAATACATTGAGTTTTTGGTACTGCAAGTCGAAAAATGAAGAGACTTTTGAAGTTGCATTTGCGGTTGCATCACCTTTTGCTACGGAATCTAGGGTCTTCCAAATATTATTGCGCCTATATTACTTGACAATGCTGAGGGTCCAATTAGGTGTACGTAAACCATCTCTCGACATTATTGTTAGATAAATTTTAGTCCTGGAAACAAGGGGCTCATTTTTTTCCATGTAACCTGGATAGATTTATGATTAGACGGTTAGTTGACGGGAAAGGGATTGCAATATTTTACATCTCATTGACATATTTGAGCATGCTTTACAGAACGTGGATCATTTCAGCCAAAGTCAATCTACTAAATGACATTCAAATGATTGATTCTGTTTCCCCCTTTGATCTTGCTACGCCCAATGGAACAATAACAATTCAACAATCGAGATGGCTAGTAAAAGGAAAGCACTACGGCATTACTTGAGGAGTAATCAAATGGGATATAACCGTCACTTCCACGGAATTGTGTTGCATTAAAATATCAAGTTAATGAGCTGTAACTTATTTTGCCAAGATGGAAAAGAGAGATCATGTATCACTTCCCATCCCGTCAAAATCAAACTAACTCCGGCGGGGTTATTACCTGGAGCCCACACTTCATTTTCTTCAACTGTCACCGCCTGCCACCTACTCTACTGATCATATATACATCGGCTGATCTTAGGTTTTCATCATTCACTATTTTACTATTAGCAGTGAAAATTGGAAATTTGCTAAGCCAAGAATCATCATGTATAACATAATGAGCCAGGCCTCATTCATGTAACTACATGTTACCGGCAAGTTTGTGAAATATGAGTCATTGTAAGTAATGTATAGGGCAGGGTATATTTGGTAGTCTATTAGATCTCAGAACTCACCTGAGACTGAATGAACGTCTGGAGGCAGCGGGCGATCTGGAGGCAGCAGCCTGTTGAGCTCTCTGGTGAATTCCCCTAAGGTCAGCTCCAGATCCGCTCCTGTGCAGCTTCTGGCCTATATCCATCAAATGCGCTCCGCTGGTGCTCAGGTTCACTGCAACAGGTTGTCAAAAGGAGTTCGTTTTCATCTTATAGAGATTAAAAATGTGACACAAATTGGCGAAAAAAAATTCACAGCGAATCTTCCTGTTCATAAGGTAGATCGGATATTTAGAGTTGTTCAAGGGTGAAAGGTGACACACATCTCAATTTGAACATAGATGGGAAAATCAGATCAGTTTGAAATTGGGAGTACGTTATCCTGTCAATTGATCAGAGTATTTTTATATTGCATCATTTTGAGTGCGTTATTGAGAGTCTTGAACTGAGCAATCTGCAAAATATATTTACCCAAAACTGGAAAAATACTAGCATCACCAAGGAGTCCCCATATTATAGGCCTACTCACATATTCAAACCAAATACAACGTCTCAGTTTTGAACCATCCATGACATCTGAGCTTTTAGTGCAATCGAAAAGACACCCCCATAATTTGTTGCAAATGATAAACTGAACAAGCCCAATAACCTGATGAGGTAACTCGTTCCCGCCATGTTGTAATACATCGTAATTTCACTCAAAATGTTATCATTAAATAACACAAGGTTATAAACTTGCTTCACCCTTGCTGCCCTGTAACCACTGAGGCGGTGGCCTGAAATACATGATAATTGCAGGGTCTCCAAGTTCAACAAGACCCGACCAACCGATACAGATGTCCAAACTTCATCCAGATTATAGTATGAAAACAGCTCTAAACAATTTAAATCATGAAGCCCTGAGCCTAGGCGTGGGAGCACTCAGCAGGCCATTCGCAAGTGTGGCATAAACTACTTACAATCTTTTTTGAGAGTTTTGGTTAGTAGCTCGAGGTCCATGTGGTTGTGAGACGGCTGTGCATGCGGGGGTAGCTGGTGATGCCCCGCTGCAGAGGCAGCAGCAGCCATCATCGACTGCTGTTGTTGTTGCTGTTGATTGACTAGTGATGACATGTTTGTGTTAGGTGAGTGAGAGCGGCCATTACTAATACCGCTGCTGCCGTTTATTGCACATGATCCGCTGCCGGGTGAGTAGTGGTTAGCCGTGGATAGGTGCTGCGGACTGGCTGGCGTAGATGTTGACTTCAAAACTGCAATCATAACAGACAATAATGGTCATAATATGCACGTTATTGTGTCCAGAGTAGATAAAAAATCTGTCCCACTTTGTAAAATTCTAATAATATGTCCGAGGCTGACTTGCACTTGATGAAATATTAGACAAGTTTTATAAGAAATTGAAAAAGAACCCAACAATATATCATATTATATTTCAATTCAACATTCATTGCAAATAGATTCTCAATCAGTTTTGTAAAATTTGTAATATAAAAATTACAAATTATGATCACTAATGAGCTAAACCTGTGTATATTTGTCTACAAGATTTGTAGATTGAATTCTTCTCTTATCGTTGGTGCTTAATAGAGACAGACTGGCTAGGCTTCAAGTTCACTGCACTGCCGAAATCACAGCAACACCGCTCATAATTGGTGAATCGCCTGAGATTACGGAGCAAGGCTGACAGCAAGTAGTGGTGATCATTGGCGGGCGCGATAATTGCCATCAGGGTGCAACCCCTCCATGCCACTTTAGAATTTAAATCGGAATTGCCTAACAAATGCACCTTCATCATTTTCATGCCAAATTGACCATTGTACATGGGTCACTTGCTGCAATTGCAAGCCATTGTCATACAAGATCGGTGAAATGATCATTAAGTGATCTTGTATGAAAACAGAGCTAACTACAGTGTACACAGGAATTTAATAAAAGGTGTATTACATAATATCAACAATGTGTCTCAGCTATGCTAGTAAATAAACAAATTTCCATGGCATTGTGACAGCGCCACTTTCCCATTCATCAGCAGACCCTAGACTTCTGATTCAGCTCTTTATGGGATTTTGTCATTGTTCTGAATTAATAAATCACCATCCAGCGATATAACACAACCCAGGTAAATAGAGTCACCAATCTCTAATCACTACAATACCTATTGTTCTGTTGAGTAAACATCTGCAGTGAAGTGAATAACATATCCTACTTATTTATTGCAACACTGATGATCAACTAGCTTAGGCAGTCTTATGGTTTCATTTTCACAGAAACGGCTAATGACAAAAGACTGGCCCCACCTCAGCATTCTATATTCGACCAGACAATTACTCATCCTTCCGATATGAGTAATGAGTTACGGATCAAGAATGACCAAATCTCCAGAGAGCCTTCATACAGCGCTCTGCACAGTTTGCAACGCCAATCTGTCATGAAATACTACACATCATCTTGAAATATTCAAGTTTGCTCAAACTCTGTTTAAATGCTTCACATGATTGGCATTTGCAAAGGGATTTAAGATATGACCTATTGGTTCATGAAGCAGTGGGCTAACTTACATTGTGACTTATGGTCTGCTGGGGTGTTGATATGGTTTGGTGAAGTGTTGGATGTATGATGTTGTAGACTAGTTACGTTAGCATTGCGGGCTAGAGAGCTATTTTCATTCAGATCTTTGACTATGGTAGTGTACTGCGCTGGTGCTTGCATTTGCTGAGTGGGGGACACTGCAGCTGGAGATGTAGCAGACATGGCTTTCTTCATCTCTGCAATGTTGTGTTGTTGTTGTTGACCGTTCAGCGCCACAGAACTTGGAATCATCATCAGCGCTGGATTTATTAGACCTGGTGACAAGAAATATAGGGTAATGTTACCATGGATTACAAGACTATAAATAAATAAATTGAAAAAAGGTAACTTCCACTTGGCAAAACAAAATATTATTTATGGATTATTAATCTCTCTGTAAAGATTTGTTACATTACATAGGCATGGCCCTAAATCCTGTTTACATGGACAACAGTAAATACAGTGCAATCATATTTCTATATATATGCGTCACGGCAACAGACGTGAACGATATCTACTCCAGTTCGCAAGTTCTCAAAAAATCAATGAGCCATGTCATCAACGTATTTAGAAAAAATCAAACAAAAATCTGATATTTAGAATCTTGTGAGCAAATATTGTAGAACAGGTCTAAAAATACCATCACTGCTCAGGATTTATACACATTATGACAATGGCGCTAAGTGTAGAGTTTGTGTAACTTTGATGTAATATGGCTCTCCAAGAACAAAACCTTCAATTACTCAGCAAATAGGCTTAACCTTTTTGAAAGTACCAGGCTTCCGCTACATTTGCATATAAAACATAAATCCTGCATTTTCACAGACAAAAATATTGACTCAGCAATATTTGCTGCAGGTGAGCATAAAGTGAACAAAAACACTTCAGAGAGGACTTGCTTTTTGACTGACACATGACACACCAAACCAATGAGCAGTGAATACTGCATATGCCCAAACAAAATATAGAAGCCAATGCTTTAGCCTTTCTTAAATTTTGAAGACCGCTATATTTTTCTGCAGAGCCTCTGAAAAAGGTTTGGTGTTTATAGAGTTCCACCCGTTTTTGGAATTCTTTAGCTCCCGAGCAGGTGAATCTGCAACTCTAACAATGTATGG
>ERZ1740059.1269-NODE-1269-length-12774-cov-7.161333_pt1 | contig 12774 bp, 11 predicted proteins | sample MGYA00581744_ERZ1740059 | MGnify/ENA primary metagenome ERZ1740059 (study PRJEB43018, sample SAMN04849738) | marine metagenome | isolation source: floating plastic debris | place: Pacific Ocean | collected 2008-08-28 | study: EMG produced TPA metagenomics... | reverse complement strand
ATGCAGCGCCGCGGTCAGGACCAGGCCGAGAAAGATTATTCCCCAGATCGAGAAAAAGATCCCCGTAGGCAGCTCTGGCGGAATGCCGTCCGCAACGGCGCGATCCCCAATACTCAGTCCAATCCCGAATTGCGGCAGCAGCGGCACAAAAAACTGTGCCAGAACAATCACAAGGAAAAGTGGTTTAGACGATAGCATAAATGTCAGCCTCCTCCTTCTCCATCGCAAAGCTGATCAGAAACTTCCAGTCATTCATTTGTGAACGGGTGGGCGTGTTCGGATCAGCGGACCGCGGCGGCGGCCTTATAGAGCGTGATGAAGAGTTCCCGCATAGCCGGTTCCGCCAGGCCCGCGCCGCCCGGCGACTTGGCCATCAATTCCAGATCATGCAACCGCTCGATAAGCCGAGTCAGACGCGGCGTCGGCCACTTTTTTAACCGTGTCTGAAAGGCTGGCCAGTCCGATTTCCAGACGGGCGGCTTCAGCTTCATGCCAACATTGCCGGCGCCACTTTCGCCTTGCAGCGCCTGCGCCTCTAGCATGCGGCTGGCTTCCATTTCGAACAGACGAATGAAGCTGATCGGCGACAGGCCCGTATCGACAACCCGATCCATCTCAGCCTGCGCCCGTTCGATGTCCCCATTCAAGGCCATCAAAACGGCATTGCGGGCGCTCTCATCGGCATTCGTTTCACAAAGGGCGCGAACGTCTTCCGCACTTACCGGACGGCCCAGATTGTGCGCGTAGACCGCCAGTTTTTCCATTTCCGCATTGGCCAGGCTGCGATGCCCGGGCAAACCGCCGACAAAGGTCGACAAGGCGTCGGCCTCAATCTCGACGCTGCGCGACAGAAGAAAGTCGCGCACCAGGTCTGACATATCTGCTGCCGAATCCGAGAACAGATGCAGGGCCGCCGCAGTCGGAGGCGCTACGAACGCTGTCCGCAGTTTCGACCGCGTGTTGAGCGACCCGTTTTGAACGACCAGTTTCGCGGCGACCCGGTCCGCCGGCAACGCCAGCACTTCCTTGAGGATGGCAAACAGTTTCTCGCCTTTGGTGCGAATGCGAATGATCGTTCCGTCGCCGAGCAAGGACACCGCTTCCAGGGCATCAAACAATTTGGTCGGCTCGCGCTTCACATCATCCTCGTCCAGAGTCAGGACGGTGCTGGGGACCGCTTTTTCCCAGGCTTTGATCAGATGCGTGGCCTGGTCTGCCACGACGCCTTCATCCTCGCCAAAGATCAGCGCAAACTGGCAGGCAGGGTCAGGCTTTTTGGCAAATCGTTCCGCGCTATTGCCCTGGAACTTCATTCGGCATTGGCCATCTGGATGCGCAAATCATCAGCAATCCGACGGGCCAGCACATTCATCGCGCGGTCCGTCGCGTCGATCTGTGCGGCAATGTCGGAAAAGGGCGCATCCGGCACCAGAAAGCTGGTTTCAGCGGTGCTCTTGCCCGAGAGCGCATTGCCTTCGAAGGAAAGCACATAGTCGGCGCTGACGATAATGTCCGTCCGCGTCGCCGATTCGTCGGGCCGCAATGCCAGCCGTCCAATGCTCTCATCCAGCACGATGTTCAGACTGGCCGGACTGTCCAGACCGGGCAGGCCCGGAGCAAGTTCCTGCAACAGAGCTTTGCGCAATGCATGGCCGGCGCGCCCTTCAATCGTCTCGACATTGATATTCCCGCTGGCAGCGCCGCCAGCATAAAGCGGCGTAAACCCGCACGCGGAAAGGGTCATGACCAGAAGAGCAATCGCGAGCTGTTTCATCATATGACGATATTCACGATCCGCCCCGGAACCACAATCACTTTCTTGATGCTTTTATCAGCGATGAAGTTCTGCACGCTGGGTTCGGCCAGGGCTGTGGCTTCTATGTCATCCTTGCTGGCGGTTTTGGCGACTGAGATTTCAGCCCGGCGCTTGCCATTGACCTGGATCGGCAAGGTCACGCTGTCTTCGACCAGTAGGCTCTGATCCACATCCGGCCAGGCCGCCGCCGAGCACAGGCCCTCGCCACCAATCAGGCTCCAGCACTCTTCCGCCAGATGTGGCATGAAAGGCGTCAGACAGCGGGCCAGCATGAAGGCGCCCTCGAAGCGGGCATACAAAATGTCTTCGGCGCCCTGCTCTGCTTTTTTCAGAACAGTCACCCATTCATGCACGCTGGCAATCGCGGAGTTGAAACGAAACTCTTCAATCGCCTTGTCGACAGCATCAGCCGCCTTGTGCGATGCGCGGCGCAGCGCCGTAGCCGCATCGCTGTCATTTGGCTGACCATCGCGCGGGGCCGTGCTCAACGCATTGAAGACACTCCAAACCCGCTGCACGAACCGACCCGCGCCTTCCGCGCCGGACTGGGTCCACTCAACATCGCGTTCCGGCGGGCTGTCAGACAGAACGAACCAACGGGCGGTGTCGGCGCCAAAGCTCGCGATGATATCATCCGGATCGACCACATTTTTCTTGGCCTTGGACATTTTAATCACGTCGCCAACCTCAACCGGTTTGTCGGTCGCGATCTCAATTGCTCCATCTTCGGTTTTTTGGATCTCTTCCGGAAACAACCAGCGACCATCTTCAGAGCGGTAAGACTCGTGCGTGACCATGCCTTGTGTGAACAGGCCAGCGAACGGCTCGCCGTTCGGCAAATCGACTTCGCCAACGTCTCGCATCGCGCGCATGAAAAAGCGCGCATACAACAAGTGCAGCACCGCATGCTCGACGCCGCCCACATATTGGTCGACGGGCAACCAATACGCCCGTTCCGCCGGATCATCGACGCTGGCAAAGCGGGCGAAATACCAACTTGAATCGTTGAATGTGTCGAGCGTGTCGGTTTCGCGCAAAGCAGGCTTGCCACAATTGGGGCACGTGCAGTGTATCCAGGTCGGGTGATGCTCGAGCGGGTTGCCCGGTTTATCGAAGCTGACATCATCTGGCAGCCTCACCGGCAAATCGGATTCGGGCACCGGCACGATGCCACATTCTTCACAATGAATGACCGGGATCGGACAGCCCCAATAGCGCTGCCGAGATACGCCCCAGTCGCGCAGGCGGTAATTCACCGTGCCCTGGCCGAGCGCTCTGTCTTCAATCTGGCCAATTGCCTGCGATTTGGCGGCGGCAATTTCCTGGCCGTCCAGAAAATCGGAATTCATAATCGTCCCCGGCCCGGTATATGCCGCATCCATGTCTGCGCCTTTGCCCGATGCGACCCAGGCGGCAGACGCGGTTTCCTTATCCGATGGCTTCACCACAGGCAGGATGGGCAGATCGTATTTGCGGGCAAAATCGAAGTCGCGCTGATCGTGTGCGGGACAGGCGAAAATCGCTCCGGTGCCATACCCCATCAAGACGAAATTCGCGATATAGACGGGCAAGGTCTGATCTTCGACGAAGGGGTGTTTGACCCGCAAGCCCGTTTTGTATCCCATTTTTGGAGCTTGCTCGATCTCCGCTTCCGATGTCCCAATCTTCGCGCACTCAGCTCGGAAGTCCTCCACCTCGCTTGTGCTTTCTGCCAATGCGATTGAAATCGGATGGTCCGGCGAAAGTGCAACAAAACTCGCCCCGAAAAGCGTGTCTGGTCGGGTTGTGAAAATCTCGATGCCTTGCGCGGAAACTTCCAAAGCGTCTTTCAGGTCCTCATATTCGCAACTATCAACCTTGGTCAGATCGTAGTCATCTTGGGCAAATGCCTGCTCGACTTCATCCAATGACGTAAATCCTGTTGGCGGTTCCCATTCGAACCGCATCTGCAAGCCTTCGGATCGCCCGATCCAGTTGGCCTGCATGGTCCGGACCTTTTCCGGCCAGCGGTCGAGCTTCTGAACTTCGGTTAGCAAGTCCTCGGCATAATCGGTGATCCGGAAGAACCATTGCACCAGCTCGCGCTGTTCCACCGGTGCGCCGGAGCGCCAGCCTTTGCCGTCAATCACCTGCTCATTGGCCAGAACTGTATTGTCGACCGGGTCCCAATTCACTTTGGCCTTCTTCTGATAGACCAGACCCTTTTCCATGAATTTCAGGAATAGGCGCTGCTGCTCACCGTAATAGTCGGGATCACAAGTGGCGAATTCGCGCGACCAGTCGAGCGACAAGCCAAGCTTTTCAAATTGCGCCTTCATGGCGTCAATATTCTGATAGGTCCAATCGCCAGGATGGACGCCCTTTTCCATCGCCGCATTCTCGGCTGGCATGCCGAACGCATCCCACCCCATCGGGTGGAGGACATTATACCCTTTGGCTTTCTTATGCCGTGCCACGACATCGCCCATGGCATAATTGCGGACATGACCCATGTGCAGACGCCCCGACGGATAGGGAAACATCTCCAGCACATAGGCTTTTGGCATGTCCCCTGCCTCGGCCGGTGACTTCGCTTTAAACAGGTCCGCAGAAGCCCATGCTTCACGCCATTTGGGTTCCGCAGCCTGCGGATCATATCTTGAGGCCATCGCCTCCCCCATACATGTAAAATCTAGTCGAGTTCAGACGCTTTGAGATTGCGTGCCCGCGATAGGATCGCATTTTCGAGCTGAATACCAGTCTCCAGATCGATGCTGGCATCGACCCAGCTGCCATCCTGATTGGTCTGGCGGAACACGCTGACCTTCACACCATCGGCGCGCAGGCGCGAATCGAGAATATAGACCGTCGCCTTGATCCGCTCGTCTTCGGAACCTTCAAACGACTTCCAGTCATATATGATCGTACCGCCAAACGGGTCGGCGCTATCGAGCGGTAAAGCGCTCAATGTGTCCAGGCTGGCGCGCCATAGATAGGGATTTGCGCCGCCTTCAATCTCTTCGACCACGCGAGTTTCAGCATTATTGCCGCCACCGAACACGCAACCTGTTAGCGCGAACGCTCCGACTGTTGCTGCGATAAGCGTTGAAACTGCCTTCATATCGTCATTTCCCGTTGGCAAGACCTTGTTGATTAACTGTCTCTATAACACCTCAAACTCAGCCTGCCAGTGCTCTTGTGCTGATGGCCCGCGAAGGATGAAACACCGCTTATGTCGATCCGCACTCTGGCTTTCATGACCCCTTACTTCCTTCCATTCTCCGCCGCTTTGGCGCAGGCTGATACGCCTTGGGAGACAGAGTTAGAGATGGAATCTGTCACAGTTGTGACGCCGGTTTCGGACAGCGACGCGCCGTTTGATGTCAGGCCTGTGCTTGGCGAACTGTCGCTGATCACGACGTCCGAGCGAGTATTGGAAAACGGCGTCCGCTTGCGCGCCCGAGGAGCGTTGAGGCTGCAGGCTGATCATCCGCAACGCCCTGGCGGAACTGGCGGGTTTGGTGATGCGACAGTCGCACCGGTCGGCGCCTTTTCGGGTCTGTCAGCGGCCCTGCCGCTTGAGACCAGCGAAACACGCGCCAGACTGGAAACCGCCTATTTTCAAGTCGATGGCGGCTATGGAGAGCTGCGCTTCGGCAAGGATCAGGGCGTTGGCGCCCGTTTTCATGAAGGCACTAGATCCGTCCTTTCACATGCCCGGCTCGACAGCGCTCTACTGGACCCAACAGGCTTGAGCACGGTGCGCACGCGGCACGACCTGACGGGCCCCAGTTTGAAACTCTCTTATGCCACGCCGCGTCTCATCGGATTGCGCGGCGGCATCAGCCTGACGCCATCCGCCGACGCGGACGGACTGGATCGCCGGCCGAAGGCTGGACCAGGCGGGATCGCGCCGGAGACCGAGAATGCGATTGAGTTTGCTCTTAACGGAACGCGGCGATTGCGCGACTCCGGCTGGCGATTCGATATCGGCCTTGCCTGGTCAACGGCAGAAATCGCCAATCCGAGTCTGCTGGCGCCTTATGACCGGATCGAAACCGTCTCCGCCGGCACACGAATCGAAAAAGATGACTGGACCTTCGGCGCCTCCTGGCTCGGATCAGACAATGGATTGGCGAATAGTGATTATAGCGCCTGGAGCGCCGGACTGCACCGCGAGGCCTATGAGATGGATTTTTCGGTCGAATTCGGCCAGGCTGAGGACGATGGCGTCGGGCTGGAATCGCAGAGTTTTCGCGTCGGTGCCTCCCGGGAATTTCGCGAATCAGCTAAAATTGCCCTCGGATATGTTCAGGATTGGAACGAAAGGCTGGATCAAAACTGGGAATCAAAGGGAGTTGTTGTCGAAATCACACTCTCACAATAATTTGTAGAGATAACTGGAAATTAAGGTTCTCTTAACCGTTCTCGCTGCTATCTAGATCGCAGGAGCATCTAAAAATGCGTTTGCTATTGATATCTGTCGCAAGTCTGTGCGGCCTCGCCCTTCCGGCGGTGGCTCAGCAAGACGTGCCGGATATGCCAGCACCAACCATTGCCGAGACTGAACAAGCCGAACCGGAATGGTTCCAGCAGTTCAATTTCAGCAGTGACCAGATCGGATCTCCGATCTGGCAATCGACACCGTCCAAGACGTTCAACCTAGCCTGGATCAATGGCGACCGCTGGAGCCTCAGCCTTGACCTGACCTCCCGCGATGAAGCTTCGCCGCTAGCGCGTGAGGAAATGATGGCAGAGGCGCAATTCCGCATTACGCCGCGCATTTCGGTCGGAGGTGAACTGACCATTGGGGCGGAAGAGCTGGACGATACCAATCAATGGGATGATCAGGACATCGAAGCTGGCATCCGCCTGCGTTCGGCATTCAAGTTCTAGGCTTTCGCGCCCCGTTTTCCACCACCATAAGCCGGATCGGCCAGCGCCGAAGCCTCGTCCAATGGCCAACGTGGACGGGCTGAAAACGTCTGCCCATGCGCCGGCACCATACCCGCCGCATACCGTTCGGCGCCGGCCAGCGCAATCATTGCCGCATTGTCGGTACAATGGCGCAAGGGCGGCGCGATTAGAACGGCGCCAACCTCGTCCGCGACGCCATTTAGAGCGGTTCGGATCGTCTGATTGGCGGCAACGCCCCCGGCCACAACCAGGCGCACGTCGCCCTTAGCCTCTGACGCGAAGACCTCGAGCGCACGCCGTGTCTTTTCAGCCAGACAGTCGGCAATCGCCGCCTGATAACTGGCGCAAAGGTCGGCCTTGCCCTGCGCATCCAGGGACGCGGCCTCAACGATTCTGGCGGCGGCGGTTTTCAAACCAGCGAAACTCATGTCCAGGCCAGGACGATTAAGCAGCGGGCGTGGCAGCTCAAACCGCGTTGCATCGCCGTCTTTCGCGAATTTCTCGACGGCCGGACCGCCTGGAAAGCCGATCCCGAGCGTCTTGGCGAGCTTGTCGAACGCTTCGCCGGCAGCATCATCTATCGTCGTACCGAGCCGATGATAGTCACCCAGCCCTTTGACCGCGATAAACTGGCAATGCCCACCGCTGACCAAAAGCAGCAAATAAGGAAACGCGCAGGCCTCAGCCAGGCGCGGTGACAGGGCGTGGCCTTCCAAATGATTGATCGGGATAAATGGCTTCCCCGCCGCCATGGCCAGCGCCTTTCCGGTCATCATTCCGACCATGACCCCGCCAATCAGGCCCGGCCCGCTGGTCGCCGCAATCGCGTCGAGCTGATCCAGGGCAAGACCGCTCTCTTTCAAGGCCTGCGACACAATCCGATCGGTGACGTCAGCATGCGCCCGCGCCGCGATTTCCGGCACCACGCCGCCATAGGGCGCGTGTTCGTCAATTTGAGAGCGCACGATTTCCGACAAAATCTCGACCTGTCCGTCTGCCGCACAGCGCAACACAGCCGCGGCGGTCTCGTCGCAGCTGGTCTCAATGCCAAGCAAGGTCACAGGGTCAATCATGGCCGCGATATAGGCGGTTCAACCGGGGCTGAAAACCGACTCAGTCCAGCAAGGCCGATTTGATTTCGGGCAGCCAGGACTCGGTCTCGACATCATAGACGTTCAGCGATCCGGCAAAATCCCAATAGCACCAGGCGAGGCCGCGATCCTCCAGACCCGTCCGCATGGACCGCGTCCAACGGCTCCGTTGCTCAACCGGGACGCCTTAATAGACGCCAAATTCACCGACAAAGACCGGCATACGCGTGCGATTTTGAACCATGACGGCCTTGTCCAACTCAGCCATCATTTCGGCGACATCGTCGCGCGTGCCCCAGCGCACGCCAGTCTCGGTCTGATCCGTCCAGCTGGCGCCCTGATGGGTAAATTCAAACGGCGAATAATCATGATAGGTGAGCATCACCCTTGGATCATAGTCCGGCTGCGACTCCTCCAGCGCACTGAGATTGCCCCAGAATGCGGTGCCCAGAATGATCCAGCGATCCGGATGCTCTGCCCGTAGCCGTGCCAGAAGTCGTTTGTTCAAGGCGTCGGTGCGGGCGGTCGTCATGTTCGTGTGCGGTTCGTTTATGGTCTCGAAGATCACCGTCTGCGGCGCAGAAGTGAAATGCGTCGACAGCTGATCCCAGATGGCTTCCAGCCGCGGCTCATGTGTGTCCGGGTCTTCATTCATCTTATCATAGTGATGCACGTTGACGATGATCTGCAGACCAATCTCGTCAGCCCAGCCGACAATCTCGTCAACCCGGGCCAGGAATGTCGGATCAATCGTGTAAGGGGCGGACTCGTCTGCATGGACCGACCATCGGACCGGCAAGCGGATCGTGTCAAAGCCGGCCTCTTGCAACCGGACCAGATCGGCGCGGCGAACGATATAGCCCCACTCGCCTTCGCTCGGTGCTTCAAGCGCGCTGCCGAGATTCATACAGCGTGAGATGGGCGTTTCAGCGATGGACACGCCCAGGTCTGGTTCAGGCGAATTTTCACTCGCCGAACCGCACCCCGCACAGAAAACCGCCAAGGCCAAAAGATAGTGCCGCATAATGTCCCTCCTGTTCGGATCTGCTTGCGCGTCACACGCATCATCCTTAGCTGACTCTCATCTCAGGAAAGGTGACAGAATGAAAGCCCCTCAGCCGGTTCGAATCGGAACACGCGGATCGCCGCTGGCTTTGTACCAGGCCGAGCTGATCGCGCGCGAAATCGAACAGGCCAGCAATGGCGCGCTGACGGGTGAAATTGTTCCCTTTACCACCAAGGGCGATCAGCTGACCTCTGAACGCCTGATCAATTCCGGCGGCAAGGGCCTGTTCACGCGCGAAATCGATCGCGCCGTTGATGACGGCGAGGTCGACATCGGTGTGCACAGTCTGAAAGATGTGCCGAGCCTGCTGCCAGACGGACAAACTCTGGTGGCCTATCCGGCGCGTGTCGACCCGCGAGACGGATTTCTCACCACGACGGGCATCCAGCGCCTGCAGGACCTGCCCGAAGGCGCCACACTCGGCACGGCCAGCCTGCGCCGCGAGTCGCAAAGCCTCGCCCTGCGTCCGGATCTCAACGTCGTGCCGTTTCGCGGCCGGGTCGAGACGCGGATCGAAAAACTGAAACGGGGCGAAGCCGACGCCACCTTCCTTGCTATGGCAGGCCTGAAACGGCTCGGGCTCGACCATCTCGCCACACCGGTTTCACTCAAAGACATTCTGCCCGCGGCGGGACAGGGAATCATTGCAGTCGCCGCCTGCGAGGACCGCCTCGCTGACCCGCTGCGCGAGACGCTGAGCCGGATCGATCACGCGGCCACACGCGCCATGGCGACGGCGGAGCGCGCCTTCCTGGCTGAGCTCGACGGATCCTGCCGCACCGCCATGGCGGCGCAGCTCACCGCGATTGATGGCACCTGGCATTTACGAGGGGAAGTGCTGACCCCAGACGGACAAACCAAGTGGAGCGCACAGGCGGAGGCCCTGATCTCAACCTCACTCGCGGATCTCGCGGCGCTCGGCACGGCGCTGGCGCGGAACATTCGCGATCAGGCGGGCGGCGATCTGCCGGCCTTCACGGATTAGGCGCCGCCAATGTCCGCTGCGCCTATCCCGATCATCGTCACCCGCGCGGAGCCCGGTGCCCGGGCAACTGCGGCGCGGCTTGAAGACTTGGGTTTGACCGCGATATACACGCCCGCGCTCAGTCTCGAACAGCGGCACGACGTGGCATTGCCAGAGGTTCAGTCTCTGGCGGGTCTGGTTTTTACCAGCGCCAATGGCGTGCGGGTCTATGCCGCGCGTCGCGCCGATCGATCGCTCACCGCCTGGTGTGTCGGCCCAGCGACGGCCGAGGCGGCCCGCGTCGCAGGATTTGCCGATATTCGCGAGTCAGCCGGTAATGCAGTGGATCTGGCCCAGTTTATCGCACAACACACACACCCATCCGCGCATCCTTTGCTGCATGTTGCGAATGAGGCGGCGACCGGCACACTGAAACAAACGCTAACCGAGCTGGGCTTCGAAACCCAGTTCGCGCCGCTCTATACGATGCGCCCCGCGACCACTCTGCCGTCCGAAGTGACCGAGCTCATGATCAGCGCTGCGCCAGCCATTCTTCTGGTCCATTCTGCAAAAGGCGCTGCGGCCATGGCCGATCTGATCGGCGCAAATGCCATAAGTGCGTGGACCCTGGTCGCCATTTCAGACCAGGCCGCACAGCCCCTCGCCGCCCTGGTCCCGACCGTCCCATTTATCGCGAATGCACCGAATGAAGCCGGATTGATGCGCGCCCTCGACCGCGCGCTCGCCACACTTTCGGCCTGAACCAACACAATATACACTCCACACGACTCACCAGATCGGAGGTTTGGACATGTCAGACACACCGCTTCCGCCGCATTCCGATGACGCGGCGCCGATCGATGCCGAATTTGAACCTGCCGAACGCCAGGACCAGACCACGCAATCCATATCTAGCGGCCCCGGCTGGGCGGCTTTCGGTCTGGTCTTTCTGCTCGCGCTCGGCGGCTTCGCGCTCGCAGCCGCCACGGCCGGTTTCGTACCCGGCTTCAAACCGGGCTCTGGCCCGCTCAACACGATGCAATCGGATCTGAATGCCGTCCAATCCGGACTCAACGAAGATCGCAGCGAGACCGCCACCCTGAGCACCGATATCGCAACCCTGCAATCACGTGCGGACAGTCTGTCTGCTGACCGCACCCGCACCAGCGCGGACTTACGCAATTTGCGGACTGAGATTGAAACGCTGCAGGCCGATATCTCCATGCTGCAACGCGCCCGTGTCGCCAGCCTGGCCGAAGCTGGCACGAGCGGAGATGATGGGGCTGCCACATCGGATCTGACGGCGCTCACCGCACGTGTCATGTCGCTCGAAGATGCCCTGGTCACGCAATTGGAGACCTACAATATCGCCCTGGAGAGTTTGAAAACCCGGGTCGAAGATCTGGAAACACAGGCGCGTTCGGAGGGCCTGAGTGCCGCCAACGCCTCGAATGCCCGGACAGAGGCAGCGCTGGCGCTGTCCGCGATTGAAGCCGCCGCCCGGCGCGGTCGACCGTTCCTATCAGCGCATCAGAAACTGGCAGCGGCCATGCCCCGCAATGATGCGGTTTCGCGCCTGACCCCGATTGCGCCGAAAGCGGTGCCGACCCTGTCTGATTTGCAGCAGCGTTTTCCCACGCTCAAGGATCAGGCCCTGGATGCCGTGGCTGAAGCGGAAGGCACCGGATCGAGCTGGATGCGCAGCCTGTTCGGCGATGGCATTCAGGTGCGGCAAGCCGGCGAAGAAACCCCCGGCGATCGGCTCAGCCGCGCGGAGGTCATGCTGGAGCAAGGTGAGTTATCTGATTCCATTGAGCATATCCGTGCTACGGATGAGAATGTTCAGGCTGTCTTCACAGATTGGTTGAATAATGCCGAAGACCGATTGGTCCTGGAACAGACTCTTGAGGCCTTGCGCCTCACCATGATTGCGGAAGATCGTTGATGATCATTCTATTCTTGATCGTACTGCTCATCGTCCTGGCCGGAGTTTTTGTCCTCTGGGCTTCGCGGCTGCCAGGCGGGCTCATGCTCGATCTGGGCAATGGGACAATATATGAGTTCGAGATTGTCTGGGCCCTGCTCGCCATTCTTCTGGTTGGCGCCGCTCTGGCGCTGGTTTGGTCCCTGTTGACTGGCCTCGTCACCTTGCCCCACCGATTTACCAAGTCCCGGCGCGCGTCAAAAACCAAGGCCGCGAATCGCGCCCTCGCCGAAGGCTTGCTTGCGGCAGAAGCGGGCGATGCCGCCCTGGCCAAGAAATTGTCCAAGAAAGCCGCGCAGCATGCCGAAGATGATCGACTGAAACTATTGCTCGAAGCCCGGGCCGCTGAGATTTCCGATGACTGGTCCGGCGCCGAACGGGCCTGGGGCCAATTGGCGCGCCTGCCCGGCGGACAGCTGGCCGGCTTGCGCGGGGCCGCCTCTGCCGCCAGCGCGCGCGGCGATGCCATCTCGGCTGAAGCCCGCGCGCGGGAAGCCCTGGAACTGAAATCCGGCGCCGACTGGCCCTTCAATTCGCTGTTTGACAGCCAGGTCGCCGCCGGCAATTGGAGCGCCGCCCTGACCACGCTCGCTACGGGCGAAAAGCGCGGACAGATTAGCGGCGAAAGCCTGCGTCGCCGCCGCGCCGTGCTTTACACCGCCCAGGCCGCCGCCCTGCAGCATAGCGAACGCAAGGAGGCGCAGCGCCTGCTGGCAGACGCCATCCGCTCGGCCCCGTCTTTCCCGCCCGCCGCCTGGCATGGCGCCCGGCAGCTAATGATCGACAACAAGATCAAAGCCGCGCAAGGCGTGCTGGAGCTTGGCTGGAAGGCCCGTCCGCACCCGGCCCTGGCGCAATTGCTGCAGCGCTTTGACGACACTGCGACCCCGAAACTCATCGCCGAACGTCTGCGCGCCCTGATCGCCACGAACCCCGATCATCGCGAGAGCCGCATTC
>ERZ1740059.1268-NODE-1268-length-12776-cov-3.985929_pt1 | contig 12776 bp, 11 predicted proteins | sample MGYA00581744_ERZ1740059 | MGnify/ENA primary metagenome ERZ1740059 (study PRJEB43018, sample SAMN04849738) | marine metagenome | isolation source: floating plastic debris | place: Pacific Ocean | collected 2008-08-28 | study: EMG produced TPA metagenomics... | reverse complement strand
AAACTGATATGCAGACTAAGGAGAATAGGGGATTTTTATGTCACGTTTAATTAGGTTGATGTACTTATCGATCGCTAGATCTTAGAAATTACCTGTATTTATCTTTGTTTGTCTATCATATTTAAGGTAAACGCCTAAACATGCAGCCTCCCTTATTATTTTGCAGCATCAACCAAATAACAGGATTATCAAATTTTCCAATTATGTAGCAAGTCTGAAGTAAAACCAATACCTTGCCTAACTAATTCTTTGGCTAATTCATAATCCCATTCCGAATTAATGACTGGCTTCATTTGTTTGTATCTAGAATTATAAGTAATCTTATTACCAAAAGACCTAATCAATTCTACTAAGCTATCCGAACCGCCAAAAGGATAAGCAGTAGGTTGATAATATAAACAACCTTGATTATCTTGCTCTCTAACCAAATCTATTAATAAGTAATAGCCATTAAAAATAGCATCCAACATACATTCAAAATCCCAGTTACCAGGAGTTTTAAAAAATGGATGATCTAAACGATTTTCTGGCTCTGTTAATTCCAAAAGCTTCCAATAAATTATGCCTTCTGCACTATTTAAATCGAAAGTGTTTTGAAACCAAGCGATCGCCTTTTTGTCTAGATAATCTTTCCACTGATAGTCATCAACTGGGTCTTGATAAGTTAAACTATTTTGCTTGTCTTCTAAATTAATGTCCTTGCTAAATTCTTCTTTAACCTCTTTCAGCTTTAAGAACATTTTTTGTAAACTATTGAATCTTTCCAAACTATCTAACTCAAATTCAATATAACAATACGTATCTTTCATATTAATAATTAGGCGATTAAAAATAACTCCATTCAGCAAATAAGTCCCACTTACCTTAAGCACAGTCTCTCATTATACCAATTAACTATTATACGAAGAGTTGTTTATGACATATAGCAGTCCTATCTGAGTTGTGAAAAATATTAGTCTTAAATGTCATTTGTCCTAAAGGATTCCTAAAGGATACACCTTCGGATAACCGCTCCGTGACTGAAAGGAATCCTTTAGGGCATATCATTAGTCTTTTGTTGTTAATTATTTTCATGAACGATCGTAGACAGCTATGTAATCACAAACACTAAGAAGTAATAGACATTAAAAATATTAGACATCGCATCTTATTTTGTCCGCGATCGAGAAAAGTACTAAAAAGATATCTTTGCGTCCAAAAATGATTGCTATTAACAATATATTGTCTTCACTTCTGCTTCAATATTAGGTAATACAGAGAGTCTACCTCAAGCCTATGGCAAAAAAATTATGTAAAAAAAGGATTAAAAGCATGCGCTATTTACATATTGCGTAAATATTTTGTATCAAAAAGCACATAAATACTCAACATATCTACACAATCATGTTAAGTAATAAGATTAAGAGGTTACGTAAGTAATAAATAATGAATAGAAGCCGCAGCTTAGTAATCTGAGCAGCAGTAAAAGCCAATAAAGTTGAAAGTCAGAGTTTAATTAATTTTGAACTCACATTCTTAGTCAGCCTGATAATCTTTCAATTACATTCTTTTTTCAAAATTCAACCAATAAAATATTTCAAGGTCTAGATATATGACTACTGAAGCCAACACAAAAATTAAGCTCAACAAAATAGAAAAAGTCAAAGCAGCCAAAGATGGGCTGGATGTCAAAAATGAGCTAGAACAATTTGCCAAAATTGGTTGGGAAGCTGTTGATAAAGTAGATCTAGAGACACGCCTCAAATGGTTGGGGATATTTTATCGCCCCGTAACTCCAGGGGAATTTATGATTAGGATGCGTGTTCCAAACGGAATTCTGACCAGCAAGCAAATGAAAGTCCTAGCTGCGGGAATAGAGCGTTATGGTGATAACGGTACAGGAGACATTACTACCCGTCAGAATATTCAATTGCGGGGGGTGCGCCTAGAAGATATTCCCGACTTGTTCAATAAATTCAAAGAGGTTGGTTTAACTCGTATGCAGTCTGGAATGGACAATGTGCGTAACTTAACAGGGTCTCCCGTGGCGGGTATCGATCCCGATGAGGCGATTGACACTCGCCAAATGAACCAAAAGGTTCAGGACATGATTACCAACAATGGCGAAGGTAATTACGCTTTTACTAATTTGCCTCGTAAGTTTAATATTGCGATCGAAGGTGCAAGAGATAATTCTATTCATGCAGAGTTAAACGATTTAGCTTATGTTCCTGCATACAAAGATGGAGTATTGGGCTTCAACGTTTTAGTTGGTGGTTATTTATCCGCGCAACGCTGTGCAGAATCGATTCCTTTGGGAGTGTGGATACCTGCTAATGATGATGATGTAGTTGAGTTTTCTCGTGCTGTTTTGACGGTTTATACCCAGAATGGTGCAGTAGAAGGATTACGAGCATCCCGCCCCAACGCACGTATGATGTGGTTAGTCGAAACTTGGGGTGTAGAAAAATTCCGTAATGAACTAGAAAAGGAATTTGGTAAACCTTTAGCTCCTGCTGCGGAAAAAGATGAGATTACTCAAGATAAGAAAGATCATTTAGGAATACATCCTCAAAAACAAGCAGGTTTTAGCTATGTTGGTTTACACGTACCTATGGGTCGTCTTGATGCCGAATCAATGTTTGAATTGGCTAGACTGGCTGACGTGTATGGTAATGGTGAAATTCGTTTAACCGTAGAACAAAATGCAATCATTCCTCATATTGAGAATGAAAATATTGATACTTTTCTCACCGAACCATTATTAGAAAAGTTTACTATTAGCCCTAGTACTCTAACTCGTTCGGTCATTTCCTGCACTGGGGCACAATATTGCAATTTTGCGATGATTGAAACCAAGCAATCCGCTTTAAATTTGGCTCAAGAATTAGACGCAGAATTTGTCATTCCTCAGCGGGTTCGTTTGCATTGGACAGGATGCCCCAACTCTTGCGGGCAACCCCAAGCAGGCGATATTGGCTTAATGGGAACTAAAGTGCGTAAGGATGGTAAAGCGGTAGCAGGAGCAAAAATTTACAGCGGTGGTAAAGTCGGTCATGGTGCTGCATTAGGCACAATGATTAACAAGGGTGTTGCTATAGAAGATCTTAAAACTACTCTACGTAGCTTATTGATCGAGGAATTTAATGCCACGTTCAAAGATGGTGTTCCAAGGGATACCGCCTCGGACATGGTGGTTGAAGAGCCTGCACCTGTCGAAACTCCTAAATCAGATTCTAATGGCTCGGCAGATAGTTCTACCAAAACTAAAATATTCTTAGCTAATTCTTGGAAAGAAACAATTTGTGCCGAAGGAGAATATATTCTTGATGCAGCCGAAAAGGTAGAAGTAGAGATTGAAAGTAGTTGTCGTGCTGGTACTTGCGGTGCTTGTACGGTAAAGATACTGAAAGGAGAGGTAACTTATGAAGAAAATTATGATGCTTTGGGTGATTTGTCAGCAGGAGAAATTTTAGCCTGTTGTGCTAGACCTGTAAGTTCTGTAGTTATTGATGCCTAACTTCAACGTCAGTTTGGGTTAACAGGATTAGTTTGTTAGGGTAGCTATTAGTCATTAGCCTTTAGCAACGAACTCTGTTCGTTCCAGAGCTTCGCTCTGAGCGCAGCAAAGCTGTCGTGCTGTTAGCTTTTAAAAGATTATTCAATCTTCTAAATCTAAAAACTCGCTCGTCCAAGGTGGTTTTTGAGTTGTTTGTGTAGTAAGGCTTTGAGCTTAACCCGAACTGACGTTAACTTTAATTAAATTTATAGATTATAAGCTATAAGCCTAATGAGATATTATTCTTGTTGGGCTATTTGTTTGCTTTATTTATTTTATTTAAGCAGAGATTTATTGTCGTTATTTTGTCCTAAAGAACTTACTTGTTGTTACCCGCTATCAGATTTTTTAAGGAGTGAGGATAGCCGAAGATATCGCACTATTGCTGACTATAATATTGCTGTCTTGAGCTAATTTCAGTATTGTTGTTTGTAGGGTATTTGGGTTAGTTGCGATCGCATATCTTTCTAGCCAATCAATTGAGTCCGCATATTTTTCTAGAACTTTTGGTTCTGCATACTCGCTAGTAAAAACAGCTATGTTGAGATTGTTATGGTAAGGATTCACTTGCTTGATGGGTAACAAGTTTAAAATATATTTTTGTACTTTAAAAGAACAATTTTTGTGGTTTAAAACATGCCTTAATATTACCCATATATCATGATAATATTTAGAATTTTGTAATAGCCAGGCACATCTTAAAACTAATGACGCTATTGCATCTACAGATTATTTAGGGTTATGAGATTTTAATTCTAGAATGCGATCATCTCCATTTTCTATTATTTTCAATAGAGCGTTAGCTGTAATATTTTTATTTTGAACTAATTTAATCTTTATCGTCTTGAGTTTAGTACGGGATAGCTGCTCTAGTATATTTTCTGGAGTACTAGGATTAATTGCTAATTTACATTTAACTATTTCATCATCTACTTGACTTAATTCTTGCAAAATATCTGATGGCGTATTAGGGTTTTGGGCTAGTCTACGACTAACTTTAATATCATTATATTTAGCTAACTTTCTTAAACCACATGAAGGGGTATTAATATTTTTGGCTACTTCATGACGCACTCCATACTTAGGTAAGGCTAAAATTTCTAAGATATCTTCTGGCGCATTAATATTTTTTGCCACACAAGCACGAACAGACTTCTGTTTATCCATTGCCAGCTGTTGCCATAAACTGTCCGAGAGATTGGGATTTTTGGCTACATAGCGGCGTATTAGTTTATTCTTATCTTTAGCCAGCTTTTCTAAAATTTTAATAGGTGTCTCTGAGCTTTTAGCAGCAAAAGCTAGGTCGATTAAAGCTTCTACATTTTTGTTTTGGGTTCTTGTTTCTAATCTAGTTTTTAATCTCCATTTTTGATCTTGAATAATATATTTATTGATAGTATTTGTTTTTGGACTGTTATTATCTACATAAGATCCCAAAGGTTTTATATTTATCCTATCTCTAATAGTCGAAGAGATTAATTTCTGTAATGATTTTAAAATCCAACTTCGTTGATAGTTTTTTGTTGCAATATACAAAGCATCATTAATAATTTGTTGCTGCTTTGCATTATCTATAAAGCTTTTTTTGTTAACATGAAGATTAGCATCTCTACAAATGCGATCGCTATACTTATCTTTTTTGTTTTTATATTTAGAAATTATCTTATCTAAATTTTTTAAAGATAGGCTAGAATTATTAATTGCTGCTAGCACGGCTATATTATTGTCACAATCTATTGCCCATTGCAAAAAATATTCTGGCACTTCTGGCAATGGCAAAATTTTGACTAAAGCCTGATTGGGTAACTGAGCTAAAAAATTACTATCTTCTAATAGTAATAAATCTAAAATACAATTATTCAAAAACTGTTGTGGAAATTCCGCCGCCAAATCAAACAAACTGTTGCGGGGAGTATTAGGATTAGCTGCAACAGCTTGACGTATTTTTGGCTCATCTATCGTGGCTAATTCTTCTAAACGTTTAGGTGTAGTATTTTCTGAAGTAGCTTCTTCTAAAATTCGATTTCGTTCCTCTTCCTTCATATGCTATTTTTTGATTATTTTATGGGACTGGTAGGACTTGCACCTATAGTCAAAGATCCGTAGTCTTTTGCTCTTCTTAATTGAGCTACAGCCCCTTAAGTTGATTAGCAAAATTTGTTGTTGTAATCTTTATTTAATTCTCAGCAAAGTTATTGTCTGGATCTTTTAATGTTCGTCGATTTACTTGAATAAAATCAATTATATTTTCTTTATTATTGTTACTCAAAGCATCGATTAAGATCGGTTTTAATTGAATCGTGATATTATAATAGTCAAACACGTATGCTTTATGTTCCATTGACATAAATTCTTTTCCTCATCAATAACTTGGCAAAACTATTTGTAATTAACTGTGTCTGATAAATCGATCGCTATCATCAAGAAATTCATCACTAAGTTGTATCAACAAGTTCAATTAGAAGTACAAAACAGTTGGCGCGATCTTACTCTACTCAACATAGTTAATCTCAGCCATAACTTAGCCCAAATCAATCTCGATCAATGTCCTTTGGCAGAGATAAATAATAAAGGCTATTTGGTATTCCCCAAAGGAAAACAGGTTAAATGGCTAGGGCAAAAAATTGCCATTCCGACAGCATTGCAAGACTACCCTATCTCAAATCTAACTCTGCGATTAGTTTTAACTTGGTGGGCGCAAGAGGCAAAAATATTTATTAACGGGGAATTGGTACAAGAAGGAGATTTGTTTGATTCTTCTGCAAGAGTAGCTATTACAAGCAAAGCTCAACCAGGAGAAGAATATATAGTTGCTATTCGCCTCACTAGTCCCAATCATGACATTGGGGCATTAATGCGATCGCATTTGCTTTACGAGCAGTCATACTTACCCGAACATATAGATCCTGGCTTGGTAGCTGATGAATTAACTGTTTTGTCTAAATACTTGAGTGAGTTTCAACCAGAATACCTTGAGGTATTAGCAGGGGAGTTAAATAAATTTGATTGGCACAATATCAAAGATGCAGGCAGGTTTTCCCATGATTTAGAAGAATTGAGAGAGAGCTTGTTACCTTTAGGCTAAGATATTAAACAGCGTTGCTTTAACTTACTCGGTCATGCACATCTAGACATGGCTTGGCTATGGACAACAGAAGAAACCAAGGAAGTAGCCCAGCGTACTTTTAAATCTGTCCTCAGCTTACAACAAAGTTTTCCTGCTTTAGTTTTTGGTCATACCTCCCCTGCACTATATGAATGGATCGAAAAAGACAATCCCTCTCTGTTTAAAGATATCCAAAATGCTGTCAGGTTGAATAAATGGGAATTATTGGGAGGGATGTGGATCGAACCTGAAACTAACTTAGTTAGTGGAGAATCATTAATTCGACAATTGATTTATGGACAGCAATACTATCAAGAGAAATTCGGCGATATAAGTAAAGTTGCTTGGCTACCTGATAGTTTTGGCTTCACTTGGCAGCTACCCCAGATATTAAAGCAGTGTGGCATTGAATACTTTGTTACGGGAAAACTTCACTGGAATGATACAACTAAGTTTCCTCATGGTTGTTTTTGGTGGGAGTCTCCCGACGGGACAAGACTACTTACTCTCATGTCTCCCCCTAACGTGACTGGGGTAATGGACACGAACCCCATTACTATGACCAATTACGCTATTGATTGGGAAACTCAAACAGGTTTGCAGGATATCTTTTGGCTACCAGGAGTAGGAGATCATGGTGGTGGCCCAACTAAAGATATGCTGGAAGTTGCCGACAGGTGGAATAACTCCCCGTTTTTTCCTGAAATCAAATTTACTAAGGCGATCAATTATCTAGCCAAAATATTCCCATCGCGACATGGGTTTCCTGTCTGGAAAGACGAACTTTATCTAGAACTCCATCGTGGCTGCTATACCATCCATGCAGATCAAAAAAAATATAATCGCTACGGTGAAAGACTACTTTATGAAGCGGAGTTGTGGTCAACTCTAGCAACTCTACTTATCGAAGACATGTATATATATCAGACACTATTTTCCAATATAAATATTTTTTCACGAAAAGAAGGCATTTGTCAACATGAAAATAAAATAAAAAATAAGTTTGACATTTTCTACTCTCAAGAAGACTGGCAACAACTAATTGAAGTGGCATGGAAAAAGGTTTTATTCAATCAGTTCCACGATATTTTGCCAGGAACATCTATTCCCGAAGTTTTTACCGAAGCTAACCAAGATTGGGAAGAAGCGATCGCAATTGGAGAAGGCTTATTAAATAATGCTTTAAAAGCGATCGCATCAAATATTAAGTTACCAACACCACCTCAAGCTGATGCTAAACCGATTGTTATCTTTAATTCTCTTAATTGGGAGCGATCGCAAGAAGTAACTATTGAAGATAAAATATTAGCAGACAATGATTTATATTTTTGGATTTGCGATGAATTGGGGAATGATGTATCCGTTTACAGCATACAAAAAGAAGCTAAATTAGCTTTTTTGGCTAACAATATTCCTAGTGTTGGCTATTGTTTGTATTGGCTGAGTTGGAAAAGTCAAAAAACAAGCCCGATAAGAACAGAAGTAGAAAAGCGTGCAGCTTATGAACTAGTTAACGACCATTTGAAGGTAGTTATAAATTCGGCTACTGGAGATATAGATAGCATTTTATACAAAATAAATGACAGAGAGATACTATCAAAACCAGGAAACAAATTACAGTTTTTTGAAGATAAAGGACAATATTGGGATGCTTGGAATATCGATCCACAATACGAACAAAAGCAATTGCCAAATGCCAAATTACAATCTATCAAATGGATTGATGCTGGATTAACTCAAGGTATTAGAGTAGTTAAAAAATTTAACCAATCTACCTTTACCCAAGACTACATCTTAGAGAGAAATTCTTCGGTTTTAAAAATAGTCACCGAGGTAGATTGGCAAGAAACTCATGTCATGGTTAAAGCGGCATTTCCCTTAACCATAAAAAGCGATACAGCTACTTACGAAATTCCCTGCGGAACTATTAACAAAACTACCAAACCCCAGACAGAAGCAGAACAAGCCCAGTGGGAAGTGTCGGCATTAAACTGGGCAGACATAACCGATAAAAACCAGAATTGTGGAGTTAGTTTGCTCAACGATTGTAAGTATGGTTATGATGCCAAGCCCAGCTTATTAAGACTTACATTATTGCGTGCTGCAACTTGGCCAGATCCCCAAAGCGATCGAAAAATTCATCATTTTACTTATGCCATCTATCCCCATAAATCTAGTTGGCAAGCAGCAAAAACAGTTCAAAAAGGATACGAACTAAATACACCTTTGCATATTGCGATTTTAGAGCAAAACAAAGCGATTAATTTAAGCGATGGTCAATTGCCATCAACCAGTCAACTACTACAATTATCCTCAGACAATCTAATTCTAATGGCACTCAAGCTATCAACAAAACAAGAACTAGTTATGCGATGTTACGAAATTCATGGCAAAAAAGATGAACTAGCAATTACTAGCGATTTACTCCTACAGTTAGGCGGTAGAGTTGACTGTCTAGAAAATCCTCTAAATTTACCAACAGAAAAAAACAACAAAATTTCTCCCTACAAAATTGCAACCTGGAAATTGCTTAGGTATCAAAGTTGACCAAAAATAAAAATAATTGATGGCTGATAAACAATAAAATAAAGCAATTAATTATAATTAAACGGAAATATGAAATAATATTTTTGAATATCTTTGATTTTAACGATGTTCGACTTTGCTAAGGTCAGATAATACTTCGCAAAATTGCGGACAAAAGTTCTTATAAACTGCTGACATAAAACAAAAACTTTAACTATAAATCTTAGAAATAGAGAAAAAGCCTCATGGATGTTATTCAAACAACAATCCCCGATGTCTTCATTATCGAACCAAAAGTGTTTGGAGACGATCGAGGTTTTTTTATGGAAAGCTTCAACGAAAATACTTTTAGAGAAAAAACTGGAGTCACCGCCAATTTTGTCCAAGACAATCACTCTCGCTCAACCAAAAATGTTTTGCGGGGTTTGCACTATCAAATAAAACAAGCTCAAGGCAAACTAGTTAGAGTAGTTTCAGGAGAAGTGTACGATGTAGCGGTAGATATCCGTAAAAGTTCTCCCACTTTTGGACAATGGGTAGGCTGTCTTTTAAGTGAAATCAATAAAAAGCAATTTTGGGTTCCGCCTGGGTTTGCCCACGGCTTTGTTGTGCTATCAGATACAGCAGACTTTTTATACAATACTACTGATTATTACGCGCCAGAATACGAACGCTCGATTCTCTGGAACGATCCTGGGTTGAATATAGACTGGAAAATAGAGGGAGAGCCCGTATTATCTGAAAAAGATAAAGCAGGATCGCTTTTAGAAACAGCGGAGATATTCGAGTGACCAAAATATTACTTACAGGTATTACAGGACAAGTTGGTCAAGAATTGCCAAAAACCCTAACCAACTTAGGAGAAGTAGTTGGAGTTAGCCGTCAAGAATTCGACCTCAGCCAATCGGAACAAATCAAACAAAAAATCGCCGAAATCAAACCTAATATAATTGTTAACGCAGGAGCATATACAGCCGTAGATAAAGCTGAAGAAGACAGTAAATTGGCAATTGCCATTAATGCTGATGCCCCCAAAGCAATTGCGATCGCCGCAAACGATATTGGTGCTACGGTAGTACATATTTCTACAGATTATGTTTTTAACGGCAAAAACCACACTCCCTATCTAGAAACAGATACAACCGATCCTCTGGGGGTATATGGCAATTCCAAGCTTCAAGGTGAAATAGGAATTAGAGAAAATTGCGATCGCCATATTATCCTCCGCACTGCCTGGGTATACGGTGCGAGGGGACACGGTAACTTCGTTAAAACCATGATTAGGCTGGGAGAAAGCAGAGAAGAGTTGAAAGTAGTAGCCGACCAAATTGGTAGCCCTACATGGTCTTATGATATAGCTGATGCCATCACTAACTTGTTAAACAAATCCCAAGAAGATTCCACAATCAATGGTGTTTATCACTTTACAAATAGTGGTGTTGCTAGCTGGTATGATTTAGCAGTAGCAACCTTTACAGAAGCAAAACAACTTGGTTTTCCACTAAAAATCAAGCAAGTTTTCCCGATTACCACCGCAGACTATCCTACTCCAGCACAACGTCCTGCTTACTCCGTCTTATCAAAAAACAAATATACCGAAGCAATGGGTATATACCCCCCTCACTGGCGAAAATCTTTAAAAAAGATGTTAGAAGAATATAGAAAATCAATCAACAAAGATTAGAGCTAAAAGCTACCTACAACTTTAAACTTCAACGAAGCCAATTTAAACATGAAAGCAATTATTCTCTCTGGTGGTAAAGGTACAAGACTACGCCCCCTCACCTATACAGGAGCAAAACAACTAGTACCCGTCGCCAACAAACCGATTCTTTGGTACGGAATCGAGTCGATTGTCGCCGCAGGTATTACCGAAATTGGCATTATTATCAGTCCTGAAACAGGAGAAGAAGTAAAATCGAAAACAGGCAATGGCGATCGCTTTGGGGCAAAAATAACTTACATTAAACAGGATGAACCATTAGGGCTAGCCCATGCAGTAAAAGTAGCCCAACCATTCCTGGGGGACTCAGATTTTGTTATGTATTTAGGAGACAACCTAGTTCAAAGCCAATTGGATTTATTTCTAGATAAATTTAAAACACAACATCTTGATGCTCTTACTCTGTTGTGCGAAGTAGAAAATCCTAGCTCTTTTGGGGTAGCTAAAGTAGATGGAAACGGTAAAGTCTTACAGCTAATTGAAAAACCCAAAGATCCCCCCTCAAACTTAGCATTGGTAGGGGTTTACTTATTTTCTCAAGAAATTCATAATGCGATCGCAGGTATTAAACCATCTGCAAGGGGAGAATTAGAAATTACCGATGCAATCCAATATTTAATCGACCAGCAAAAAAGTGTCGCGTCCTTTAAGTTATCAGGTTGGTGGCTAGACACAGGTAAAAAAGACGATCTGTTGGCTGCTAATCAAATTATTTTAGATGATTCAGTAGAATCTGCTCTAGAAGGCAATATTGACGACAAAAGCAAACTAAGCGGTAGAGTTTATGTAGGATCAGGCTCTCAGGTACATAACTCTATGATTCGAGGTCCAGTTACTATCGGCAAAAACTGTAAAATCGAGAATTGCTTTATTGGGCCTTATAGCAGTATCGCCGACAATACTACTCTAATTGATATCGATATCGAACATAGTGTAGTGCTTCAAGGAGCAAGTCTCGAAGGAATTAGCGATCGCATTGTTGATAGTTTAATCGGCGAAAGAGCGCATCTAAAAGCTGCTCCACAACGTCCCAAAGCATTACGCTTTATGATTGGAGACGATTCTAAAATTGAACTAACCTAAACAAAAATAATTTAGCCGTAGGGTGGGCAATAATAATTTGAGTCTTAAATCACTCACAATTGTTTTTTTGTCCACCAAAGTAATCAACAATCAGCAATTAGCAATTATTTATGACAGAAAATAATAATAGAAAACCCCGCAGTATACTAATCACTGGTGGTGCAGGATTTATTGGCTCAAACTTTGTTCATCATTGGTGCAATAGCTACAAAAACGATCGCATTGTAGTTTTAGATGCCCTTACCTATGCAGGAAATAAAGCCAATTTAGCCAGTCTTAGCAGCAATAAAAATCTCAAATTTGTTCAAGGAGATATATGCGATCGCACTTTAATTGATAATCTATTAGAGTCTGGAGACATTGATACCGTAGCCCATTTCGCAGCGGAATCCCATGTAGACCGTTCTATTATTGAACCAGGGGCATTTATCCAAACTAACGTAGTGGGCACTTTCACTCTGCTAGAAGCCTTTCGCCAACGTTGGAATAAAAGAAATGAGCCTCAAGATGACAGATTTCTCCACGTCTCCACAGACGAAGTATATGGCAGCCTAGAAGCAAATGATCCTGCTTTTACCGAAACTACGCCCTACACTCCCAACAGCCCTTATTCCGCATCTAAAGCAGGAAGCGATCACCTTGCGCGAGCATACTTCCATACCTATGGGATGCCTACCATAATTACCAACTGTTCAAATAATTATGGTCCCTACCATTTCCCTGAAAAGTTGATTCCTCTAATGTGCATCAACAGATTATTAGGCAAACCACTTCCTGTATATGGTGACGGACTAAATATC
>ERZ1740059.1267-NODE-1267-length-12780-cov-5.243536_pt1 | contig 12780 bp, 7 predicted proteins | sample MGYA00581744_ERZ1740059 | MGnify/ENA primary metagenome ERZ1740059 (study PRJEB43018, sample SAMN04849738) | marine metagenome | isolation source: floating plastic debris | place: Pacific Ocean | collected 2008-08-28 | study: EMG produced TPA metagenomics... | reverse complement strand
GCGCTGACGCTGGAGATGCTCGATCAAGCGATTGACGCGTTTGAACCCGTTGGGCGCGAGTTACAGGTGATTTCATGATTTCGCCGTCCGTCATTGAGTGGTTTGGCAACACGGATTTGGTGGTGCTGTCTCGTGGGCGCGATGAGCTGGCGTTGGATGGGCGCATTCTGGCCTAGCTTGTTTTGTTGTTGCCGGGCTATTCCAAGAAAGACCGCGCCGCACGAACGATCATTGAAAGCGCGCGGGAGGCAGGCGAGCTAGAGCCGGGACAGACTGTGGTGGAGCTGACCTCGGGCAATATGGGTACGGGGCTTGCGATTGTGTGCGGCGTGCTGGGCCATCCCTTTGTGGCGGTGATGAGCGAGGGCAATTCCGAAGAGCGCGCGCGCATGATGCGGGCGCTTGGGGCAGAGGTTGTGCTCGTGCCGCAGGCCCAGGGCGGCAAACCGGGCGAGGTGTCTGGGCAAGATTTAGCGCTCGTGGACAAGGCCGCTCAACGCATCACGAATGAGCGCGAGGCCTATCGTGCGGATCAGTTTGCACGGGCAGGCAATCCGCTGGCGCATGAGACGGGCACCGGGCCGGAGATTTGGCACCAGTCCGGAGGCGAAGTCACGGCGTTTTGCGACTTCATCTGTTCCGGTGGCACGTTAGCTGGCACGGCGAAGTTTCTCGGGCCGAAGAGCGTGCGGTGTTACGCGGTTGATCCCGATCGGCCCAACCATCCGATCCAGGGCGGCGGCTATTCGATGCCGGATCTGACGCATTTGCAGGGCGTGGAGCTAGCGGGGTCCGTGACGGTCTCCGGGCGTGATGCAAAGGATGCGGCACGGTTGCTGGCCAAGCATGAAGGGATTTTCGCTGGGTTTTCTGCCGGAGCCAATCTGGCAGCGGCGATCCAGCTTCTCACCGGGTTGGAACAAGGCGGCACAGTGGCCATCGTGATGTGCGACAGCGGGCTCAAATATCTCAGTACGGATTTGTGGGAGTAGACCCATGCAGAACCAAATGAAGGCACTTGTGAAGACCAAGCCCGAACCGGGGTTATGGATGGAGTATGTGCCCGTGCCGGAACCGGGGCCTGCAGATGTGCTGATCAAGATAAAGCAGTCCGCAATTTGCGGAACAGACGTGCACATTTGGAAGTGGGACGAATTCAGCGCCAAGACCGTGCCGGTGCCGATGGTGGTCGGACATGAATTTGTGGGCGAGATTGTCGATACCGGCGCAGCTGCAGTGAAGTATCGCGTGGGCCAACGGGTCAGTGGCGAGGGGCATATCATCTGTGGCACGTGCCGGAACTGTCGCGCGGGGCGGGGGCATCTTTGCCGTGAGACCAAAGGCGTGGGCGTGAATCGGCCCGGGAGCTTTGCCGAGTATCTATCGATCCCCGAAGCAAACGTGGTGCCGATCCCCGAAGATGTACCTGACGAGATCGCAGCCATCTTTGATCCATTTGGCAATGCCGTGCACACAGCGTTGAGTTTCGATCTCGTGGGCGAAGACGTGCTCGTCACGGGCGCGGGGCCCATTGGAATTATGGGCGCGCTCGTGGCGCAGAAGGTGGGCGCGCGCAAGGTTGTGATCACGGATATCAATCCCTATCGCCTTGATCTCGCGCGGCGGATGGGCGTGCAGCATATTGTGGATGTCTCAGAGCAGACCTTGCGCGATGTGATGGATGAGATCGGCATGACCGAGGGTTTCGATGTTGGGTTGGAAATGTCGGGTGCATCGGCTGCGATGCAGCAGATGATCGCGCGCATGAACAACGGGGGGAAAGTGGCGCTTTTGGGGATCGCGCCCACGGCCTTCCCGGTCGACTGGAACACCGTGATTTTCAAGATGCTTGAGATCAAGGGCATCTACGGGCGCGAGATGTTTGAGACCTGGTACAAGATGATCGCGCTTGTACAGGGTGGGCTCGATCTCTCGGGTCTCATCACACACCGCATTTCTATTGACAGTTTTGAGCAGGGGTTTGCCGCCATGATCTCCGGGAATTCCGGAAAAGTGGTTATGGATTGGGAGAACTGAGATGACGGATATTGGAGCAACATTTCGGGCGCTTCATCAACCGGGAAACCCGTTTGTTTTGATGAATGTGTGGGATTCGGGCAGCGCCAAAGTGGCCGCAGGATTGGGCGCAAAAGCGCTTGGCACAACGTCTGATGGGCAAGCCTTCACTCTGGGCAAGCTCGACATGGGAGAGATCACGCGGGATGAGGCCTTGGCGCATGCCGAAGTGATCGTCTCAGCGACCTCTCTGCCCGTCTCAGGAGATTTTGAGAACGGCTATGGAGATGACCCCGAATATGTCGCGGATACCATTCGGCTCGCGTCTGAAGCCGGTTTGGCAGGATGCTCGATTGAGGACACGAACATGGCTGATCACAGTGCCTACGACTTTGAACTCGCCGTGGAACGCGTGCGTGCTGCCGCGGCGGCGGCACGGTCATTGAACTCCGATTTCATTTTTGTCGCGCGGGCGGATGGCGTGATGAACGGCGTCTACGACATGGATGAAGCGATCCGCCGGATCCGAGCGTTTGATGAGGCTGGCGCGGATTGCCTTTATGTGCCGATGCCGCCGTCGATGGAGGACCTGGCCCGCGTGTGCCAGACGACGACAAAGCCGGTGAACGCACTTGCCGCGGGGAAGTTTGCCAAAGCCAACCGGGATGCGTTCGCGGCTATTGGTGTGGGACGCATCTCATTGGGCAGTGCTCTGTCCAGTGTGACCCATGCGGCGCTTTTGAAAGCGGCCAAGGGCATCCTAAACGACGGAGATTTCTCAGAATTGCTGAAAGGCGCATCGAGTGAAGAGGTCGAAGCCCTCCTCACCCATGACAGAGGATAAAACATGCCAGAAATTCAAAAAGTAGAAGAAACCGGCGGGAAAACACTGCCGAGCCACGCAAAGGTCGTGGTCATCGGCGGCGGTGTCGTGGGATGTTCGATCCTGTTTCACCTGGCCAAGTTCGGGTGGAAGGATGTTGTTCTACTGGAACGCGATGAGCTGACATCCGGATCCAGTTGGCACGCGGCGGGGCAGATCCATACGATCAGTTCGGACCCCAATATCTCGAGGCTACAGAGCTATACGATCGACCTCTACAAAGAGATTGAGGAGACGTCGGGCCACTCGGTGGGATTGCACATCACGGGCGGGTTTTATCTGGCCTCGAACAAGACGTGGTATGACTATCTGAAGCGCGAGCGATCCAAGGCGCGCTACATGGGCCTGCATCAGGAGTTCATCAGCCCGAAGGAAGTGTCTGAACGGCATCCTCTGATTGATCCCAAGCACTACCTTGCGGCGCTGTGGGATGATCAGGATGGGGATCTGGACCCCTCTGGCGCGACGTATGCCTTTGCGAAATCGGCTAAGCATCACGGCGCGCAATACTTCACGCATACGCCCGTCATCGGGACGCGGCAGAAGACTGACGGATCTTGGGATGTGACCACCTCTAAGGGCGTTATCAATGCTGAGATCATCGTGAACTGCGGTGGGCTCTGGGCGCGCGAGGTGGCGGGGATGTCTGGCCTGCACGCCCCAGTGCAGCCGATGGAGCATCACTACCTATTAACCGAGAAAATCGATGCCATCGCCGATCACCCGACACGCCTGCCGTGCGGCATTGACTATGAGGCCAACATTTATTTTCGGCAGGAGCGGCAGGGCATGCTGCTTGGCACTTATGAGCCGGTGGGTGTGCCGTGGAAAGTCGACGGCACGCCGATGGATTTCGGGCATGAGTTATTGCAGCCCAATCTGGATCACATCGCGGACCGACTGGAGCTGGCGTTTGACCGGATCCCGGCGCTTGCCAGTGCGGGCATCAAGGATGCGATCAACGGACCCTTCACCTTCGGTCCTGACGGCAACCCGATGATCGGGCCAGTTCCGGGGATGACAAACTACTGGTGCGCGATCGGCGTTATGGCGGGCTTCTGTCAGGGTGGCGGTGTGGGCCTGACCATGGCGGAATGGATGATCGACGGAGAGCCATCAATTGATGTCTGGGCCATGGACGTTGCGCGGTTTGGCAACTGGGCCACGCCGGATTGGGGCACAGTGAAATCGACCGAGAATTATGAGCGTCGGTTTGTGATGACCTTCCCAAACGAGACGCTGCCTAAAGGCCGCCGCCAGCAGACGACTGCGCTCTATGACCGGCTGGTCGCGAAGGGGGCGATGATGGGCCAGTCCTTCGGCCTGGAAAACGCGATGTGGTTTGCCGACGGGCCGGAGGATGCCCATGAGGATCCGACCTTTGAGCGCAACCGGTCGTTTGATTACGTGGCCGCCGAATGCAAGGCGGTGCGTGAGGGCTTAGGCGGTATTGAGGTGGCCAATTTCGCCAAGCACATGATCAAAGGGCCCGGCGCGCGGGAGTGGCTGGATCGCACGATGGCGGGCTACATCCCGAAACCGGGGCGGATGACGCTGACACCTATGCTGACGGAGAAGGGGCGTCTCTACGGCGATCTGACTGTCGGGTGCCTGGATGAAGACCACTTCATGCTGTTTGGATCAGGCGCAATGCAGGATGCCCATTCCCGGTGGTTCGCCCGCACCCTGCCTGATGGTGTCGTGCATGAAAACCAGACCGAAGAGTGGCATGGCATTGCGATCTCCGGTCCGAAATCCCGCGCTCTTCTGGAACGGATCACCCGCGATGATGTAAGCGCCGATGGCATGAAGTTCCGCGATTGTCGCCAGAGCTTTGTGGGCGGCGTGCCGGTGATCCTCAACCGGATCAGCTTTTCGGGTGAGTTAGGCTATGAGATTTACTGCCGCCCGCAATACTTGATCCGGCTCTCTGAGGCGATTGAGGAGGCAGGTGCAGACCTGGGGTATCGCTGGTATGGCGGTCGCGCGCTGATGTCGCTGCGGCTTGAGAAAGGCTGGGGCGCATGGGGGCTGGAGTTTCGGCCTGACTTCAACGCGGTCGAGGCAGGTATGGACGTCTTTGTAAATTGGAAGAAGGACTTCGTGGGCAAGGAGGCGACGCAGCAATTCCTGACGGATGGTGTGACGCGCAAGCTGGTGACGATGACGGTGGAGACCGAGATTGATGTCACTTTGGATGAGGCCGTGCTGAGCGATAGTGAGGCCGTCGGGTACATCACTTCGGGTGGATATGCGCACCATGTGAAACGATCCATGGCGATGGCCTATGTCGCGGCGGATTACGCAGTGGCAGGCACAAAACTGGACGTGGAGATCCTGGGTCAGATATGTGCGGCGGAAGTGCTGGGCGGTCCGATCTACGACGCGAATGGCGCAAACATGCGGGCGTGAAGAGCGACTTCGTCAGACCCTAGGTGGGGCCTGACGAAGGCGCGGCGGGCCGCGCCCTCGATTTCGCGTCCGACCCTCATCAGTCGATCCAGACAGTCACCCGATCCGCACGACCTTCTGCGTCGATGACAGTGAGAGTCGAATAGCCTTTCTCGACGCCGTCCATGACGGCCTCGCGACGATGGGTATTGGTGACAACGGGCACTCCGTTGGCCAACCACGTGAAAGGCGGGGTGCCGTCGCGGAGTTTCACGGGCAGCGCGCCGCTATCAACAGGCAGGCGACTGCCCTGACGGGGAAAGATCAGCTTGGGCGCTTCGGGCGGAGCCTCAAACACAGCATTGCGTCCAGCAAACCGACGCAAAGGCTGAGGCAGTTGGCCGGTTGACAGGATCAATGTCTCAGGCGGCGGCGGTGGTAACGTGTCAGGCTCTGACTTCAACCGACCAAATGCGTCAAACAGGATGGGTGCGGCGATGTCTCCCCCGAAGACACCAGGCACCGGCGTGCCGTCCGCACGGCCAATCCAGACGCCAGCCACGTGCCTGCCGTCAAACCCCACAGCCCACGCATCGCGGTGGCCGTAGGACGTGCCGGTTTTGTAGGCCAATCGCCCACGCGGCGCGCCGGGCGGAGGGGCGAGCCCCGCAAGGATGTCCCCGACATGCCAGGCTGCGCTGCGCGAGATGACGTGACTCGCCAGGTCTGACCTCTGACCCTTCCGCCAATGCAAGTCGGTGGCTTGTCCGCCCTGCCCAAACATAGCGTAAAGCTGAACGAGGTCCGTGAGGCTTATTCCCACCCCGCCAAGCGCAACCGCCAGACCGGGCTGACCACCCGGTAATGCGGTGCGCGCTCCGGTTTTGCGCAGCGCGGCCATCAGATGCGCTGGTCCGATCTCATCGGTCAGAAGCACAACCGGGATGTTCAGCGATTGCCGCAGCGCATCTTCCACCGTGACTTCACCGCGAAACGCGCCGTCGAAATTCTGCGGCGCATATCCGTCAAAGCTGACAGGCCGGTCGCGGATAAGCGTTTGCGGATGCGCCAGCCCCCGGTCAAAGGCCAGCGCATAGACCAGCGGTTTGAGCGTGGATCCCGGGGATCTGAGCGCACGCGTCATGTCGACAAATCCCTGCCGGGCGTCAGCTCGTCCGTAGCTGGCTGAGCCGACCGAGGCATGGATTTCGCCAGTTTGATGGTCCGCAACCACAATGGCAACGGACAAGCTATCCGGCAGACCGAACAAAGCGCTTTGGGCAAGCTCCTCGAGACTTTTCTGTAGCTCGCGCTCAATTGTCAGCCGATGCGTTGAGCGCGCTGAATCCTCAGCCAAGGCACGATCGGCAAGATGAGGTGCAAGCGCTGCGAACGGACGCCTTGCACTTGGCACGGGTTCACTCACCGCCGCGCGCATCTCGTCTTGCGAAAGTGTTCCGCTGTGAACCATTCGCTCAAGTACGCGATCTCGCGCAACGCGCGCGGCGGTCTGACCTCTATCTGGGCGCCTTGCCTCTGGCGCTTGCGGCAAAGCCACCAGAAGGGCCGCTTGCGCAGGCGTCAGACGCCGGGGTTCTTTGCCAAACCACGTCAAACTCGCAGCCCGGACGCCTTCCACATTGCCACCGAACGGCGCTCTGACGAGATACTGAGAAAGGATCTCTTGTTTGGAAAGCCGCTGCTCCAAGGCAAGCGCCACGCGGATCTGGCGCAGCTTTCCACGCATCCGGCCCGTGCCACTGTCCTCAAGCAGCCGCGCCACCTGCATCGTCAGTGTTGAGCCTCCAGAGACCACTTCGCCACGCCACGCCGCTTGGCCCAGGGCGCGCAGCAAAGCCAGAAAGTCCACCCCGTTGTGACGGTAAAATCGCTTGTCCTCATATGCGATCAGCATCTCAAGATAACCAGGATCTACGCCGTCCAAGGACGTTCTGAGACGCCAGCTTCCATCCTCAACCGTGTAGAGGCGCAAAAGCCGGTCATTTCGATCCAGAACCTCCACAGACGTTTCCGCCAAAAGCACGGGAAGCCTTGTCTCGGACACCCAATAATCGAGGTAATCTCGTGCCGTCGCCAGGCAGCGCGGCACAGCGGCAGCGCGGGCGAGCCGCCGATCAGTCCGCATGCGTTACCTCACCCGCCCAATGATCAGGATAGAGAAGGACAAAACCGCTGCGATCCACCGTCAGATCCGCGGCAAAACCGGTCTGGTCCGCATGGTAGCTGACAGTGCCATCCATGTGTGATCGCGCGTAGGTCTGATCCAGCGGAACCAGCTTTGCGCAGGGGTACTGAAACCACGCAGCGGCCACAGGCATAGGATCCGATGTCAATCGGCGCAGAGGCATAAGGTCCGCGGCAGGCGCACAGGACAAACCAATGTCTCTGGCCCCGCTGCCCGCCGTTTGCTCTCTATCGCCAAACCACCAAGTGCCGTCGTCTTGTAGGATTTTCGCACGCACATTGTGCTGGCCGTGTCGGCCAGCCAGATCAACGCTTTGCGTGCACCAAGCCTTATCGCACCGCACAATGTAATTCAGCTCCGCCTGCCCAAGCTGATCTCGGAACTCTGCATGACCTACAAGCATCCAGCCATCGTCGGTCTGGCTTAACCTACAAGTATCGTGTCCTTCACGATCGAGGGCACGCCATCGCACGGTGGCCACGAGTTTTGCGTTCATGTTTGGTTTACTCCGTTACGCGCATGCGACCGGTCGCCGTGATCGCGCGATACTGAGGGCGATACATGTCTTCGACCGACGCCGCAGGGTGGTGATAAGAGCCCGGTGAGACGGCGCGGACGATGTAGGCAAGATCAAAACTTGCATCATTGCGCCAATCCACCGCCGCCAGGAAGCGGTCAGAACGGAACTCCGTGTGCTGCGGAAACGCCACATCAAGCCAGTCGAGCGCACGGATGTCGCCGGATTGCAGCAGTTTCGGATTGTCGATCTCAAGCCCCGCCGGAAGTGGATCGTTGAGCATCAGCCGCGCCTCACCCCCATCGAACGGATTGACCGTGAGCACAACGACAAGCCGCGTGCCTGTCTCCACCGCATCAAGTGAGGCCGGATTGCCATCCATATCGTAGTAGCTTCGTGTGATGGCATAGCCGTAGCCGCTCGCGTCGGGCGCCACCCGCGGCACGCCAAGGGTCGTGAGCGTGATATCGACCGGGCTATCGCCTGTGTTCAAGATCTGCTGCGGTGTCATGGCCTTAGCTTCCAGCATCCGCACCATCGGGCCGTCGAGTGGTGCGCCGTTTAGGGACAGCCCATCGAGAGACGGATCACTGACCAAAGCATTTGCGGCCAGTAGCGTCCAGACTTGTTCCTGAGTGGAAAGATGCGGGCCCGGGGCGCTGATCTGGTTGACCAGCGCCTCTGCATCAATCGCATTGCTGCCCGCCTCAACCGCAAGCGTCAAAACGGCCGCACGATCGCGCAGATGCGTGCCGTAGTCAGCCCGCCAAACGTTGCGCTCTGCACTCGTGCTGCCGTTGATCCGCGCCATTGCAAGCGCAAACATGCGGTCCGCCCGCGTTTGATCGCCGTAGCTGGCCAAGGCAGAACCAAGCTGTGCAAGCGCCATGGGCGTTGCGAAATCATTGGCTTTTACATCTGCAAAGTATCGCAGATCGCCCATACGGGCCGCGCCCTCGCGGGCGAGAACCATCAACGCATAGGCGATATCCTCCCCCCCGTTGTCGAAATCCGGCGCGTAGTTCAGTCGGTTGCGCAGATTGTCCAGCGCCATGGTGAAGGCCTGACGCGGCACAGTGTATTCCTTGGCCTGCGCACGAGACAGGAAATCACTGACGTAAGCATCAAGCCAGAGATCCCCACTGCTCGCCTGCCAAAGACCAAAAGCGCCATTGCTGGCCTGACGGGACAGGATTTGCCCAACCGCGTCATCCACACGCTTTTGGATCTGATCGTCCGTGGCGAGGCCTAGCGCGTCGGCAACATCACCAAAGTAAAGCAGCGGCAATGCGCGAGACGTAACCTGTTCCGTACAGCCGTAAGGGTAGCGATCAAGGGCTGTCAGCAGACCCGGCGCGTTCAGCTTGGCCAGAGCGCCAGCCGAAATGATCGCGCTGCCACTGCCTGGACGCAGATCGGCAAAGACATTGCCATCGAGCGTGAATGTGTCGCCCGCACCAAGAGAGAACCGGCGCGTGACCGCCACCTCGGGATCATTCGAACGCACGCCGAGCGTGACCTCTTTGACAAGCTGCTTCCCATCGGGCGTTGTCAGCGCGATGCGAATGTCATGATCGCCCACGTCACTCGCCTGGAATGGCAGGGTGAGAACGGCTTGTTCCTGTTCGGCCAAATCGATGCCAGACGGGACTTGGTCCAGGAAGCTGAGACCCGTTGAGGTAACGTCGAGCCCCATTCGGCCAGCGGGGCCCTCTGTATGGACGACTTCTAATAGCAGACGACTTTCATCACCGGGCGCTAAAAACCGGGGCATAGAGGCCGTGACGACAACCGGGTCACGGATCAGCACCTCGTCTTGCGCCTGTCCTACGCCTGTATCCGTCCAGGCAACGGCCATAAGGCGCACCGTGCCGTTGAAATCGGGGATGTCAAAAGAAGCGGTCGCAACTCCATTGGCATCAACAGCAATTGGGCCGCTGAAATAAGCCACCAACTCGTCCTGCTGCGGTGGGCTTTCAAAACCTGTGCCGGAGTTTGCATCACCGCCCGATCGGACTTGCCCCTGCGCGCCGTTCATGCCGTCAATCAACCGACCGTAGAGATCGCGGATTTCAACGCCCAGCCTGCGCTGACCGAAGTAGTGATCAGAGGGATCAGGGCTTTCAAAACGGGTCAGGTTGAGAATTCCCACATCCACGGCAGCTAGAGTCACATAACCTCGTGTACCGCCAAGACCGTCCACGTTCACGGACACCTCAAGCGGGCCTCGAGGATCTGTCATTTCAGGCGCGTCGATAGCGACAGACAGCTGCCTCTTACCAGGATCAATCTTTGCGTAAGCGAGACCGAGAGACCGGGCCGGGTTGCGGCCCGCCGAGACATCCATAGGACGGACCACTTGAGCGGTGACATAGGCGCCCGCACCCCACGCTTCCGTCACGCTGATTGGGATCACGTTCTCACCTTCCGTGACCTCAACGGCCTGCATGTCGATGACCTGGTTCGACATAACCGTGATCAGAGCGGTACCTGCATAGCGCGGCACAATGCGCAGCTGCGCTTCATCACCAGGGCGGTAGTTTGACTGATCCAAAGACAGCTCAAGCGTGTCGGGCGTGCTGGTTGCATCCGCAGGTGCATACCATCCGGCGGAAAAGTCTGAAGTCGAGGCAACATAGCTGCCATCCATGCGCGCAACCACGATCTCATATCGTCCCCAATCCACGGGGGCAGAGATGGTCAGGGGATCCGCGCCGAGTTGCGCCTCACCCGTTTCTATACGGGTGCGTGTTGTGACAGGCTCCCAGTTCCAAGTGCCAAATTCTTCGTACCATTGGTATCGCGTTTGAATGCGGTTGACTGTCCATTTCACAGCCATTGGCATCGGGGCCAACCCCGTATCGATCGCAATCAAATCAAACTCCGCACGCGTGCCTTGAGGCACCACATCATCAAACACCGGTTTGATGCCAATCATCGGCCCGGCTGGGGCGAGCACGCGCGTCAGGTCCCGCTCAACAGGTCGGCCAGATCCTTCCCGCACGCTGACCGTGATCTGCGCCTCAAACGGGCGATCGATGACATTGGTCTTGGGAATGGGCACGAAGAGCACAGCTTGGCCATCACTCTCGGTCGTAGCCTGCTCGATGTATTCACCTGTCGAGGTGACCCGCTCATCAAAAACGCCGAACTCATATCCGGGGAATTCTTCCAGTGCACGTTTGGGGCGGAGCCGGACAAGACCATCCGCACGCAGGTCAGCGCCGGGCGCGCCAAAGAGATAGCGCGCACTCACAGTGAGTGGCGTTCTATCTCCGGGGCGAATTGGCGCGTCAGGCAACGTGAGATCAAAATCAATACGCTCTGGCAGGAAATCCTCAACCAGCACAGCTTGCGTGGCCAAGACAGGCGCATCGGGATCAACTTTGATGTCGAGCGTCCAGGCACCGCGTGGCGCGGAAGAGGCGACAGGCATTTCAAAGACATGTCCTCCAGCACGGTCATCCGAGGACAGATGGCGGGAATATTCTACGCCATCTGGGCGCCGCAAGATCGCGGTCAGCGGCAGGCCCTGGATGGCATCCGCAAGGGCGTCGCGCGCCAGAGCCGTGGCATAGATGACCTCGCCAGCGCGATAGGCCCCGCGATCTGTGGCAAGAAACACATCGACAGGCGGCGCGGCAGATCGCCCTTCAACCCCGCGATCAGACAAATCAAAGGCCGGGTCAGTCAGAGACAGAAACGCCAAATCAGTATTGCCACTTTCAGCGATCACCATCGCAGGAGCTGCCCCCCCTGTGCCCCGGGTGAGACCTGCATCAAACCGCGCGTGACCCATGGCATCGGTGGTGATTGTGCCAAGCTCACTGTTAGATCGGGAGAGCAAGGTGAGCTTCACGCCCTCCAGGGCCATGGCATCACCAAGCCCTTTTACAAATACATGGAGCCCGTCATTGCCCTTCAAAGTCGTCAAACCAAGATCAGACAGCACGAACCACTGGGTTGCGCCTTGGCTATCGTAAATGTCTTCACCCGGCACCCGCGCGGTCAGCGCATAGATGCCAGGTGGTTGGTTAGTCAGGATGTCTCCCAAAGGCAGACGCGTTGTCATGGTCTGGTTCAAGGTGTTCTGAACATCGCCCTTACCAGACCAGATCTCTTGCGACAGAACCTCTGAAAACTCCTGATCGGCCCAGTAGTCCAAGGGACGCCCAAAGAAATCATTCTGAAGAAGGCGCAGCAGATTGCGATCGCTGATGCGGCTGAGCTTCAGATCGACCTCATCAAGATTTACGGTCTCTACCGGCAAAGCAGCATCCGCGGATTTAGGCAGCACATAGGCGCGGCCCGGGAAATTCACTGCTGGAGCTCGATCACGCACATATAGCGTGATCTCGACGTCCTTGATCAACGTCTCACCGCTGGCGGCTGGCAGACCTTTGCGGAAGGTCACTTGATAGCGCTCACCATGCTGAACCCCATCAATGCACAGCTGCCGTTCATCGGGTTCAACGACCATGCCAGCGCTCGGCAGTTGAACAAAAGGCGTGTAATCCGTGCCTCCCTTGATCAAGGGCTCTGAAAACTCGGCACATATCCGAGGTGCAGCACTTTCATTGTCCGCCCGATGATCCGTGATGCGGAAGCCGTACTTTGCGATCGCCCCTTCGAGCGCCGAAAGAACATCCGCGCGTGGTTGAATCGCCTCGGCCAAACGCAGCGCTCGAACCATATCGCGCCCGCGGCCCACGCGCTCGAGGGCCGGCGCCATATCGATCAAGGCCGTCCCACGCATAGGATCGGTCA
>ERZ1740059.1266-NODE-1266-length-12780-cov-6.111591_pt1 | contig 12780 bp, 8 predicted proteins | sample MGYA00581744_ERZ1740059 | MGnify/ENA primary metagenome ERZ1740059 (study PRJEB43018, sample SAMN04849738) | marine metagenome | isolation source: floating plastic debris | place: Pacific Ocean | collected 2008-08-28 | study: EMG produced TPA metagenomics... | reverse complement strand
TCCCCGGGCCCCCCCGCCGGCGGGGGGCCCCTAAGGAACACCTCCCCCCCTTGTTGCGTTGTCCCGCCCCCGGCTTGGGGTATGCGTATTTTAGGTGCCGGCCCGTCTCCAGCCGGCACGCGACGAGGCTGGCGCCCTCGAGGGGAAGCGAGGCGACCACATGGGTGACGGCGCGGCGGCCCTCCCGGGGCACGCTGCCCTTCGGCGCGCGAAAGACCCCATGGCTTCCGCGGAGGCCGTCCCCGCGGTTCGGGACCAGCACGCTCGTATGGCTCCGGGCCGCCGCGTGCCCGTGCACGAGCGCGACGTAGGTGCGCGCCACCGAATGCGCCCGGAACTGCGCTGCGAGGTGCTTCTTGGCGGCCACCGTCCGGGAGACGACGGGCAGCCCGCTCGTCCCCTTGTCCAGGCGATGCACCACCCCGACCGGTGGGTCGTAGCGACGGCGGCCGCGGGCCTCGCGCTTGGCGACGCGACGCAGCCGGGCGCGAAGCTGGTCCGCGAGCGTGTCGCGGTCGTCCTCGTGGTAGCGCACGCTGAGCACGCCAGGCGGCTTGTCGACCACGGCCACCAGCCGGTCGACGTGCACGAGGGCCTCTTCGGGCAGCACGCCGGCCCGGTGCCGAGGAGCGTCGAGGCGCACCTCCACGCGCGCGGGCTCGACGCGGGCCGCGGGGTCGAGCGCCGCCTCGCCATCGACGAAGACGCGACCGCTCCGGCAGAGGTCCCGTGCCTTGCCCCAGCTGAGCTCCTGCCGTTCGCGCACGACGGCCGCGAGCGTGGGCAGCTGCGGCCTTTCGCGAGGAGGATCCGAGCGACGCATGGGGCTCAGGCGAGCTCGAGGGTGGCGACGAGGTTCCCGACGCGGCAGCTCGACACGCGCGCGTGGACCACGCCCGGACCGCGAACGGTCACGCGGTGCGCCGCGCGGTTGCGCAGGCCGCTCGAACGCTGGAGGCCCATCATCCCGTGGCCCGTGAAGCGGCCCTTGCCCCAGCCGTCGAGGTGCCCGAGGTCGCGCCGCGCCGCCCCGCTCACGAGGCTTCCGCCTTCGACCTCGAGCTCGAGGTGCGGTGCCTCGACGAAGGGCCGGCCCGCCGCCGAGGGCACGCCGACGGTCCCGAGGTAGCCATCGTTCTCGAGCGTCGCCGTGACGGCATGCAGCCCCTCGCCCAGGTCTTCGGACGCGATCGTGAGCACGGGGCGCGGCACCATGGCCGCGCAGCGAAGGAAGAGCGCGGCCTGACCGGCGCAGACGCCCGGGAGCTCCTCCGGCGACGGATTCCAGATGCCCACGCGCGGGTCCAGCCCCCCGACCTCGACCTCGCCGAGCTGCGGGTGCGTCACCGGGACCCAAGGACGCAGGATGCGCCCCTGGTTGTGGTCCCGGTCCCAGGTCGCGAGCTGCACCATGTGCTCGCGGTCGAGGTGCGCGTAGCGGTCGACGAAGCGATCGCGCTTGGGCAGGCCGGCCCGCTCGAACACGTCCCAGAGCTCGCAGACCCAGGCCAGGCAGCCCCGGTCGAGGTACGCCCAGTCGATGAGATCGCCGTGAAGCGGGGTCTCCGGGCTGTAGGTGAACTGCTCGAAGCCGCTCACCATGGGGTAGCCCGTATGGGCCTCCGCCCAGGCCTCGACCTGCCGGAAGATCGCGAGGTCTCCGGGGTCCATCTTCGTGTCGGGCACGTCGCCCCGGGGCCGGATGTGCACGCCGCCGAAGCAGTGCAGGTTCAGCCACACGAAGAGGTGGGGAAGCGACGCCCCCTTCTCGATGAGGGCCCGGGACTCCGGCGTGCTGCCCGGAAAGGACCCTCCGCCCAGCTGCTTCGGCTCGCTCGCCCAGGCGTAGGGAAAGTTGCGGTTCAGGTCCGGGTCGTTGTCCGAGAGGAAGCTCGGCTCCGGGAGCGTCTCCCCGTCCCAACGGTCGATGACGCCCTCGGAGACGACCCGGTAGAAAGGGCCTTCGTCCTCGATGGTGCGCGTGACCATCAGGCCCGGGAAGTCCTTCGCCTCCACGTAGTCGCCACCGGGATCCGGCACGCGCATGAGCAGGGCCAGGCCGTTGCCGTCGAGGTCCTCCGACCGCCAGCGCGGGTGCTGCTGCGCGGGGCGCTCATCCCGGTCGACGGAGCGAACGAAGCGACCGGTGGTGAGCACCGCTTCCGCGCCATCGGGGCTGACGCGCGGAAGCACGTACACCAGCACCTCGCGCAGTCGCTCGCGCACGGCCGGACCCATGCCGTGCAGCTCGGCGTCGGGGTCCAGGTGGAGCCGAAGCACGTCCTCGGCGACGGCCAGGCACACGTTCGTCCCCGCCAGCTCGCTCGCGTGCATGTTCCCGTCGATCCACGCCGCCGGTCGCACGCGGTCCGGGTCCGGCCCGAGCGTGAGCAGCCACTGCGCGCGGCCGCCCGGCGTCGTCACGAGGGATTCCAGCCGGACCAGCTCCGGGAACGCGTCGGCCCAGGCCCGGACCTGCGCCGTGAGCGCCTCGTAGTCGACGAGCCGGTTGCGGAAGCCCTGGTTCAGAGCGTCGAGGCGCAGAGCATCGGTCATGGGGGCGGGAGCCTAGCGGAGGCTGGCTATCAGGCGAGGTTGGCCTGGAGGAAGGCCACGCTCCGGTCCCAGGCCACCTGCGCCTGCGTCGCGTCGTGGGCGTCCGCGCGCGTGTCGTTGAAGAAGGCGTGACCGGCCGGATACCAGTGCGCCGTGACCGACCCACCGGCCTCACTGATGGCGTTCGTCAGGCCCTTGGCGTTCTCCGCCGGGATGAAGCCGTCGTTCTCGGCCCAGTGGCAGAGCACGGGTCCCTGCAGCTTCGAGAAGTCCGGGCTGATGTTGGGATGAATGCCGTAGAAGGACACGGCAGCGCCCACCTCCGACGCGACGGTCGCGCCGAAGAGGCTGAGCATGCCGCCCATGCAGAAGCCCAGCGTGCCCACCTTCGCGCTCGTGACCGACTCCTGCGCCAGCAGGTACTGCGCCGCGCCGCGGAGCTTCTTGGCCGTCTCCTCGATGTTCAGCGCCATCATCATGCGCCCGGCCTCGTCGGGGTGCCCCGTGCTCTCGCCGTCGTAGATGTCCGGGGCGAGGGCCACGAAGCCCGCGGCGGCGAAGCGGTCGGCCACGTCCTGAATGTGCGGCACGAGGCCCCACCACTCCTGAAGCACGACGAGCCCCGGCCCCGAGCCCGACGCTGGCGTCGCCAGGTAGCCCTTCGCGGTGCCGCCGTTCGCGGCGAACTCGACCATCTCACCCATCGCAGCCTCCTCGGGCCATCGCCCGGAGGTCACCATAGACCGGAAGGATGGCCCCATGGGAAGGGTCTTCGGGGCGACGAGCGTCCGGTCACGAACGGGTGGACGAAGTCGCGGACGACTCGGGTAGAGTCGCGGCGTGGCATACGACGACGCGGGGGGGCGCCCATGAGCGAGGCGCGAGATCGGGCGCTCGAGGCCATCGCCGCCGCGCCGCGCGGGCCCGAGGTGGCCGCCTTCTTCGACCTCGATGGAACGCTCGTGCGCGGCTACACGGCCATCGCCTTTCTGAAGGACCAGCTGCGCCGCGGCGAGCTCGGCGCCCGGGAGCTCCTGCGCATCGGCTCGGATGCCATCCGCCATCACAAGGACCCCTCGATGGGCCTCGGCCCGATCACCAGCGGCGTCGAGCTGCTGCGCGGGCGCGCGCTGGTCGACCTCGAAGCGCAGGCCGCGCAGGTCTTCCGCAACGAGGTGGCCCGGCGCATCCGCCCGGAGGCCCGGTCGCTCGTCCGAGCGCATCAGGAGGCGGGGCATCAGGTCGTCATGGCGACGGCCGCCACCCCCTTCCAGGCACGCTCGGTGGCCGAGGACCTGGGCATCGAGCACGTGCTCTGCACCGAGGTCGAGGTCGTGGACGGCGTGCTCACGGGACGGCTGGCCGGCCCGGCGCGCTGGGGGCCCGAGAAGGCCGCCGCCGTCATCGCCTTCGCGGAACGCCACGGGCTCGACCGGCAGAAGTGCTTCGCGTACGGCAATGGCGTCGAGGACGAGGACTTCCTCGCCGCCGTGGGCCACCCCGTGGCCGTGCGCCCGGACGCCGGCCTCGCGGACATCGCGCGCAGCAAGGGCTTCCCGGTGCTCGAGCTCGACGAGCCGCGGGAGCCGGGGCTGCGTGGCCTCGCCGGCACCGTAGGAGCCTTCGGCGTCTTCAACGCCGGCCTCTTCGCGACGCTCGCGGCGTCGGCGGTGATGGACAAGCGGGAGGCCCGGGCCGTGGGCGGCTCCTCCACGGCGGACATGGCGCTCGCAGCCGCGGGCGTGGAGCTCCAGGTCACCGGCCTCGAGCACCTGGAGGCTGCGCGACCCGCGGTGGTCCTCTTCAATCATCAGTCGAACCTCGACGCCCTGGTGGTCGCCAGCATCGTGCGCCGGGACTTCACGGCCGTGAGCAAGGTCGAAGCAGGCCGCGATCCACGGTCCTTCGCGCTTCGCTACCTCGCCATCGCCCTCATCGACCGGAGCGATACCGAGCGCGCCCGCAAGAGCGTCGCGGCGCTGGCGACGCGCATTCGCGGGGGGGAGTCCGTGATCATCGCGCCGGAGGGCACGCGCATGCCCACGCCGACGCTCGGCCGCTTCAAGCAGGGAGGCTTCCGGCTGGCCATGAACGCAGGCGTTCCCCTACTCCCCATCGTGATCCGCAACACCGGCGAGCTCTGGCCGCGGGGCGCGGCCTTCGTGCGCCCGGGCGTCGCGGAGGCTCGGGTGCTCCCGCCCATACCCACCGGCGATTGGACCCTCGAGACGCTGACCGAGCGCATCGCGGGCGTACGCGAGCTCTATGCCGACGCGCTGGCGTCCTGGGGGGCCGCATGAAGCCGCCGCAGCGCCAGGACGTGCTCGGCTCCGCCCGCTTCCTCGAGGGCCTCGAGCGCGTCCGCCTCAAACACGACCTCGCTTCCGGGGAGGCCCGAAGCCGCGCGTCCAGCGCCCTGAACGAGATGTGGTCGACGCACGGGGAGCTGGCGACGGGAGCGTGGCGCCGCTTCGGCCACGCCTTCGCCAAGCGCTACGAGCTGAAGACCTCCGCGCCGGACATGGAGCGGCTGCGCGCCCTCGACACCGAGCACTCCTTCGTGACGCTCTTCTCCCACCGCTCCTACCTCGACGCCTGGATCCTCCAGTCGGCGCTGCGGGAGGCGAAGCTACGTCCGCTGCATCTGCTGGCGGGGGCCAACCTCGACTTCTGGCCCCTGGGACCGCTGCTCCGCCGCACCGGCGCGCTCTTCATCCGCCGGGACACCAAGGACGACCCCGTCTATCGCTACGTGCTCCGGGCGTACATGGACCACCTGCTCATGACCGGGCAGAACCTCGCGTGGTCCATCGAGGGTGGCCGGACGCGCACGGGCAAGCTCCGGCCGCCGCGCTTCGGCGCGCTTCGCTACGTCGTCGACGCGCTGCGTACGAGCGAGGGCCAGGAGGCCTACGTGCTCCCCGTGTCCGTGGTCTACGACCAGCTCGGCGAGGTGGAGACCATGGCGGCGGAGTCCCTCGGGGCCAGCAAGCGGCCGGAAGACCTCGGCTGGATCCTCCGCTTCGCCGCCTCGCAACGCGATCAGGGCGGCCAGGTCCGCGTCGACATCGGGGAGCCCGTGCCGCTCCGGGAGCGCATCGCCACGCTGGACGGCGACCCGCGGGCCAAGGACAAGACCGTCGAGCGCATCGCCGTCGCCGTCTGCCACCAGATCAACCGGGTGACGCCGGCCACGGCCACGGCGCTGGTCACGGTCGCCTTCCTCGCGGCCGAGCGCGCGCTCACGCGGAGCGAGGTCGAGGCCACGCTGGCGCCGATCCTCGCCTACCTCGAGGAGCGCCAGCGCCTGCCCAACACGCTCGGCCCGCTGGCCCTCTCCGCAGGTGACGCCTGGATCGACGACACGCTCGAGCGCCTGGTGCAGACCGGCGTGCTCACGTCCTTCGAGGGTGGCCGGGAGCCCGTTTACGAGGTCGCGCCGGACAAACACCTCGTCGCCGCCTTCTACCGGAACACGCTCATCCACCTCCTGGTGGTGCGCGCCATCGGCGAGCTCGCCATGTTCCAGGTGCGCGGCCAGGAGGGCGGCCTCACGGACGGCATCATCCAGGCGTCCATGGCGGTGCGGGATCTCCTCAAGTTCGAGTTCTTCTTCCCGCGCCGGGCCGACTTCGTGAAGGAGTTCTGGGCCGACGTGGCGCGCTTCGATCCGGACTGGGAGGGCCACGGCATCGAACGCCCGGTCATCATGCGCGATCGCCTCGAGCGCTGGTTCGAGAGCTCGCGGCCGCATCTCTCGCATCTCGTGCTACGGCCCTTCCTCGACGCCTACCACCTCGTCGCGAGCGAGCTCGCGGCGTGGCCCGAGGACGAGGCCTTCGACGAGAAGCGCTTCCTCGAGCGCTGCCTCGGCGTGGGCAAGCAGTGGACGCTGCAGCGCCGGCTCCACAGCGCCGAGTCCGTCACGCTCGAGCTCTTCCGCGGCGCGCTCCGGCTGGCCGGGCACCGCGGCTTGCTCGAGGGGACGGGCGCGGAGCTGGCGGCCCGGCGCCGCGCCTTCGCGACGCAGGTCGCCGCGCCGCAGGAGGCCCTGCGACGCATGGCGAACGAAGCCGCCGCGCAGTGAGCGGCGTCGGTGTCGCTAAGCGGGCCCGAAGGCCGCGTCGCGAAGCTCGAGGGGGCTCGCGTCGGCGGTCTTGAGCACGCGCGCCGCGGCCACGACCTCGGGCAGCACGTTGAGCGCGAAGAAGAGCCCGCTGGCCTTCTTGCCCTCGTAGAAGGCGCGCTCGGCGTCGCTCTCGATGCCGGCCCCGAGCTTCTCGTCCGCGAGCACGGAGGCCTCGAGCAGCAGCCAGCCGATGACGAGCTTGCTCATCATCTGCAGGAAGCGCTCGGCCGTGAGCGGGATGTTGGCCATCTGCCCGCCCTGGAACCACCCGAGGAACTGCATGACGGAGCCACCCACCGCCTCGTGCGCCTTCTGGAGGTTCTTGAAGGCCAGCTCGTAGCCCTCGCGCTCCTTCTCGGCGCCGATGAGCTTCTGGACGTCGCCGAGGAAGGCCTGCGTGTTCTTGCCGCCGCCCTGGCCGAGCTTCCGGCCGACCAGATCGAGCGCCTGGATGGCGTTGGTGCCCTCGTAGATCGAGAAGATCTTGGCGTCGCGCGCGTACTGCTCGACGGGCCAGTCACGGAGGTAGCCGGCGCCGCCGTAGACCTGGATGGCGCGCTCGCAGATCTGGAAGGCCTCGTCGGAGCAGTAGGCCTTCACGAGCGGCGTCAGCAGATCGATCTGGCCCTGGTGGTAAGCCACGGACTCGTCGTCCTTGCCGGCGATGGACTGGATGCGGTCCTGGTGGATGCCGAGCTTCACGATGAGCGCGCGCATGCCCTCGACCTTGGCCTTCATCTCGAGGAGATCCCGGCGGACGTTCGGGTGCTCGATGATGGCGACGCGCGGCGCCTCGGCGTTCTTCCACTCCTTGATGGAGCTGCCCTGCTTGCGGTCCCGGGCGTACTCGAGGGCGTTGAGGTAGGCGCTCGCCGCCACCGCGAGCCCCTGGATGCCCACGCCGATGCGCGCGAAGTTCATCATCTTGAACATCTGCCGCATGCCCTGGTGCGGCGTGGTGCCGACCAGCTCGCCGACGCATTCGCCCTGCTCGCCGAAGTTGAGCACGCAGGTGGCCGAGCCGTTGATGCCCATCTTGTGCTCGATGGACGCGACCTGAACGTCGTTGTCCGCGAGCGCGCCGTCGTCGGCCCGCATCTTCGGCACGATGAAGAGCGAGAGGCCCTTGGTGCCGGGCACGGCGCCGTCGATGCGCGCGAGCACGAGGTGCACCACGTTCTCCGTGATGTCCTGGTCGCCGCCGGAGATGTAGATCTTGGTGCCCTTGATGTCGTAGCGACCGTCCTCCCGCGGGGCGGCGGTGGTGGTCGCGCTGCCCACGTCGGAGCCGGCGTGCGGCTCGCTGAGGCACATGGTCCCGGCCCAGGTGCCGTCCATCATCTTCGGCACGTAGGCGCGGCGCTGCTCCGGCGTCGCGAACTCGGCGAGGAGCTCGGCGGCACCGAGGGTGAGGCCCGGGTACATCATGAAGGCCGTGTTCGAGCCGCTGAGGAGCTCCTCGGTGAGCAGCCCGAGGGAGGCCGGCGCACCCATGCCGCCGTTCTCCTCGCTGACCGAGAGCGTGCGCCAGCCGGCCTCGTAGATCTTCTCCCAGGCGTCCTTGAAGCCCGGCGGCGTGAAGACCTTGCCGTCCTCGAGGCGGCAGCCGTGCGCGTCGCCGACCGCGTTCAGCGGTCCCGTCACGTCCTGCGCGAAGCGGTACACCTGCGAGAGGACCTCCTTGACCGTGTCCTCGTCGAAGTCGGCGTAGGGGCCACCCTCTCCGAGGAGCTCCCCGAGCCCGAACTGCTCGAAAAGGAGGAAGCTGAAGTCGCGGAGGTCGGCCTTGTAGCGGTTGATGGGCTGCGACACGGGGTCTTCTCCTCACGGCGGCGTCGGGCGGCGCATCGCCGCTGACTGAGCCACCATTCATTACCAGGCTGGACCCGATGATGCGTTGCGTCAAGCGCCTCTCCCCGCACTCATGAGTTATGGTGAGAGCGGGAGGTTACAGATGGGGAGGCATTGGAGCGCGGCCCTCGTCGTGCTCGTGGGATGCGGCGGCGGCGACACGTTCTTCATCGTGGACGCGGACGGGGGCCCTCCGCCCGACGCCCCCGCGGTCTGCGCGAGCGACGCGGTCTGCGACGATGGAGCCTTCTGCAACGGCCTCGAGCGCTGCCTCCCGGGGTCGCCCGGCGCGGACCTCGCCGGCTGCGTGCCCGGCGCCTCGCCCTGCCTCGCCGGGGAGCGCTGTGACGAAGGCGGCGACGCCTGTCTCGCGAGCTGCGCCATCACACCGGACGCGGACGGGGACGGCGTGGACGCCATCGCGTGCGGCGGCATCGACTGCGACGCCACCCGGGCCGACGTCTTCCCGGGGAACGACGAGGTCTGCGACGCCGCCAACCTCGACGAGGACTGCGACCCGGCGCCCTTCGGCCGGGAAGACCGCGACGGCGACGGCTTCGTATCGGCCCGCTGCTGCAACGCGGGGCCCGACGGGCTCCGCTGCGGCGCGGACTGCAGCGACGAGCGCCGGGACGTGCGGCCGGGCTTCATCGAGGTCTGCGACGAGGTGGACAACGACTGCGACGGGAGCACCGACGAGGGCGTCACCGTGGAGGCCTTCGTCGACGCCGACGGCGACCTTCGCGGGGCGGAGGGGAGCGTGGCGGTGCAGGTGTGCGCGGGCCGCCGGGGCTACTCGAGCGTGGCCGACGACTGCGACGACACGGAGATCAGCGTGCACGGCGCACAGCTCGAGATCACCGACGGCCTCGACAACGACTGCGACGGCACCGTCGACGAGGGCGTGACGGCGCTTCGCTGGTACCCGGACCTCGACGGTGATGCCTATGGCGACCCGGAGGGCGAGCCGGTGCTGAGCAGCGCGCCGCTCCTCGCGCTCTCGCTCCGGCCGAGCGACTGCGACGATGGGGACCGCGCGGTGAACCCGGGAGCCATCGAGCTTTGCGACGCGCGCGACACGGACTGCGACGGCCGCGCGGACTTCTTCATCGTGCCGGGCCTCGACACGGAGGACGACGACGAGGACGGCTTCGCCGACGCGACCTGCGGCGGCGCCGACTGCGACGACGCGAACCCGGCCGTGGGCCCGGGCCAGGTGGAGCTCGCCGACGGCCTCGACAACGACTGCGATGGAACCGTCGACGAGTCCCCGGGCGCCCGGGACTGGTACCCGGACCTCGACCGCGACGGCTGGGGGGACGCCACGGCGACGCCGACCTCGTCGATGACGCCGCGGCCCGCGAGCGCGCCCCGCGCCGGCGACTGCGACGATGGAGACGCGACGGTACGCCCCGGCGTCCGCGACGCCTGCGACGGACGCGACCAGGATTGCGACGGGACCGTCGACGAGGATGCGCCCCGGGAGCTTTGGTACGTCGACGGCGACGGCGACGGCTTCGGCGACACGGACGACGCCGTCTTCAGTTGCACGCCGCTCGCCGGCCGCGTCCTCCTGCCCGGCGATTGCGCCGACGGCTCGGCGGACGTCGCGCCGGGCGCCACCGAGCGCTGCAACGACGCCGACGACGATTGCGACGGGAACGTCGACGAGGACGTCCCCGACCTCTGGTACCCGGACGGCGACGGTGACGGCGTGGGCGTCATGGAGGGCGCCGTCATGACCTGCGACCCGGGCCCCGGCTTCGCGACGGCGGTGGGCGACTGCGCCGACGACGACCCTGCGCGCTTCCCCGGCGCCGCCGAACGCTGCAACGCCATCGACGACGACTGCGACGGGACGACCGATGGCGCCGCCGCCGACGCGCTCTGCGCCGGCGCCGAGGGCGTGGCGAGGGGAAGCTGCGGCGCGATGGGCTGCACCATCGACGCCTGCGCCTCGGGCTTCGCCGACTGCGATGGGCTGCCCGAGACGGGCTGCGAGGTGCCGACGGATCGCGACCCGCTGAACTGCGGCGCGTGTCGCGCCGCCTGCGGCGCCGGCGACACCTGCGGCACGGGCACGGCCGGCACCTGCGACGAGTCGCCGCTGGTGGACGTCACCGGCGGGAGCTTCACCTTCGTGGCCCAGCGCGGCAACGGACGGCTCCTCGGCTGGGGAGAGAGCAGCTCCTTCGAAGCGGGCACGGGCACCGCATCGGACCTGTCGAGGCCAGAGTCGACGGTTCAGGGGGTCGTGGGCTCGGTGACGATGGCCCAGCATCACGGCTGCGGCGTCCGCCTGGATGGGCGGCTCCAATGCTGGGGCGCCAACGCCAGCAGTCAGCTCGGCACCGGGGACGTGACCAGCCGCGGCACGGTCACGGTGCCTGGCGTGACCGACGCGGCGCAGGTCTGCGGCAGCCTCGAGCACACGTGCTACCGCTCGCGGGGCGGGGACGTGTACTGCTGGGGCCAGGGCGTGGAAGGCATGCTGGGCACCGGCGCGACCACCCAGCTGCGACGGGTCCCGGCCACCCCGGTGGCCGGGCTTTCGGGCGTGGTGGACATCTTCTGCGGCGTGCGCTTCACCTGCGCGATGCAGCCGGCCGCCGCGGGCGGCCGCGAGGTCTACTGCTGGGGATCGGTCGCCGGTGACAGGCTCGGTGAGCGACTGAGCGCGAATCGGCTGGCGCCCTCGACGCCCGTGCCCGGTCTGCCGAGCGACGTGGTGGCCTTCGCGCGCCACGGCGGCGCCGCGATGACTACCTGTGTCCGCACGGCGGCGGGCGAAGCGTGGTGCTGGGGGAGCAACGCCGGCTCGCTTCGCGGCACGGGGGGCACGGCGAGCATCGGGCCGAGCCGGGTCGTCGTCACCGGGGGCACGTCGTTGACGGGCGTGGTGGAGCTCTCCCTCGGGCGTTTTCATGCCTGCGCCCTCGTGACCACGGCCACGCCGGGACGCTTCACCCCCTACTGCTGGGGCAACGGCGGCGTGGGCCAGCTGGGCATCGGGCTCTTCGGCAACTCGGCGATCGCCACGCCGATGCTCGTCAGCGCGGGCGGGGCACGCCTCACCGACGCGACGACGATCGCGCTCAGCCAGTCGGCCACGTGCTTGCTGCGCGCCACGGGGACGGGAGGACGAAGCGAGCTTTGGTGCACGGGCTCCCGCGCGAGCGGACAGCTCGGCGACGGCCTCGATACGGGGAACGTCCGCTCGCCTCAGCGGGTGAGCGGGCTCTAGCAGGCCGAGCCTCGTGCCCTCGGGAACTAGACCGCGAGTTCGGCGCGCTCTACACCGGGCCGCGATGGCATTCGTCGTCGAGCCCCCGCCGCGGCCCTCGCTGGCCGTCGACGGGACGAGCGAACGCTTCCCGCTCCACCGCATCTACTGCGTGGGCCGGAACTACGCGGCCCACGCCCGGGAGATGGGCGGCGACCCGGAGCGCCAGCCGCCCTTCTTCTTCATGAAGCCCGCCGACGCGGCGGTGGACGCGGGGCCCGACGCCGCGGCGACGATCCCCTACCCGCCCGCGACCTCCGAGCTGCACCACGAGGTCGAGCTCGCCGTCGCGCTGGCGAAGGGCGGGCGCGACATCGCGCCGACGAACGCTCTGGGCCACGTTTACGGCTACGCGACGGCGCTCGATCTGACGCGCCGGGATCTCCAGCGCGAGGCCAAAGCCGCCGGCCGGCCCTGGGCCTTCGCCAAGGGCTTCGACCGCTCGGCGCCCGTGAGCCCGCTGCGCCCCGCGCGGGAGGTCCCGAAGGGGCGCATCTGGTGCCGCGTGGACGGCGAGACGCGGCAGGACGCGGACCTCGCCGACATGATCTGGTCGGTCGCCGAGGTCATCGCCTTCGCGAGCCGCTCCATGGAGTTCCAGCCGGGCGACCTGCTGCTCACGGGCACCCCTGCCGGTGTGGGTCCCCTGGTCCGGGGCGCCCGCGTCGAGGCGGGCGTCACGGGGCTGGTGCCGCTCGCGCTCACCATCGCGTGAGGGGCGTCAGCGCGGGTTGGACTCGATGGTCGTCGAGACCACGGCACCTGCGATCGGCGCGAAGTGGTCGGCCGGGTAGCGCTCACCGGCCCGCCGCTCGCTCACGGCGCTCTCCGTGGCGGCGCCGCCGGTACTCATGACGATTTGCATCGCGCAGGCCATGCACATCGTCTTCGCAGTCCAGCGCAATGGGGCCAGCACCGAGGACCGAGAGGCGGCGGTCTAGGCTGCGCGGCTCTACGAGGC
>ERZ1740059.1265-NODE-1265-length-12823-cov-10.488722_pt1 | contig 12823 bp, 14 predicted proteins | sample MGYA00581744_ERZ1740059 | MGnify/ENA primary metagenome ERZ1740059 (study PRJEB43018, sample SAMN04849738) | marine metagenome | isolation source: floating plastic debris | place: Pacific Ocean | collected 2008-08-28 | study: EMG produced TPA metagenomics... | reverse complement strand
TAATTGGTTGGTTATTAGGATTAAGTATCAGAAGTCTTGTCCTTAGTTTTAATCACTGGATAATTTTTGGTATACTCACCTATCTTGGTGGAAAGATGATTTTGGAATCTTTTGCGGATAGCGATGATGATAAACCAAAGTTTAATTGTTTGGAAATTTATACTTTAATTGCACTATCAATTGCCACTAGTATCGATGCTTTAGCAGCAGGATTGGGATTATCAATTTTAAAAAGTTCGATTTTATTAACAGCTACCGTGATTGGATTTATTACCTTTACTTTATCGTTTATCGCAGTTTATATCGGTCACTTTTGTGGTGATATTTTTAAACAAAAAGTTGAATTAATTGGTGGAGCTAGCTTGATTTTTTTGGGGACAAAGATTTTAATTGAAGCTTTCATTTAGTACCAGTACTAATAAATATTCCATCTCGTTCCAAGGTTCTACCTTGGAATGCCCTTTCAAGAGGCTCTGCCTCTTATATAATAACGAGGCAGAGCCTCGCACCAAACGTACTAAGGCAGAGCCTTGGCACGAGAGTGAATTTTCTCCTCTTAATTATCAGAATATCAGTCCATTTTAATGGACTTTTACTATTAGCCAGGGGTTTGCAACCCCTGATGGGTATGGAAATAATCGAAAATACATCCGTTGTTAAAATCCAAAATTAAATAGCTATATTTACAGGGTAAGGTATTGGAATTAATGGCATTGCAGTTAGCTCCAATAATTCAGAATAATAATACATTGCCACCACTGCGATTAAAGCCAAAAACCATTAGTCAACTTCATCATGCTAGGAAAATATTACTCTCCCGTTTGGAAAATCCTCCATCATTATTAGAATTAGCCGCAATATCAGGGGTAAGTACTCGCACTTTAAAGCGCGGATTTCGCGAACTTTTTGGTACAACAGTGTTTGGCTATCTCACCAGCAAACGCATGGAATATGCACAAAAGTTATTACGACAAGGGAATATTACAGTAGCCGAAGTAGCTAATCGAGTTGGTTATTCTAATCCCGGACATTTTGCTGCTGGTTTTAAACGTAGATTTTTCATGACACCCAGTCAGTGTTTATCAGGAAAGAAAAAAGTAATTTAGAGAACATAAAATTTTAAATCTAAAATCTAAAATCTAAAATTCAATATCCAAGTCCCTTTTGCGAGTAGATTATTCCCCTTTGTGAGTAGACAAGCTTGCTAGCTCTTTTATATACTCAGCTTTACGAATTAAATAAGAATTATTATTAATAATTTCAGGTGTGTAACTTTTTCTTAGCCTGCTTTTTTGAGGAGGTTGGGACACTTTTGTATTTTGCTAAAAAAGGGTTTTGGTAAGTAATACGAACTAGGCTTATAAGTAAGTCGGCGGAAAAAAATCTAGTTATGTAACGAAAAGTGACTCCAGGAGCAGTAATAGCTTTACCACTCAGAGTCTTCATCCCTAGTCTGGTTTCATCTTGACACAAGTAACGGACATGCTTATCGTGTGCCAATAGTTTCTCTAGGCTCATAAGTATAATACCGAGTTTTTTTTAAACTCAGATATTAATTTTTCATCCTGCTTATAGCTTTTAGGGCGTGGTACTTTCAACTTTGCTCCTAATCGATATCTCACCCATGTATAAACTGTCCCATAGTTGAGAACAAGCCCATGCTCCTTTTCCAACCATTCGACGATCGCGCCATAACTACTAAAACCTTTTCCCGTTTCTAACTCCTTTTTTAGTGCCGCAATCGCATCATTGCTCATTTTTGGTTTTGCTCCTGGTGCTTTCTTGATTTCCAATAAACTAGATAATCCACCATTGCGGTATTTCTGTAACCATCTTGTGACTGTTGAGGTATCTCTACCCAAACGTTCAATTACTTAATTCTATAGATAGATTTTTGGTAAATAGATCTATTCTGTAGCTGGAAGTAAACTTTGGAGATTTAATAGAGAATAGTAAATAACATAAAATAAGGAGGATATATGAGTAGCCAACAGATAAAAAAAGATGGTTACGATAGAAATCTAATTCCGGCTGAAACTGCTGCGAGAATAGAACGTGAAAGTGAAAATTACAAGCAGAAACCAGAAGAAGAGGGAGATATAGATACTGCTGCTGGTTATACAGTGGACAACGAAGGTTTAGTCAACAATTTTGCTGTAGAGCCTCAAATGTACTTTGAAGAACCAGGCGATATCCAAAAGCAAAAAGAAGCTGAAGCAAAACAAAGAGCGCAAGAATTATCAGAAGTCAACGAGACAGACGAAGATGGTAAGTTGACAATTGAAGGAGATAATCGTGGCAAGGGAGTAGGTATTATTTAAGCCGACAGTAAATTTCTAATAAAATTAGAAATTTAGATTATAAAATACAATAAAATTGTAATTTTAAATAATACTCGGTAGTAAGTCCCGAGTATTATTTTTTTGGCTATTTAAGTATTCTGATAAAGCGAATAAATATGGCAATATACTAAAGATAGACTTTTTAGATGAAATTCATCATATTTTAAACTTAGATTTATCAACGAAAGAAAGATTTAAAAGAGAGTTAAATATTATTAAATAGTAAATGTAAGAGTTAAAGAAAAAAATTATGCGCTCTATTAACATTGGTTTAACCGACGAGCAACGTCAAGGTGTTATCAATCTCCTCAATCAAGATTTAGCTGATGCCTATTTATTAGTATTCAAAACAAAGAAATACCATTGGGATGTAGTAGGCCCACAATTCCGCGATTTACACAAGTTGTGGCAGGAACATTACGAAGCTTTGACTGAAAATATTGATTCTATTGCCGAACGTATCCGGATGTTAGGTGGTTTTCCAGTTGGAACAAACGATGGGAGTTAAATATGAATGCTAAGCCTTAGCAAGAATAATATAGGTTTTAGAAAATAAAGCTATATAAATGTATAGCTTGTTTTTATCGCTGACTAACTAAAGAAACTACATACGATACCAATTAAAAATGAATCTCATCGAAACAATTAAGAACAGCTTAAAAGAACTAATTGGTAGTACAGTCAAAATATTTCCAGCCCTGCTCACAGCATTAATAGTACTGTTTTTAACTCGTTTTGCTGCTGAATTTATTCAGGGAATCGTTACTAAAGTTGCAGAAAGAACTGTTCGTAGTAAATCTCTTCAACTTTTGCTATCTAAAACAGCTTACGTGACAGCTTGGGCTGTCGGAATTATTATTGCTGGTGTAATTGCTTTTCCTGGATTAAGATTGGGCGATATTATTGCCACATTAGGACTTAGTTCTGTTGCCATAGGTTTTGCTTTTCAGGATATTTTCAAAAATTTTCTGGCTGGAATACTTTTACTATTGCAAGAACCATTTAAAATTGGCGATCAAATTGTCATAGGTGATTATGAAGGAACTGTAGAAAGAGTTGATATTCGGACTACTCAAATTCGCACATACAATGGAGAGTAAAGATTTGTAAACTCAATTTCTCTATTAGAGACTGAATGTAAATCACTCGTTGTATAACCAGATTTTTCATTTTCACTCTCACCCTATACTTGGAATAATTCGATGCAAGTCATGCTAATCCTTCTAGCTAGGACTATCCATTCTGACAATAGTGACATGGAAAGTAGTGGAGAGATTAGCGTCATACCACAATCAAAATAACTTTTCGTTTGATTTTAACTATTTATATGATGTCCGTTAAAATAATCGTCATTGCGAGGGAAGTGAAGCAATCCCAGCACTTGAGATTGCTTCTTTAGAGTAAAAATTAAATATGTCTCAGCCACAATCCTTGTAAAGACGTAAAATTTTACGTCTCTACACCAATTCCTGCGATGTCTTTTGTTCAAAGGTGAAAATTGCTATATTTTTATCTTTCTTTGGGCACAAACATCGCGTGTTTATCTGGAACTATCCGCGAACCAAATCTTCTCGCATAAACCTGAGTGAATTCTGCCCCAAAAAATAGAATTTGTGCTGAATAATAAACCCAAGCCAAAACAACTACTAAGGAACCAGCAGCACCATAGGTAGAACCAAAACTTCCTCTACCGATGTATAATCCCAGTGCAAATTTACCAACAATAAATAATATAGTTGTGATTATTGCACCAACCCAAACCTCATTCCAGCGAATTTTTACATCTGGTAGAAACTTGTACATTAATGCAAATAATAAAGTAATAACCCCAAAAGAAATAGCTAAGTTAAGAATTTGCCACAGCCAATCAACACCAGGTAACAAGCCACTCATATAATTTTGTAGAGCAGATAAAACCGCACTAGCAAGTAGCGATACTAGCAACAAGAACCCAATTCCTAATACTGCTGAGAATGATAGAAAACGCTTCCTAACAAAATTCATTATCCCTTGTTTGGGTTTTGCTTTCACTTCCCAGACTGTATTTAGTGCCTCTTGAAGCTGTGCAAATACTCCCGAAGCACCGAATAATAGAGCAATTATACTGACAATTGAAGCAAAGCTACTAACATCGGGTTGATTCGCATTTTCTATGGCAGTTTCGATTATTTCTGCACCTTGTTGTCCAACTAGACCTTGAATTTGTCCGACTATTTCTCCCCTCGCTGCTTCTTCTCCAAAAATAGATCCAGCAATTGCGATCGCAATTATTAATAAAGGTGCTAAGGAAAAAACTGTGTAGTAAGCAAGAGCAGCAGCTAAACGAGATGCTTTATCTTTTTGCCATTCTTTAAATATTTGTTTAAGTAGTTTTAAAATTAGACTTATTTTCATCATAAATAGGTATTTGAATTACAAATTTTGTTCCTTTCATGGGGATAGAATCAAAAGATAATTTTCCACTTCTTCTATTTTCTCTTGTATCTCTTGAGGAGGTTGGGGATAATTTTGCTGATAAAGTTCTAATAATCCCATAAAATCTTGAGCATATTCTTTTGCAGGAACAAGATTGCTATAAACAAAGCTGACAGGATTATTTATTTCATGAGCTACACCTGCAACCATTTGTCCGAGCCCCGACATCTTTTCGCTATGAATCATCAGCAATTAATTGCGAGTAAGACTGTGTATCTAAACCCCGAACATTGGCTGTAGAGTTAATATCTGTCAATACACCCAACCAACTAAAAGTTAGTATCAACAGGCTACAAAGTATGGTTAGTAATTGTCTTTTATGATTATTCATGATAAATCTTCAATTAACTAAAATTATTTAATTCATTTATATAAAATTTGCAACAATTATTGCATCAACCTTTAGTTAAGCATTATTTCTTTCTTGCAAATCAAAAGTCTGACTAAAGTTATTTATTGAAGTTACGAATCTAATCCTATAGATAGATAAGATAGATCAAAAATATTTTAGATAAGAGTTAATACAGACGGTTGATTTCATGCATTAACCTTAGCATTATGACAATCCCGTCTGTATTGAACTAATTATCTGCAAAGTACAATATATGAATATCGTTATCCTTCTTCTATTTCTGATTGTTCTGATTCCACTGTATCCCTAATACCAACAGCATATTCTTTCGTTTTAATCGCCAATGGGAAAGGAAATGGTAGAGTATTGAAATCTGAGTAATAAGGATAGCTATACGCTAAGCACTAAGCAAAGCTGAAATATCCGCTCACCTTAGTGAGGATATAGCCAGATTTTTGTTATAGGGGTGATGACACTCCTAGGTGCTTTCCAGCCTACGTACCCTGTCGTCAGTGATTAAACAGGTCTATTTAGCTAAGCCAGTGTCACTGATGTAAAAAGCCCCTACAACCCTATCGAGGATAACTTTACCCGTTAATACGGAGGACGTAATGTCTAATTTTGTGTTTGTAATTGACACTAATAAAAAACCTTTAACTCCTATTCATCCAGGGAAAGCTAGAAAACTTTTAAAACAACAAAGGGCTGCCGTTTTTAGGAGATACCCGTTTACCATCATTCTTAAGGACGCAAGACCTGCCCCTAGCGAGAACTATCAATTAAAAATTGACCCAGGTTCTCAAGTTACTGGAATCGCAATAGTCAACGATGAAAAAGTAATATGGGCGGCTGTTTTATCCCACAGAGGTGTTCAAATAAAAGCTGCGCTTCTTTCCCGCAGTCAAATTAGAAAAAGTCGCCGTAACAGAAAGACTCGATATCGTAAACCTAGATTCTTGAATCGCAAGCGAAAAGCAGAATGGCTCCCCCCATCACTCATGAGCCGTATTGAAAATATCGCGACTTGGGTCAAACGTATTTCTAAATATGTCCCGATTACTGGTATATCTCAAGAATTAGTTAGGTTTGACACTCAAGCTTTGCAAAGCCCCGAAATCAGCGGTAAACAATATCAGCAAGGTGAGCTAGCAGGATATGAGGTGAAAGAATATTTACTTTTAAAGTGGAATCATCAATGTGCTTACTGTGGTGCTAGAGATACCCCGCTTGAAGTAGAACACATTCATCCAAAGTCTAGGGGAGGTAGTAACCGGATATCTAACCTCGCGATCGCTTGTCATAACTGTAACCAGAAAAAGTCTAACCAAGATATTAGAGATTTTTTAAAGAATAAACCATCAATACTTGAGCGAGTTCTAAAACAATCTAAATCTCCCCTCAAAGATGCCGCCGCTGTTAACTCTACTAGATGGGCGCTACTTAAAAGGCTCAAAGATTTTGGCTTGCCAATCGAAACGGGAACTGGTGGACATACCAAGTTTAATAGGGTCAGGCTTAATTTACCAAAGGAACATTGGGTTGATGCGGCTGCTGTAGGTCAAGTAAACAATTTGACTCTGTTAACTAAACAGCCGTTATTAATTAAAGCTTTCGGTTGGGGTAGCAGACAGATGTGCATTACAAACAAGTATGGCTTCCCAGTACGTCATAAGACTAGGGTCAAAACTCATTATGGGTATCAAACCGGAGACATAGTAAAAGCCATACTACCTAAAGGCAAATTTACTGGAACTCATGTAGGAAGAATATCTATAAGAAAGACGGGAAAGTTTGATTTAAAACGAGGTGACGGCTTAAAAGTTAGTCCTGTCAATCATAAGTACTGCAAGGCTATTCATCGGAATGACGGTTATTCTTATAGCTTTTAATAGCTTTGTTCAGCTTTCTTCAGATAATCGCCGCCTCCGGGGCATAGCGATCGCGTAAGTTATGAACAAACTTAACGAGTATATCCTGTTCGATACCTGAATTGTAAACAATAACTATTTCTAGGGGTTTGGGATTACCTGCTGGTTTATTCCCACTATCCAAACGTGACTCAGCTACTTTTAATACTACTTGTTCTGTATTTAAGGCTTTCCTAATACTTAAATATATATTTTGCTGCGAATCATCGCATAAATCGTTAATGATTCCCACTAATAAAGAAGAAGTTTCATTATCCTTTTTACCTTCTGCAAAGTTATCAGCAAAACGAATATCAACAAAGTAAATCTGACAAGGAACACCACCTCTAACTAAACGACCGATGACTTGCCACATACTAACTAATTGAGTCCAACAAAGCACCGAACGCTCTTTTTCATCTAACTGTTTGTAGGACATTGCTCGACAATTCAAATCAATCATTTTATCAACAGCTAGTCCGTAAAATATTTTGCAGGCTTCTGATAAAGTTAAATTGTTTTCTGCTGCAATACTTTTTCGATAAAATTTGTCATTTTCAACATTATCTAATGTCCAAGCATTGAGTTGTCTTACCGTACTTTGCCAATCATCTGGAACTGGCATTGGTCTATTAATAAAAATTCCCGCACCGAAAGCAGCTATATTATATTTATTAAGTATATTATGACCCCTTTCTAATGCCATCAATGGGGCTGATAATATCTGAATAGGAGTATCTTTAAGTACCTCAAGTTTACCTCGTGGAATACCATTATTCTTGGGGTTATTATCGCGAATTAAAGGTTGAATTGCTCCTGGTTTTAGCTTTTGATTTTGATAATATTGATTCAAACAGGTATTGATGATTTCGGTTTCATTGTAGCTACCATTAATAACTAAAATTCGAGAGCGATCGCACCAGTTTTGTTTGTCTTCTATTTCTTTTTCTGCTAGTTCTTGAAATATTGAATCGAGAAAACTTTTACTTCTTCCTGGAGCATTGCACATTGCTTTCACAATTTCTGCATCTGCTTTTTTCCGATTATCTGGTAATAACCCTGATATCCGAATATATTTACCATTTACTTGTCGAGGAGCAAAATAAAATTCACTTTCAGCAATTCCTGCATCCCCGGCTTTGTGATTATTACTAGCAGGTTCTAATAATATTGTTGGTTTCTCTTTGATGTGATATGCTGGGGAACCTGGTGCATAACTAGTACCAGAAATTAGAATAGTTGATGGTCCTTCTAAATTGTCAACTGCAAATAAGCTAGGGAAATTAAGTAATAAATAACGACCAACACCTACATAACGAAAATATTCTAATTTACCTCCTTGATTTTGAACGCGATCGCGAGTGTATTTAAACCCTAAAATATTACCTACAGGAGCATTTGGTACTATACTCAGATAATCAAAAGGTGGACGATTTACTAGCCATTGACGTAGTTCGTGTAAGTCAATTATGCGACTGATAAGATTAAGTCGGTCAACTAAAAAACTTAAACGATTTTCTAAAACCGTTATCAAAATAGCAAAATATGTTTTTCGTTTTAGTTGCTCGAAATTTTCATCACCTGGTTTAGCAATTTTGTGAACTTTTAAGCAATTGTTCCACCATTTTTCTATCTCTTCCAACACAAATTTATCATTGTCGGCACTGATTAAACTCAAAGCGATTTGTGCTAGTTTATCTTTTGATGGGTCAAGTGGTGTTTGTAGAAAGTTTTCTAAACTTTTTAATAATTCCTTTTGACGTTGTTTTTGCTGTGGTGAAAATAAACCTTGGAGAATCGTCTTCTGTCTTTGTTTACTTTTTTGAGTTCGGGTAAGGTTTACTTTTTGATTGGAATTTTTCGTATTATTTGGATTTACTAATTCGTGAAATAAACGAGCAAATAAAGAACGTCCGGTAAAAGGACTGTCTCCCCAGGGCAAACGCATCTAAATTTAGAGTATAGGCTGAGTAAGGAGTAAGAAGTAATGAGTAAGAAGTAATGAGTAAGAAGTAAGAAGTAATGAATAATGGGAGTATTTCAGACTTTATTGACAATATAGCCGAATTAATGACAGTTCGGCGTTTGCCCTGACTGTCTCCCAACCAATTGACTAAATTTTCTTGTTGATATAGTATCGGACAAATTCGATTAATTGCTTTTTGAGCATCGTAGTGAGCATTAGTCCAGCTTTCAAATAAATCGGCTGTCATGCTAGTGCGATTAGAGTGGTAAATTGAACTTATATTTAGTCCTAATTTATTTAAAAACCCACTTTGGGAATTATCTAATAGAACTTCGTCAGGAGCAAAAGCTTCATCTAATTGGACTTGTACTCTATCAGCTTCGTCTACGAACAGAAAATTGCATTCACGATACACCACTTCAGTAAAACGCATATTTTGAGAAAATACCTGACGGGGAACCCGACTATGAATTAAACTGGCTGGAGTCAATATCCAAACTTTTGCTTGAGCGATGTCTTTTTCTATCTGATGACGGGGACATTGATAATAAAACGGACAAGTAAATAATTTTTCATCCTCTTTTTCTTCAATTTCAATATCGCCATCATCTTTCTCCTTAGCGATAAAATCTTTTTGGTAAAGTGTATGACAGGGTTCGTTGCCAAATTCCCATCGTGTTTCCGATTTCAATAAACCTAATAAAGGACAAACTTGACTAAACCAACGTAAAGCAGGATGAATTCCTCCTTGATATATTTCTTCCCCTCGATTTAATAAAACAGGTTCGTAAACTTTTTGCAAATGTGTAGCGCGTGCACTACCTAAAATTGGTGCAGCGGGGATACCCAAACCAAACCAAAATAAAGAAGCTAAACGTACCTGTGAAGCTACATTATCAACTACTAAAGCGCAACGAAATCCTCTTTTAGCTAGAAGATAAATCAGTATTTGCAGCAAGGTAGATTTACCAACATTCAATAAACCCCCAATGTGAACCAGTTTATCTAAGCAAATTTCTTCTCCCTGCTGAAAATCATTAGATACAGCATCATATAGTTTAAAATCAATTCCCAACAAACGCTGATAATAGTTTTGAGGGGATTCTCCCGATTCCTCTAAACAGCTATCCATTTCTTGCGCTGCTTGTAATAATTCTGTTTTGGTAACTATATAAGCGGGATTTGTTGCTTCACGAGTACGTTGAAAAGGTTCTACATTATTTGTCGGAATATTAGTTACTTCTTTAGGAATATAAATAGGAACTTCTTCCGGAGAATTACCATTAATAGAAACTTTAGCAAACCAACGCCCTTCGGTTGCTAGTTTTACCTTTTGCAATAAATGTGGTGGCGGCTGAATTAAACTTGGTAAGTAAAAATCATTGAAGCGACGGGGACAAATAGTGGTGTAACAATTCAACTGTGGTACTGCGTTGATATTGCTTATTTCAAAAATCTTTAATCCTTCAGGGAGACGAATGTATTCATCAAGCGATTGCTCCCATAATTGTCCTTTGAGACGAATCAGATAGAAACGTGCTATTTGTACTTTGCGCCAATTTTGATTATTTTGCAGACATGGAACGGGAAAGCGATATCCAGATAATAAAGCCGAAACTGCAATTGCGGGTTCTGATGGTGCAATCTCTCTAAGTAAGGTCAAACCTAGCTCTATATTTACTATTAATTGAGCTAATCTTCTGATTTCTTTGTTTCTAAATTGAGAATTTTCATGAGGAAAAATTTCTATGACATATTCTTGAAGTTCTTGAGATTCCCCTAGAGCCTTTCTTAAATCTTGGCTCCAAATAGAAGTATTTCGCATTATTTTATTTTTTTAATACCTGTTTTGCTTCCTGGATAATTTCACTCATTAACTTCAGCTTTACCCCACCTAATTCCTTTTCAATTTGCTTTTTAACTACATTTATACGTAAATCTTTTTTTCGAGCATCAGGAAATACTACAAAAGTTTTAGTAGCATCAAAGCGATAATTAACTTTCTTTATATAGGGATGTATATACAACCAGACTTTAACATCAAAAGCAAACCTGTTTTAATGATCAAAATCTACTAATAGATCCTATACATCAATTTCTGGCCAAAGAGTTACGCGGATACCGAGTTTAGTAAGTTCTTCTGCTAGATAAATCTCCCAAATTCCTGGAATTGTTCCATATTGATGTATCCCTGGAGTTACTATTTTGTAGTTTTTAATAACTTTACTCTTGGGTATCGTGGGTAAAGGTGGAAGTTGCTGTTCAACACTTAAGCGATCGCAAAATTGATTACGACAATTGTAAGTCCCATTGGCTCTTTTTCTCTGAATATAACCACAACGAGGACAAAAATGATAAACATCTTGCTCTTCAAATTTATCTAAGTCGATATAAACTTTGGTCAAAAAGTCTTGTAATACTCTAAGTTCTGAAGACGATAAAATACGACGATATTCAGCATATTCCAGCACTGGTTTAGTAATAATTAGCTTACGGAAAGCTCGATATTCTTTTTCTAATTGATATCCTCGGCAATAATTTAAGACATCTTGTAATACCTTTTCTTGTACTTGTTTGGTAACATCAGAACCTTCAACCTGACATTGACGAGTAAAATCAGAGGTTAAGCCATCATCTATTAAATTAATATCTGGTGACAGATTAGGAATTTCTGAAGTAGATTCCCATTCAACTAAAGGATTTTTTGCCCAATTGAAAAATTCAGGTAAATTTTGAGGAACTGATTTATCCTCTTTCAACAAAGATTGTAAATACATTTGAGACATTCCAATTCTCAAAGCTTCTGGAGGCTTACCACGTTGCTGTGGCTCCAGATTTTCCCACTCCACTAATCCTCTTGCAAGGTATCGCAATGTTTCTTCTATGGGAATTTGTATTTCTGCTTCTGGAGGCTCCTCCCTCAATAAATGGAGACTTCGAGGTAAGTTATCATCCCATTCCACATCAATACCACGGATAGTTTTGAGCCATTTTTGTAAAGTACCTTTTTTGGTAGCTTCCATTCCCAATTCTCGACATAACTCTTCCAGAGATGGTGATTGCTTATGAATGCGAAACCATTTCCGCAGTGCTTCAAGAATCTTATCTCGATGTTTAGTTGGTTTTACCATTTTGTTTTTTTCTTAGTTTCCAATTCACTTTGTCATTGTCTTTTGTAGTAAGTCAACAAACTGTTGTGATGTTTCTATCATGTTGCCAATGTTTCCAAAATTTTAGCAGTGATTACCGAAGTTAAATTAATGGCATTGCTAAAACTATAATTATTTATCTAGAGTAAAATATCTTCAAATATCTTTAGTTTCTGAGAAAATGATTTGAATTAAGGACTTACACAATTCCAATGAATTTCCCACAATTGAGTATTTTCTTAACATCACAATATTAAAAACCATTATTACTAGTACTCCACCAAGTAAACTATGGAGGAAAATATCGGAGATAATCAAGTTTTGTCTCCCTCCTCTCTACTTTTATTCGACAATCTTAGTTTGCTAGAGTACTAGGTATTTCATGAAAAACTATATCTTTTGGCCAGTCAATGAATTACTCAAAAGATAGAATAATTTTTTTTGAACCTTGAGATGATAAAAATATGCTCAAATAAATTATTTCTCAATATTACGAATGGATAATATTTTATTATTTGATTGAATTGAGAAGTATTCATTGTCGTTATTTAGGAGTCTATTAGATGAATACTGCATATACAAATAATATTCAATATAAGCGTGCTGTCGGTTTGTTTTACAGTCGCGAAGAA
>ERZ1740059.1264-NODE-1264-length-12824-cov-8.816195_pt1 | contig 12824 bp, 9 predicted proteins | sample MGYA00581744_ERZ1740059 | MGnify/ENA primary metagenome ERZ1740059 (study PRJEB43018, sample SAMN04849738) | marine metagenome | isolation source: floating plastic debris | place: Pacific Ocean | collected 2008-08-28 | study: EMG produced TPA metagenomics... | reverse complement strand
CCACATTAATTTTGAGGGGTAAAGCGCGTACATAAAAAATTATTCTACCCCCTCTCCCCCTTCTTCCCCCTCTCCCCCCTCCTTATCTTTACCCATCATATTTAATGTGGTGAAGTACTAGTTGCGTAAGTCCTAAATATGTAAGAATGCTGATATTAATAGATGCCAATAAGATAACTTCATAAAACTTAGAATTATTTACCAATGTAAATCTGAAATCTAATCAGTAGATTGTGTAGACATACTATTAACGGCTGCACAAATTTCTGCGATGGAGGTACGATGTGAAAACTTTTGGTAATGTGATTTTTCAAGCTATCTTTTGGTTGTGGAATCTAACTTTTTTGGCGGTAGTATATTTCGGTATACTCCCTTTTCTTGCACCATCGTTATTTGAAGGAACTTTTAGAGGTGAAATTCCGATCGAATTTTCTTTAACTGTAGTTGCTTTAGTTGCGATCCCAACAGTTTGCAGCATTATTGGAGCTTGGAAATTTATCAGACGACCTTTACAACTAATTCGTTTATTTTACGGTGTGGAAGCACCGTTATTTTTGTTGTGTTGGCTGAGGTTGTTTTTAATCCGAGAAATGACACCCGCTAGCATTCATATTATCGCTACGGCTGGTTTATCTATTGCGGCATTTTTCGCAGATTTATTGTGGGGTTATAACAACCGACGTAAAACGGGTTTGCAGTGGATGCAACTGCTAGCAAACAGTTTGATGCTGTTGTTTGGTATGTATGCAGGGGTTTTGTTATTATTTTACACTTTACCCGCAGCAGTAGTTTTCGTTGTAGGATTTTTCAAGTTTGAATGGTTAAGAATACTAGGGGATTCTTTTACTTATGGAGTATGGTACTCACCTCTGTTTTTTCTATTATTTTTCTTCAGCTTTGCTTTATTCCTGATCATGCCTTCGCTACTGTCGGGTATGTACCTTTATACCGGGCAAAAAGTTATCGAGGAATTTTCCGAACATCATGGTAAAAAACGTGGTTTAGCTGGTTTCCTTGGAGTAATAGTAGCTTCTGTTATTTTATTCGTTTCCTTACAACAACAGCCGCAAGTACAAGCATTTTCTTTATTAAATAATCAACCAACTAAAAGTAGCGAACGCCAAGTTTTATTATCAAAATCAAGCGAAATTAAAGACGGTTTAGTCAACGCTTATTTATCTTCATATCGCTATCTCAGCACGATTCAAGATAATAATCATATCAGCGCCATGTACCGTCAAACTTTAGGTTTCAATAAACCTATTGCGGATAAGGTACAAGAAATTTACAACTTTTTCATGTCACCTTTTTTATATAATGGTTCCGAACAGGATATTGAAAAAGCAGAAGAACTTTACGAGGAATTTTTCGATAAACCCATTCAAAAAGCCGAAGCACCAGCGATTACTCATGCAGTGCGATCGACATTTGATAGAGAGGAAGTTAAAGCTGGTTTACTAAATATCAACGAGAAAAAAGTTTGGTTGGAATCACAGCAAGTTACTGTAAAAGAACAAGGTGATTGGGCTGAAGTAGAACTTTACGAACTGTACAAAAACCAAACACCAGAAGTTCAAGAGATATTTTATTACTTTTCGTTACCGGAAAGTGCAGTAATTACAGGTTTATGGTTGGGAGACACCAGCGACTTAGATAAACGCTTTGAATTTGTAGTTTCTCCACGCGGTGCGGCACAAAAGGTTTATAATTCTCAAGTAAGAAGAGAACGTCCTGTAGATCCAGCATTATTAGAACAAGTAGGGCCAAGACATTATCGTTTAAGAGCCTTTCCTATTCCTCGTAATAATGTAGGAAGAGAAAACCGAAGACTCCCTTCCACAGAAACACCACGCCCTACAGAAATGAATCTGTGGTTAACTTATAAAGTTATGGTTCAAGATAAAGGTGTGGCTTTACCAACTTTAGGAGAAAAGCGTAATATCTTTTGGACAAATCAAACCAAACGTATTCGTAATGGAAAACAGGTAAAAATTGAAAAAGATGCTTGGTTAGAAGACTATATCAAGACGGGGAAATCAAAACCAAAATCTCATGAAATAGAATTACCAGAAGGTTACAAAATTACCGCCAAACCATTATCTAAAAAAGATTATTCCTTTCCTGAAAACAAACGTTTCGCTTTAGTACTCGATTCATCTCGGAGTATGGCTTCCCATGTCAAGGAATTATCGCAAAACTTAACATGGCTGCAAAAAAACTCGAAAAATAACGATGCAGATTTGTATATTACCGCTTCTGGAAAAGTAAAACCACAATTTTTAGACGACATCCATAAATTCAAAGCCGATAAATTCACCTTTTACGGTAGCTTACAAACTCCAGAAATGTTAAAGCAATTTAACCAATTGCGAGGAGATAAAACCTACGATGCAATATTGCTGTTAACAGATGCAGGTAGTTATGAATTATCTAAGAATAACAAAGATATTCCTACTACTTCCGCACCTTTATGGATGGTACATAACGGCGAATTACCTTTCTCTTACACCGACGGAATGATTAAAGCAATTCAAGATAGTGGTGGTGGAGTTTCTACCTCAGTTACCGAAGTATTGCAAAGAATCGCCACAAAGGCAAAATTGGGAGATTCAGTAATTGACGTAGTTGACGGTTACGCTTGGGAACTCGAAAAATCTGAGAATAACAAGAATAAACAAAACGAATTTCAACAACTTGCAGCCAGACAACTAATCCGCGGATTGAGCAAACAAGTTAAACTTGATAACTTAGAAAGCTTAGATGCAATTCATGCGATCGCTAAAAAATATAAACTAGTTTCACCTTATTCTTCTATGATAGTACTGGTGAATGACGAACAAAGACGTTTACTTAAAGAAGCAGAAGCAGCAGAAGACAGGTTTGACAGGAAATTAGAAAGCGGTAAAGAAGATTTGAGCAAACCTAATAATCCCTTAAAAACCAGCGTGCCGGAATCTTCTAATGGATGGGTGTTAGTTGGATGTGGATTATTGTTGGTATTCTTCGTTAAACGCAAGCGTCAAATAGTGAAGTAATTTAACCCAAATCTATTATTAATGTAGAGACGTAGCATTGCTACGTCTTTTATTTTTTCGTTTTTGTCAAAGGCGCTGGAATTAATAAACGCAGAGGAGTGCAAAGGGAAGCGCGGAGGAGCGCAGAGTTTTTTGATTTATAAAAATCAAAAATAGGTTATTTTTATGGTCATTTTATTATATTTATCTATAATTAATATCATAAATTAAAATATTAAAGTTTTAATGAAGTGTCGATATTACTGCATAAATTAAATATGTATGTAAATTCATCTCCATTTCAAAATCAAAAATTATTTGTTGGGGAAAGTAGGTTCTGGATCAGAAAATTTCTGATAGCATAATTGACATAATAATAATTAAAAATATGGCGACTCAAATTAATCCACCGTCAGAAAACTTTTCTTTTCAAATAGTTGACTATGAAATTGAACATCAAGGTGAAGCAGTAATTGATATCTTGGTTGATTTAGATTTAAAAGAAGGGATTGGTGAAGACGATCCTTTTGAGTACCCAGACTTTACCCCCATCCGCGATTTCATTACCGACTTTCTGGTAACTTATCCCAACGAAACAGACTTCTGGGAAATCCTGAATAAAAATCTGGCGACAACTTTACTCACTGAGTCGATTCCTACCCCTTTCGGAATAGAGTACAATCTCGACGAGGTATTAGATGCAATTACCATAGATATCGATGTTCAATCTGGTTCATCTGGAATTGAGACACCCCGTAGTAGTAGAATTACTCAAACTGTAGAAAGATTAGAAACATTACCAAAAACAATATTTGGTAGTTCTGAAGCTGACTATTTTGATACAGCGACACCTGGTGAAGAAAAATTTGTGGGAAACAATCAAATTCTCTTTACTGGTGGTGGTAATGATACTGTAGATATTACCTTTGCCCCTGGAGGGGAATTAAGTCGCGTAGATTTAGGTAGCGGTGACGATATTTTGTTTGGAGCAAGTAATCATCGCATTATTGCTGGTGGTGGTAATGATATCCTATTTCTGGGTTCCGGGGAAGGTAACAATATTGTCACTGGAGGAGGTGCTAGCGATCAATTTTGGTTAGTTACAGATACCCTTGATTTACCTACCTTAGAGAATAGAATTACCGACTTTGTAATCACTGAAGATGTAATTGGTTTTGCCAATACAAATCTAGGATTTGACGACTTAAATTTGATTCAAGATGGTAACAATACTATTATCAATGCTTTAGGTCAAAATTTAGCAATACTTTTAGATACTCAAGTAACGGAATTAAGTGCAAGTGATTTCGCTTTTGCTTAATATGAAAATATAAAGTTAGTAGTTAGTAGGTTGGGTTAGAGAGGAAAACTCATTTCATTTGTAACGAAAAACTTAATTGATCGTGTCATAACCCAACATTATAATTGTAGATGAATATAATGTTGGGTTACGGTTCAAATTGAATTTATTTGTTTGTTCGTAACCAAATTTTTGTCAACCTAACCCAACCTACAATTACTAACTACTACTTACATTTTCTTCAATCCAAGCAACTACATCCGAGACATTTGAAAAAGTCAAAAATTCTTCTCCCAACATTTCTAATTCCTCGGTAGATAATAACCGGATACGTTCAATTATTGATGGATCAATTTCACCAAAGCGTCGATTTAACATTCGATTCAAAAAGCGAAACTCTCCCTTTTGTTCTCCCTTCTGTAAAATATCTTGATAAATTACTGACTCCTGCATAATATCCTCGCTCAATAATTGACGAATCAAACTTTTATCAAACCGCAAACCAGCTAAAATCTCAGTATAAGCAGCGGTATTCTTCCTTATCTCCCTATCTGAAATTTTAACGACTTCCCCAGCAACTTGCGATAATAAAGTTTGTGGGGAATCAGTTTGACACAATGGTGCTAATGGTAATAATGCTAAGTTACTCAGAAATAAGCTCGAATCTTGCTCCCACATGCGTACCGCTCGATAGCGGTGTGTAGTGGTATCATCTTCATATTCTTCGGTAAAAGCAATTTCTTCATTAGTCTCTTGTAAAAAGATGACCACCTGTACAATCGGACACTTATATTGACGTTTCAACCTTAAAGAATAATCCAACATTCGGAAAGAAATCCCAGGATTAGACTGGGTTAAAGTTTGAAATTCAAGATGTAAAATTCTATTGGCAGTTTGTATAAAAGTAATTGAATCGGCACGAATTGGTTCCAAACTTAATTCAGTTTTCAACACTTTCACATTTGTGGATTCAGATCCTATTAACCACCGTACAAAATCTGCTGGATATTTCTCTGCTAGCAGCTTACAAACATTATCAAAACTCATGAAATTAAAGCAAGTTGAGAAAATCTAACTGGGATGCGATCGCACCTACAAAAAGTCTTATATTTGTAAATTTAGAGCTTCTTAAAATATCTGGCAATCGGTAGCAATCTGAAACCAACTTTTTCATAGGTGTAACGTGCTGCTTCATGCCCTGGATCCCCCCCCAGTTTCTACCATAGCAACAGACATTCCAGAATCTTTCATCCTATCGAGAGCAAATTCACTCAGAGCACTACCGATACCACAACCTTGAAAATCTGGTTCTACAGCTAGCATATAGATTTCCCCCATGCTGCTTTCTAAATCTAGTTTCACAGCTACAAAACCTGCGACTGTTCCTGCTTCAATTGCAACCCATACATTTGTATCCTCACTATTACAGACATCCTCGACAGCTTTTTTTTGATCTACCTGCCAATCGGGATAAAAATGCTGGTATACTTCTATATCCATCACTTTCTCAATGGAATCAAATACCGGGTTCCATGCTCTAAGTGAAAGACGAACGATCGCATCGAGTTGATGAGGTTGGCAGGGTTCAATTTGGATTTCCATATGTACTTCAGTTAATGCAGAAGGCTCTTAGTACTCGAACAAGCTAAAATTGCCGGGTGAGGGAGAGAGGGGGGAGGGGGGGAAGAGGGGGGAGAAAATTACTTTTTATTCTCATTAATAGTCATCGCTTCCCCTGGGATGGGGATAAGGCTGAAAGCTTGGTGTGCTAGCATAGTTCATCAATCAATTCAATTACCAATTATAAATTCTCAACCAAAGAAATAATTTCCTGTAAATCGGTAATAAAATAATCGGCTTCTTGTTTAACTTTTTCTCTCACAGCATATCTACCAAACCCGATAAACATATCGACAACAGGCTTGCTTTCCAAATCGCTCACACCATCACCGACAGCGACAATTTTTGTCGGAGAATATTTATTGCGTAAACTTTTGATAACTTCAGGTTTACCGCCGGAACGCGTTGAGGGATAATTACGGTCAAAATCGCGATAGCTGCCATCTTCATTAAAATAAAGATCGACAGCTTCGATAAATTCCACACCAAGATAATCGGCTAAAGGTTTTATTGCTTGACGATAACCACCACTTAAAATAATCGGTGTCCAACCAAGGCTTTTCAAAGTTGCGATCGCTTGCTTTGCAGAAGGTTCTACCGTGTCAATATATAATTTACCAACTTGCGAGACAGAATTAGCAGCAGGTTGAATAATCGATAAACGGCGAGCAAAAATACTTTCTAAAGAAATAGTACCTTCCATCGCCTGAGCAGTCATTTTTTCAATCTCTTGAGTTGCTTCTTCACCAGCAACACGCGCTAACTCATCAATCCCTTCAATACTGCTTAAAGTACTATCACAATCAAAAATAATAATTTTATCGTGTTGCCTTGTCATATCTTCTTCTTGGCTGAAATTGCAAAAGCCATAACCCGACTTATATTATCAATTTTTGGTTATTTTTGGTTAATTGTTATTTTTTATGCACTGCTCGGTAAAATACATAGCGATTCCTTTTTCATAATAAGCAACTTCGTTAATAAATACCGGATACACCGTCTTATCCCCTTTATAGAAAATCTCCTTACCATCAAAACCGACAAACATCGGATTACCTGGATGTAGGGGTTTATAATCTTGAAACTGTAACTGGGGATGAATCATAGCTTCAATTTCTCCCTGCTGATTCCTGGGATAATCAACCTTTTCTAGTACGCGATAAAAGCTTGAATTTCCTGGTTCTAAATTTGCTAACACTTTAGCCAATTGCCCTTTTCCATCAGCTTCTAAATAATCTAGAGTAGCATGAATCAATTCCTCAGTTTCTTGAAATAACTTTGCATCCAACAAACCATTAGCAACCGCTCCCACTTCGATGGTAATACCCAATTCCACCAGACTTCTTAAGTAAGATGCATCTTTGTTGAGGAGATGTTGTAAAATTTTGACTTTAGGATTAATTGTCGTCAGATATGCTGCTAACTGCAATAAATAAGGATGACTATCAGATAAAATTATTGTTAATCCCATATTTGCAGTTGTGCTGTGCAAATCAATTATAAAATCTATTTTCTCTTCCCCGATTTGTCTAGCAATTTTTTTCGCTATTGATTGTTCGTAATTCATCAATTGGGGATTTTCTAAGTCTTGAGCAGCAAAAGCTCTATTTAAATCTGTATCGATATACCTTCTTCCCATTCCTATTGCTTTTTCGTTTGCCAATAAAGTAACAGTTTCAATACCATTACGTTTAATCAGATGCGGAGATTGTTGAAATTTCTTCACTAAAAATACTCCCGTAAGTTCCCCACCGTGGGTACCTCCGACTAGGGCTATTCGTTTGATTGGCGCAACCATAAGCTATCTTGGATTTATAAAATTTATTTATGCTATCAGTGTAGAGAAGATGCCATGATTACGTCTAGTATATGTTTTAATTATTTTTCTCATTCCAGAAGTTTATATCCCAATAAACTTAAATCAATCGCCTTCCAACGTCACTATTACAGTATAATTACTGAAATAAAGAGAATGTACTGTTTTTTTAATACAGATTATCTAACTTGATTGCAGTGAAAAATAAGTTTTGCAATTAATGGAAATGGTAGGTGGCGATCCGTTTTTATTCCGCGCCAAGATATAACGAAGGAGGATTGAATCAAATATTAATTCATGAGGAGTTGTCGCGAATAAACCTAATTATTTGATTTTGTTCCTGCATTGGCAAGCTCCCAGTTTAAGTTACACCTTAAGTTGCTTAAGTTGCCTTGTCTAAATATGAGAAATTATGTAACTATCTGATTGTGAATTATAAGTAAATCGATTTCACTCGATTTTTTTTGTTTAACAGTAAATAGTTATTTATTATACATTTTAATTGATATTTTATTACCGAAAAAACGATCGAAATCTTACGATCGTAACTATTGATGAATATCCCTACCACCTCCGGTAAAGATAGTATAAAGCCTAAGTGTAAACACTATTTTTATGATTAAATCAAAGAGAATATACAAATTAATGATTATTGTTCAAGGTTGGTGAATCGAATTTGGATTTAAAGAGTTTAAGTCAAGTAATTCTGTTTTACGCCGACATTATCCATCGGACAAATTAAAAAGTAATTAAGCAGGGAATAATATGAGTTTAAATTTGAATAAATTGGCAGTAGCATCTGCTATGGTAGTGAGTATGATAGGGTTTTTTACAGAATCTGCGAAGGCTCAGATTCCTGAGAACCTTTTCGATCTCCTAGAGCAACAGCAAACTCAGCTAAGGAACGATCTTGTTCTAAGTAATCCTGCAGGACAATTACAGCGAAACCAAGATCCGCTACAAATTGTACTGGGGCTTGAGACAGATGAATCTTTTGAGGATGCTGTTAGAAATGCTTCCTTATTAACCCCAAATGTTGGTACATTTTTCACATCTGCAGTAGGCAGCATAGAACCAACATTACTGAACGAACTGAGTGATGTGGACAATTTTTTGACGGATTTGGGTTTGAAGGAATTTGGAATTACAACAGAAGACGTATTTGATAATATTGAAGAAGGGAACGTACCTATAGCTAGCTATGTGCTCAATCTTGATAATGATTTAAATCCAAACGATGAGGCACAATTAGTATTGTTTTTTGATGAAAACAACGGATCATTTCAGCAACCAGGTGGTTTAGAAAATTTAATTGATTCTCCCGAAGGGGTGGTTAATTATGCGGGTTCGGGAACGGTTCCAGCAGTATTAATTCGTAACTTCAGGGATGATTTAGACGATGCTAATGAAGAGATTGTGATAAATAACCGAGTTATTGACAGATTTGGTGTAGATATCGACACCAAACCTTTGAGCAGGCCATTTTCAGTCACAGTTATTCCAGAGTCTAGCACGGGTAATGCTGTATTAGTTGCAGGTGCTTTTGGTGGATTATTAATACTTAAGCGAAATCAACGTTTGAAATCCTCCCCACGCCGTCGATAGGCGGGAAATACTAAGAATAATTTCAAAGGTAGGCTTCCTCTTTCTGCGACTCGACTTACCCGGAAGAGGACACTCCCTGTAGGCGGCTTCGCCGACTTGAGCGAAGTCTCCTTGAGTTTCCTCACCCGTGCAGAGATCCATGTCTCCAGAGGCGATCTACCTTCCCCTGTGCCCATTATTTAAACTGCCTCCATGGTTCATCACTAATCGATTTAGAAAGGTGTCTATTTCCGATCCTTTGGTCGCCTTTTTGGTAAACTTAGGAATATTCACCACTATACCGACGGAAAACACCACGGTAGTTTTCCTCTCAGGTTTGGAAAACCGCTCGTTTTCAACCTAATTCCATTTTTTATGAAAGCTTCTATTTTTCAATTCGGGTTTCTTAACGGGAGTATTATATTACCCTTCCTACTCGCTTCAATTCCAGCAGGGGCACAAATTATTCCAGATAATACTCTCCCAAACAATTCTGTGGTTCAACCAGGAGAAGAAAACACTACACTAATTCAACAAGGTACTCAGCGTGATGGCAACCTGTTCCACAGTTTTCAAGAATTTTCCATTGAATCTGGTGATACTGCCCGTTTTGAACATGGTTCTGATATTACCAATATTTTTACACGGGTAACCGGAGCAGCTTCTAATATTGAGGGTACTATTCAAACACTTATCAATGGAACTACAAATGATAGAGGCAGTGCTAATCTTTTCATTATTAATCCTAATGGCATCACCTTCGGAGAAAATGCCAATTTAGATATCGGTGGCTCATTTATTGGAAGTACGGCAGATAGCGTTAAATTTGCTAACGAAACGGAATTTAGCGTCACTAATCCTCAAAGCTCACCTTTATTAACTATCGGTGTTCCTCTAGGGTTACAATTTGGACCAAATCCGGGAGCAATTGTCAATCGCTCGGGTAATGGTGGATTCACTGTTCCAGAGGGTAAAACTCTCGGATTGGTAGGGGGTAATCTTTCTTTAGAAGGTGGTGGTTTAACAGCCACAGAAGGAAGAATTGAATTAGGTAGTGTTGCGGGTGATAGCTTCGTCAGCCTCAATCAACCAGATTATGCACTCGGATATACAGGTGTACAAAACTTTGGAGATATTACAATTCAAAATGCTTCTTTTATTAGTAGTGCTGCTATCCAAGTACGAGGGAAAGATATAATTCTCACAGGTTCGCAAATTTTTGCTCAAACACAACCCTCAACCCCAGGGAAAGATTTAGTTATTAATGCCTCCGATTCTTTGAATTTAAGTGCAGGTGCACTAATCGCAAATTTTGCCCTTGGTGAAGCTCAAGGAGGAAATGCCATCGCCCAAGCTTCATCAATAAATTTGAGTGAAGGTGCAATAATCGCCACTTCTGCTAGTAATCAAGCTCAAGGAGGAAATGCCATCGTCGAAGCAACATCTTTGAATTTAAGTGAAGGTGCACAAATCGCAACTTTTGCCAGTGGTGAAGCTCAAGGAGGAAATGCCATCGCCCAAGCAACATCTTTGAATTTAACCGGTGTAAACACACAAATCGCAACTAGTGCTAGCGAACAAGGTGAAGCAGGAGATGTGATGGTAATGGAAACTTCCGAAGTGAAATTAAGTGAAGGCGCACTAATCAGAACTTCTGTTTTTGATGAAGCCGAAGCAGGAGATGTAATAGTTAAAGCAGATTCCATAGAACTGATCGGGACATTTTCGGATGGTATGCAATTAAGCCCTAGTGCTTTTTCCACTGAGGCTACAAGTACAAGGGATAGCGGTAATATAACAGTTGAAACTAGGCAACTAAGTATTAAAGATGGAGCAAATATCACCGCTTCCACAGGCAATGAAGGTAATGCAGGTAATATAGAAATCAAAGGGTCAGATATACAACTTGAGGGTACAGCAACAAATGGTGAAGATCCCAGTGGAATTTTTGCCGCAGTCAGAGAGGGAGTCGAAAATCCTGGTAATGCTGGAACTATAACAATTGAAACTAACGGACTGACTCTGAAAGCAGGAGCGCAAATAAACAGTGTCGCCCGTGGAGATAGCGAGGCCGGAAGTGTAAATATTAACGCTTCAGATTTTATTACATTCACCGGAATCTCACCCACAACAACATTAGAAGAAGGTGGCAGTGGAATCTTTGCTACCGCTGAAGATGAAGGTAATGCTACCTCTGGAGAAATAAATCTGACTACCCCACTGTTAACAGTAGAAGAAGGTGGTAGAATTTCAGCCACTAACACCATTACTAATGGAGAAGGTTCGGGAAATTTGACCTTAAATGTTGACAATTTGGTCATCCGTGATGGGGGAACTGTTGAAACTCGAACTTTTGGTACAGCTACAGGTGGTGATTTAACCATTAATGCCAAGGATTCTGTAGAAGTTTCAGGTATTGGTCAATTTGACAATAGTGCTGGCAGTTTTGAGAGAAATAGCAACATATCAGTGAGCAGCGAAGGTAGTGGTAGAGGAGGCAACTTAGAAATTACGGCTTTGAGAATCAAATTAGATAATCAAGGCGAAATCATTAGTGAAAGCCAAGCCAATGCTGACGCGGGTAATATTACCTTAAAAAATCTCAATGAATCATTATTCTTGCGTCGTGGAAGTCGGATTTCTAGTACTGCGGGTACTGAGAATGCTCCCGGCAATGGTGGTAATATTTCCATTGAATCTCCCGATGGTTTTATCTTTGCTGTCCCCTTGGAGAATAGTGACATTACAGCTAATGCCTTCACTGGCACGGGTGGTAGAGTAGACATTGAAGCTAGTGGTATCTACGGTATTGAATTTCGAGAACAAGAAAGCAACCCACGAGAAAACCAAACAAACGATATTACTGCTAGTTCGCAATTTGGTAATGATGGTACTGTAGAACTGGATACACCTGAAGTTGACCCCGAAAGTGGCTTAGTTGAATTACCAACCATACCAGTTGACACCGAAGTAGCTCAAGGCTGCAACAGTCCAAATACCGCCCAAAGTAGTTTCGAGATCGCCGGGCGTGGTGGTTTGCCACCCAATCCCCAAGATGTTCTCACTCCCGGTACAGCACAAATAGATTGGGTATCTGTTAAACCCGGTAACAACAATCCTTCTGTGGCACCACTCACCAATAAACAAACTACCCGCAGGAACAAACGTATTGTTGAAGCCACAGGTGCGATATTAAATGCTAAAGGACAAATAGTACTTACAGCCAATCCATCCACCGTTACTTCTGATAATACTTCCAGACAAAATCTTATTTCTTGTCAAAATAAATAAACCAAAATTACGGGGTGAGGTTAGTTAGTGGTTAGTGGTTAGTAGTTAGTGGTTAGTAGTTAGTAGTTAGTGGTTAGTAGTTAGTGGTTAGTGGTTAGTAGTTAGTGGGTACTTGATAACTGATAATTGATAATTGATAGAGGTTAGTTAGTGGTTAGTAGTTAGTGGGTACTTGATAACTGATAATTGAGAATTGATA
>ERZ1740059.1262-NODE-1262-length-12829-cov-4.186786_pt1 | contig 12829 bp, 7 predicted proteins | sample MGYA00581744_ERZ1740059 | MGnify/ENA primary metagenome ERZ1740059 (study PRJEB43018, sample SAMN04849738) | marine metagenome | isolation source: floating plastic debris | place: Pacific Ocean | collected 2008-08-28 | study: EMG produced TPA metagenomics... | reverse complement strand
ATCATAGCTTTGGTTGTTGCCTCGGCACTGTTATGCCACCTGTGAAAGCTCTAGTGTGTGCTATCTAGCCGATAGAGATTCCTGAAGTATAAGTAGCAATAGTTAGGAAATATTTAGAACTAGATATTTAGAACTGGCTGTTGCGGGATACGGTAAGTCGCTTGTTTCAATTAACAACCTAATTTGCTTTGTTAGATGATTTTTGACGGTATGAGGTGTTTCGAAGACGTTTAGCGAATAGGGTACGGCAGAAGCTGATTCTATTTGGTGACCGATTGGGCGCTCAGTCTATCAATCACCGTAATTGCAGCTACTGTTTTTGTATCGGTTTCAAACACTCTGGCTCATAGCAGCTCAGATCGTCACGCTTGTTGAAAGCATGTTGGGCTTCATGGCTGCGCAACAAATGGTTCTTTAGACAAATTTTTTGGGTTTTCTGATAGCTGTTTAGGGAACTCTCAATGTGGCTATTGACATCTTCAGAAAAGTGCCATGTATCTTGGCATATTTGCGAAAGACATATTAGGCACAATGGATGACTATATTCTTTAAATCTTGAACGTTATTTTGATTAATAGGTTTTTAAGGTTCAAAGTTTAGTCTTCTTATCGTTAACCCTACTTGCGCTTGTTGCTTATCTGTTGACCAAGGACATCAGTCGTCAGAGCGATTTTCATGCGTATACTCATTTACTCTTACAATTATCATCCCGAGCCCATTGGTATTGCTCCCCTAATGACCGAATTGGCTGAGGGGTTAGTTACCAAAGGGCACGAGGTGAGGGTAGTGACGGCTATGCCGAACTATCCCCAGCGCAAAATTTATGCCGATTATCAAGGTCAACTGTACTGCGAAGAAGAACGCAACGGTGTGAAAATCCAGCGTTGCTATGTGGCGATTCATCCAAATCCTGGTGTTGTTACTCGCATTCTTTTAGATGGCAGTTTTGCCTTGCTGAGTTTCTTCCAGGCGCTCAAGGGCTGGCGACCGGACATCATTTTGTCTACCAGCCCATCTCTACCAGCTTGTATACCAGTGGCTATGCTCAAGCTGATTTACGGTTGCCCTACGGTGCTTAGCTTACAGGATATTTTGCCAGAAGCAGCTGTACGCACTGGTCTGATCAGTAATAAGCTGGCCATTCGTATTTTTGAAGTCCTGGAAAAATTTGCCTATGCTAGCGCTACCCACGTTGCTGTCATTACAGATAGTTTTGCTAAGAACCTGGTCAGTAAAGGGGTACCTGGCACCAAAATTAAGCGTGTCTGCAACTGGGTAGATACTAGTTTTATTCGTCCTTTGCCCAAGCAGAACAATCAGTTTCGGCAAAAGCATGGGCTACAGGGCAAATTTGTTGTGCTTTACTCAGGCAATATTGCTCGTACCCAAGGGGTAAGAACCATTATTCACGCGGCTGAGGCATTACAACATATACCCGACATTGAGTTTGTGATTGTGGGCGAAGAGCGTCAGCTAGGTGACTTGAGATTCCTACGCGATGAGCTCGGGGTTGACAATGTGACTCTGCTACCATTTGCACCTCGGGCTGAGCTACCAACGATGTTAGCAGCGGCTGATATATCACTGATTATGCAGAAAGCAAGCGTTGTTGGCTTTAATATGCCGTCTAAGACTATGGTGCTGTTGGCCAGTGGTCGTCCCATTGTGGCGTCTGTACCAGACGGCGGTGCGGCAGCTCAGGCGGTGCGAGATAGCGGTGGAGGTATGGTGGTAGAGCCTGAGAAGCCAAAAGCGCTGGCTCAGGCCATCCATGAGTTGTACAGCAACCCTGAGCAGATGGAGCAGTTGGGCAAACGAGGGCGTGGGTTTGCGATCGCAAACTACTCCTTTGAACAATCCCTGGAAGGATATGAGTCTTTGCTAACTAGCCTGGCGCATAAAACAACTGCGGCTACTCCCATCACATCGACCCTACAGCCCAAAAACATCTCGATTAAGCCCTAGGCAAGACCTACCTAGAATCTCACAGCTGGCATCACACCTTCTTTAGCACCATGGCCTAGCTCAGCAGTTTGCTGGACTAGGCCATGGTGCTAAACAGAAACCTGAATACCTTTAGTCTTAGGAGTTAACCGACACTAACTGGGGTGTCACACTAGGAATCACTTGGGGAATACGTATCGTAAATACAGCCCCTTGCTCAGCACTGTTTTGAGCCGAAATAACGCCTCCAAGCATATGGACAAATTCACGAGTAATGGTCAACCCTAAACCCGTGCCATCATAACGACGAGTTGAAGACAAATCGCCTTGTGTAAACGCTTCAAATACGTGCTCTAACTGGTCAGGCGCTATACCGATACCCGTATCTTCAACGATAAACTCCAGATAGCTTTCGTCTTGGTACTGTAGCGTTTGAATAGTGAGAGAAATCTGCCCTTGCTCAGTAAATTTATTAGCATTGTCGACCAAGTTTAACAAACACTGCCGTAGCTTACCAAAGTCAGTCTCAATCGAATCCGTACCACTGATATTATTGAGCAGTAGACGGTTTGACTTTGTTTCAGCCTCTGGACGAATCGTAGCCAACACATCTTCCACAAGAGCCAATACATTAACCGGTTGTAACCGTAGCTCCATACGGCCTGCCTCAATTTTGGACAGCTCAAGCACGCTGTTAATCAAATTGAGCAGATGTTTACTAGATCCTTGAATTTTACGCAAATCAGGAATCAAACCATGCTCACCAATTAGCTCAATATCCTCTTCCAAAATTTCGCTATAGCCAATAATGCTATTGAGGGGAGTACGAAGTTCGTGGCTCATATTGGCCAAAAAGGCACTCTTGGTGCGAGTGGCGGATTCAGCCGTCTCCTTTGCCACTTGTAACTCAACCGTGCGTTCTTGTACACGCATTTCCAATGCTTGATTCGTATTCTCTAAGATTTCAAAAGACTGCTTTAACTGCTGAGCCATATGGTTAAATGCCTTAGCCAGCACACCAATCTCATCTTGGCTATTGACCGAAAGAGACTGGTCAAGCTGACCACTTTGCAGTTGAATCGCTGCTTGAGTAATTTCTGTAATCGGTTGAGTAATGCGACGAGATAACAGATAAATCCCCGATAACAGTAACCCCGTCGCCACAAAACCAATCAGCAAGATATTTCTAGCCAGTGCTCGAGCTGGAGCAAACGCCTCGCGCTGATCAATTTCGGCTAAAAGAGCAAGGTTTTGCCCCTCTAGCCAGCGATAAACACCAATCACCGGTCGTCCTGCATAGTTTTGATAAAGACCCGCCCCGTTTTCCCCTGCAATCGCTGCATCAATGGCAAAGCTACTGATACTCCCTGCGACATCTGAATCTTTGTCAGAGGCAATAAATGAATTTTGTTGTTCTATTTGACCGACCAGATAAGTCGTACCCGTTTTACCTAACCCAGTACGCTCCTGAATTAAAGCATCAATATCCTGTAAATCTAGAGTCACTAAAAGCACTCCAATGCGGGTTTTAGCCGTATCTAGAATGGGGGTTGCCAGGGTGATAGCCGTTGCCCCAGTGGTAGGAGAAGTGTATGGAACTGGAGCAATTTCATCCGAACCATCGGCAAAGTAGGTCGTATTAACATCTAAGGACTGGGATGTATTTTCTAATTGCTTATTAGTAGAAAATAAGACTAGCTCATCGTCTACCACGATAGAAATCTCTGCTAAATCAGGCTTAAAGGTAACAACATTACGCAGATAGGTTTCTAGATTATTCCGAGCAACTTGTTTGATATCGCTATCTAGCGGTGCTTCGGACTGGTCTTCAGACTCCTCAGGGCTCGGCTCGGCGTTGGCTAGCAAAAGCTTGGTTTGTGACTGAATTTCAAGCGAACGAGCCAAAAGCAAAATATCGTTTCGATGAGACTGAAACCATTGATTTAGCTCTTCTTCTTTCAGAATAGCGGCTACGCTCAAACGATCATACAGCGATTGCTTTAGGGTTTCCCTAGCGGAAAAGTAGGTGCTGACAGAAATTGTCAACACCATAGCGACAGACAATAGCGATAGGGGAGTAATGAGTCTAAGCAATAGGCTTTTGGATCTGATTTTCACAATTAACTTCCCTTGTAGGCTTGATGAGTATCGTGTCTTAGGAACCCAAAGCATCCAGCGTTAGCTAGACACCAATCTGGAGCGCTATGACTGTCAAGTGCTCCCCCATACCCTTCCAGACGATATCGATGGTCGTCAGGAGCCCATGGTTAAAACGGCGTAAAAAACATCGCCAATACTTGATACAGATTGGTCTGAAACTGAGGCTATAGCCAATGGAGTATCGGGTTTGTAGCGATAGCTGATGTTAGGAATTATGAGCAACTACGGAAGTAAAGCTAGGTTGCGCAAAACTATTTAGAGCAAATTTGTACCAGGGCGATTGCTGAACCCCTGGTACAAAATTATTTTGGCGTTGCTGATCTTCGAGGTGATTTTATCTGAAAGGTTCTGATAGATCGCATCGATAGTCGCTCGGTTTATCCCTTAAATCAGCAACGGCTTTATTTTCGCCACCAGTTTTAGGGGAGCAGTGCGATCTGCTCACGGCTCTGTTGGCGGCTCTATTGGCAATTCTGTCTGAGTTAATTGCTCAAGCAGGTTTCCTAATTGTGTTTGAGCAGTTCCATAGGCTTGCCAATCTCCACGCTGTAATGCCTGTTGACTTTGGGTATAGGCTTCGAGCGCAGATTTGATCAGCGCTTGCTGCTCAGTAGTAGGCGCAACTTGAGTAGAGGCTGCGGGAGCATCTGCGTTGGGATCTAATCCTTCAGAAACAGAGGGCGACGGGCGACGCTGACCAAATAGCCTGGTTAGACTGTCTTCTAGCGTAGTCTCCATAACAATCGAGTCTTTGTAAGCAACAATCACTCGTTTAAGCTCTGGAATAGCATTACTATTGTCATTTTGCCCACGGGCCTGCAGATAAACGGGTTCGACATAAAGCAGCGATTCCTCAATCGGAATCACCAATAAATCTCCCCGAAAGACTTCCGATCCTTCTTGATTCCATAGGGTTAACTGTTGGGAAATTTCAGTGTCTTGATCAATTCGGGAGTCAATTTGACGAGGTCCGTACAACAAAGCTTGCCTGGAAAATTCATACACCAACAGCTTGCCATAATTGTCTCCATCACACCGAGCAGTCATCCAGGCCACCATGTTGTTTTTACGAACAGGTGTAAACGGTACAATCAGCATGAATTCTTCGGACTTACCCTGAGGCAGTTTCATGATCACATAGTAAGGTTCTAAGGTTTCTGGATCTTCTTCTCGAGTGATCTGGGTGGGAAAATCCCAGAGGTCTTCTTGGTTATAAAATACATCTGGGCGATCCATGTGGTAAGCCCGATAGATTTGGGCCTGGATCTTAAACAACATCTGGGGATAGCGAAAGTGAGACTGAAGAGCTGCGGGGGCATCTTCTAGGGCTTTGAACAGGGTGGGAAAGCTTTGCTGAAATGAGGCCAGAATTGGATCTGTTGTGTCTACAACGTAAAGCTTTAAGGTACCGTCATAGGCGTCGACAACGGCCTTGACTGGATTGCGAATATAGTTAGTGCCGTTACTGACAATACGCTGCATGGCTCTACCTTGAAGCACGGCTTGAATACCCTCACTGCGCCACAGAGGTTCAGAATAGGGATAGCGATTGCTCAGAGTATAGGCATCAATAATCCACTGGAGTCGACCGTCAATCACGGCAAGATATGGATCGCTATCTAAAGAGAGAAACGGTGCAAGCTGACGAATACGTTCTTGGATTAGCCGATGATAGTGAATGCGTGAATTCTCTCCCAGGGAGTTAGAGAACAGCAGTTGCCAATCTCCTAGACTGTAGGCATAGGCTAGTCGTCGCAGCGGTGAACCGATGGGAACTCCACCGGGACCAGTATAGTTGTATTGGGCGTTATCGTTCCCGAGAGGATAGTCAAATTCAGCCTGGTCGGTACCGGTCAAAACATAGCGGTCGGTGGCTTCGCCGTAATAGATACGGGGTTGCTCGACCGTTAAATCGACGGAGATTTTAGGTGGGAGATCTTTGATAAACAATTCAGGGAGACCGTCTTCGGTCACTTTGTTAACCGGACTCATCGCTAACCCATAACCATGGGTATAGATAATGTGCTGATTAACCCAGGTTTGAGCTTGGCTGGGTAAGGCATCATCCACTAGCTCGCGGGGGGACAGCATTACCTGACGATAGTCACCATCTAAGGTGTAGCGATCGATGTCAACGTCCTGAAACTTGTAGTAGGGGCGTAGGGTTTGCAGACTGCCATAGGTGCTTTGCAGCGGACGGTAGTCCCACAGACGAATGTTGTCAATGGTGGCATGGTTCCGTTCTAGGGTGGCGGCATCTAGCTGATTTTTGACTTCAAAAGATTGTTGCTGAACATTGTCTAGCCCATAGGCCAGCCGGGTGAGTTTAATGTTATCGGCGATATAGGGAGCTTCTTTTTGTAATTCATTAGGCTCTACAATGAACTTTTGTTGCCCCCAGGGATAGAGGCCTGTAATCAAGATAAAAACGGCGGCGTAGAGACTGATAGCCGTTAAGGGCAGGAGAAACCCGCTGCGCCATAGGGACGCTAAAAACAAAATTCCGATGGCAAGGGTAATAAATCCCATAATGCCATAGGCCTGCATGCGGGCATTGACATCGGTGTAGCCAGCACCAAAAACCACTCCTGTGGATGAGTAGAGCAGCTCATAGCGGGCTAACCAAAATCCCAGGGCTAATACGGCAGATAATCCAGCCAGCAACACACACAGGTGAGTTTTGACTTCCCCGGTGAGAAAGTATTTCCAGCCTCGTTCTGGACGGATCTCGCCTTTGACTCCGTAGATACAGGCGGCTATAACCAAACTCCAGATGAGAAGCTCAGCAATTGCTCGATGTAAGCGCTCTAGGAGCGGGAGCTGAAAAACGTAAAAGCTAATCTCACGACCGTACAGGGGGTCTTGGGTGCCAAAGGCAACGGGATGAATAAATTTGAGTACGTCTTGCCAAATTTCACTCCCGTTGATGGCAGCGGTCAAGGATAGCAATGTAATTAGGCCCAGGCTGATGTAGCGAATGATGCTGGGTAAATAGGGGTCCCACTGAGCATTTTGGACCATGCGTAGGGGGCGTTCACGGGTGACGCGCTGGGCGATCGCATAATTTATGAATAAGACCAGCCACCAGCTGGCAAATGCCAGAATTGCGATCGCACCTTGCCAACGTAGCCGTGTCCATAAAACATCGGCAAATCCGACAGATTCAAACCACCATACCTCTGTTGTTAAATACACTAAGGAGCCTGAAAACGCGATCGCAATCAATCCCCCAAGCACTAGCCACAACCATTTCACACTCATGCTCTAGCCTGTCAGACAATGTTAAGTATCAAGGATTAAACTCATGTTTCCATGGTTTGCTCCCCGGACTTAAAAAGCTTAGCGCAAGCTCACAAACCCAGAATTTTATTTCAGACAAATAGGGGCCACGTCTGCTCGATAAAGATGGCCATATACTTAAAAGCCAGCCGCTGGAAAGAAAAAGGCTCCACAGGCTGACTTCATATGCTGAAAGTGTTGAAAGTGGTTGTTCTATCTGTAAAGGTATTTGTCCACTAGACCGGGCACCACAGATTACCTCGTGCCCTCCCTGTCCTCACAGGTTCTAGCTGAAGTTGAGTATTGGCTGGATTGGCACGGCTGAGCCTTACAACGGATTCCTCATGATCCTGCACTTTTTCGCCTTCGTCCGTAGTTATCGTCAGCTGCTGACGATAAACAGTCATACCGTGAATCGCCAACCAGCCAGACTGTCCTTGCAAGAGCAAATCGCGACTATGATCGCGACGAATAAACAACCGTCTTAACACACGCCAGTCTTGCCATAACCGTTTGGCATTATCACTGTTGAGATAATAGTCAGGTAAGACTTCAAGCGGCACATAATCACGTACAGGAGGCTGGCTCACCATAGCGTATTGTCCCCAGCCAAGTGCTCCCAAAACGATATCCAAAACATAACGCATCAACTGGAGTGCTCTGCTCCAAAGTCTGAGCTGGCTGTCACTCTGACGATCACACTGAAACGACCAAACCCCCTCGCAGGGGATAGGGCTGTTAATAAAAAACCTCCGACTGGACCAACTTTTCACGGGGTGCAATGTGGAACTCCTATAGGCTATTGACCTTGACATAGTTCAGCATTCTGGCAAAGGATCTATGGACAGGAAAAAAATACAGAAATACATTGCCAATCCAGTGTTTATACGGATCCAGTCACTAAACATCTATGGGTGGTTATCCATACCTGATTCTCCATCGGCACGACCACTGTCTGTTTTGAGTAGTTGAAATTTTAGTAGTTGAAAACGTTTTATGACCGTTGTTATCCGTCTACCAAAACCGACCGATCTCGAACCCCTTACCCATCTCTATAATCACTATATTCTCAACACAACCATCACATTTGACATTGCCCCCTATACGCTAGAGCAACGACGCGAACGCTGGTGGTGTCACTATGGTCCAAAAGGTCGATATCGTCTAATGATTGCCGAACAGGCCCAGAACGTGGTCGGCTATGCGACCAGCAGCCAATTTAGGAGCAAGGCCGCCTACGATACTTCTGTTGAAACGAGTATATACATGAATCCCGATGCTCAAGGACAGGGCATCGGGACTCAGCTATATAAGGCTCTATTTGATTCACTCGCGAATGAAGATGTCCATCGAGCCTATGCGGGCATTACTCTGCCCAACTCAGCATCGGTGGCGCTACATCAAAAATTTGGCTTCTCCAGCGTTGGTCGATACCGGGAAGTAGGCCGCAAGTTTGAACACTATTGGGATGTAGAGTGGTTTGAAAAGTCTCTCTAGAGGTCTCAAAATGAAGACCGTAAACTAGAGCGCTTGAACAAGGATTAGTCTCACAACAAAAACGGCTGTAGCCAAGCCATATAGTAGGCAAAGACCATTAAACAGCCACAGCAAACTAATCATTGAAAAGTGAAGCCACGGATTGGTGTTGATCTGAGATGAAAAATTCATAAATTGAGCATCTTTGCCATCACCAGTAATCTTAGTGATATAAAAATTCTGGAGTGAAAGAATCTCGAAAAGTTCAGGTTTGTTTAAATTTGTTCAAGATTCATCGGCAGAAATGCCCAAACGATCCACATCATAACGTTGTGTAAAGCGACTGATAGGGTTAAGCGTATATTTCCAACGTATTGTGAATCCATATCGTAAATCCGTATCGCGAATTAGGCATCGTCCCTAAAGTCAATAGTGTCGATGATCTCTGGGGGCGCTTGCCAGCGATATTGACTGAGGTTAATCTTGTTACCCTCAAATTCAATCCCTTCATCTTCTAGTAAAACTCGCTGCAGATCGTCTGACCCATCCCGAAACGCGGACGTCGAAATTTCTCCCTTGGCATTGACCACGCGCTGCCAGGGAATATCATCCTCTGGTGCGACTTTATAAAGCGCGTAGCCCACCACCCGAGGTTTACCAATTAGACCAGCGAGTTCGGCAACCTGGCCGTAGGTAGCCACTTTACCAATCGGAATTTGACGCACAACGGCATAGATACGTTCATAGCTGTTGGGCATTAATCATCCTCGCTTGAGTAGAGTACGGTTGACTGTATCAGACCCAGACGATGACTCAAAACAATGGGGGCACGCTAGCACAACAAGTGACCGAGCAGCGACAGAAATCTTTTGACTATGGTCATACACGGGACCTGCCTCGACAAACCCGCTGGGTAGCTTGGTGTCTAACATCACACGCCACTCTTTTCGATTGACCGATGGAGGGATAGAAAATTCCTGCAATTCAGGATGGCCGTTAAAAAAGACGAGAAAACTATCGTCAATGACCCGTTGACCTTGTTCATCTAGAGCAGAAATTTCTTCTCCATTGAGAAAGATGCTAATAGCTTTTGAGCTGCCATCATGCCACTCTTCATGGCTGATGATAGTACCGTCAGGATGAAACCAGCCGATATCAATCACGCCGGAGCCATAAATTTCACGCCCGAGAAACCACTGGCGACGGCATAGGATCGGATGCTGTTTGCGAAACTCAATCAGTCTCTTGGTAAACGTGAGCAGCTCTTTGTTGCGGTTGCGTAGACTCCAGTCAAACCAGGAAAGCTCGTTATCTTGGCAGTAGGTATTGTTATTGCCATGCTGGGTGCGTCCCATTTCGTCACCGCCCAGCATCATGGGAACTCCCTGGGAGAGAAACAATGTAGTTAGAAAGTTGCGCTGCTGTTGCGATCGCACCCTCAAAATCTCTTCATTAGAGGTTTCACCCTCTACTCCACAGTTCCAGGAACGGTTATAGCTCTCTCCATCTCGATTGCCCTCACCGTTGGCCTCATTGTGTTTTTCGTTGTAGCTCACCAGGTCCCGCAGGGTAAACCCATCGTGGGCTGTAATAAAATTCACGCTAGCGTGGGGTAGTTTGCCGTTCGCCTGATACAGATCAGAGCTTCCGGTAAACCGAAAGGCAAATTCCCCTAAACGACAATATTGGTCACGCCAAAAATCTCGCATGGTATCGCGATATTTTCCATTCCATTCAGACCAAAGTAAAGGAAAATTCCCCACCTGATATCCGCCTTCTCCAAGATCCCAGGGTTCAGCAATTAGTTTAGTCTTTGACAGTATCGGATCTTGATGAATGATGCTAAAAAAGGCGGCAAGGTTATCCACTTCGTACAGTTCACGGGCTAACGCTGAGGCTAGGTCAAAGCGAAAACCGTCTACGTGCATTTCCTGCACCCAGTAACGCAGACTGTCCATAATCAGCTTTAAGACTTGGGGATGGAGCACATTGAGCGAGTTACCACATCCCGTAAAGTCCATATAGTATCGGGGGGTACGCTCTACCAGGCGGTAGTAAGCTTCATTGTCAATCCCTCGAAGCGACAGGGTTGGGCCAAAGTGATTGCCTTCGCCCGTGTGGTTATACACCACATCTAAAATCACTTCGATACCAGCCTGGTGCAGCGCTTTGACCATGGCCTTAAATTCACTTAACTGACCTCCGGCATCACCCGCTGCACTGTACCCTGCAAAGGGAGCGAAATAGTTGATCGAGTCATATCCCCAATAGTTGTGCAGTCCTACACCGACTAAATGGCCAGGATGTGCGTTGTAATGGTGAACTGGCAGCAGCTCAACCGCCGTAATTCCCAAAGACTTGAGGTGTTCAAAAGCGGCAGGATGCCCCAAACCGGAGTAGGTTCCTTGAATCTCTGGCGGAATCTCTGGATGTTTACGAGTAAATCCTTTGACATGGACTTCGTAGATAATCGTTTCATGCCAGGGCGTTTCGGGATGGCGATCATCCCCCCAGTCAAACCGTTGATCGACAACTATGGCCTTAGGCACGGAGTTTGCATCGTCTTGAACTGATTTTTCTAAGTCGCGATCGCGATCGGCAAAGCGATCCATGGGATAGCCAAAAATAGCAGGACCGTATTTCATATTGCCGCTGATGGCCAGGGCGTAGGGATCCAGCAGCAGCTTGGTTAAGTAAAATCGCTGACCTTCTTCCGGTTTATAAGGACCATAGGCACGATATCCGTAATGTTGACCGGGGCCTATCCCTGGGATATAGCCGTGCCACACGTGGTTTGTTACCTCCGGCAGGATAACTCTCCGTTCATGACCCTGCGAATCAAACAGACACAGCTCCATTGCTGTCGCGTTTTCTGAGAAAATCGCAAAATTTGTTCCCTGACCGTCCCAGACGGCTCCCAGCGGGTGAGAACGACCGGGCCATACTGCTGCTGACATGGTGGATTGTGTCAAAATTGCCCTATGACTAAGACTGTCTTAATAGTAAGCCGCCTACTTTTTTCGCTGTTACCTTTAAACCAGACAGGTAGACTTAAAATCAGAGCATAGCTAAGCCAGGTCATGCTTTTAAGTTAATTTTAGAAAAAAAATTAAAGCTGCTCAATTCTCTATCAAATAGCCGGGAAACTACTGGACTCCTCTGCATCTTTGTGACAAAAATCACATGGCACCCCAGGATTGATCACCCAAATATTTAGGGAAACCAAGTCACAATAAACGAATTCATTTATATAAGAGTCGTGAAAATCGCTAAATCAATGCCCAAGCTTTGTACCAAACCGCTCAAGCAGCAGCCGTTTTACTCCTATCGCGATCCCAAAACAGGACGCTGGTATGTGGTGCGTAAGCCGGTCTCCGTAAAATAAGCTCAGGCATATGCGGTTCGGGTGCGACAATAGCGGGGCAAATTGTTGCTAGCCCCCCATGCGTCAATCCTATCCACCCATTGAACCCTACCGGCAAGGTCGGCTGTCTGTCTCTTCACTCCACACCCTCTATTTTGAAGAAGTCGGGAATCCAGCCGGTAAGCCAGTTGTATTTTTGCATGGCGGTCCAGGGGGAGGAACAGTCCCGTTTTATCGTCGATTTTTTAATCCAGAGCGCTGGCGAATTATCTTGTTTGACCAGCGGGGCTGTGGTCAAAGCACCCCCCATGCTGAGCTTAAGGACAATACCACTTGGGACTTAGTCGATGATATTGAGCGATTGCGATCGCATCTCGCCATTGATCAATGGACAGTCTTTGGCGGTAGCTGGGGCAGCACCTTAGCCTTAGCCTATGCCCAGCGCTATCCGGTCTCCTGCACTGGACTAATTTTACGAGGCATTTTTATGCTGCGGCCAAAAGAGATTCGTTGGTTTTATCAAGAGGGAGCCAGCTATCTTTTTCCCGATGCGTGGGAGTTCTATTTGGCCCCAAATCATAAAGAGGACCATCATGCTTTAGTGGC
>ERZ1740059.1260-NODE-1260-length-12840-cov-4.036449_pt1 | contig 12840 bp, 12 predicted proteins | sample MGYA00581744_ERZ1740059 | MGnify/ENA primary metagenome ERZ1740059 (study PRJEB43018, sample SAMN04849738) | marine metagenome | isolation source: floating plastic debris | place: Pacific Ocean | collected 2008-08-28 | study: EMG produced TPA metagenomics... | reverse complement strand
AATCACGCAGGTGTAATGCCCCTATCCCCAATGAGTGCCTTAAAGTTCGAAGAATGGGATTACTCATTCAACGTCAACATCAAAGGCGTACTAAATGGAATTGCAGCAGGTTTGCCAATTATGGCAGCCCAAGGTAAGGGGCAATTTATTAATACCGCATCCATCGGCGCACACGCAGTCTCACCTACCGCTGCGGTTTACTGTGCGACTAAGTACGCGGTTTGGGCTATTTCTGATGGTCTACGTCAAGAATCGCCAAATATTCGCGTGACAACTATTTCTCCAGGGGTGGTAAAAACCGAACTAGGCTCTGATATTACAGACGATACGGCAAAAGGTTTTTTACAGAAGCTCCGTAAAACTGCATTAGAGCCAGATGCGATCGCTCGTGCTGTGATATACGCTGTGTCTCAATCAGATGATGTGGACGTTAATGAAGTGATTGTTCGCTCGACTACAAGTGCATTTTAACCTTTAGATTAGAACCTATCTGACCACAAGCGATCGCCTTGAATGTTAAATTGGGGAGTTTCGTTCGTGCGATCAATATAATCATTTTGTAATAAAATTGCCCAGTGGCTATATTACAAAACCTTTATTCAAAAACCAAAAGTATAAGGATCGTGCTTTTCCTGGAAAGTCCTTTCTGTATGTGCCAAACCTAAATCTTTTGCTAATAAATCGATACCATCGATAATTTGGGGAATTTGCTCGGAATTAATTTGCAGATTGTTAAAATACTTGTCTCTAAAATCAGGTCTTGCTTGAAAATTTTTCACCGCATCTCTTAAAGGGCGCATTACCTCGTAGGTGCTTTCTGCTTTATTAATTGCAGAGTCAGGAATCGCAGAATGAAGTCTTAATACGGACAAGTCGATTAAATCTCTTGCTTCTACACTAATATCTAGATAGCGGTCGCTGTTAGCTAGCAATTTAGAGGTAAAACAATCATTAAGACTAAGGCAAGGAACAGAAGTCCATTCTAAGTATCTTGGCGGATCTAGTTCAAAGCGAACTTCAGCGATAATTTCTGCTTTGATGGGCAAATCATCTACCATAATCAACATTCTAATTCCATATTGATCTGTAGTGCTGTGACCAATCTTAATCTGAGTTAGATCGTCAAATAAAGCTTCGTAACCACCGTCGTAAATAGCAGTGCGGAGACGTTTGTAGCCTGAGGTGGAGACTGGACAAATAAAGTCAACATCCTTACTCCGACGATATTCTTCAAAATTCAGTGCAATGAGAGTTCCACCTCCAAAATAGGCAAGACTCTCTTTGAGAAGCTTATGATTCAAGCTTTCTAAAATTTTCAGAATCTTGTTATGATGATCTAATTTAAAACGCATAGATCGGTTTGTAGCCAAGAATCATAGCGTTTGGCGAGTTGCCTAATAAAGTTAAGTTCTTGGTCTTCAAGATTATTGAACATACAGCGGTATCTCCAACCTCTTTCATAACGGCTTAGTATTTGCTCCTCGTCAAAACGATATACATCAGAGGTTTGCCAACAAATTGCCTCTAAAAAAGGCAATGCTTTTGGTCTTAACTGCACTTCTTTATTAGCGACTGTCATAGCGTTCATCCTTGACTTTTAGAGTTTATAAACTTGTCTGATAATAATCAAGATAACTTTATTTTAAGCAAATAACCATAATCGATCTACAAAAGTACAGTTACCATTGCTACCAAGCAAGGTTTACATAGCTAGATGAAAAAACTGATGATGGTTAATGGAAAACGATGAAAAGAGTATAGATTTAAGGCGAACGGTCGGCTACGCAAAGGATAAATGCTTCAAAAAATCTATATTTCTTCGGGTTTGGCGATCGACATCAATACACTGGAAGTTAGTAGGTTCTTCCCAAACATAAAGACGATGGTTCATTCAATTAGTTGTAGCTGTGGCAAGCTTCAAGGACAAATTAAGAACGTTCACAATATCAATCGATGTGTTTGCTACTGTACCGATTGCCAGGCATTTGCGCGTTATTTAAACAAGAGCAAAGAAGTTCTCGACGAACAGGGTGGGACTAGCATTGTCCAAACCATTCCCGAAAATGTCGTTTTTTCTCAAGGCATTGAAAACCTTTCCTGTATTCGCCTAACAGATCGTGGTTTATTGCGGTGGTATGCAGCTTGTTGCAACACCCCAATTGGCAATACTCCAGCAGACGCTAAATTTTCTTTTGTGGGCTTAGTACACAGTTGCTTCGGTACAGATCGGAATTTGTTAGACGAGACTTTTGGCGCGATAAAAATGTATGTCCATACCGCAGATGCCTTGGGTGCAAGCAAGCCTAAACCGCGAGGTACTTTCCTCGGAACTTTACGGGTGTTGGGAATGATCTTAAAAGCTCGTTTTACTGGTGCTTACAAAAACACGCCATTTTTTGTTTCGGAATCTACTAGCACTCCCATCGCTACTCCCAAAGTTCTTAGTGAGAATGAGCTTGTAGAAGCTATGAAAGTAAAGTAGTAAAGAAAAATGTTTAAGACGCTTAATGTGAATTAGCTTCGTTGAAAGGTTATTAGCTCGTAGCTCTTAGCCATTGGCTCTTAGCCATTAGCTCTTAAGTCATTTATAGGTAGCTAGATAAGCTTACCCGATCACCTAATTCCCTAGTTTATAGGCGTTCTATTTGATTGTTTTAATTCACATCAGACGTTTAAGATTAGGGTGAAGATAAATCGCTCTTTTTACAAAAAACATTAGCTACAATCAATCTCAAAACCCAAACATCATGACAGCGATCGACATTAAAGAACTAGCAATCAATTACATCACTGACGAAGCAGGAGAAAAAACTGCTGTAATTTTGCCTATAGAACAATTTGAGTCATTACTCGAAGATCTAGAAGATCTAGCAGTAGTAGCGGAAAGAAAAAACGAGCCTGCTACTAGCCATGCAGATTTGCTAGAAGAACTAAAAGAAGATAACATCAATCAATTACTTTTGGAGAAAGAGCGCGAACAGCTAAAAGAGAAACTAAGACAAGCATATCGAGAACAAAACCAAGATCTTGAGTTTTAAAAATTGATTGAGGATTGGGATGTAGTAGTAAGAGATGGTTTAAATGAAGTTCAAAAATCTGAAATATAATGCAATCATCCAATCTAACTTATCGATCTATGGTTCACACACTAAAATTCGACATAATTAGGCATTATCTTGCACCTTATTATCCTGGCTATATTGCAGTAATTGATATTGCAGCACTTAAAATTAGAAACGATCTTCTGGGTCATTTAGTTGTAGATCGAGAGATTGAAGAATTAGAAGAGATTATTAATCAATACATCGATAGAAGAGAATTTAGTATCAGAGTTGGTGGTGATGAGTGGTTATTATTTTTTCCCAACAATCCAGAAAAACAACTTCAATCTATAACTAATCAATATTCTAAAAAGCAAATAAAACTAATTGTAGGATGGCAATGCGAAGCTAAAGATAAATCAGCAACAATCAAAAAAGCGCAAGAAATCAGGAATTCTATTTTATATCGAGGTTTGAAAATCTGTTATATGCCTATCAAAAATAATAGCGAGATAAAAACAAAAAGTGAAATTATTTTTGATAATGTCAACTATCAACTTGGATATGATGTGGTTAATTATCCAATAAGCGCAATAGATCTTATAGAAGTGCATAAAAACAAAACTTGGCAAAGTGTCAATCTAAATCTTTCTAAAATATATTGTCCTTTCTGCCATCACCAAGAATTCAATTGGAAAGATGGGGATACAAGTCTTTTTGGAGCTTACGGAAATTGTAATCAATGTGATGCAGAAGTTTCATTTTCAAATTTCTGTCAGCTTGCTGAATAAACAATATTTACTATGGATCAAATAAAAGAGTCTTTTTTCTTAAATCGCAAGTCAAAAGAGATTTACTCTCTCATTATATGGTCTAGAAAAAACATTAAAACTCTTAATGTACAAGAAGTAGAGCAAATTATACTAAATAATTCTCCTACAGTATTATTTAATTATGAAAGAGATAATCTGACTATGATTCCTGAAGTAGAAGTAGTATCTTTGTGGGAATCTAATTTAAAGAATCACATAGCAGAAAGCTATTGTTCTAGTCCACAAGATTTTGAACATGGTTACTGTTATGTCGCTGAATTATGGAAAGGTAAATATGGCAAAAAAATATTAACATTACATTATTTGCATTAAATCAAGAATAGAAACCGCATTTACAACCACATCTTGTTTCTAGCAAATATTATCTGTCAAATCGTCAAACCTTGTAGAGACGTAATATACATAGCGATCGCCCGTATCAAATCCGATCGCTACACTTTCACGAAATGCGCCACAGGATAAACCTGACATTACCAGACTTTTTCAAAGAGCAAGAATTACTCTGCAAAGATTCTTGAAACTCCTTTCTCAATTAGATTAGAACCTATCTAACTACAAGCGATCGCGCTACAAAATTCTCCTACCTGACATTATTCGGGATTTACTCGCTAAAAAGTTCTGACATTTGCTGTAACGACACAAACAAGGGCTTTCTCGATTGTGGTTAATAACAGGCAAATTAATCAGCTTATGGGAATTAAAGCTATCGAACAAATGTCCTAATCTATACTTCTGAATTTTATGATCGATCTAAAAGTTATTCTAAATGAGGAGTAACAATTGAGCCAAAACGATTTAATCTTTCATTCCATTATTTAAAACAGCGTCTTTTTCAGAAATGCGATCGACTATCCAGTTACAATCTGCCTAAAATTAACAAAACCAAAAAACCAAGGCGGATTATTCGCGATCGCGAAAGAGCTTATCCTAAAGACTGGACTAATATTGCTCACACTTTTAAAGAAAAAATTATATCTGCCAAGTACAACTATTTATATATATTTATAATAAAACTTTTGATAGAAGCTTTTTTGTGGTTATTTTATTAGCCTTAGAAAAGATGATTAATAAGCAAAAAAGTGATGAATAGTTTTTTACAGAAAATAGTAAATATTAATTTTAAAAAAATATTAACAACATTTTTAGTTGGCTCTTTATTGATAGTTAGTACTGCTTGTAGTCAGGGTGATATTGCACAAGTCAAAAACGAAGTAGCTAAAGATGTAGCTCAAAAAGCAATGTCTGATGATTACGATCAATATGATGCAAAGCAAACTTACAAGGGTGGCATGAACGGCTACAACGACGATCGCCGATACGATGCGGAAACCGCAGCTAAGACAAAAACTTTAGTCGATACTGCCGAACGTCGTGAAGCAGATAGTTTAGGTGAATTTGTCGATAATGTAGGCGAACGCTCTGTACTCAACGAAGACGTTAACGAAAAAGCTACAAAAGCGTTTTCTCGTAAGTTAGAAAGAAATAAAGATAAAGCATTAGAATACGTTGATGATAAATCAGATAAATTAGAGCGCAACCTTGAAAAAGTTCCTGGTGAAGCAAAGGATGTATTTGATGGTGCTGTAGATACTGCACAAGATGCCATTGAAGACGCAAGAAAAGCAACGAAAAGTGCTGCCAAAGAAGTTAAAGGCAATTTTGAAGATTTGAGCTAAATACAGTTAGCAAAGGCGCGACAATCGCGTCTTTTACCATGAAAAAATTTAATTATTCTTTGGATTTTGCCAATATAAACTTTCGCGAAAATCCCAAACTGTATTGTGTGGGAAAAGGAGAACAAGGAGTATTATTAGTTGAACCTTATAAGTCTGAAATACTACCTCTTTGGCGATTTAAAAATCCTGAAATTGCCACAGAATCTAGCAGCAAAATATATCAAATGTTTCTAGATTATCTAGATCAAGATGATTTTGTTGGTGCAGACATGGCGCGAAAGTTTTTGCAAATGGGATATACGCGATCGCGTAGATATGCTAATCATAAAAGCGGTAAAAAATATCGGACTAATCCTCAAAAAGCCGATTCCAAAACAGCGGAAAAGAAAGCTCGTCAAGAAATACTACCGTTAGATATAGATCCAGTAAAAGCTAAATCAGCGGAGATATTTAAAGCCAAATGGCAGGAAGCGAAAAGCAATAGTAAGTATCAGCAATTATTAAAAACTCACCGACAGCTAGAAGTAAACAATAATAATGGGACAAAAACAAATTAGGACAGGTTCGCCAGTATCATGGGATTGGGGCAATGGCACAGCAGAAGGAAAAGTAAAAGAAATTTATCGCGAAGAAATAACTAAAGAAATTAAAGGCAGTAAAGTTACTCGCAACGGCACTCAAGACAATCCAGCCTACTTGATTGAACAAGAGGATGATACCAAAGTTTTGAAGCTGAGAAGCGAACTAAATGAAGGGTAAACTTTAAGTCTCTACTAACTTATTACTTATTTATAACTGTCTCATTCAACAAGAATCAGCGATCGCTTTTCCTGCTAACCAAGAAGTAGTCCACGCGCTTTGAAAGTTAAAGCCTCCCGTTACTCCATCAATATCTAGTACTTCCCCTGCAAAGTACAAACCAGGACATTTTTTACTCTCCATAGTTTTAAAATTCACTTCTTTAAGACTAACTCCTCCACAGGTAACAAACTCGTCTTTAAATACTCCTTTTCCTTTAATTTCATACTGCCCTTGAACAATTTCTCCAACCAAATTGTTCATTTCCTTCTTACTTATTTCTGACCAAACTTTGTCAGATTTGATAGCAGCATAATCAATAAAACTTTGCCATAATCTTTTCGGCAATTCTACAGGGCAATAATTAACTATTTTCTTTCTAGAATGTGCTTTTTTTACCTTAATAAATTCTTGCTTCAAAGTTTCTTGATTATATTCTGGTAGCCAGTTGACGTACAAATTAGAAGCATATTTAAGCTCGTGTAAAAACCTTGCACCCCAAGCAGATAGCTTAAGAATAGCAGGACCACTTAAACCCCAATGAGTAATTAGCAATGCGCCATTTTGTTCGAGCTTATTTTTTCCTGCACCCAAACGAACTTGAGCATTGCTAACGCTAATTCCTGCCAAATCTTTTAGACGGGGATCTCTAATATTGAAAGTAAACAAAGAAGGGACGGAAGATTCTATTTTATGTCCTAAATTTTTTGCCCAACGATACCCTAAAGGATTGCTTCCTGTCGCAATTAAAAGGCGATCGCATTGCAACACTCTTTCATTTTTTAATTCAACCTGAAAATAGCTTTTGTCATCTAGATCGAAAAACTGCTTGACCGATTTAACTCCCATCCCTGTACGTAAATCGACCCCTGCTCTATCGGCTGACTGCATCAAACACTTAATAATAGTTTCCGAATCATCAGTAACAGGAAACATCCTCCCATCGGCTTCGGTTTTAAGCTCAACGCCTCGTTTTTGATACCACTGCACTGTATCTTTGGGTTGGAAGCGGGTAAATGCACCCCGCAAAGCTCTACCACCCCTAGGATAATTTTCTACCAACCGCGAAGGATCGAAGCAGTGATGAGTAACATTACATCTGCCACCACCTGATATGCGAACTTTAGCCAGGGGTTTACGTCCCGCCTCGATCAAAGTTACCTTAAGGCTAGGGTTAGATTCAGCACAAGCGATCGCGCCAAAAAAACCCGCAGCACCACCACCAATTACAATTACCTTCAAATTTTTTGCTCGAAAGTTGACTCATATAAGCTTAATCAAATTTCGAGCAAAATCAAAGAACTATAATTCGTTCTCCTGCTTATCTTTTCCATCCATTCTCAGCCTGTTTTAAAACATAAGCTGCAACACTTTCAAGCGACCTTTAAATGCTGGCATAGCTATTTTCCCATTGACCACCTGGTGAACTACTCGTAGGCTAAAGCCGTACGAGCTTCCTACCCAACAGATTGCTAAGTAGTGGACTTCTTGCGTCCTCCTCTACTCTACACCAAGTAGGAAATATATTAGAATTACTTATCATTAACCTATCCTGGCTTTTTTATTGATGTCGAAAGACAAGTTGTCGTATTTACTTTTCGATTAACTTTAAGAAATCGATTTATGATATCTGTCGGCTAGTTTCATGATTTGACCATTTCAGGATAAAAAAGCTCTTACCTCAGCATTAACAATTCTTTTTTCGTAAATTTTTCACACAAGAAAAATTTAAATTAAAACTGATTCAAAAAACGCAGGTCGCTATTATACAAACGGCGAATATCATCAATTTGGTGTAATACCATGGCAAATCTTTCTACACCAAAACCCGCTGCAAAACCTGTATATATTTCAGGGTCGTAACCAACAGCTTTGAGGACATTGGGGTCAACCATGCCACAGCCCATTACTTCTAACCATTTACCTTTCCACTGCACGTCTACCTCTGCTGAAGGTTCGGTGAAAGGGAAGTAGCTAGTACGAAACTGTACGGGAAGATCGTCGCCAAACATGCGTTGTAAAAATTCTTTGATTGTGCCTTTAAGATCGGTAAATTTTAGTCCCTTATCAATAGCTAATATCTCAACTTTGTTAAATACTGCTGACTGGGTAGCAACGACCGTATCTCGGCGATAAACGAGACCAGGGGCAATGAATCTGATTGGAGGTTCGTTGTTTTCCATGTAGCGAATCTGTACCGAAGAAGTGTGGGTACGTAATAAGTTCCCTCCAGGTAAATAAAAGGTATCCTGCATATCTCTAGCGGGATGATCGGGGGGAGTGTTTAGAGCTTCAAAATTGTAGTAGTCTGTTTCAATTTGAGGCCCTGTGGCAACGGTATAACCCAAACCAACAAAGATATCCAATACCCGATCTACCACACCGTTGAGGGGATGAACGCGACCCAAAGGACGATGTACTCCAGGCATTGTCACATCAAGAGTTTCTGCTTTTATTTGCGCCTCTATTTTTGCCTGCTGAAGAGACTGCTTGCGCTGTTCTAAACTATTTTGAACTTCTTCTTTAACTACATTAGCCTGAGAACCAACCGCTGGTCTTTCTTCAGGGGATAGTTTGCCCATTCCTCTCAAAATCTGCGATAGTTCGCCTTTTTTACCTAGATATTTGATTCGCAGCTTATCTAACTCATCTAGGTTATCTGTGGAAGCGATCGCACTAACAGCAGCGGTATTTAGTTCTTTTAGTTGTTCTTGAATAGAGGTCATCTTAATTTAACGTTTAATATTTACCAACAGTCCGATTCCACAGCGATTCCTGACTGTAATATTGAGTCTAGATAATCATATAACGAATTTACTATCGCTAAATTACTTCTTTTTAATTAAGAGGAATAACTCTGAGTTCATTACATAAATGAAAGCTTACTGATAAACAATTACACTTAATTAACAGAGATATATTATTTTAAGTCTCTGCTGAAAGCATAATTGCCTTTGATTATCATGAATTTACTATTATAAAAGTCATATCAGTTAAACTTTGAATTACGATTATTTAGATATTCAAGCCAATAATCCAGAAACTTATCTTTCATAAATTCCACACCATATACATATGTGCATACCTTGCCATAGGGCATTAAGTAGCAAAGAGTAAAATACTCAATAGGAGAGTGGTTAAACATGCAATTAATAGCTATTAAATAATAATAGGAAAAGCACTGTAACAGATCCAATGCTAAATAACTATTGTTCTTACATGTATCAATTTTTGATTTAGTTTTCAATTCTACTAATGAATTTTAAAACTCGGCTTTAATTTGCACCCCAATAGTGGAAGGTGCGCCATAAGAAACTACTGTCGTACCCAAGGAAGTTAAGTCATAGCCATTGGTGATATATTCCGTACCGAAAAGGTTATTCACAAATAGGTACGTACCAAAATTCTCAAATTCATACCCCAAGCGAGTATTGACGATCGCAAATGAACCCTGTCTGATGGTGTTGGCATCATCAAAAAAAGTTTCTCCTGCTCCCTGTAGTTCGACTCTGGCAAAAATACCCTGGGGTTGGGGATGGCGATACTGGAGTGCGAGATTATAGGTTACTCCAGGGGCAAAGGGCAGTTTATTATCGCTAAAATCTTGACCAGTTAAAGGATTGGTATATTCATCGAAATTAGTATCGCTAATACCTAAGCCAGCAATGACTTCAAACCCCTTAGCAGGGATAGCTTTGGTTTCAAACTCAAAGCCAGTAATACTCACCTCAGCATTGGTAATCTCTTCTTGTAGACCAACTTCATTGAGGAGTGCCACTTGATAATCGCTGACATCGGTATGAAAAAAGGCGAAACTCGCCGTTAAGCGATCTTTTAACCAAGAGGTTTTCAATCCCAGTTCGTAATTCCAGGAACTCTCTGTATCAAACCTAATCGTCGATTCATTTTCGGCTCGATAATTGATGCCACTTGGTTTATAGCCTCTAGCAATACTGCCATATAGTTTAGCGTCAGAAGTAAAGACATATTCCAAGGCAAAACGAGGTAATAATTGGTCGTCGTCTTGATAGATATCACTCAAGGATGTAGCAGTTGCCATCATTCCCGAACCGTCTGCTAATTCAAAAATGCGATCGCGATTCTCTAAAGTGTTATTGACCGCTTCGTAACGCAAACCCGCAGTTAAAGAAAATGCTTTGGTTAGTTGATAGCTTCCCTGACCAAAAATAGCGTAGGTATCTTGGTCTATTTCTGCATCTGTCCGACTTCTACCAGGAAAACCAGCTTGTGGAGGTAAATCGTTCCCAAAAATTAAACCTTCCCCAGTAGCGTTAAAATCTCTGGCTTCAAAATAGCCACCAACTAACCACTGAAACTGCTCTGGGTTAGAAGATTGTAAGCGTAATTCTTGACTGAATACTGTCGAATCAAAGTCAGAGACACCAATAATTAAATCGGCAGTGGTAGAATCACCATCGAATCTAGTTTCTTGGTCAGAAAAACGTCTGGCGGTAATTGAGGTAAAGCGAAAATTATCGTTATCGTAGGAGACTTTTAAGGATTGAGTATTACTATTAAGTCGATTAAAGCCATCAAAATCCTGTTCGGTTTCCGTAATATTTGATTCAGTGTCTAATAAAAGCACTGGTGCATCGTCATCATAATCATCAAAGGCAGCATTAATGGCTACTTCCCAGTTTGGGTTAGGAGTCCAAAGCAGTCGAGCGCGTCCACTTCCTCCTTGTTGTCCGCCGATATTGCGATCGAGGAAAGTATTGTCGATATAGCCATCACGGTTAGCATAACCCCCTGATAGGCGCAAAAATAAATTATCTTCGACTAAAGGGGCATTGACACTAGCCTGAAAGTCAAGATCGTCAAATTCACCATAGCTAGCGAGAGTTTTAAATTCAAAATCGTTAGTCGGTTTACGAGTAATAATATTTACTACTCCCGCCTGGGCATTTCTACCATAGAGAGTGCTTTGAGGTCCTCGTAATACCTCTACTCTGGCTAAATCTAAAAGATCGACATCAAGAAAGCTGCCGTAATCGTAAGGAACATCATCGACAAAAAATCCTGCTGCATCTCTAGAGAGGAAGTTGAAATTACTCAATCCTCGAATGCTGTAGTTGTTGAAGTAACGACTGTCTCCGAAAGAAAAGAGCGATAAGTTAGGCGTGTTGCCAGCAATGTCATTGAGAGAGTTAACCCCAGCATCTTCTAGTTCTTGTTCTCCCAAAACTGTAATGCTGCTAGGAATATCTTGGACATTTTCTTCTCTTTTCTCGGCAGTAACGATTACCTCGATTGATTCTGCTGCTTCGGTTTGGGCTTGAGCTTGGGGAGATACGCTTAAGACAAGGTTTTGAGAGGAGGGAACTATTTCTGCACTAGGAGTTTGTTCGTTACCTGTAATGGTTACTCTAATGCTAGCAGCATCTATTTGAGTTACCCTAACTTCTTCAATCCCCGCGACGGGATTAACCTGTCTAAATTCATTTTTATTGGGTAAGTCTAAAGTTGCATCAAGCACCTCAATAACTAAATTGTTTCCTTCTGGCAAAATCAAAGGTACTAGCTTTTCGCTACCTGCTGCGGTTTCTAAAATTAATTCCAGTCCCGCTTCAGTGCGATCGACTTCTACTCCCGTGACTTTTGTAACCCTCTGAGCCATAAGATCGGCAGCCGTACCTTCCTGCAAGGGCAAATAACTATTAGCCCCTAAATTTTTATTTTTAATCGTGTCTTCTGAGATCGCCCGAGATTGTCCTATTGCCAGTAAATAGCCAGCACAAACTAATCCCCATACGGAGAGTTTAAGTAAATAATTCAGTTTCTTGTATCTGTTTGTAAGTTTATATTTGTGTTAAGGCAGCTAAGATTTATCTCTCGCAAAGGCGCGAAGACGCGAAGAAGAAAGAGAAGCCGCTCTAACGAAAGCGCAAAAGGTGTTAATCCATAATTGCTATCTGCTACTCGATCGCAGCGACACTAACTTCCAACCTTTTGCCTGTTGCTTTGCTTGCCAAAGTCTTTGATAAAGTCCATCTTGAGTAACTAACTCCAGATGTAATCCTCGCTGTACAATTTCACCGCGATCGAGGACAAGAATTTGGTCTGCGTTGACAAAAGTTGCTAGTTGATGGGCGATAATAATTAAGAATTTTGATTCGACTAGAGAATTAATTGCCTGTTGAATTAGGAGTGCGTTTTCAGGATCGACTGAGGCGGTGGCTTCATCTAGCAAAATAATTGGCGCATCTTTTAAAATTGCACGGGCGATCGCAATTCGTTGTTTTTCTCCTCCCGAAAGATTTGCTCCCTCCTCGCCAACAATCGTGTCATAGCCTTGAGGTAGGTTGAGAATAAAGTCATGACAGCGAGCTAATTTCGCAGCAGCGATTACTTCGGAGAGATCGGCTTGGGTATTGCCAAATTTAAGGTTATTTAAAATCGTGTCGTGAAACAGATAAACATCTTGGAACACCATACTTATTTGAGATAGTAGTGCCTCGGTAGTCTTATTCT
>ERZ1740059.1259-NODE-1259-length-12848-cov-4.314469_pt1 | contig 12848 bp, 3 predicted proteins | sample MGYA00581744_ERZ1740059 | MGnify/ENA primary metagenome ERZ1740059 (study PRJEB43018, sample SAMN04849738) | marine metagenome | isolation source: floating plastic debris | place: Pacific Ocean | collected 2008-08-28 | study: EMG produced TPA metagenomics... | reverse complement strand
TGTATAGGCCCGGGCCCAAACATGGAAATGCAGATGGACTCAGTCGGGCTGAGCTATTGACGGAGGCGGAAGGAAGCACGGAGACTGAAGAGAAGTGTTTCGCAGTTGTCCCTCAAGGTCGTCCTCCACCACTCTGGCCGGCGACCACTCCTCCAACTTGGTTTCCCTCCGGACTTTACTTGAAAAGGGAACAAGAGTCTGATGAAGACCTTGCGCAAATTCGGAAATGGATTCGAACGGGTCATGTACCAGGTCGACAGGAGGCTAGGGCATCTTCAGAAGAGCTGCAGTTACTGATTGGATTGTGGGGACAATTGGAGTTGTCTGCTCATGGTATTTTGAGTCTGAGAGTGGAAAAGAGTAGAGAGGAAATCTTCAGAGTGCCGGTAATACCCTCCCAGATGGTTCCGGCGTTGATCATGAGAATCCATGACGAATTGGCACACCGAGGGCCTGAGGCTATGGCCAATTTCATGAGGACGCGGCTCTTCTTTCCTCAAATGTTAACTAGGATTAAGGAGGTAGTCAGAAATTGTAATTTGTGCTTGATTAAGACTAGGCCTGGAGGTAAGGGACAGAAAAAGGTTTTGGTGTCCCATCAGAGAGGTCATCCTAATCATACACTGAGTCTGGACTTTGTGGGACCCCTTCCTCCCTCTTTTCCTGGAGGATTTCAGTACCTGTTGACTGTTAAGGACACGTTTACTAGATGGTTGGAGGCCTATCCCTGCAAGAGGATGACGGCAGAAACAGTCATTCAAAAGTTGACCACGGATTATTTTCCTCGCTTTGGGTTTTGCAAAATGCTCCATTCTGATAATGGCACGGGTTTTGTGGCCGGAATGACGAAGCGAGTAGCAGCCTATTTTGGGATTTTAATGACTCAAACCCCTCCTTACAATCCAAAATCTAATCCAGTGGAACGGAGCCATAAGGATCTGGAGGCAGCTTTGACAGCCTTGAGTCATCCAAACCCGGGGTCGTGGATCAAATACTTACCCAATGTGCTATTTACCTCTCGGGTGGTGGTTCATAAAAGTACAGGGTATTCCCCGTTCAGGTTAGTTTTTGGTAGGGATCCGGTGTGTCCTTTGGATGTTATCTTTCCCCTGCCGGGGACAACTTCTGCCTCTCCAGATGATTATGCAGCTCAGGTATTAGAAAGACAACAGAAGGCTTTTCGCTTGGCGAGGCAGCACCAGGACTTTGAGGTTCGCCGCAGAAGACAGGCGTATGTGGGTAATTTGCGATGCTTTCAAGAAGGGGACAAGGTTTGGGTCTACCAGCCGGTGTCAAAACGGAAGTGGACCTAGCTGTCTGTGATGTGGTCAGGTCCCTGGGAGGTTTCACGAGTCTTGAATCCTCTTACGTACGAGATTCAGTTTGAAAGAAATGGTAGGTCCTCCCGAGAGATTGTGGCAATTGATCGACTTCGGCCTTATCACTCCCAGCTCGTAATTCCCCCTCCTGACCAACCCGAGCCATTAGATCATGACCCTGGGGTAGAAAATTGCTGGGTGCCTTCCTTGCCATCTCTGGGAATGGCGACTCGGAAAGAGTCGGGACAGGTTAGACCTGGGACGCCGGTAGGGCAGGCGGAAGACCTCGTACAGGAGGCGGAAGACCTCGATAGTGAATCAGGCGAGGGGATAACCTCAACGTGTACTAGACCTGATTATGGTACACGGGGGGAGGGGACCTCGACGGGGACTAGAATCAGTCCCTGGGGGGAGGGTAATGCGGCCAAGAATATGGCCGGTGCACCAGAAGATGTTGCTGAAGAAGAAACAGACCGTACAACTAACTTAGACCCGAGCGAGACTGACCTGGAGATGGAAGAATTAGTCGATCTTTCACGCCCAGGCTCGCCAGAATTACCTTTTGTCCCTGACACCTCTTTAAATAACTCTAGGTCTAGCTCCCCAGAGGGCCTGGAGGATGCCGGTTCGACTTCCAGGGAGCCCCGGCCTCGGATGATGCTTCATCGGCTACGTGATCACATGACTTCCACGCACCCTGTTCCGCCAGTCGACCCCGACCAACCCCGACAATTGAGGAGCCATAATGTTATGCCGTGACACATTAAATTGCTTAAAATACACTCTAATACTTTTCAAAATCCAATTAACCAATCTGCTTCCTCTCCGTTTCAGGATGAATCCCTTTGTTTTGTCTGAGACCTCCACCATGTTCGCCATCGAAGGTTTTAAGAACCCCGGGGGGCCACCATCGGAGGAGTTCCAACACTTCCTCCAGAGCCAAGGTGACCCACCGTACCCAGAGAAAAAGCCTTTCCCTAGGCCACCTGGACATTATGGGCCCGATGACCCTATCAATTACCCTGAGGAAGAGATGGAGTCCATGAGTCTGGGGGCCAAGAAACGCTACTTGTTGAGGATGATACTGAAGTTTGAACGCTACCAGGAATTGTATTTGCAGGAAGCACGTTTACAAGGTGATGGGCCTGGTGGTCCGGTGTGGCAACTGCAGGCCTCCCGAGCCTTCGTTAGGGGCTTACAGTTTGGCAAGAAGTTCCTGACTCTGGTGAATACTCCTGTGGAATCCGGAGATGTCTATGTCCGTCTGCATCTGATGAGGCAAAGACAAGCAATGGATGTGGCTCTCAGGAACCTGGGAAAAATTCAGCGATCCTTCGCAGAATTCACTGCAGCCCTGCTTCACACCTGGGATGTGTTGGAGCCTGCAGACGAACCGCCCCATTTCTCCCGGGCAATGGAGAGGATGGGCATCACTAGACTCTTCGGACGGCTGTTGGTTGGTAGTGCGTGGATTCTACCCACTGAAAAGAGATTTATGGGTATGATGAAACCTTTTATCGGCACCCAAGAAAGGTCTTGGCATTTGTTTGCGCACTGCCAACGCTTTCATCACCATCTGGCAGGGTGGTACCGTGTCCGATATCAACTTCAGGAAAATCTCTTTGATTTTCGCAACAAATACCCGTTCGTTCCCCTCGATCAACAAGGAGACTTTGGGACCTTGTGTGCGGTTCCACCTCATTTCATGAGGCAACCCTTGCCGGGGGCTCAAAGGAAATTTGTCCAGCCTCCACCCTTTGAAATGGGGGGGGAACAGTCCATGGCTTTCTTCACCTCAGATAAGGTGCCCCTGGCCCGTCTATCTGATGCCGACAGTAGGCCTGCATTGGGGGCCTGGGAGAGGGAACAACCCTCAAGGGCAACTTGGGAATCTGTTCCGCCCCCTCCAGCCAGGCCCTTGCCAAGGCGTCGAGTGTTGAGCCCCACTCCGACGTTGTTTTCGATTTTCCTCCATCTGTTGCTCTTGTTCTCTAGCGTAGCAGGGGCCCAAAGGCTATCTCAGGATTCCTTCTCGGATCAGCCTTCCTGGATGACACAAAACTCGGTCATGGCTAACAACCATGATGCCAAATTCATTTCTGACGCCAAATTTGCCACGTCAATGGACACTTGGGGCAAAATGCCACTTTTCCTGCGGGTGATGCTGTCCAAGGTCTTCCCTACCACGCCTATTCTGCCCACATTGGATGAAATAGACCCAGCCTATTGGATGATGTCCCGCCTCCCGGACGTGCGTCTGACCCACCTCCGAGATGTGTACCTGGCCTCGGGTTCTTGCCACAGAGTGGAGACCACTCTTCGCCTGTTAGGCCCAGGGCCCATTCGAACTTTTTCGCTGAAAGATCTTAAGGACCGGAAAGCACCAGTACTACAAGTAAACAGTGTTCTACCCTTAGAGGGTCAGGTTACTGTACCTTGGTACCAGAGGGCCTCTCACGCTAAGTTCAACCTGTCTCAGGAAGAACTCTTAACCAGATTCGAAGAAGAGTACCATCATAAATGGGCAATGATACAGGAAGAGGCTCTGAATACAGAAAGTAAGGGCCCGGCGCCTGCGATAGAGTTGTCCAAAGAGGCGTACGACCCCCTTCTGCCAATTTATTTGGAAGGCCGGCTGTTATTCAAGAATACTACTTTTCATGATTTCACCAGGACAGCGGTTCTTTCGGCAACCAAGTTGTCAGGAGAAGAATTGGACCAGTTACAGGCAGAGATCACTCAGGTGTTCTCGTTGGATTGGAAGTCCATCGATCAATCCCACTATGACACGATGATGAATAACTTTTTGCTCCGGCCAGAGATTCGCGACAGGGAATATCGGAAAATTCCATTGGGTATTCTTTTCGACCTTACCCCGGAACCCACCAGGAACACACAGTATTGCGTGATACAACCCACACCAGAGGGGGATGCTATGGTGGTGATAGACGAACGGCTCAGGCTGGAGCATGCGAAAGAGCTTAGTTCCCATCTAGAACTGGGTCCAAGGCTGGCTTATAGTACCATATACTGCCGGTTAACGTTCTGCACGGATTTACATGGAATGACACAGAATTACACCAAAGTAGAGAAAGACGGGTACTTCTGTTTGTTCCCAGAAATTGAGGAATGTCTTTATCAGATGGTGACCCCAGACGAATTATTTCGGGACCCTAAGGGCTCTGACCGCAAGAGGAACTCGGAGGAGCCATCCAGAATCGACTGGGACGACCCTAAGTGGAAGACGCTCATGAGTCCTAAGGATAGGAAGAGGCTGAGGGAACAAGATCAGGCCTATCAGGATTTGCATCCTCATCGTGGTTCTTTGTTTCATGAGAACAACTTAGAAGAACTGCTAAGGACTATCCAGAGGACGATGGTAATCGGCACGGAGGAAGGGAACACTACGATGGATCTTCCTGACAAGCTCAGAAAGCCGGAAGTTGTGTCAAAGGAGTCGGAGGAGGCCTCGGAAAGGCCCAGAGACAAGAGGGCTTTCGTACACCACACTACTGAGATACCATCTGACCTTTCTTTGGACGAGAGGAATCGGAATGTGGTTGTATATGATTGTTCTCAACCCAAGAACATTGAACCTGTGTCAGTAGATTTAAGGGAGACTTCTTGTAAGCCTTCTGGACCGGTTATTAGGAGGAGATCAGTGGAATTGGTGCTGTTGCAGAAGACGAGGAAAGAGAGGATTACTGTGTATAGATGCCGCATCCTGCAGTCGACTGTTCCAATCGGCTGTGGGATGCATTCACATCAGTGGCTCTATCTGCCATATGTGCAGATAGAGGTTCCATTGACGGTGGACGAAGACGAATGTCGGAAAATGCATCGCAGCCAGAAGTTTGTGGACTTGCACGGGGAGAGACATAACTTGGAGTTAAACTCCTTGAACACAATTAATCTTCCAGTGACTGGACAAATTAACGTAAATGGTGGGGAAGGTCACTGTTCGCCGGGTGTGGGTACGTTTAATGGAAGACATTATAGTAAGATGGTCTTGCACCACTATTACAAAATCTGGATCGAAGAACTTCCCGCGGAATGGGACGAGGAAACCGGATACATCACCCCTATGGCAGAGCGAGTCACGCTCTCCTGTCATAGCAACAGGGGAGTGTGCATCAAAGGGGATGATGTCTACTTTTGGTCCCCCCCAGAAGACGAGCCCCGTTGTCCTTATTACAAGGCTAGGCACTCTAAAGGGGTGATCGCTTACGGTTCTGACGCCACCACCTACATGTCAGAGGACGGATCTCTCATCCGGTTGGTGTTGAAGGGCCAGTACACGAAGACTGGGCCAGAGTGTAAACACGGCCAAATTTGGGCAACCAATTACGAAGATCTTTTTGTGACTGAGGAGCAGGACAACGACTTCTTCAAAAGGAAGGTGGCTATTGAGAGTCTCTCTCTGGCCATGTATGTCAATTTGCAAGATTCAGTAGTGCTCTCGATGGTCGAGGAAAGGATCGAGCAGGAGCACTCCTCGATTTTGGAAGAGGATTGCAAAAGGAGGGCATCAGTGTCACAAATGGACTACGCGTCGATCATGGCGGAACAAGTTCGTCCGGTGGAGGGCACTATGGCCGCCTTGGGAGGCGGGTTTTTCATCGAGCACGCCGGTGACTTGTTTTATAAGTTTTCCTGCAAGCCGTATTTGGCCCAAGTTCGTTATACGGAAGGTTGTTTTGGCAACCTCCCCATCACCTTATCTCGAGAGGATGAGAAACACTACCGTGCTGCCAGAGGCGAGCTAGCGACCGGGGATGAGGAGGAAAGTATGAGTTTGAAGTTGTTCATGCAGCCTCGTTCTCACCTTCTGACCAAGATTGGCATCGCTCAGGAATGTCGACCAGACATGGCCCCGATTTATCAAGGAGCGTATGGGGACTTTATCCAGTACACTCCTGGGTCTGCGGTAAAAATTCTAGAACCTAATAAATTGCAGCTCAAACCCCGGGAGATCAAGGAGGCCTCCAGGTTATGGGTCCAGACAGATTTTGAGGCTGGAGGTATCTACGATCACCAAACAGTGAGGAAGATGGATGATAGGGCCAGTTTGGGTCCACTGGTTGTGGATGTAGGCCGCCAATGGGCGCAGGAAGCCATGCGCCGGCAGTACCAGAGTCGGGCTAGCCGGGACGAGGATTTTTCTGGAGGATTCCTGAGGTCAAGCTTCATGGCCATCACGTCCTTCTTTTCGTTCTTCGTATGGTGGGGCGATGTCGTGAGCGGATTCCTGGGACTGATCACGCTCATCCAAATTGGATCTTGGTTGTTCTCTCTATTCTTGAGATGTTCTTCTCCCCCTTTCCACCCCGCGGCTGGCCTGATGACGAGAATGGTGACTGCCCTCTTCCCATCAGCCATCCGATTCCTGTCCCAGTTCACCCGGTTTGGGGGTGGACAGGATCCCCCAGGTGGCGCGGCGGAAACTGGTCCTGCCTCCGCTACCAGACCTAAGAGGAATACCGGGCGAGCCAGACCTTCCAAAACCGGGGGTAGTTTTGCTTCCAGGTGGTTGAACGCCCGTTTCCATAAGGTGCCGCAGAATGCCGAGCTCGCTGAGGCCCAAGAGATGAGGACGGTGATCCGACGAGAACCGGAAGTACCACCTGCCCCTGATGCTCCTCAGTTTTCTAGAGAGGCTCAGAATCGCACCCATAATACCTTTTATGAGGAGGCGGCGGCCACGGATGCGGAACTTCGAGCCTTGGTGGACCGTCCACCACCACCCACCTACGCTATGGCGAGAACTAGAATTGGGCCAAGGTCACCCCAACTTCCTTCCCGTCGCCCTGGATCTCCGGTAGTGGTCACCGGAAATTTGGGAGAAGTCAATCATCCTTTGGGAAATCCCCTGCCCGCCATACCCCCCTTGACAGTGGTGGCCCCGGAAGTGTCGGACAATCAATGGGAGGAACGACCGACCCATACCATGCTGCTGATGGAACTGGAGAAGATGAAGACCGAGTTAGAGGGAGGGAACGAGGCATTGGCTCGTATCCCCGCTACTCGTCGCAATGCTCTAATCTCCCAGGTCGAAAATCATTGCCTACACATCCGCAGCAAGAGCTCGGACTTGGACTTGAACAAGGTCGTGGAGGAGATCCGGGTCCTGAAAAGACAACAAGAGGAATTGACGACCATGCCTTCCCGTGGACAGATGCTCGCTCAGGGCGATCGTCCTTTCCCTCCACCACCCTCCTCTACTCCAGTTTGAGGAGGATCAGGTCCATCTATAAAAAGATATTTTGATCAATTAATTCTGCCATCTCCATTTCAGCCACCCTATACCACGTCATGACTGTTCATCGCTCTGGGACATCGCTTCTTCCCGGGGGCCCCTTGTGAAAGACGCACGCTCCTTACTATGTTATCCCTGACCAAGCAACAAGGGAGAGAAGGAAGAGAGGAGCGGGAGTTCCGTGTTTGCAAGCAAGAAGTTAAGACGTGTAGAGTGGCAGAAATGGATATGGAATAAAGAGAACTATTTAGAGTGTCAATAAGCGAGTGAAACGGTATTATGTTGTAGCGCCGATATCTAGGGGGCGTGACGGGTAAGGGGCGGATCTAGGGGCGTCCTAGGGGCGGACATCGCTTCGCTCACATGGTGGCACCTACAGAAACGACTACGTCTCCGAAACTAGTGGACTAGTTTTCTCCCCGAGGGGGGATGTCCCGTTTTAAAAGTTTTAAGAGAGTTATAATAAGGTAACGGGTGTTAGTTGTACGGTATACATGAAAATATTTACACAAAAAGTCAAAAGTTCAGTCATGCCATTCCCAACAAGAGATTCACACCGTGACAAATCACCATCATTAACAAGCGAAAGATCGAAAGATCGAAAGAAGAAAGTGTCAAAGTGGTCAAAGTGTACGTGGAAGAGAAGATCTTGGGTCATACAAAACGTTGGGTCAAGACTGGGGTCATACAAAACGTTGTGCCATGACTTGATAAAGAATACTCGGGTCAAGAATGCGAATCGAATCGATAGGCCTATAGAATGTGACCATATTCAATGGGCAAAATCCGGGTAGGCATAAGTAGGACTAAGAGAGGTCAGGTCAGGTCATCGGTAAAAGAATTTTTGGCTCTTTCGGAGAAAAATTTGGGCAGTCACACTTTGGGCTTCAAAGTGAGAACTTCCCCTAGATTACTAGTGCTAGTGCTTGGTTGTCCTTGTTGGTAGTGGGTGAAACATTAGTCAAGTTAGTCTCAGGTAAGGAAGTGGGATTCATTCCTTAATTCCTTAGAGAGGATAGATACTAAGACTCACATTCTGTAGGGTATGCAACGCACCCCGCCAAAAGGACGTGGAAAGCCTTTGCCTCTTTCGCCAACTGGAGTTCCCTTAGCCCCCCGGAGGACACTTAGAGAACGGCAGGACCTTGCGCGGCTAGAGGCAGTCCGGTCTAACTTGGAGGACATCAAAGAGGCTGAGGAGGCGAGCACGGAGGACCCTTTTCAGGACAATAGTTTGAGAGAGGTTTTGCATAGACCAGAGAATCAGTTAAGGGGTACCATGCCAACCGGGTCAGCAGGTTTGGGGTCACAGGATCAGGCCGATGAGCTCTTGGCCACTCAGATGCAATTAGAGCAGGCGCAGGATGCTGCCAAACAAGCTCGAATAGACGCGAGGGATGCTCATGATCAAGTGCAGAGTCTTCAGGAGGAGAATGTAGACCTCAAGGACAATGTGACGGCCCTGCAGCGCCGGTTGGACCAGCTTCAGCAGATGGTGTCCACCTTACAGGTGACCTCCTATGGTCCAGGAGGTCGGCAGGACCCGGCGGCTGGAGCAGCTGGAGGAGCTGGAACAGCTGGAGGAGCTGGAGCTATTGGGGGAGCAGCCAATCTTCCCCAAGGCACGGGAACCATCCCCAAGGCTTCGGCGGGAGCGGGCCAGGTAACCAGCGGGCCCTCGCCCGGAGCCGGAGGCCCGGCAGTTATGGGATCGAGTGCAGGTAACACGGCGGCTACCCCCGGCCCAGGTGGGACTGGATCATCAAGGTTTGCTGGAGTGGCCATGCCCAAGATGTCGGCACCATATGGGACTCAGATGCTCTTAAAGAGCAAAGAGCCCATGACCTTGAAAACCACTGATCCAGCCGACTTCCGTATCTTCCGGAGGAACTTATTGGATTGTCAAGAGATCAATTTGTGGACTGATGAAGTGGCTTGCCTACAGCTCAGAACCAGCGTTCGCGAGGCGGCTGCTAGAAGTTTGGAGCATGTAGTTTTCCCTCAAGGTTGTACACTAGAAGAAGCCTTAGATTTGTATGCAGCGGTTATCTGCAACCCTAGCGGCTCTGATTTAGCCCGTGAAAAGTTCCACGCTGCTCGGAGGAAGTCGGGAGAGACCATCCAAGAGTGGCATACTCGATTGAGGACTTTGTTCCTAGAGGCCTTCCCCGGAGAATCCATTGAGACGAATATTTTCATCCGTGATGCTTTTGTCATGGGTAGCCGGAACCGACTGATCAGTTCTCGGATCAGGTCCACAGTGGATTACCACAAGTTGACTTACTCCAAGCTTATGGAAATGGCTCAATCTCAAGAAGCTACTTCTCAACTTCTGGGTCGCTACTACCCTGGAAGCGGAGTACATGGAATGTTCCTAGACGAGGAGAGTGAGAATGTGCCGTCTCAGCCAGGCGTACATGCTTTCGGCGGCCGGTGCTACCGTTGCCATGAGATTGGACATACCCGAGCGGAATGTACCAAGGTCCTGAATGGTGAAGGTCGTGGCCGAGGTCGTGGAGGAAACTCCAGGCCTTCAAATGGGCAGCCTCCGGCTAGTCAATGGAGCAATCAGGCCACCAATGCCTCTGTTTCTCGGGGAAATGGAAGAGGTGCTCGGGGCAATCATGGCCGAGGCCGTGGAGCCCGTCGTGGACGTGGCCGGGGATCTTACTCGAATGGAGTTCATCAGCTCCTGCCTGGGACGGGCCCCGAAGAAGAAGCGGAGTGGTACGAAGGCGAGGCCTATGAGGGTGGCGTGGAGCCTATGGAAGAAGATGATGAAGCTCAGAATAATCAAAAAAACTGAGTCGGCCGGGTTCCGCCCGGCCTGATGCGGGTCTTATGACCCAAACTGTAGAAGAAGAAGATGATGATGGACTGAAATCAAGAGTGACAAGAATATTGAATGAGAGGTGTGGATCGGGAATGGCGGGGAAGACTGGTGAAAGTGGTGCGGACTGCTTATCAGGAGCAGGGACGGCTGCTCAGGTAGCCGGGAAGAAGACAGCCGGAGACGGGGCTGAAACCAGGGAAAATAGCCCATTTTCCTCTGGGGAGAAACGTACAGAGACGAGGCAGAAGGTAAGGCCTAATGGGGAGATAGGAACTGGGAAAGGTCAGGAGGGGAAGGTTTTGTCTATCTCGGTGAGGCCAGTAGAAGGGCCTCTCCGAAGGGAAGATAGCAGCAAGGCCAGGGCTAGGATTGCGGCCCTGAGGCCAGTAGAAAGACAGGTTAAGCAATTCTTACCCACGTTAATTAATGGAATAGAAGTATTGGCCTTAGTAGATTCCGGGAATTTATGGAGGTCGGTGGTGTCTTATGATTTGTTTTGCCAACTGGGTTTTTCCAAAAAAGACTTACAGCCTTTGCGTAATCCGATCACTCTGTCCACTGCTAAGGAAGGACAAGAATTAGAAATTCTAGGGGAGCCCAAGAATTTCTTACACCTACAGCTAGGTGGGGGACGGACTCGGTTTAAGATCAAGCCGGTTGTTATCCAAGATCTGTCCATGCCCCTAAATTTGAGTGCCTCCTTCCTACGCCGGCATTCAATAGACCAACTGCACAGTTCGAATACTATCAGGGTGCAAGGGAAGACTTACCCACTGGTTAGCCAGGGGGAGTTGGGGTGTCATGAATTGTCTGTTCCCTTGGAGGGCCCGGTGAAAGTGGTGAATGAGGTAGTTGTGCCACCCCACTCGCAAAGACCGGTACTGGTAGAAGTCCCTGATAAGAGAAGGTTTGTGGGGGCCATTGAAGGGTCTCTGGATTTCATGGGTGGCACAGACCTTCACCCCGTTAGAAATGGGATATTTCAGTTCGATCAAGGACGGACCCTGGCAGTGGTGTTAAACACCACAGCCGAAGAGAAGCGGGTTCCAGCTCAAGTTTTGTTTGGGCGCTATCAGGCAGTGAATGTTGAGCCTGAAGAGGCAAAATACCATCCCTACCGGATTAATGCGTTAGCTCCGCAGAATTCAGTAGAACGGAACAAGGTAGAACAGGAGCCAGCTCCGGAAAAGGTCCAGTATCGATCATTTATGGAAGGGCCCACTAACAATCAGAATAAGGGTCGGAGGATTTCTTTTCTATACCACTACTATAAGTGCGCAAAGAATCCTTATCTGCAGGACCAGAAAAATCTGGCGGCCTTTTTGGCACTATTACTGAGGTACTGGCAGGTGTTTAGTTGGGATGGGTCGTTTGGAGAGACCCACTTGTTGGAACATGAGATTCACACTAAACCGGGGCCCCCTATTACTCAAAAAGTGAGGCCTATCAACCCTCATTTAGAGAAGTCTTTGAGAGCACAAGTGGATGAATGGTTGAAGGAAGAGGTGGTAGCCCCCTCTTCTTCTCCTTGGAATACAGCGCTTGTTCCCGTAGCTAAGAAGGATGGGAGAACTCGATGGTATTTGGACATTAGGGCCCTCACAGAAAGAACGTTGAGGGAATCCTACCCCAATGGGAATATCTCAGCCACCCTCAGTTCGTTGTCGGGAAGCTCTTGCTTCTCGACGATGGACTGTGTTGGCGCCTTCCATGCCGTGAAATTACATAAAGATTCTTGTGCTAAGACTGCCTTCTCCACCCCATTTGGACATTTTGAGTTTAAAAAACTTCCATTTGGGTTAAGCAATGGGCCTGCCACCTATGCTCGAATGATTCAGAGAGCATTGGAGGGCCTGCCGCCTTCCCTGGTTATTCCGTATTTAGACGACTTGCTGATTCATTCCAAAACTCCGGAGGAACATATTAAGGGGCTAGAGGTGGTGTTCCAGGCACTACAAAAGGGAGGTTTGAAACTCCAGCCTCATAAATGTCAGATGTTGGTATCAGAGGCTGCTTATTTGGGTCACTTAGTGTCGGCCCAGGGGATTAAGCCACTGCCTTCACACACCAAGGTTATAGAGGAATGGCCCATGCCGAATACCCGGTCACAGGTTCGAGCCTTCATTGGTAAGGTCTCGTATTATAGGAAGTTTATTAAAGATTTCTCCAGTCTGGCTAAGCCCTTGTTAGATAAGTTGTCCACTTTTGAACTAGAAGGACGACCTGTTGGGGACAAGGAAGAGTTCCCGGTCAGTCCAGAAATGGAAAAGTCCTTCCGGACGTTGAAAGCGGAGTTGTTGAAGGCCCCTATCCTAGCTTATCCTGATTTTAATTCTCCTGAACCCTTCATTGTAGATACTGATTGGAGCTTCTCCAATGCCGCTATTGGAGGGTGTATTTCACAGAAGCAGGGGGGGAAGGAGAGAGTTATTGCCTACAT
>ERZ1740059.1258-NODE-1258-length-12848-cov-6.905026_pt1 | contig 12848 bp, 10 predicted proteins | sample MGYA00581744_ERZ1740059 | MGnify/ENA primary metagenome ERZ1740059 (study PRJEB43018, sample SAMN04849738) | marine metagenome | isolation source: floating plastic debris | place: Pacific Ocean | collected 2008-08-28 | study: EMG produced TPA metagenomics... | reverse complement strand
CCCAGGCCTCGGCCCCGTCGAGCAGGCCTTGCTTCAGGCCGTCAAGCGTCTCTTCCCAGGCCACCGGCACCGGATTGAGGTTCAGCAGCTGCATGGCGATGCGGCCCAGCTGCGTGCCGGTCACGCGGTTCTTGGTGCCGAACATCTCCTCGATCGTGGTGACCGTCGGTTTGTCTTTCCATCCGAGACCGAGCTGAATGCCCCGGAGTTCGCAGTGCGAGAACAGGAACTTCAAGCCGTGGCGCTTCTCAAGCGGATCGCGGAGGACCTTCATGCTCTCCGGGCTGTAGAGGAAGTGGTACTGCGCAGCGCGGCTCGGGAACATATAGGCGTAGTCGAGCACGTTCAGATACGGCGCGCCGCCGGCGGAGTTCTGTGTCGAGGCCGAGTAGATCTGGACAATGTCGTTCTGGGTCTTCTCGACACAGGAAAGCTGACCACAGATTTGGTTGTCGCCGATGAACTCGATGCGGATCTCCCCGTCTGTCCGCTCCTCGAGGTCACGAGCGAACTCCAGTGAGCCGGCGCGTTCAATCAGCAGGTTGCGGGCGTTCAGGCCAGACGCGCCAAACTTGAGGGTGTGCTTGGCGGCTTTGCTGAAGCGTTTGTTGTAGGTCGACTCGGCGGCTTTCGCGAGCGACGGCAGCGTGATCACGCCTCCGATCCCACCGGCGGCGAGCATGACCGAGCTGAGGCCGTACTGGCCGCTGAGCTTGAACAGATCGCGGCGCGAAATCCCCGAGAGTTTTTTAGAGATACTCATGTAGCGTCCTCCCTGACATCTCCATTTTTGAGACTTGTAGTTTCAAAAAGCATGTTTTATGGAGTCTCGCAAGCAAGAAAATTCCGGGTCCTGGGAGGCTTGGGAAATGAAAGAACTCGAAGCAGACTTTGTGATCGTGGGGGCGGGCTCAGCAGGTTGTGTTCTCGCGAATCGCCTGTCGGCCGATCCAAACAAGCGCGTGATCCTGCTCGAGGCCGGTGGTCGCGACTGGAACCCTTGGATTCACGTCCCGGTCGGGTACTTCAAGACGCTGCACAATCCGTCCACCGACTGGTGCTACAAGACCGTCAAGGACCCCGGCCTGAACGGCCGGTCGATCGACTGGCCCCGCGGCAAGACGCTGGGCGGGTCGAGCGCGATCAACGGCCTCCTCTATGTGCGCGGGCAGAAAGAGGACTACGACCACTGGGCCCAGCTGGGGAACCGGGGCTGGGGGTATGACGACGTGCTGCCGCTCTTCAAGCGTTCGGAACAGCACGAGGATGGCGCGTCGGACTATCATGGCGCTGGCGGCGGTCTCAGCGTCTCGCGCATCCGCGCGAAAAGCCGGATCGCCGAAGCCTTCATCGCCGCAGCCGAGGAGATGGGCGTCCCACGCACCGAGGACTACAACGGCGAAGATCAGGAAGGCGTCGGCTACTTCCATCAGACGGCGCGCGGCGGCCTGCGCTGCTCGAGCGCCCGCGCCTTTCTCCATCCAGTCCGCAAGCGGCCGAACCTGACCATCATCACCCACGCCCATGTGCAGTCGTTGACCTTCGACGCGTCAGACCCCAAGCGCGTCGCCGGGGTCAGATACCTGCGCGACGGCGCGCCGGAGGTCGCGAAACTCGCGCTCGGAGGCGAGGTCGTGTTGAGCGCTGGAGCGATCGGTTCGCCGCAGATCCTCGAGCTGTCAGGCGTCGGCCAGGGCGATGTTCTCGCAAAAGCAGGAGTGGAGGTGCGCCACGAGTTGCCCGGCGTCGGCGAGAACCTGCAGGACCACCTGCAGATCCGTCTCGTCTATGAGGTCAACGTCCAGACCCTGAACGACGCGATCAACCGTTTCGCGCCGCGGATGGGGATCGGGCTCGAATACGTCTTCTTCCGCACCGGGCCCATGAGCCTCGGCGCAAGCCAGGTCGCAGTCTTCGCGAAGTCGATGGAAGGGCTCGAAACGCCGGACATCCAGTTCCATTTCCAACCGCTGAGCGCCGACAAGCCAGGCATCGAGATGCACCCGTTCTCGGGCATCACCTCTTCGGTCTGTCAGCTCCGTCCAGAGCGCAGGGGGATCAAACACATCTTCACGCCGAACGCGGCTGGACGCCAGCCGCTCTCGCCGAACTAACTATCGGCGGTGGCCGACCAGCTGTGCGCAGTGCGGTCGATCCGTTTCGCTCGGGCCATGACCAAGACCAGCGCGCTCAGCCCCTTCATCGTGCGCGAGCATGTGCCCGAAGGCTCGCCTGAGACAGACGAAGAACTGCTCGAAACGGCGCGAAACATCAGCCAGACGATCTACCACCCGACCAGCACCTGCCGGATGGGAAACGATCCAATGGCGGTCGTCGACGATCGCTTGCGCGTGCGCGGCGTGCGTGGGCTGCGCGTCGCAGACGCCTCGATCATGCCCGCGATCGTCAGCGGCAACACCAACGCTCCGACGGTCATGATCGGTGAAAAAGCCAGCGACATGATCCTTGAAGACGCACGCGCTTGAAAGCGCAGGAAACCGAAACCGCCACCTGAGGGAGGGACCGCCGCAATGAGAATGACGACTGAAGAAGCCTTTGTGAAAGTACTGCAGATGCATGGCGTCGAGCACGCCTTTGGGATCATCGGTTCGGCGATGATGCCGATCTCCGACCTGTTCCCGAAAGCTGGGATCAAGTTCTGGGACTGCGCGCATGAGGTCAACGCCGGGATGAGCGCCGACGGCTACACGCGCGCCACCGGAAAGATGTCCATGGCGATCGCGCAGAACGGACCTGGCATCACCAATATCGTGACGCCGATCATCACCGCCTACTGGAACCATACGCCTTTGCTGCTGGTGACGCCGCAGGCCGCTAACAAGACCATCGGTCAGGGCGGCTTTCAGGAGGTCAAGCAAATGGCGATGTTCGAGGACTGCGTTTGCTACCAGGAGGAGGTTCGCGACCCCTCCCGCATCGCGGAAGTCTTGAATCGGGTGATCCTGAAGGCCTTCCGCGGGTCGGCGCCAGCCCAGATCAACGTCCCGCGAGACATGTGGACTCAGGTGATCGACATCGATCTGCCTCAGGTCGTCAACATCGGCCACCCGCCGGGCGACATCGAGGCGATCGATGCGGCCGCCGACCTGCTGTCGAACGCGAACTTCCCGGTGATCCTGAACGGCGCCGGCGTGATCCTGTCTGGCGCAATCCCGACCACAGCGGCGCTGGCGGAGCGTCTGTCGGCGCCGGTCTGCTGCAACTATCAGCACAACGACGCTTTCCCGGGATCGCATCCGCTCAGTTGCGGACCGCTTGGCTACAACGGCTCCAAAGCAGGCATGGAGATGATCGCCAAGGCTGACGTCATCCTTGCGCTCGGCACGCGCCTCAATCCGTTCTCCTCGTTGCCGGCCTATCAGACCGAGTATTGGCCGAAGGACGCGAAGATCATCCAGGTCGACATCAACCCCGACCGGATCGGTCTGACCAAGCGCGTCGCGGTCGGCATTCAGGGCGACGCGAAGAAGGTCGCCGAACAGCTGCTGAGGAAGCTCACGCCGGACGCGGGCGAGCGGGGTCGCGACGAACGTCTGGGCATGATCGCACAGTCGAAGTCGCGATGGGCGCAGGAGCTTTCCTCGATGGACCATGAGGACGACAGCGACGAAGGCGTCACCTGGAACCAGCGCGCGCGCGATCGCGAACCGGATCGTATGAGCCCGCGCCAGGCGTGGCGCGCGATCGGCGCGGCGATGCCGAAAGACGCGATCATTTCGACCGACATCGGCAACAACTGCGCGATTGGCAACGCTTATCCGAGTTTCGAGGAAGGCCGAAAGTACCTGGCGCCCGGCCTTTTCGGCCCTTGCGGCTATGGTCTCCCGTCGATCCTCGGCGCGAAGATCGGCCGCCCGGACGTCCCTTGCGTCGGCTTCGCCGGCGACGGCGCATTCGGTATCTCCATGAACGAGCTGACAGCATGCGGCCGAGGCGACTGGCCTGCGGTCACCATGGTCGTGTTCCGCAACTACCAGTGGGGCGCAGAGAAGCGAAACTCCACGCTTTGGTTTGACGACAACTTCGTGGGAACCGAGCTCAATCTCGGTGTGGACTACGCGAAGGTCGCGGAGGCGTGCGGCCTGAGGGGCGTGCAGGTGCGAAGCATGGAGGAGACCACCGTCGCGCTGCGTGATGCGATCCACGCACAGATGGAGGACAACGTCACGACGTTGATCGAGGTCGTTCTAAATCAGGAACTCGGCGAGCCGTTCCGTCGCGACGCAATGAAAAAACCCGTCGCGGTCGCCGGCATCGACCCTTCCGACATGCGTCCGCAGCAGCCGGCTCTCTGAGCCGGCTGTCGCCGATAGGTTTTCCCCGAACCGGGCGCGCGTCGTCGCGGCGGCCTGACACGAATTCTTTGAGCGCGAGGTAAGGAGATGTCGGCAGGCGCCGATTTCGCCGAAAAGGCCTGGACCCGTCTGCGATCGCAAGGTGAGACGCTTGCGCCGGGTTTGCTGGTGTCGGTCGTGATCGGCATCGCTGCGCAGTTCTTGTCCGAGCACTACGGCGCGCCGGCGATGCTGATGGCGCTTTTGCTGGGCATCGCCTTCCATTTTCTCGCCGAGGAAGGTCGATGCGCGCCAGGGATCGAGTTCACCGCGAAGATCGTGCTGCGCATCGGCGTCGCCCTTCTCGGCGCACGGATCAGCGTCGAACTGCTCGTTGGTCTGGGCATCGAGCTGATCGGGCTCGTCGTGCTGGCGGTGATCGCGACCATCGGCGTCGGCTTGATCGGCGCGAGGTTGCTGGGTCGCGGCTGGAGGCTTGCGCTGATAACCGGGGGCTCGGTGGCGATCTGCGGGGCGTCGGCGGCGATGGCGATCGCCGCGGTGCTGCCCAAGAACGAGCACTCCGAGCGGAACCTGATCTTTACCGTGCTGAGCGTGACGGTGCTCTCCACGATCGCGATGATCGCATACCCGATCGTCACCGACCTCTTCGACCTCGACGCCCGTGCGAGCGGCGTCTTCCTCGGCGGAACGATCCACGACGTCGCCCAAGTCGTCGGCGCCGGATTCTCGGTGAGCGATGCGACTGGCGAGACGGCGACGCTGGTGAAGCTGATCCGCGTGACCATGTTGGCGCCGGTGGTTCTGGTTTTCGCCTTGGCGATCCGATCGATGGGCGCCGAGGAGGCGGGCCAGAGCGCGCGCCCGCCGCTGATCCCGGGCTTCGTGCTGTTTTTCCTCGGCTTCGCGGCCCTGAACTCGGCCGGCGCAATCCCGACAGGCGTCGCCAACGCGCTCGGCGATCTGTCGCGCTGGGCGCTTCTGATCTCGATCGCCGCCGTCGGCATGAAGACATCGCTGAAGAAAATCCTCGACGTCGGCGGGCCTGCGATCGTGCTGATCGTCGCCGAGACGCTCTTCATCGCGGTCTTTGTTCTCGCAGGTCTGGCGGTGCTTGCGTGAGACCTCGGCCGAGCCGGGCTGGCGGTGGCGGCGCCCTTTCTGCGTGGAGCCGGCGGTCCGCCGCGCCTCCTGTTGGGCGCGTTGTGTCGCACCACTGTGCAACACCTCAAAATCGAAATGCTTGCAGAACGGCGAAGGGTCTAAGGCGGAAAACCGTCGAGATCGCACCGGGGTGCTTGCTGGATCTCCCCTTGCCCACTCGGAGTGGACACAGAGGCCACTCGTCGCAATCGTCAGCTTTTTGCGCTCAAGCGGCCCCACCCGCGCGAGAGCGATCTGTCCGTTCTGCGGCACAAGCTGACTCTGCCGTCGAACGAGCAGGACCCAGCTCAAAGGAGAACTTCGCGCCGCCGCGGCAGAAATTTACTTGAATCATCCGTCGCGCCTCGCGCAGATTACTGACTGCTAGGTGCATGCCGACATGAACAGCGGCGGCTTAAAAGGGAATTCGGTGCGACGTACCCATTAGGGCGCAACTCCGAAGCTGTCCCCGCAACTGTAAGCGCGAGGTCGCGCTCCTTGCCACTAGGTTTTGACCTGGGAAGGCGAGCGCCAGACCGATGACCGCGAGCCAGGAGACCTGCCCGGCGATGTTTCAACGCTTTGGGGCGGTGGACCCTGGACGGAGTGGTCATGTCTAAGCTGTTCTCCGGCGACGTTAGATCGCCTCTCTCAATCACAGACTGTTCGACGTTGCGGTTGCTGTTGCTCAGCGGAGCGGCGAGCACAGGACTCTGGGCGATGATCCTTCTGGTTCTCTAGCGCAGTGCGATCCTAGTGGAGTGCGTCGATGGTGCTGTCTTGCGCCGGGCTGTCGCTCGGCTACCCCGGACATGTGGTTGCTCGTGATCTCAGCTTCTCCCTTCATCCCGGAGAGGTCACGGCGGTCATTGGCCATAACGGGTCTGGCAAGACGACGCTGATCAAGACCGTGCTGGGCGTCAACGCGCCGGCGGCGGGATCGCTGTACTGGACAGACCCTCGGCCGCGCGAGATTGGATACCTCGCTCAATTGACCGAATTCGACCGTCGCTTTCCAATCCGTGTACGCGAGCTTGCGGCGATGGGCGCGTGGCGAGGTCTGGGCTTCTGGGGAGGGGTCGACGAAGCAGCTCGGGTTCGGATCACGGCCGCGCTCAAGGCTACTGGCGTTGAGGCGATCGCTGAAAAACCTCTGCATCAGCTCTCTGGCGGCCAGCTTCAAAGAGCGTTGTTCGCCCGCGTCATTGTCCAGAATGCTCCGGTGGTGCTGCTGGATGAGCCATTTGCAGCCGTCGATCAAACCACCGAAGCCCAGCTCTTGGAGCTGATCAGCCAATGGGCGGCGGAGGGCCGCGCCGTGATCCTGGTCGTGCACGACCTCTCCTCCGTTCTCGAGAGCTGCAGTCACGCGCTGCTGCTGGGCGATGGAAGCGGCCTCTTTGGAACCGTTGAAGAGGTCGTCACTCCGGAAAACCTCGTTCAGTACGGCTATTACTCAGCGAGCCAGGCCGCCTGGTTTGAGCGCGCCAGCGCTCGACATTCTGCGAAAGCGAAGGGGGGTGTCGATGTTTGACTCGCTCTTTGGCTGGATCGAGGAGATGTGGTCCTTCGCGTTCATGCGCCGAGCCTTTGTCGCAACAACAGTGCTGTCGGTCTCAGTGGCGCCGGTTGGAGCTTTCCTGGTGCTTCGGCGGCTGTCTCTCGCTGGAGAGGCGATGGCGCACGCGATCACGCCCGGTATCGTCATCGCCTTTGTCGGCTACGGATTGTCGGTTGTGTCGTTGCTGGTCGGCGGGCTCGCCGCCGGCGTTCTGGTGGCTGTGCTAACGAGTCTGGTGTCTCGCGTCACGATCTTGAGAACGGACGCCAGCCTGGCGTCGCTCTATCTGATCGCCTTGGCGCTCGGGATATTCATTCTGTCGGCTGCCGGGTCCGCGGTGCCGCTGAAGAGCTTCCTTTTCGGGTCTATACTAGGGATCGACGACGAGACGATGATCCTGATCGGTGGCGTGGCGACCTTCACGCTGATCAGTTTCGCGCTCCTCATCCGACCACTGATCGTCAGCACGCTCGACCCGACCTTCTTTGAGGCGCAGTCACGCAACCCGGTTCTGGTCGAACAGCTGTTCATGTTGCTGGTCGTTCTCAACTTGCTGGCGGCCTTCAAGACGCTCGGAACGCTCATGGCGGTCGGATTGATGATCTTGCCCGCCACCGCCGCGCGCTACTGGTCCTCGACCATCACCGGGCAATTGTTCGTTGGATTTCTGTTCGCTTTGGCGAGCTGCTGGATTGGCCTGGCGGTCTCGTTCCTCGCGCCGGAAACACCGTCGGGACCCAGCATTGTGCTGGTCGCCGGCGTCATCTTCCTGCTCAGCGTTGTGTTCTCGCCCTTGGGCCTGCGGGCCCGCGGACGTGGGGGATCCGGCGCTGTTCCCACCACGACTACTGAAGGAGGCTTAAAAGAATGAAGAAGTATGGATTTATAGCCGCTGTTCTTGCGGCAACGGCTCTGGCGCCGATCGCGGCGCAGGCTGAGGACAAGCTTCAGGTCGTCGCCAGCTTCTCGATCCTGGGTGACATGGTTGAGCAGGTGGCCGGCGACAGTGCGATTGTCGAAACGATCGTCGGGCCGGACGCCGATGCGCACCTCTACAGCCCGAACGTCGCCGACGCCAAAGCGGTCGCCGGTGCGGATGTCGTCTTCGTCAACGGGATGGGCTTTGAGACCTGGTCGGACACGTTGATCGAAAACTCTGGGACCGAAGCGACGGTTCTGGTGGCGACGGAAGGCGTCGAACCGCTGCTTGTCGACGGCGAGGTTGATCCGCACGCCTGGAATGCGCTGACCAATGGCGTGATCTACGTGACCAACATCGCGGACGGTCTCGCCGCGGCCGATCCGGCGAACGCCGCAGCCTACAAGGCGAACGCCGAGGCTTATATCGCCGAGCTGACAGCACTGGACGCCGAAGCCAAGGCCAACCTGGGGGAATTGCCTGAAAACCGCCGGACCGTGGTCACCGCACATGACGCCTTTGGATATCTGGCCAACGCCTACGGCCTCGAGTTCCTGGCCCCCGTTGGCATCGACACCGAGGCGGAGCCATCCGCACAGGAACTAGCGACACTCGTTCAGCAACTGAAGGAGAAAGAGGTCGCAGCCCTCTTTGTCGAAAACATCACAAGCCCTGCGTTGATTAAGCAGATCTCCGACGAGACAGGAATTGAGATCGGAGGCCGGCTCTTCTCGGATGCGCTCTCCGAGCGCGGTGGTCCAGCCACAAGTTACGTGGCCATGTTTAGACATAACCTCTTGACACTGATGACGTCTTTGAAGGGCGAGAGCTGACCGTCGGACTATGGCGGCGATGAGTGGGTCAGACTGAACTTTCGGTGGAGCTGAGTTCTCGGCTGCGCCGAAAGACAGCTCTTGGGATTAAGCGGACATGCCCGAAGAAAGGGCCGATGTCGACTTTATCCCAAGAGCGGAACTCTCGTAACGCTCTGGCAGCTTGATCAGTTGGCGACTTCGGGCGGAAAGCGACCATTCGCAGCGAGTGCGAACGGGCTATGCGACCTCGTTGAAAGCGGACATCCGCCGCAACGATGCGCATGACCGCCTCGGGGTAAAAGCTGACGTCCCAAGCTTGGCTATAGTTTTACAAGATGGTTGTCCCAAGACAGCAAATGACTCTTGAGCTGTGAAGGCGGATTGGCGCCTCGGAGCTTCGTTATGCGGCCGGCGCCATCAGTCGCGATCAAACCTTCCGAGGACGCCGCGACGCCGCATACGTCCGTTATCGCATGGGCCTTCATCAGCGATCCGTTCGCGACATCGTACACATGCAGTCGCCCGCCTCTGGGCGAAGTCAGCGCGAGCGATCGCCCATCGCTGGAAAACGCGACGCTGCCGCCGTAGCCACGCAACTGGATTTGCACTTCGTGGATCGCCGTAAGCAGACGCAGCGTTCCATCGCCGAAGTCATGGGTCGCCAGCAATGGCGGCGCATCGGCCGGGTCGCCTTGCCATTGCATCGCGATGCCGACCAAACCGTCGTCGCGCTGCGTCAAGTGGCGGACGCTGTTCAAGGTCAGCTCCGCAGGCGGCTCGACACGCCTTATGAGCGCACCGCTCGAAGCATCCAAATAGGCAAGGTTGGGCCGCATCGTCGGCAGATTGAGTTTCGCCCGACCGCTATCGGGGTGAGTTTGAACACCCCCGTTGGCGACGACAAGCCGCGGAGCTGAGACGTCGAAAAGCAGCTCATGCGGTCCGACGCCGCCCGAGGCGAACTCTCCGATGCGCTCGAAAGCATGCGCGGCGTCCCAGACGCCGATGACGCCATCTCCGGTCTCGTATGCATTCTCGCCGGTGTAGAGATAGCGACCAGCTGGATCAAAGGCGCCATGACCGTAGAAATGCCGCCCGGTTGGCGCTTGAAGTCGTGCGGTCTCAAGACCCAGAGCGCAGTCGATTACGAGGGCGAACCTGCCAGGTCGACGGGCGAAGGCCACAGCCAGCGGCCGTTTCGGATGCGCAGCCGCCGCGTGCCCTCGATCCGGCAAGGGAACCTCGAACCGAATGGCGCCTGTCGGACCAAGTCCGCACAACACATAGTCGCCGTCGGGACGACGCGCAGCGGACAAGTACGCAGGCGACCCTGCATCCGCCCAGCCAACCGTCGGGAGAGCGCCGGTCGCGACGAGCGCGCCAGTCGACTGCAGAAACCGTCTGCGGTCATTGCGGCGCCGGACGCTCACTAGTCGCCATCCAACGAGTTGAATCCGATCGTCACGCCGATCGAAGGGGCCAGGACGAGACGCAGTGATTTTTGCAGCTCGCGCAGCTGCGTATGAAGCGACTCAACCTTGAAACGCTGTGCCGGGTCCGTCACAGCTTTGTCGATCGCATCCGGCGCGCGTTCCGCCAACTCAATCGCGCGAGCAAAGTCAGAGCTGACTTTTTCTCGCGCGTCGGGTTCGAGAGACTGCGCGAAAACCGTCTCGTAGAAGTCTTGTAGACTCACGATCGAGATCCGGACATTGCGCATCGTTCGGTTCGAACGCCATGTCTCCGCCCGCTTGGGGCGCGGTTTCTCAAAAGTTCCAAGCGGTCGTCCCAGACGGAGCTCCATCGCCGCTTGGACGCCGCCATCGAGGCTTTTGAAGAGATCCCGGACGGCGTCCTGCGGCTTAAGATAGATCGCGTTGCCTGGCGCACCTGCGGTCAAAAGCGTCTTCGCGTGACCGGTCTCACCACGCCATCCGTCGATCACACTCTGTGCTGTCGTCGCGAGATCCCGCGCGATCGCTTGCGCCAACCGACAGCGATAAGCTCCGTCCTCGCGGTCAAAGCCCACTTCACCCTCAACGTCGTAGAGCAGTCTCTCCAGAGCCGTTAGCCCGCGCGCCGCCACAGACACTTTGGCGAAAGCGACAGCGTCGTCGACGACAGGGTCCTTGGCTTTGATCAGCCGATCCACCCCTTTCTTCACAAACCCCTTCGTGTCGGGCCAGAAGGCGATTGCGAAACGCTGCATGTCGCCCTCCACGGGTCCCATGGCGATATGCTGCACACCCATCCACGCGTCGAAAGCGGTATGATAGGAAACCCGCAACTCCTCGGCGTTACAGGCCTGGGCGGGCCCGACCAGATTGGTCGCCGCGCCAGAGAACGTCTCGTAAGCCGGTAGGATATGCGAACTGACCGCTGCCTCGGCGATCGCCTTTCGATCAACTTCAGCGGCAACGGCAGCGGGCGTCACGGCGCAAGCAATCGCAACGATACTCAGCAAAATACGCATCAGAGGCTCTCCAGAAAGCGGATGAGCGCGGCGCGATCTTCTTTGGACATCTCGACCACTGCATCCCGCGACAGTTGCGCTTCGCCGCCATGCCACAAAACGGCTTCGAGCAGGTTCCGCGCTCGCCCGTCATGGAGAAAGTATGTGTGGCCATTGACCTTCTCGGTCAGGCCAACTCCCCAAAGCGGAGCCGTTCGCCACTCTCTACCAGAGGCTCCATCGGGCGGTTGACCTTCTGGTCGACCATCGGCGAGGCCCTCGCCCATGTCGTGCAGCAGCAGATCCGTGTAGGGCCAGATCAACTGGAAGCTCTGTTCTGGTTGCCCATCATCCCCCGTCTTGCGGAGACGATGGGTCACATGCTTCGGCGTATGGCAGGCGACGCACCCAACCTCATAGAATAGTTCCTTGCCGCGCAGTACTTGAGGATCATCGACATCGCGCCGCGCCGGAACCGCCAGGTTTTGCGCGTAGAAAGTCACGAGATCCATCGCTTCAGCGCCGACTTCCAGTCCCTGATGCTGTTCGGAGGCGCCGTCTTTGGCCGCCCGGCAGTCGGATTGATTTTCCGTACACTCGCCCCAACCCGCCGGCGCATGCGCGTTGGACAGCCCCATGTCTCCGGCAAACGCGCCGGCGGATTGCTCGCGCACGGTCGCAGCCCCAGCCTTGAGGCCGAAACGCCCCATGAGGCGCTCACCTGTTTCCGCGCTGTCGACCATTCGCGCGCGTCCAGAGATCCCGTCGCCGTCCGCGTCATCGGGATCAGCGCGCGTCAAGAGCTCTTCTTGTGGGATCGCCTCTAGCAGACCAAGACCGATCATCTGCGGCGCGACGCGCGGGGATAGCAACGCGTCTTTTCGCATCGGACCGTAGCCCAGGTCGGCGACCCCATAGGTGGGCTTGCGCAGCGCGGCTGTTTCACCATCCGACAGCAAAACCTCGATTTCTTCATAGGAGATCGTCATGCGCGCCTCCGCAGGGTGGCCAGGGATCGCGAAATCCTGCAACTGCTCACCATAGGTCGGCTCTGGCGCTGTCGCGAAGAGGTAGTCAGCCATCGCCTTCGTCGGATCTACCGGCTCTAGCGGAACGGAGACCCGCAAGAACATCGAGACGGCTGTATCCTCCGGTCCTTCGGGCGGGTGACCGCGCCCGTCTTTCAAGTGACAACGCTGACACGAGCGGGCGTTGTAGAGCGGACCCAAGCCGTCCGAGGCGATCGTCGAGGCCGGCGCGGCGACCCAGATCTTCTTGAAGAGGCCGTTGCCGACCTTAAACAGCAGCTCGCGTTCAAAGGGCATGTTCGCAGATGCATGCGAGAAAGCGTCGCGATTGACCCGCTTGAAACTCGTCGCAGCGCCTCCAGGGCGCTCCTCAAAACTTTCAGGCTGGGAAAAGTCAGTGGTGGGCTTGACGACCTTTGCAATGCGCGCACGCTCGGCGTCGGTCCGCGGAACGATTGGCAAATGGGTCTCTGCAGCGGCTTTGACGGAAATCAGCGCTGCGACGACAGGTATCAAGCAAATGAGTTGCAGCATCGGACCAATTTCAGGATTGTAATTTCCGAGTAATTTTATCAGGTATTATGCCTAAATGATCAACGCGGATTGTCGCAGAG
>ERZ1740059.1257-NODE-1257-length-12849-cov-5.689229_pt1 | contig 12849 bp, 10 predicted proteins | sample MGYA00581744_ERZ1740059 | MGnify/ENA primary metagenome ERZ1740059 (study PRJEB43018, sample SAMN04849738) | marine metagenome | isolation source: floating plastic debris | place: Pacific Ocean | collected 2008-08-28 | study: EMG produced TPA metagenomics... | reverse complement strand
CCGACATGGGCTTGCAACGCTGTCACGCTATCGCCGCCGAATCCGTCCCAGTGGGCTGGGTCCAAGAGGCACGTCTCAGCCTGCGTCCCGAACGCACGGACCCAAAGCGAGCCGTCGCCTTTCAGGCGAATGGTGCCTTTGTCGCCCTCAACCAGCGCCTCGCCCATGGTGCGGCGCAGATTGTCTGCTGCGTGATCAAGGCATCTGTTGCCATCGAAGATTGTGCGCATGCCATTTTCATGGGTCATCAGGATGACGCCCGCATCTTCGCCTGCGATGGCCGGATTGACCTGTCTGAGTTCGGCATAGACTTCAACCGCGTCACCACAGAGGAAGCGAAACGTGTCGATCCAATGGACAGCCGTTTCATGGACCAAAAAGCGGCTCATGGTCTGGAAGTAAGGCTGCCTGTCCAGATATGCATCCGGCCCTTGCCCGTCACCGGGGCGCAGGCGAAACGTGATTTGCTGTGGCTCGCCTATGCGCCCTGCTTGAAGCTCATTCTTCAGCGCTCGGTACCCCGGTTGAAACCGGAAATATTCATGAAAGATTCGTCGTGTGCTGTTTGCGTCAGGACGTTCTCTATCAGATCAGGACCGTTTGCCTCCAGCATGGCACCTAGATCCGCAAAAGCGGGCGCGCCTGTAGCCTCCGCCCGCGTCGGATCGAGATCACAGGCCCCCACGACTGACGCGCGCTCCAGCCTGAACCAGCTTTGATAGAGGAACTGCGCGAAGTACCCCGCGCCGGCGCAGGCGACCCGGAGGGCGCTCATGGGAAGAGCACCGCTTCGACGGCGGCGGCCGCGTCTTTGGTGGTGGCGGTGCCCCCCAGATCACGGGTCAAGGCACGCCCGTCGGTCACAACCTGATCGACCGCGACACGCATCGCGTCCCCATCACGGCGCATCTCTTCATTGTCATGCTTCGTTCCCAGCCATTCCAGCATCATCGCCGCTGACAGGATCATCGCGAACGGGTTTGCCACGCCCTGCCCCGCGATGTCGGGCGCCGATCCGTGACACGGCTGAAAGACGGCGTGCTCGAGCCCGATATCCGCCGAGGGCGCGAGACCCAAACCGCCCATCAACCCCGCGCCGAGATCCGACAGAATGTCCCCAAACATATTTTCGGTGACCAGTACGTCGAACTCCCAGGGCTTCTGCACCATCCATAGCGCTGTGGCATCGACGTAGGCGTGATCAGAGATTAGTTCGGGATGGCGCGCGGCCTCCTCATCGAAAATGGATCTGAAGAACGCAAAGGCGCGGAAGACGTTGGCTTTGTCCACGCAGGTGACGCGGCCTGAGCCCCGGCCTGATGCTTTGCGCGTGGCGGCGAGATCAAAGGCGAAGCGGAAGAGCTTTTCCGAGATGTCGCGGGTGATGCGCAATGTCTCGCGCGCTTCCGTCTCGCTCACTTCGCCTGCGCCTTGGCTGAAGAACAGCCCTTCGGTGCTTTCCCGAATGAGGACAAAATCGATCTCTTGGCCTTCGGGCAAGGTTAGTGGCCCCGGCGCGCCCCTCCGCACCGTGACCGGGCGCACGCCGGCGAAGAGGCCAAGCGCGTTGCGCAACTCGATCTGCGGCGAGATTTCTGTGCCGTCCGGGTAGCGCACATCTGGCAAACCCATGGCGGAGAGTAAAATCGCGTCGGCGGCACGCGCCGTCTGCATGGATGCCTCGGGCAGTGACTCGCCTGTTTTCGCATAATGCGCGGCACCGGCGGGCACTGTGGTGAAGCTCAGATCATAGCTTCCTGCTTGGGCGCTAGCGCGTTGCAAAAGATCCAGAGTGGGCGCGGTGATCTCAGGCCCAATGCCATCCCCCTCAAACACGGCAATGGAATACGCTGTCATGGGCTGTCCCTCTTTTCGCGCAGCTTGGCGCAAAGACCCCAGAGACGCAAACACGCAAGATGGTGGATGAGGCGGGGTGTTTTCTGCCATGGTCGCATCAGGCGTTTGAAAGGAGACACGCGGTGTTCGCTGTGACCGTTCTGTTTGACATACATCCCGGCCAGATGGACGCGTTCCTGCCGCGCATAATCGATAATGCAAGAACCTCTCGCGACACGGAGCCCGGATGCCAACTGTTCGATGTATGCCAGGAGGGCGATCAGGTTTTTCTCTATGAAATCTATGATGACCGCGCTGCATTTGATGTGCATTTGGCCAGCGCCCACTTCAAGGCGTTTGATGCGAGCATCGCGCCGATGGTCGCGCGCAAGGACGTCCAAACCTATGAGCGCGTGCTGAGATGAATACCTGGGAGGTTTACGCGGTCAAATATGCCGACCGCAATGCGCGGACGCGGGCCGACAGTTTCATCCTGGATGATGATCATGACGCCCCCCATGACATGGATTATTTCATCTGGGTCTTGCGGCAAGGCGCGCGGGTGATCCTGGTTGATACAGGGTATGACGAGGAAGAGGCGAAGCTGCGCGGTCGCCCGATCCGCATGGATCCGCGCAAAGCGTTGCAACCGCTTGGGCTGCAACCGGAAGATATCGGCGAGATCATCGTCACCCATCTGCATTACGACCACGCGGGTGGGCTGGCCCTGTTCCCAAATGCGCATATCCATTTGCAGGCGCGCGAAATGGCGTTTGCCACAGGGCCCTGCATGTGCTCTGACAGCCTGCGCGCGCCGTTTACAGGGGAGCACGTTTGTGAAGCTGTAAGGAAGCTTTACGCGGGAAAGCTCACCTTTCACGACCACGATGCAGAGATTGCTGATGGGGTCTGCGTGCATTGGAGCGGGGGGCATTCCATGGGACTGCTAGCCGTGCGCGTGCGTACCCAGGCGGGCTGGCTGGTCTTGGCGTCCGACGCCGCGCATTACTATGAAAATCTCTTTAAAAGAAAGCTCTTCCCGATCGTTGCTGATGCGGGGCAAATGCTGCGTGGGTTTGATCGTCTGACGCGCTTGGCCTCAACGCCTGAACTGATTGTGCCCGGCCACGATCCTTTGGTGCGCAAGATCTTTGCCGATGGGCCCGCCGCGCATATCACGCGCCTTGATCAGGGCCCAATCAAGGAATTGTTTTTATAACAGCGGCTTAAAGGCGTTTTCGTACCTAGACATTAGCAAGGTTGCACCCGGCGATCTCCATGATGACGTGATGCATGTCGAAAACTCAAGCTTTCGAAAACCTAATCACGTGTGATTGGATATGCTCAGTTTTCTGCGTTTTCTTTGAAGGAGACATTGCTTTGACCGAAACCCTGTGGACACCTTTTACTTGAGCATCACCGTCCCGTCCGATGCATCGGCCAGGCGCGGAACTCAAACGGAACACGGCCTTCGATCCGATCCTGACGCGGCGGCAGGCCAAAGCGTGTGCGATAGGCGCGAGAAAAGTGCTCTTGGCTGGCAAACCCTGACGCCAACGCCACCTGGCTGAGCGGCATCTCCGTTTGCGTGACCAAGCCCCGCGCCCGGTCCAGCCGGATGTCACGGTAATAGGCGGCGGGGCTTTTCTTTACGTATTGGCGGAAGAGCCGATCCAGCTGGCGATGCGACACCCGCGCCTCAGAACAGATCTCTGCAATGGGCATTGGGTGTTCGAGGTTTTGTTCCATCAACGCGATGGCACGGCGCACATGGCGGGGCGTGGTTGTGCCGATCGGTTCGACGACATCCGTGTTTTGCTGGCTGCCCGGAGGGCGCACGCTTTGATGAAACAGATAGCGCGCCGTTGCGTTGGCAAGGGCATCCCCATGGGTGCCGCGCAAAATGTTAAGGGCGAAATCCACCGACGCGCTGCCCCCGGCGCAGGTGATACGCGTGCCGTCATAGACAAAGAGATCTTCCGTCAGTTCAATGTCGGGATAGGTCTCGCCAAAGGCATCTATGTGCTCGTAATGCACGGTCGCGCGGCGGCCTGTCAGAAGTCCGGCTTCGGCGAGGATGAAGGCACCGGTATCGATGCCGCCGAGCGTGGCCCCCTGCCGGGCCCAACGCCACAGAGCGGCGCGGATGGGGGGCGTTGCATGCGCATCGGGCGACCAGCTGGAGGACACCACCACCAGATCGCGCCGTGCATTGGCCACCTCACCCATAGACATTGTGGAAATGGCCATCCCGTTTGAGGCCTGCACCTCACCGCCCTGTTCAGAGATCACATCCCAGCGAAAAAGCCCCTCGCCATGCAGGTAGTTTGCCACGCGAAAGGGATCGAGAAAGCTCGTGGTCGCCGACAGGTTAAAATGCGGGACAACCAGAAGAGTGAGGTGTAGAGGCGCGCGGTTGATCTCAGACATATGGCCAAGATAGTCTAATTTGCGTCGATTTTGATCATGTATTTGCGCGCAGGATCGACGGCGCCTTAGCGCGTGCGCTTAGGGTGCCGCGAGCACCTCGATGCGTTGCGACCCAAGACATTCGATGGTGAGCTCCATCACGTCGCCTGGACGCAAGAACCGTTGTGGCGTTTTGCCCATGCCAACCCCCGGAGGCGTGCCCGTGGCAATCAGATCCCCCGGTCTCAATTCCATGAATTTGCTCATGTATGAGACTATTTCGGCGACAGAGAAAATCATGTCGGCCGTGGATGAGTTTTGCATCACCTCGCCGTTGAGCGTCATCGACATGGAGAGGTTTTGCACATCACCCACCTCATCGGGCGTCACCAGCCACGGCCCGGCAGGCCCAAATCCCGGCGCGGATTTGCCTTTGATCCATTGCCCGCCATGCTCCAGCTGAAAGGCGCGCTCAGAGATATCATTGATGAGACAGTACCCGGCGATGACGCCGAGCGCGTCGGCCTCGCTTATGTTGCTGGCTGTTTGGCCAATCACCACGCCCAGCTCAGTTTCCCAATCGGATTTTTCCGAATTGGGCGGCAATGTCAGTGGATCGTTCGGACCGGCAAGGCATGACGCCGCTTTGCTGAACAAGATCGGCTCTGACGGGGGTTCGGCCCCAAGCTCTGCTGCATGTTCATTATAGTTGAGGCCAACCGCGTAGAAATTCGGTGCGTGCGACAAGCAGGCCCCGACCCGACCGGGATCTGCCACCACAGGGAGGACGTCTGGATCAATCTGAGCCAAGGCGGACAAGGCTGAGACGGACACCCCCTCCCCGCCCAGATCGGGGGCGTGGGCCGAGAGATCTCGAATGTCCCCGGTTTGATCAAGCAATCCGGTTTTTTCCTGACCGCGTGGGCCGTAGCGCAAGAGTTTCATGGGGTCGTTCCAGTCGCATCAATTTTACAGAAGATATGGCCCGAGATGTCGGACCATGGCAAGCACGCCGCGGGTTGGAGTGTGCTGCGCTGCGCGACAGCCCCAATCGCCCACACATTCACAGCACGTCTTTGTCGTAGTCGCGCAGCTCATCGGGTGCGTGCAAAAGGGTGCCGTCATACTTGGGCAAGTCATCCGTCATCGCAAGCCACGGCAGTTTGTCCTGCCAGTTCACATGAAATTGCGGCTCAAAATCGGCGGGATCTTCTAGCGTCGCGGCATAAAGATGCATCCCGCCCCGGTAGTGGTCGGCCTCAAAGCCCATGGGTGTCCCGCAATGATCGCAGAAATGTCGCCGCACAGGAGGAGAGCTTTGGAATGTGCGGGGGGCGGCCCCTGTCCACCGAAAGTTCTGAATAGGCACGCCAAGCCATCCGACCACGGGCGCAGCACAGTTGCGCCGGCAATCGTCGCAATGACAAAAGCAGGCCCAGGTGACATCTCCCGAATATTCCCAGCTCGTCTGACCGCAAAGACACCGACCGCGTGTGGGCATGAACCCGTCTCCCTTTTCGAGCAGTGAAGCGTGAGACGCCGCGCTCCACAGGTCTAGAAGCGACGAGACTGGGCTGTTTGGAGACCAAACTTCAAAAGACAGCGTGATCGCCGAGCGCGACCTCTGCCTCTCCCCTCAGAAGGGCCGCGTAAAATTCAAAAAGAGTGTCTCGCCCTGTCTCTGGTGTCGCGTCTGGCGCGTAGGACTCAGATGTCTCATCCCAGACAAGCATAGAGTGGGTGGCGTAATAGCGACCGATCTTGGCCAGCTCGGCTTTGTCGCGCGCCTTGGCGGAGACGACTCCGGCGAGGGACAGACCGGCAATGATGGCGGTCATGATCCCAACGGGCATTTTGCGATAGGACGGTTTTTTGCCCAGCAGTGCGAAAAGCGCCTCCCCCTGGTCCATTGGGGTGATCGCAGGGCCCGGGCCACCGACGGGCATCACTTGGTTGGCGCGGGTCGGATCCGTCAGGCATTCCGCCATGAATCGGCCCAGGTCGCGATCGGAAATAGGCTTGCAGGCCGTCAGCCCACCATCGCCGAAGAGTAAAAACGGCTTGCCCTCCTGAACCCGTTTGACCTGACCTGAGAGAGATTTAAAAAAGGCCGTCGGGCGCACGATCGAGTACGTCAGGCCGCTTTTGATCAAAGCCTCTTCAAAGGCGAGTTTTGCACGTTGGAACGCAAGCTCGGGCTGTTGCACGCAAAGGGCAGACAAAAGCACAAACTGGCGCACACCGGCTGCCTTTGCCGCCTTGAGCACGGCCAGATGCGCGTCGTGATCAATGGCCCAGGCATCACGTGGCATGCCAGTGCGAGAGGCCATACAAGAGACTATGACATTGAACTTAGTTGCGCCAAGCGCATTTTGCGGGGCAAAGACATCACCTTCAATCTGCGAGAGGGTGATGTCGGTCTCAAAACGCCGCGAAACGGTAGGGGCCGAAAGGGTGGCCCCCGGACGCAAAAAACACGTTACAGTGTGCCCTGCCTCTAACAGGGCGTTCATTGTGGCCTGTCCGATTGTGCCGGTTGCCCCGAAAAGAAGAACGTTCAATGGGCGGTTGTTTTCTGTCATCGCGGCGCAGTATGGGCCGCATCGCGTTTGGAACCAACGGCAAAATCAGGCATCGGTTTTCCAGCAGCAAGGCGTGCCACGCAAAAAAGCCTTGCACTGCGATACGTGGGCTTGTTCACTCAACTCAAACGAGTTTAGCCCGGGAATTTCACTATGACAGCCAAACTGCTGAGCGCTTTGGTCTTTTCTTTTTCATTGGCCACAGTGGGTCTTGCACAGGAAGAAGGAGCCAGTGCGCCCGAACCTCCCAGACTGGTCAAGCTGATTGGCGTCTCGCAAACCGGCGGAGCGATCACAAGGCGCTTCTTTGGACGGGTTGTCGCCAAGGAAACTGTCGACCTGGCATTTCAGGTGGGCGGTCAGATCATGGAATTCCCCATCATCGAAGGAGAGCCCATTCCAAAAGGCGAATTGGTTGCCCAACTTGATCTAGAGCCCTTTCAGTTGGATCTAGAACAGGCAAAACTGGAGCAGGAGCAAGCGGAACGGGATTTTGACAGGTTGAGCAAGCTCGGCGGGAACACGGTCAGCCAGGTTCAGGTTGACGATGCAGAAACGGCCGCCAGCCTTGCGAAAGTCAACCTGAAGAACGCTGAAAGATCGCTTCGCAATGCGACCCTGAGCGCCCCTTTTGACGCATTGGTCGCGATGCGCAGCGTGTCTAATTTTGAAACGATCTCGGCCGGAACGGCGATCGCGCGGCTGCATGACATGTCTGATCTGCGCATGGAAATAGACGTGCCCGAGATCCTATTTCAGCGCGCGGGTGAAGACCCTGATGTGAGCCTTTTGGCCAAGTTTTTCGGATCTGACGAGCTTTTCCCCCTCGAAACACGGGAATTCAATGCGCAGACCACTGATGTAGGGCAAAGCTTTACCATCACGCTGGGTATGGCGCCGCAACCAGGCCTGTTGGTTCTTCCTGGCTCTTCTGTAGAAGTCGTTGCGACCTTGAACGAAGGGGCTCCATTTATGGAAATCCCCTATACCGCCGTGATCTTTGACGACTCTGGCAATACGGAAGTGATGGTTTTTGAGCCAGAAGGCGGAGAAGCCGGCGCCGATGAAGGCGTTGTGCGCCGCATGGCGATCGAAACCACCACGAACAACAACGGGGCGTTGCTTGTCACATCAGGGCTTGAGCCTGGCGTCGAAGTTGTGGCCAGTGGCGCTGCCTTCCTGACCGACGGGCAGGTTGTGCGTCGCTTCACCGGCTTCCCGAACTGAGGCGCGCGGCATGAACATTGCGACTTTCTCCATTGAACGCCCGATCTATACGTGGATTATCATGCTGGCTTGTATCTTCGGCGGCATTTGGGGGTTTTTGACCCTTGCGCGCCTCGAAGATCCCTCATTCACCATCAAAACCGCCGTTGTAACAACGTTTTACGCTGGCGCTGACGCCATTCAAGTTTCCAAAGAAGTGACAGAACCGCTGGAGTCTGAGATCCAGAAAATGGGGGAAGTCGATAAGATCACATCCGTCAATCAGCCGGGCTTTTCCCAGATCAAGGTTGATATGAAGGATATCTACGACGGCGGTGACCTGCCAGATATCTGGACCAAAATGCGTGACCGCGTTGACGATGTGCGTATGCCCAATGGGGCTGGCCCGCCGATCATTAATGATACCTTCGGCGACGTGTTCGGCATCTACTATGCTGTGTTGACGCCCGGCTATACTGACAAAGAGGTGTATGAGCTTTCAACCTTCTTGCGACGAGAGCTGTTAACCGTTGAAGGCGTGGCCGATGTCGATATCACCGGCCTGCGCAATGAGGTTGTCTATGTGGAACCTGCCCCCGTTGTGACCAGGAACCTCAACGTGCCCCCGGGCGCCATTGTAGAAGCCATCGCAGATTCGGACACAGTGACTGATGGCGGCCAGGTGTCCGCGTCGGAAGGTGGTGGGCGCGTACTGATCCAAAGGCCGGAAGGTAGCGATACAGTGTCCGCCATCGCGGGCCTCACGGTGGGCGTTTCCGGCGAGGTTCTCAACCTATTTGACTTTACCAATGTGTACCGGGATCGGGAACGCGACCCAAACCTGATCATACGTCATAATGGCCAAGAGGCGTTTACGTTAGGGATCGCGGGGATCAGCACGGAAAACATTGTGGATGTCGGGCATCGCACCGACCAAAAGCTGCAAGACATGGCGCATCTGCTTCCTGCCGGGGTCGATATTCAGCCGATCTATCAACAGCATCTGGTGGTCGAGGAAAGCTCCAACGGGTTTCTGGTCAACTTGGCCATGTCGGTCTCGATCGTATTTGTCGTGCTCGCGCTCTTTATGGGATTGCGCGCGGCCATTGTCGTGGGCCTGACGCTCTTGTTGACCGTGGTGGGCACACTGCTGTTCATGGCGATCTTCTCCATCGCGATGGAGCGCATATCACTGGGCGCATTGATCATCGCCATGGGAATGCTGGTTGATAATGCAATCGTGGTTGCCGAGGGTATGCAAAACTCCATGCAGCGGGGCAAGACATCGCGCGAGGCGGCCAAAGAAGCCGCCGCCAAAACGCAAGTGCCGCTTTTGGGTGCGACCGTGATTGCGATCATGGCGTTTGCCGGTATTGGCCTCAGTCCCGATTCCACCGGCGAGTTTATGTTCTCACTCTTTGCAGTGATCGGCATTTCGCTGATGCTGTCGTGGCTGCTGGCGCTGACGGCGACACCGCTACTGGGGCATTACTGCTTCAAACAGGGCACCAGCGACGCGGGCAGCGGCTATGATGGGGCGATTTTCCGCGCCTATGGTGGGTTTCTGCGCGGCTGCATAAAGGCATGGTTCATTGTCATACCCGGTTTGGTGGCGATCACCGTGGTGTGCATCATGATGTTTGGCCAGATCAAGCAGCAGTTCTTTCCAGATAGCAACACGCCGCTTTTCTTCGTGAACTACAAGCTGCCACAGGGATCTTCGATCCATGACACGTCGGCAGACCTCGCCGTTCTCGAAGAGTGGCTGGCCGATCAACCATTGGCGACAGCATACACCTCCTACGTGGGCGACGGTGCCATCCGTTTCATGCTGACCTACGATTCCGAAGATCCCAATCCGTCTTATGGCCACATCATTGTGCGCACAGCGCAGCTGGACGACATCGCGCCATTGATGGCGGATATGGGGCAGTTCGCAGAGGAAAACCTGCCTTGGGGCGAATTCAGGGCCAAGCGACTGGCCTTCGGGCCGGGCGGAGGCGATCCGATTGAGGTTCGCTTCTCTGGATCGGATCCCGTTGTCTTGAGAGAGCTCGCCAGTGAAGCCATCGCCCGCATGACCGCCGCCTCGGACGACATTCAGACACCCAAGACCGACTGGCGCGAAATGGAACAGGTCTTGCGCCCGATCTACGCCGATGACAGGGCGCAAGAGGCGGGGATCACGCGAGAAGACATCACAGATACCTTGCGCTACGCGACCGATGGGATCACCGCGGGCGTGTACCGAGAAGGGGATCGCCAGATCCCGATCATCCTGCGATCACCGCCCGACGCCGATCTCGCCCTCACGGACCAAGTGATCTATTCATCATCGGGAAATGACTTTGTTCCATTGGAGCAGATGATCAACGGGATGGCATTCGAAAGCCAAAACACGCTGGTGCATCGATACAATCGCGTCCTGACCATCACTGTAGGAGCCGATATTCCGACCGGGTTCACCGCGGCCCAGGTCCAAAACCAGATTTCTCAAACCATCGAAGAGATGTCCTTGCCGGACGGGTACTTCATGGAATGGGGCGGTGAGAAAGAGAACTCTGAGGATTCGCAGGCAAGCCTTGCGTCGCAACTGCCGTTGAGCGTGCTCATCATGGTGCTGATATCGATCCTTCTGTTCAATGCCCTGCGACAGCCGCTGATTATTTGGTTCCTGGTGCCGATGTCGATCAACGGGATTAGCCTTGCGCTATTGGCCACGGATTTGCCGTTCACCTTCACGGCGCTTCTCGGCCTGCTGTCTTTGTCGGGGATGCTGATCAAAAACGGGATCGTTCTGGTCGAAGAGATTGACGTCGTGCGACGTGAGCAGCCGAGCGAGCCTTTGGTCGACAATATCGTGCTCGCCTCAACGTCGCGTTTGCGTCCGGTTGTGTTGGCGGCTGCGACGACAATCCTTGGCATGATCCCGCTGCTGACAGATGCGTTTTTCCAGTCCATGGCCGTGGCCATCATGGGCGGTTTGGCGTTCGCGTCTGTCCTGACACTGATTGCAGCACCGGTACTCTATTACCTGTTTTTCATGCGCGCAGCGCCGCCTGCGCCCGCTGAGGAAATGGAGGCCGCACAGGCAGCGTGAATTTTGTTCCGTCACGCGGTGACTTGGCCAAAAACTACACTTTGAAGGAGCAACTTCGCGTGCGTTCCGTCGCATCTTCCACTATATCTAGTGAAAATGTGACGGGGCGGCGCAGTGAAGTTCATTCTAAAAATCGTGGCATTCCTACCGGGCGCCATGGTCGTGTTTTGGGTCAATGCCACCGCAGCGACTGAGGTCTTTCTACAACTCCCGCCAGATGCCCAGGGGTTAGAGGACCACCTCACATCAGCCGCGTCGAGCTTTGAAGCCGTCGAAAGAGAAGGTGCAACACCCCAAGACATCATGGCCGCAGCGCGTGCGGATTACGGTCGAGTGGCTGCCGCGCTGTATGAGGTCGGGTACTACGGCGGCGTGATCTCCATTCTGGTCGATGGAAGAGAGGCCGCGGACATCTCTCCCTTGGCTCAAGCCAGATCCGTTGGGCAGATCCTCATTCGCGTGCAACCCGGCCCGCTTTTCACATTCTCCGACACCTCGATAGAGCCACTTGCCACCGGGACAGAGCTTCCAGAAGCGTTTGTCCCCGGCAACGCTGCCTTTAGCGGCATCATCAAGGACGCGACCGGTGCAAGTGTCGAAGCGTGGCAGGATGCCGGGCACGCAAAGGTCAAAATCCGGGATCAAAACCTGACGGCTGATCACCGAAATGCACGCCTGTCCACTAAGATAACACTGGATCCGGGGCCGCGGCTGGTTTTTGGAGATCTGGTTGTTCAAAGCACGGGCAATGTGCGGCCAGAGCGGATCGTGGAAATCGCGGGCCTGCCAACAGGCCAACTCTACACGCCTCAAGAACTCAAGCGGGCCTCGGAGCGGTTGCGCGACACTGGCGCGTTTTCATCCGTTGTACTTGAAGGGGCAGACACCGGCAGACCGATCAACACATTGGACGTGAACGCAACGCTGTCAGATGCAAAGCCGCGTCGGATTGGATTTGGTGCGGAACTCTCAAGTCTGGAAGGTGTGTCCCTGAGCACATTCTGGCTTCATCGCAATCTCTTTGGCGGCGCTGAAAGGCTTCGTTTTGACGCCTCGATCGAACGCATTGGCGGGACAACGGACGGTGAGGACTACCTCCTGTCGTTTCTCTACGAAAGACCTGCCACCTTTTCACCGGACACAACGCTGATCATTGGGGGCGGCATCCAGCAGTTGGAAACGGAAGACTACCGCGAACGCAGCGTGCGCTTTGGCGGCGGCGTGAAGCACAAGTTCTCTGACAAGCTGAAAGGTGAGCTGGGCATCGTGTATCAGTATTCTGACATCGATGATGCGTTCGGATCCCGGCAACTTGAACACATTCTTTTGCCCGGAAAACTGACATATGACAGCCGCGATGTAGAGCTGGACGCAACAGAGGGCGGGTTTGCCGAATTGGAGCTGACCCCGTTTATCGGCCTCGACAACGATGCCGCCGGTGCGCGCATTTTCCTAGATATGCGCAGCTATATTGGTTTGGACGAAGACAGTCGCTTTGTCTTTGCAACGCGCGGCCAGATCGGGTCGATCACCGGCGCAAGAACGTCTGAAGTGCCGCCCGAAATGCTATTCTTCTCAGGCGGGGCGGGCACTGTGCGCGGACAAGAATACGAGTCCCTTGGCATACCTCTTACCCCCACGCTGCAGTTCGGCGGGCGCTCTATAGCTGTGTTTTCCGCAGAACTGCGCGCGCAGCTCAACGGACCAAGGGGGGCT
>ERZ1740059.1256-NODE-1256-length-12852-cov-3.712667_pt1 | contig 12852 bp, 8 predicted proteins | sample MGYA00581744_ERZ1740059 | MGnify/ENA primary metagenome ERZ1740059 (study PRJEB43018, sample SAMN04849738) | marine metagenome | isolation source: floating plastic debris | place: Pacific Ocean | collected 2008-08-28 | study: EMG produced TPA metagenomics... | reverse complement strand
CAGCTCACTACCTTCTACATCAATCCAACGGAACATCTGCATGCGGCCGTTAGCACCATCTGGAGGAGTAGCAAAGTTCGCGTTGTTGGTACCACTACCATCTTGTGCTTCGGCAAATACGTGGTCATTGCTGCCATCTTCGCCCGTGTAGTTCCGTTGTTGGAAATTGCCAGCCTCTTCAGTGAAGCCGTAAGCGTAAGTGATGTCGTGCATCATGTTATTCATATAGAACAACTGCGTTACCGCTGACTCCCGCATGTTTTCTGGTTCATCATCTATATCAAAATAGAAATCAAAGAACAGTTCTTCACCACCATCTGGCTCATCGCCTAGAGAGGAGTTGATCGAAGCCGAATCAACGTAAGCATGTACATTATTACCGCGGGTAATTGTCCATTCTGCACCAACCACACCATCGGTATCGTGCCAACCAAATGGTGAGGCCTCAAGATCAGCTGGTTCCGTCACTAGTTCACGTTCTCCGTGAATAGGGCTTTCCACTGGTACAGGAAATACGTTGTAAGCAGAACCATCTGTCAGCATATTTACCGGCGTCATGGTTTGCTTTTTCGTGTTCCCCCACTGGTGCGCACAGTTGTCGGCATGATGAACGTGGCCACGAGATGGACCGAAACTACAGTAAAGGGTGTAGTTGTGCTGGTGAAGCAATTTGCCATCAACCGCATCCATCAATACACTCCAGTAATCAGCAGATTGGCGAACATCAATTACTACGTGCCAAGCCAGGCGTATTTCACCCGTTTCACGCACGTGATAGTAGCTCAGTTCCACATCAAAGTCGCTATTGGCTAGTTCGCCAGCAGCAAAAGTGTACTTATTAGCTACTTGTGTCTTAACAGTCAGGCTGGTTGGGCGGCGAATTTCCAGGTGATCCATCAGGCCCAGTACCGCATCTTGTGGAGTTGTTTGTGGCGCAGTAGTATTTACGCGTTCTGCTAACCGACCTTCAAAGGTATTGGTGGCAAAAACAATATCACCATTGCGATCAAAGTGTACACCGTTAACTGCGGTGTAAATAGGAATACTAGCGTAGCGCTGTACAAAGTAAAAGTGATGAGCACCATTGTGTTTGGCAACATACTCATCTGAAACTACAACGTCCATTAAGTCCGCTGTTTCCAATCCCCACGCTTCGGCCTTTTGTTCCATGTGCCGAAGTGCTTTGTCAAGCTTTGTTTGTTGTTGGGCAACTAAGGGTGTAAATGCCATTACAAGCAATGACACCAAAAGCAGAGTAAAGCTTTTTCTCATGATAAAAGTTAGGTTAAGTTCTCGTAGATCGTTGCTGCAAAAGAGGTAGAGATTACCCCTAAATTCTTTTGCTCAACCTACTACTAAAGAATCGATTTAGAGCATCTTCGTAAAACTAAGACATTTATAGTGCATGCACTTCAATATTTCAGACAAAAATGTACCCCTCGGACGACAATTTCCGCTATTGTCTTACCTTCGTTTGTATGGAGCAAAAACAGTGGATTTTTGGCCGTCATCCTGTTCTAGAGGCACTGCAAGCCGGACAGCCGGTAGAGAAGGTATGGCTGCAACAAGGCACCCGAGGTGAATTTGAAAAGGATTTGCGGCAGCTATGTCGAACTCAGCAAGTGCCTATGACAATTATCCCCAAGGAGCGCCTCAACCGTATGGTGAAGGGGAATCATCAAGGTGTAGTAGCTCTTCAGGCCGTTGCTCGCTATCAACAATTAGACGATATACTACCCTTCATCTACGAACAAGGCGAGCAACCGCTCATTCTTTTGCTTGATGGTGTTACTGATACCCGCAACTTTGGCGCCATTGCCCGTTCGGCAGAATTGTGTGGGGTCCATGCTATGGTCATTCCGGTGAAAGGGAGTGCTGGCCTAACGCCTGATGCGCTAAAAACATCAGCAGGGGCGTTGGCGCGGATACCGGTTTGCCGGGTCAAAAGCCTGGTGAGTACCGTAGAATTTTTACAGCAAAGTGGAGTTAGCGTATTAGCAAGCGATTTGAGTGGGGAAGAATTCTTACCCGGAATAGAACTAACTGGCCCTACAGCCTTGGTACTGGGGGCAGAGGGAGAAGGAATCAGTAGGGGAGTAGCCAGAGCCGCGGATCAGTGTTTCAAGATTCCACAATTGGGAACGCTCAATTCCTTCAATGTAAGTGTAGCTGCGGGAATAATGCTATACGAAACTATGCGACAGCGCTCACTGGTCTAATGATATACTATACCTCTTCATTAAGTTTGAATAAACTGCCTTATGTACACTAAGAAAGTCTACAAAGCCACGGATATGGCTTACTGGACCCGCTACGAAACCTTCCTATTTTTAGGGATTGTGATCGTATTTGTAGCCTTGTATCAAGTATTAGATCTCTCTTGGATGAAAATACCATGGACGCCATTAGCACTTATTGGTACTGCGGTGGCTTTCGTTATTGGTTTCCAAAACAATGCAGCTTATGGTAGGATTTGGGAAGCACGCAAGATTTGGGGCGGAATTGTCAATACCTCTCGTACGTTAGGCATGTTTGTACAGGATATGCTCACGAATGAGCATGCTGAAATTGCCCTATCGGAAAAGGAATTACAACACGAAGTAAAGACCATTACTTATCGGCATATCGCCTGGATGACGGCTCTGCGTCATGCTATGCGGATGGCCAAACCATGGGAGACGGTCACCCAGGAGAAAACCAATCAGGAATGGAGTGACACAGTCCATCCCCCAGAGCGGGAATCTACGGTAGAAGATGATATGAAGCCTTATCTGTCTGAAAGTGATATGGCTTATGTGATGAGCAAAAACAACAAGCAAACGGCACTTTTATATCTCCAGTCTCATCACTTACGTAAGTTAAAAGAGCAAGGAATCATTTGGGAGTTTTCCTTTCTGCAGTTGGAAGGAGTATTGGAAGAATTATTCACTTTGCAAGGCAAGTCTGAGCGGATTAAGAATTTCCCGTATCCGCGCCATTTTGCCACGCTCAATCACTACTTCATGTGGGTATTCGTGCTCTTGCTTCCTTTGGCTATTGTACCACAATTTGCCGAAATAGGACGTGAGATGGTGGGGGATTTTCCGCTTATTGGTCAATGGTTTGTCTGGCTAGCTGTACCCTTTTACGCGGCGGTGGCCTGGATTTTTCATACCATGGAGCGTATTGGCCGTACTGGTGAGAACCCCTTTGAAGGCTCGGCTAATGATGTGCCTATTTCTACTATTGCTAGGGGGATTGAAATTGACTTGCGGCAAAATTTGGGTGAGTCAAACGAGGAAATTCCTGATCAGTTCCCGATGGTGTATGATACCCAATTCTAGATCAGATCACCATATTATCATTTTTTCCGTATCTTTGAAGTAGCAAAACTCCCGAGTAAGTGCACGCACTAACCCGGGAGGAAATAAAAAACAGCAGGATAAATTCGTAAAATGGCTTTCGCACGCGAAAGCCATTTTACATTTCAGCCAGATCGCCGAGGCGTTAATCTTTAGAGTGAACTCACCCGGCGAACCACTTCGTATAAACGTGTATACTCATTTACTTCCTCAATGAACGGATCGTATTCCAGGTGATTCGCAGAAATGAGTTTCAAGTGCGTTACCCGACCTTTTTCGTTTAGGATACGCTGTACGTATTTAACCCAAACTGATCCATTATTTTTTACCGCATAGATGCGGTTATCTTTTATTTCGTGGACACCAGCTATTTCCCGGCTCACCACAATATCATTGTCGTTGATGATAGGTTCCATACTATTACCGTTGATTGGGAAGGCTACTAAGCCACCTCCATCAAGGCCAGGGATGCTGAAAAAGTCGTTTTCTTCAGTGGTGAAAGAGCCTGCATCAACAGTTACACCCGCAAAAGCTTCGGTAGTTGTAAATAAAATGTTTCCAGTATAAATAATCTCCGCATCTTCCGAATTTGGCAGATCGAGGCCAAAAGGAGTACCTTCCCCTTCGAGTAGATAAGGATAATTTACACCGTACTCATGACATACACGACGAGCTTGCTCATAGCTGATACACCGCTTGTCGTGATCATTCAAAAAAGCACGTATTATATGGCCATAAGCCCGATTACCAACAATTTTTTCGGCAAAATCTCCAAGGCCTTTACCATTGCGGTCATTCTTAATTACGTCTCCTCTTTCTTCTAAGATTTTGAAGACTTTGACGAAGCGATCATTTAGTGCGCGGCGATCATCTGAAATCATAGCTGTTGCTCTTTTGGTATCAAATAATTAGCTGCAAGTTAAAACAATTGTTGTTTATCAACAAATAATTTTAAAAATTTCTTTGGTTGCTTTGCCAATTTCCTCAATAGTGTTGTAATTCTATACTTCTACACTGCGCCCTGGCTGCATCTCTATATTTAGTACCTTCAAAACGAAGCTATATTTGTGCTTACTCTCAAAAGCGGCCTTCATGGCCGCTTGCACCGTCTTCATCACAAGTTCGTATTCTCCGGCTACTTGTGTGCTTAATTCATTAGTATACACCTGAATGCCGGATTCTTTCTTTAAATGACGAATAAATTGAATGATAGGCGGTTCGTATTGTTCCGTTAAGGGATACATACTAATCTCTACGGCTACTTGCATAAGCTGGCTACTGGTGTGATTGTGGGTAAAATTAGGTAAAGTAAGGATGAGTTTAAGGGTAAACGCTTAGATGTGATTGTTATAGAGGATTGGGGATTCGTGTCGAGTGTTTCGGTAGGTAGTGGTTAGTTGCCAGTTATCAGTGAACAACTTACTGACCACTTTCCACTGACTACTGACCCACTGTCCACTGAAACCTCAAAGTATTTCTACTCGTTCTTCGACCTGCCGGGCTGACCTTTGGGGCGGATAGCTTGGTCTTTGGGGCGTCGTTCATCTCCGGATTTGATGGGGGCATCAGGGTCTCGTACTGGCCGTTGATCGGGGCGCCGACCAGGCCTTAAAGTAGATGATGCAGGGGCTGTTTTAGCAATGACTCGCAAGGATGGACCAAATAAATCATCTATTGATTGAGGACGAGGTGGCGAGCCTTGCCAGTCAAAACCATCTAGTTTTATGGCTTCGTGATCTGTGCCTTCCATAGGCTCTAAGGTGCCCTCAAGTTGCGTCACAAAAAGGATTTCCTCGATGGTGTTATTCCCAAAAAACATGGCCATTTCACTACAAATGGTTTTGTTTACCCCTACGTACCCACCCTCGTCATCTAGGGGGTAATAAACGGATTGGGCATTGCCCAGAACGTCCATTTTACGCAACTCACTACTATCAAAGTGAGCAATGATGTCGCGCCCTTTGATTTGATTGAAGTAAATCTCATCGGGGCTATTGAGTATAAAGCTGTTGCTGTAGAGGTAAATTTTATCTAATTGTTGATCGGCCAACTGCATATGGATGGTGTCTGCGGTAAACTGTGAGGTATCTGCCCAAATGATAGGGGAACGGAACATCCTAAACAGGGAATCAACTGTACTGTAGGAAAGAGAATCGCAGAGGGCCTGCATATCCGACTTGTAAATCCGCACATCGTAGTAGACTTGTAGCAGTCGGCTACTATCATTGGCAATAGTATCGGCCCGTTGAGATAAGAGCGTGTCTGCAGTCATGAAGAGCGAATCTCCGTCTACTAGGGTAATTAGTAATGGCCTGCCACGTGCGCCGCCGGTGGCCTTGAGAAAACCAGTTGATTGGTTGTAGCGAGCAGTATCACATTGGATGGTCAAATTGGCGCTGGTGTCTTGCCAGATTACATTACCGCTGGCAATACCCAAGCTGTCGCTCTCGGCATAATCTACTTGGTCGGCTTGCAGAATTTGTGGACCATCCTCAATACGGGACCGGCCACTGGTTTGGTAGATTTTTCTTTTTGCATCGTAGCGAATAGATTCCCCGGTAATCACTTGGGTGGAATCACGGAAGTAGGCATCACCTTCGAGTATAGTGATATCATTACGTTGGTCGTAGCGTATAATATCCCCGGTAGCCTCCCGGCGTGTTCCTTCGTAAAACTCAGCATTACCGTCGAGGGTATAGATACCATTTTCACCATCGTAGCGGATGATATCTGCGGTAGCTTGTTGTTCTCCCTTGCTATACTGCGCGTTTTGCCGAAACTCTGCCAGGTTATTCTCCACATCATAAAAACCATCTTCACAATATACTCGGCTGCTATCGCTACGCATTACGGTAGGGCCAAGGAAGGTGGCAATTTGTTCAGTTGTATTAAACTTGAGTGTATCAGCTCGAAGCTGGAAGTCAGGATTAATCACAATGACGCTATCCTTGAAGTAAATCTCGTTTTCGGCCGTATAGTAGTAACCCCGTTTACTGCTCAATTGGGTTTCGCCATCGGTAATGGTAGCGGGGGTATTGTAGGTGGCGATCTTGGTATTGAGGTCGTAGTGGAGTTTTTCGGTGAACAGTTGTCGTTCTCCATTAATCAAGATCACGTTCCCTATTAGTTCCGCTTCTTTTAAAATACCATCATAGAAAAGGGTATCCGCAAAGGCCGCTAGCGAATCACCTTGTTGGATCAACACTTCTTCCCCCAGCGCCAGCACTTTGGTCTTGTTTTCGATGATTGCGCTATCGCAATACATATATATGCTATCCTGGCTCAGTTCTACTTCACCAATGAGGCGTTGAAACTCATCCGTTCCAATACGTTGGTATTCCAGCGAGTTGGCCTGATCTACATTAACGCGCTGCGAATTTTCTGGAATGGTATCTGCTGGGCTTTGTGCCTGTAATGAAAACAGACCAAGCAATAGGATCAGTAAACTGAGGAACTTTTTAAAACTGAACAATACTGTTTTTTTTAATCATCTGTGATGGAACGCAAAGGTACAATCTTATGTATGCTAGGGTAAGGGCTTTAACCCTTTTTAAAGCTTGACATTTTTTCGGACAAAGAAATTAGCGCTCAGAGGCAGCGTTTTATTTTCACCGCACGATAAAGAGTAGAGGATGCGATACGACATCATTCGAAGGAAGAAAGCAAAAAAATTAGCTCAAATGCTCAAAACCTTCTACATTTGGCCCGGATTTTACCATCAACCTGTCTAAATAGCGGCTGAAATTTCGCCGTAAGATTACAACAACTTAGGAAAGAACATTCACAATCCCAAAAGTCCTAACCCTATGAAGGATTTACGAACAATTGTTCGTTCGTCGTTTTATTCACCATTACGTTTGCCAAAATAACCTGATTTGCCGGGTTAGGCAGTAAACGTATCAAAATGCCATTTTATGAAAAAACTCTCACTAGTAGTGGGGCTGCTTCTCTGTAGTATCGCCACCCTGCTCGCGCAGCGGACGATCACAGGTACGGTAGTCGATGATCAAGGCGAGGCCTTAATCGGAGCTACAGTACTTGTGAAGGGCACAACTACCGGTACTGTTACAGATATTGACGGTACTTACTCACTCAACGTTGGTAATGATGCCAAAATGCTGGTTATCAGCTACACTGGTTATGAGACTATTGAGCAAGCAATCGGTGCCTCTAATGTTGTTGACGTAACTATGTTTGCTGGTGTTACTTTCGACGAGATCGTAGTGACTGGCCAAGGAGTTGGTATTGAGAGAAAGCGCTTGACCTCTACTGTGGATGCCATTAGCTCTGAGCAATTGGAGTTGGCGCCAATCACCCAGTTAGACCAAGTTCTTCAATCTCGAATTCCTGGTACACAAGTTCGCTTAACCTCTGGACAACCCGGTACAGCTTCTCAGATCCGTAACCGTGGTCCTATTTCAGCGAATGCTTCTACTACTCCGGTAATTATTATCGATGGAGTACGTGTAGACAACCTGAACTCCAACCCAGAATTAGGTATCGCTACTGGTGGTGCCAACAGTTCTGCTTTGGCGGATATTCCGATCGAAGCTATTGAGCGCGTAGAATTCACTCGTGGAGGTGCTGCTACAACGCTTTATGGTGCGGATGCTGCCAATGGGGTATTGCAAATCTTTACTAAGAAAGGTACTTACGGCCAGAAGGCTCGCTTTGGCTACGACGCCACTGTAGGTGTTATGCAGGGCGAAGATCGCTTCTTGCGTTTCCCTTCAACTGCAGACCTTTACTTTGAAGATGGTCTAGTGCAGCAGCATCGAGTTACTGTTGACGGTGGTTCTGATAATGTAGGCTACAGCTTCTCTGGTAGCTTTTACGATGATGACGGCTTCAACGATCTTAACCAACAGCGTCGTATCAGTTTCCGTACTGGTATCCAGGCAAAGATTTCTCCTAAGTTAGACTATGCGGCATCTGCAGCCTTTACAAGTAACTGGTTTACACGTGACTACAACGCGAATACTAGCTTCTCTCGTTTTGGTGGTCTAGAAGGTGGTGCATTCGGTAATCTTGATGAGTTGACTGCTGAAGAGTTGGCTGATCTTGATGAGCGCCTAACCACAGAAGGTGAAAACACTGATATCACTGAGGCTATCCGTCGTTTCCAGACTTCTCAGACTTTAACCTATCGCCCATTTGAAGGTTTCACTGCCCGTGCTACTGTTGGCTTGGATAACCGTACTTCTCGCCAGCGCGAAGTAGCTTCCAATGCTTTACTGATTGCAAAGGGATCTGAATCACCAGGTACTGCTGATCAGGGAACTTTGGATGTAGCTACCCGTAGCTTCATTGGTATTACCACAGATTTGAGCTTGCAATACAAGTTTGACGTTAGCGATTTCTCCTTTATTACTGGTGCTGGTGGTCAGTTCTTCCGCAACCAGGATGAGCAGTATCGTTTACAGGCTACTAACCTGACGGAAGGTAGTTTCTTATTCGGTAACTCTGCCGAGCAAACCGTGGACGACTTCTTACAGGTATTGGCTTTCGGTGGTGTCTACCTCTCTGAGAACATTGGCTATAAAAACAAGCTGTTCTTGGATGCGGCAATCCGTTGGGATGGTAATAGTGCCTTTGGTGAAGATTTTGGCTTTGTACCGATCTACCGTGTTGGTTTGACTTACTCACTGACTGACGAGCCGGTCATGCAAGAAGGTGGTATCAGTGATATCGTGAGCCGCTTTAGTATCCGTGCTAACTTTGGCCAGGCAACCAACTTCCCTACGCCATTTGCACGTGACCTCCTGTTCGTGTCTGATGCATACGATGGCTTAGTAGCTTACACGTTTGGTAACCCAGGTAACGCTGAGCTTGGTCCTGAAATCGTTGACTCTTATGAGGCTGGTTTTGACGCTAGTTTCTTTGATGCACGTTTTGGTTTAGGTTTCACCTATTATGATAATACGACCAATGATGCGATTTTCCAACCGCCATTTGCGCCATCTTTTGGTCAATTGTCGCAGGAAACTAACATTGGTACGGTATCTAACTCTGGTATTGAGCTACAAGGTTATGTAGACGTAATTCGTACGGAGGATATTGACTTCACCGTTAACGCTTCTTACACAACCAACGAAAACTTGGTAGAAGCCGCGGGTGGCTCTCCAGAATTCGTAGTGGGTGGTTTCACTTTCTTGGGTTCATACGTGAAAGAAGGACAGCCACTTGGTTATTTACGTGGTGGTAGCCCCGTTTTTGATGCTGAGGGTAACTTGATCGATGTTGAGCGTAACGCTTTCCTAGGTAACCCTAACCCAACAGCTTATGGTACAGTAGGATTCAACTTCCGTTGGAAGGATTTGAACATTTTCTCTTCGGCTGACTTCCAGAGCGGTGCTTCTGGTGTTGCAACGGATGATGTATTACGTTATTTCCGTGGATCTAACGACCCAGGCCGTATTCCTGAGAACGCTGCTAGCGAGAGCTTCTTTGATTTGGCAGGTGTTTGGGTTGAGGACGCAGACTTCTTTAAAGTCCGTAACATTGGTGTTTCTTACAATGTACCAGTGGACAACATCGAAGCTTTGTCTCGCCTTACTGTAGGTTTGAACTTCCGTAATCCAATCGTTTCTGTATCATCTAGCTTTGATCCGGAAATTACTGGTTCCGGTATTGCACGCCAGAATGGCTTTGGTGTTGGTGGATTCGGTTATGGTACGGAGTCTGCTCCACGTCAGATTTTATTCAACTTACGCGTTGGGTTCTAATTGAAAAGGTCCTTGTTCATAAATATTAAAGCAAAAATTATGTTGAAATATAATTTTAAGTGGGCCTTGATCCTAGCCTTTGTAGCCTGTGAAGACCCCGAAACTACTTTTGATCCGGTGAACCCGGATTTGACCGAGGAAGCTATCCTTGGGACACCTCAATCTGCTAACCGTACGCTTGCCGGTTTGGAGCGTCAGATAGTGGAGCTGATGGGAGAATATATGCACGTAACAGAGATTGCCTCTGATAACTACACCAATACGCAGACGTTCTTCAACCAGTTCTTGGATCTTCTGAATATTGATGCTACTGATGATGATATCGATGACTCTCAGTTTGAGTTAGCTCGTTTTCGTGAGTTGGCCTTGTTTGGTTTGAATCGTATCGGACCTGCTGATCCTGGTTACACCCAGGACCAGGAAGCAGAATTCCAGTTCTTTGTAGGTATGGCCTATCTCTTAGGTGGTGAATTATTCCGTACGCTTCCCGGTGAAGGTGGTGGAGCTCCATTACCAGCTGCTACTCACTTGGAGTTAGCTGCTGCTGCCTTCCAGGCTGGTGCTGATCTAGCTTCTGATCCTAAGACGATTGCTAGCTGCCAAATGGGTCGTGCTCGTGCTTTGTACCGCGCAGGTGATCAAGCTGGTGCGGTGGCTGCGGCTAACGCTGCTATCGGTACCGATCCTGCTTTCTTGCGTGTAGCTGTAACGGATAACCTGAACAGTGCTCGTACAGATAATGAGATGCAAAACGCTATCCATGATCGTGGTACTTTTGACGATCTACAGCCTCTTCCTCGTTTAGACTTCTTGGATCCTAAGTACAATGATAACGAGCCTACCAAGGATATGGATATTCCAATCCTGAAGATCGAAGAAGCGCACCTGATCCTTTGTGAAGCAGCTATTGCTGATGGTCAGTTGCCAACGGCTCAAGCCATCATGAAGGATATCATCAACTTAGTATCTACTCGTCCAACTATCACTTTTGATGATGCTATTGAAGATCGTACGGAGTTGGCTCCTGGTAGCCGTCCAGATTCTTCTATCGTAATGGTTGCTGCTAGTGCTAACGACATGATGCGTTCTGGACTGGTACTTGACCGTAAGAATGGTCCAGTTACTGTTCCTTACATCAGTGGAACTTCTGTAACGGAAGCTATGGTTGACGCTGTAGGTACGGAAGATGAGGCATTGGAGTTGTTGTACTTGATGCGTCAAGAAATCTTCATTGCTGAAGGTCGTCGTATGACTGATATGGGTATCCGCTTGGTAGTGAGCCAGACTGAGGCTTTGGCTAATCTTAATGTAAAGCCAGAAGATACCGCTGCTGATATTCCTCCGTTTATCGATGCTATCAAGTCTGAATTAGACGCAATTAGCTATGATGCTGCTGGTGCCACTTGCACAATTACGCACAACATAAATGCGATTATCGTAGCTAATAAGACATCTGACTACGTGTGCCCGTTCCATTAGGGATAAGCACTTGATTTTACGTTTTTAGTAGAATCTAAGTTAAATGCATAAGAGCGGCCCGCTTGACTATCTCGTCGAGCGGGCCGTCTGTATTTCAAATTTAACATTAGCGAAAAACGTTTCACTAATTCAAATCCGTCCCAAACATGCATCTCTAAACATAATATCTTGCACGAGCTGAGATTTAGGATTCTTACCTTTTACAGGCGCGTTGCACAATAGTGAGTTGTTAATAGACTAAGAGCTTTTGGGTAAGCACATCGCTACTCTCCCCACGGGATACTACACGCAGTACATGCATTCCTGGACGAATTGCTGGGTTGCTCAGGTCAATATTACCAATTAATGATCCCGATAGTAAGCGGCGGCCACTCATGTCAACAAGTTCGTATTGTAGGCTGTTTTCCTCGAAATTTCCGAGGCCGTTTATCTGGAGCGGCTGTCCAATATCCATATTGTAAGTCGTTGGAATGTTTAAGCCATCGGCACCTCCGTTGGTTAAGCAAACTACGCACCCACTTCCACCCGTTTGGGTAATAACTACGTCAATTGGAAAATTGAGAGGTATCCCACAAATGGAGGTAGCATAGTTTAAATTTCCGGTACCCTCCGCTAAGAACTCTACCAGTGCCGACGAACCAAGACTAGTAATGTTTACTATACCACTAGGAAAAGCTTGCCAAGTCCCCATTACAGTAGGCCCATTCGCATTTATAAACTCATAAATGCGCTGCTGCCCTACATTGACTGAGCTAGGACCAGTGACTTCCCCACCTAGCTGATAATTAAAATCTCGAACTTCTGCATTCATATTACCGTACTTGGTTACCAGCCGGATGGTATGAGACTCGGCAAGTGATATACCGGGTAAGGTGATCGTTAAGGTACCTCCAGGGCCAATATCATTACTATTGGAAGTAGCTACCTGCTGAAAGCTACCAGCAGAACCAACTCGATGTAGCCACTTCATGTTGAAATTACCGGGATCCATTTGGCAATCGATATAGCGGTTGATTTCACCTGTAAAGTTTACTGTAAAAGTTCTACTTCCAACGGCAGCACAGGTCATAGCACCACTAGTTGCGGAGTTGATGAGTCTTGTGTTGGCACCAAATTTGACGGATTTTTCGCATATCTCTATTTTGTTCTCCTCGGTGGTAGTAACCTTGACTTTTATGCCAACAGGTGTATATTCTATAGGTGGCCCGCTGTAATCCTATCCAGAGCCAAACAACTTTGCTATGTCTTTCGGATTCGTCAGGTAATAGCTAAGCTTATTTTTTGTCTTAATAAACAACTTGGCTTTT
>ERZ1740059.1255-NODE-1255-length-12858-cov-3.541982_pt1 | contig 12858 bp, 11 predicted proteins | sample MGYA00581744_ERZ1740059 | MGnify/ENA primary metagenome ERZ1740059 (study PRJEB43018, sample SAMN04849738) | marine metagenome | isolation source: floating plastic debris | place: Pacific Ocean | collected 2008-08-28 | study: EMG produced TPA metagenomics... | reverse complement strand
AGACCGACCCTGCCGCCTACGGCTACGTCTACGTGCACGGCCTGCACTTCGTCGCGTACGTGTCAGCCCGATTCGGTCGCACGCCCCGCAACGCGTGGCTCCGTGCCATGATGGAGGGCTTAACGCTCGAAGACGCGACGGCCGAGGCGTTCGGCGTGCCGTTCTCAGAACTCGCTGCCGACTGGCGCGACTCGATCACTCAAGCTCGCTGACGGCTGCGTCTGCGGTCGCTGCTTCGGCCGGCACCTCGATCGACACCGCGTCCGTTGACGTCGGCAACGGGTCGGGCTCGCGGCCCAGCACCCAGAACGCCCAGACGGCAACGGCGTTGAAGAGCGTCACCGCCGCGAACCAGCCGACGATGTCCCGCGCATACGTCGGCTTGCCGTCGAGCGGCTTGCTGGTCCGAACGGCCGTCTCGTAGACGAATCGCTTCGCGCGCTGCAGCGCCGGTGTGCGCGCTGAACCGGCCGACACTGCGGCCGGCGTCCGCGCTGCTGCCGCAGCGACATCCGGACTCCCGCCGTCTGCCGACGTATCGGCTTCTGCTTGCGCTGCATCGGCGTCTTCGGTGCCGACGGCTGTCGAAGCGGCCGCGACCAGCGGCTCCGAAGCCGAGTCTTCGCCGACCGCCCGAGCTTCGCTGTCGTGCTCAGGCACCGCGCTGTCATCGGAGAGCCCCGCCGACTCGGCCGGCTGTGTATCTTCTTCGGCGGGCTCGGCCTCGATCGGCACCACGATCTCGTCCGGGTCTCCCGCCTCAAGAACATCATCGACATCGTCGAAGTCGCCTTCGAGCAGCTCATCGGCAAGCCCGGCCAGCTCGGCGTCGAGATCCTCCACCGACGCGGCCGGCTGCGCAGCATCGTCGTCCGGCTCGGCTTCGACGACCGGCGATCGCGCTGGCTCGGTTGAGCTCTCGGTGTCTGTGTCGGCCTCGGGTTCAACGGCAACATCGATCGACTCGGCCGGGCTCGCCTCTTCGAGAACCGCCTCGGCCTCATCGCCAATCAGTGGCTCGATGCCCCCGTTCGGCGAAGCCTCGCCCTCGGCCTCGGCCTGCGGCACCGCTGCGGCGCTTAACATCGCGTCGATCTGATCGTCGAAGGCCGGACTTTCAGCCACCGGAGCATCTGCCGTGTCGCGGTCGAGACTGCTCGGCTCGGCCGCGTCCGCATCGCCAGCCTGCTCGATGCCCTCCGCGTCTGTCTCGGCAAGGATCGCGTCGAGTTCCGAGTCGATTTCATCTTCTGCGTTAGCGGTTTCACCCGGAGCGTCCGAGCCTGCCGGCGCGGAGTCAGTCTGCTCGTCGACAGCAGCGTCGCCGTCACTCGTCGGTTCGAGCTCGTCCTCGTCCTCTGCCATGTCCTCGGCCGAACCGTCGTCGGCATCCTCCGGCTCGGCCAGGATCTCCTCCAGCTCCGGGTCGACGCTGTCGTCACCGATCGCGCGGGCGATGTTCGCCGAGACCGTATCGATCTCCTCGATGAGCGCATCGACGCGTGCGTCGAGCTGCTCGTCGACCAGGCTATCCTGCGTATCGGACATCGTTGCTGCGCTGCTCCGCCTCCATGATCGGGCACCCTGGCCCCGCACTCAAGGGCTTTCCCGCGATCCGGCAACGCCGACCGCCACCCCGATCGCGGGGCACCCGTTCCGGGGCTTGATTATGCACCGAATCATGCTGCAAAGCCCGCTCGCAACCGACAGCCCCGACGGATCGGTCATCGAAATCACAGGCGACGAGGCGCACCACGCCGCCCGCGTGAAACGCGTCGAGCCGGGACACCCGCTCGAGTTGCTCGACGGCCACGGCGCCGTCGCGTCGGCCGAGGTGGCCGAGATCATCAAGCTCGGCAAGAAGGCCGGCTGGGCGCTCCACGCTCGTGTTCTCACGGTCGAGCGCTCCCCTGAGCGCACGCCTCGGCTGACCGTGTATGCAGCCGCCCCAAAGGGCCCGCGGCTCGAAACGATGATCGACCAGCTCAGCCAAGTGGGCGTCGCGGCGTGGGCTCCGTTGCACTGCACACGCTCCGTCGGCGATCCACGCGCCGGCAAGCTCGATCGATTGAGCCGAGTCACGCTCGAGGCCGCCAAACAGTCGGGCAGGGCGTGGGCGATGACCGTCGAGCGGGGCGCATCGTTCCGCGACGCGATCGGCGAGGACGTCATCATCGCCGATGCTTCGGGCGAACCCTACCAACCGACAGGCGTTGACGACCTCACGCTGCTCGTGGGCCCCGAGGGCGGCTGGACCGACGCCGAGCTCGACCAGGCCCATGCAGCCGGCGCGACGGTCGCCGGTTTCGGCAGGCACGTGATGCGGATCGAGACCGCAGCCGTCGTCGCGGCGGGTATCGTCCTGTCCGCCGAGGACCACCTCCGAACGAAAGGGACCGCATGATCGTCCGACGTGTTGCCGCGATGCTCGTTGCCGTATTCGCCTGCCATTCGTTCGCGCAGACGACCGCCGAGAAGCTCGAACAGTTCACCGACCGCGCGATCGAGTACCTGCGGTCCCAACAGGGCGACACCGGCGGCTGGGCCGTGCCGCCGCAAGGCCCGGTCTTCCCTGCGATCACGGGCCTGGCGATCACCGGCATCCTCCTGGACCCCGCCATCGACACAACCGACCCCGACGTGCTCGACGGCATCGAGTTCATGCTCGGCTACCGCCAGCCCGACGGCGGCATCTACGACCGCATCCTCGCCAGCTACAACACCGCCATCTGCGTCTCCGCCCTCGCCCTCGCGCGCGACGAGCTGCCCGAGGCCGACGTCGCGATCGAGCCCGCCGTGAGCTTTCTTCGCGAGCTGCAGTGGGGGAGCACCGCCAACGTGCCCGCCGCGCTGCAGGACGAGGTCGACGCCGTCGACCGCTCGCACCCGTTCTTCGGCGGCGTGGGCTACGGCCGAAGCGGCAGGCCCGACAACTCCAACCTCACGCTCTGGCTGCAAGCGCTCAAGGACGCCGGCGTGCCGGGCGACGATCCCGCCGTGCAGCGCGCACTGACGTTCCTCGAGCGCACGCAGATGCTCGGCAGTGTCAACGACATGGCCTACGGCGAAGGCTCAACACAAGGCGGCTTCATCTACTCGACCAGCCCGACGGGCAACGAGGCCGACCTCGGCATCGGCGAGTCCAAAGCAGGCGAAATCCGAGAGACTCTCAGCGACGGAACGGCCGCGAGCCGCCTCCGCGCATACGGCAGCATGACCTACGCCGGCTTCAAGAGCTTCGCGTACGCGGGCCTGCCCGCCGACGCCCCGCGGTCCGTCGACGACCGCTGGATGGAAGACAACCCCGTGCTCATCACGAGCTACGCGCTCATCGCCGCGCAGAACGCCCGCCAGACGCTCGCCAACGCGGAGACCCCAGAATGACCATCGCCGCCAGCAGCTACGAGCAGCTCTCCGCCTACCTCCGCGAGTGCGCCAGCCTGCACGCCGTGGGCAACGTCTTGGGCTGGGATCAGGAAACCTACATGCCCGGAGGCGGCGCGAGCGCGCGGGGCGAACAAGCCGCGCTGATTGCACGACTGCACCACGAGCGTGTGAGCGAGGCCAAGCTCGGCGACCTGATCTCCGCCTGCGAATCCGAGGTCGATACATCGATCGATACCGACGCCGCGGCCAACATCCGTGAGGCCCGCCGCGACTATGACCGCCGCACGAAGATCCCGGCCGATCTCGTCTCGCGCCTGGCAGAAGCCCGCAGCGCTGCGCAGCACGCCTGGAAGGGCGCGCGCGAGAACAACGACTTTGCCGCATTTCAGTCGCACCTCGACACCGTGCTGGGCCTGACGCGCGAGATGGCTCGCTGCCTCGCGGCTGATGGCGAGCTCTACGACGCGTTGCTCGACGAGTACGAGCCCGATGCAAAGGCCGCCGACATCGAGGCCGTGTTCACGCCGCTGCGCGAGCGGCTGAGCGCGATGATCAAGGACATCGCCGACAACGGCACGCCGCCCAAGACCGACATCCTGCACGCGCACATCCCCGCAGCGAAACAGGAAGCCTTCGGCCGATTCATCGCCGACGCCTGCGGTTTCAGCTTCGACCGAGGCCGACTCGACGTCACTGTCCACCCCTTCTGCGAGGGTGTCGCGCCCGGCGACACCCGCATGACCACCCGCTACCGCGAGGACTCGTGGACCGACGCCCTCTACGGCACCATGCACGAGATGGGCCACGGCCTGTACGAGCAGGGCCTCCCCCTCGGCGAGCGGCACGGGCGCGGCACGCTGCCCGACCAGTACGGCCTGCCGTGCGGCGAGGCCGTCAGCCTCGGCATGCACGAGAGCCAGAGCCGGCTCTGGGAAAACGCCGTCGGCCGAAGCGATGCCTTCTGGCACATCGCGCTCCCGCACGCGCAGCGGCTCATGGGCGACGCGTTCAACGATCAGACGCCGGCGTCGCGCGCGGCTGCGGTCAACACTGCAATACCCAGCCTCATCCGAGTCGAGGCCGACGAGGGCACGTACAACCTGCACGTCATGATCCGCTTCGAACTCGAGCGTGCACTCATCGCGGGCGATTTGTCGACGAGCGATCTGCCCGCCGCGTGGAACGACCGATACAAAGAATTCCTCGGCGTCGACGTACCCAACGACCGCGACGGCTGCCTGCAAGACGTCCACTGGAGCTTCGGCCTGATCGGCTACTTCCCGACCTACACCCTCGGCAACCTGCACATGGCCCAGCTCTGGGAGGCCATCCGCCGCGACATCACCGACATCGCCGACCAGATCGCGCAGGGCCAGTTCGCGCCGCTTCTCGCGTGGCTCCGCGATAGCATCCACCAGCACGGCCGACGCTACAGCGCGCACGAGCTCACCAAGCGAGCAACGGGCGAAGACCTGTCCGCCGACCCGCTCGTCGAGTACCTCGAAGCCAAGCTCAAGCCCAATTACGGGTTGTAGTCACTCGATTCGCGTGTCTTTGACGAGGCTGAAGCGCAGGCGAGGCACACGCTCGACGAACCAGTGCCTCGTTTGCGCTTCAGCCTCATCAAATCATGCAACTAGCTGTCGCGCACTTCGCGATCGAGCTCTTGGAGCACCGCACTCGCGAGGTAGTCGTACTGCTCGATCGTGTTGTACACCTGCGCACTGATGCGAATGTACCGCCGACCCCCGCCGATCGAGTACACAGGCACCTGGATGCCATGGCTCTCGAAGAGCGCATCCTGGAAAGCATCGAGGAACATCTTGGGCCGAGCTTCGAGCCGCTCGCGGTGCGCTTCTGGCATGGTGGGTAACTCGATCATCGCCATCGGCCCGACCATGGTGTCGGTCTGGCACGGATCGGTTCCGAGCCGATCCCTAAGCAGATCAGCGGCTTCCACCATGAGCGCGTGGTTGCGTTCGATGATTCCCTGCCATGACATGTCCGCGATCTCGGGCACAAGCTCGATCGCGTCGGCGACGGCGAGCCTGGCGCTCATATCGTCGGTCCCAACGTAATCAAAGTCGAGGTTGTACCGCGAGCGATTCAGAAAGCCCGCCGGCGCCTCGTCGTACACGCTCAGCGTCTGCGGCCGAAACCGTTCCTGCAAGTCAGGACGGACGTACAGGATCGCCGCACCCTTGGGGGCACAGAGCCATTTGTGCGCGTTGGCTGTATAGAACGCGGGTTTGATCGTGTCGAGATCGATTGGGATGCACCCCGGCCCGTGCGCACCGTCGAGGATCGTCGTCACGCGGCGAGATTCCAACTTTCGGACGATCTCGGCCGCCAGCAGCACCCAGCCGGCCGGGCTGATCACGTGGCTGAGCAGGCAGAGCCGCGTACGCTCGGTCACGCCCGCCATCAGAAGCTCGGTGAAACGTGCCGGCGTCATTGTGCCTTCGAGCCTCGGGACATCGACCACACGCAGCGAGGCACCGGTCCGCGCGGCCAGCCGACGTGCGTTCGCCATGCACGCGGGATACTCCAGCGAGTTCGCCAGGATCTCATCGCCCGGTCCGAGCGGCCGATCGTCTGCGAGCCCGAGCCCCGTCGCCGCAGTCTCGAAGATCGTGCTCACAGCGACCGTCGCGTTGCTCACGAACACGAAGTCTTCAGCGTCGCCGCCGATCAGCCCGGTGACCGCCGCCCGCGAGCGGTCCATCAGCTCGAACGCCGTCTTCATGAAGAAGGTCACCGGCTCGCGTTCCATCAGATCGCGGTGACGCCGCTGCGCTCGAAGCACACGCGCGGGGCACGCGCCGAACGAGCCGTGGTTGAGGAAAACGATGTCAGGGCCGAGCCCGAACTCGGCCGCGAGCGGGCTAGCTGTTGGCCGATTCACGCCGTGATGTCGAGCGTCGAGCCGGTCGCGTTCGACGCCATCCGCGTCGCGGCCGCGTTCTGATCGGCCGGCGAGGCGTACATCCGCATCGCTGCGTTGGCGGCCACCGCCTCCGCGGCGGGCGTCGCGGGCGCGGCCGGTGCCGCAACGGCGGCCGTGCTCACCGTGCCCGCAACCAACGGGTTCGCGGCAACGTTCTGAACCGCGTTCTGTGCGCCGAACTCGACCGTGTCCTTGCGATCGACCATCCGCAGCCGGGGCGACGGATCGACAAGCCGCGGCCCGACCGTGTTGCCGGCCTTGCTCGCGGGCTTCAGTGTGAGCGATGACAGCAGTGAGGTATCGATGCGGTCCATGCGTCGCGGGGCCTCCGTCGGTCGGACGGCAGTGTAGAGCGCCCAGCTTCAACACGCACCCTGGGCACGCTGCGATCAGGCACCGATATTCTCGGACGTTACCCAACCGAGACGAGCCCGATGCGCAAGCGAGGGTGGGGGCGTTCCCTTTCCCTCGCTTGCGCTTCGGGCTCGTCCAAAGGCCCGGAGGTTGGTCCTGCTCGATCAGTCCTCGTCACCATGCCCCGCGAAACTCGCCATCACCTCCTGCTGCACGTTCGGCGGCGTCTGCTCCGTGTGGCTGAAGTCCATCGTGTAGCTGCCAGCCCCACCCGTCATGCTCTTGAGCATGGTCGAGTAGTTCTGCAGCTCGCTCAGCGGCGCCTCGGCCTTCACGATCACGATATCCGCACCGAGCATGTCGGTGTCCTGCACCCGGCCGCGCTTGGTCGACAGGTCGCCCGTGATGTCGCCCATAGAAGAACTCGGCGCCGTCACCTCAAGATGCACGAACGGCTCGAGCAGCGTGGGCCTCGCCTTCTTCACAGCCTCGATGAACGCCCGCTTGCCGGCCTTGATGAACGCGACCTCTTTCGAGTCCACCGGGTGGTGCTTGCCGTCAAAGACTTCGACCCTCACGCCCGTCAGCGGGTAGCCCGCAACCGCGCCGGTCTTGAGCACTTCCCTGACGCCCTTCTCGATCGCCGGCATGAACTGCTTGGGGATCGAGCCGCCGACCGTCGCGTTGACGAACTCGAGCGTCGGCTCGTCGCCGAGCGTCGGGTCGATCTCCATCGGTGCGACGCGCAGATGAACCTCGCCGAACTCGCCCGAGCCGCCCGACTGCTTCTTGTGCCGGTGCGTCGCCTCGGCCGAGCCCGTGATCGTCTCTTTGTACGCGACCTTGGGCGGCGCGGTCTCGATCTCAATGCCGTACTGCTCGTGCAGCTTCTCGCGCACCACGCGCAGGTGCAGCTCGCCGAGCCCGCGCATCACGGTCTCGGCCGTCGCCTCGACGCGCTCGATGACGAGGCACGGGTCCTCCTCCATCATCTTGTGCGTCGCCGGCGCAAACTTGCTCTCGTCCTTGTGGTTCTTGAGCTCGATCGCCAGCCCAAACATCGGCTTGGGCATCGGCAGCTTCTTCAGGTGCACGCGATCCGCATCGTGATCGCCGTGGAGCACACTGCCGAAGTGCACGTCGTCGATCTTCGCGATCGCGCCGATATCGCCCGGCCCGAGCGCATCCACCTCGATCGACTTCGCGCCCTGCCGCTTGTAAAGGTGCGCAATACGCACGGCCTTCTTGTTCGCGCCGATGAACACCTCGTCTTTGGCCTTGATCGTCCCCTGGTGCACGCGGAACACACCCAGCTTGCCGAAGTGGGCGTCGGCCTTCACCTTGAACACGTGCGCCAGCAGCGGCTTGTCAGCAACGGGCGTGTGTGGGTAATCGGTCTCGTTGCCATCGTCATCTTCATTGACAAACGGCCGCGGGTTCCCCTCAAGCGGGCTTGGCAGGTAGTCGGCGATCACGTGCGACAGATCGTCGATGCCCGCGCCGGTCTTGGCCGAGCAGAAGCAGATCGGCACGAGATGCCCCTGCCGCAGGCACTCCTCGAAGGCCTCATGCAGCTTCTTCGGATCGAGCTCGCCGCCCTCGAAGTAGGTCTCGGTCAGCTCGTCGTTGACCTCGACGACCTGCTCCAGAATCTGCTGGTGTGCCTCTTCGACCGACGAGAACGCCGGCTCGGCGCCCTCGGCGTGCTCGTGCTCGAACACGTTGACAACCCCGTCGCCCGCGGGCAGATTGATCGGCAGGCACTCGGTCCCGAACTGTTCGCGGATCTGCTCCACGGTTGCCGCCAGATCGATGCCCGACTCATCGATCTTGTCGACGATGATGCACCGCGGCAGGTTGCGCTCCCTGGCGATCGCGAACATCCGCCTCGTGACAGTGCCGATGCCCTTGGCCGGGTCGATCACGACCGCGACCGTATCGACCGCGGGCAGCGCCGCGATCGCGTGACCGAGGAAGTCCGTCATGCCCGGCGTGTCGAGCAGGTTCACCAGGACCTTGCGACCGGACAGACGGCTCTCGGTTTCGAGGTGGGTCATCGCCAGACCCAGCGAGTGGTGGTGGTGGTGCTCTTCTTCGGTGAAGTCGCTGACGGTGTTGCCGTCCTCGACCGAGCCCATCCGCTGGATCACGCCGGCATCGAAAAGGAGCCGCTCGGTGAGGGTGGTCTTTCCCGAACCACCCTGGCCGACCAGCGCCACGTTTCGGATCTCCTCGGCGGCGCGTGCACCAGCATGAGCCTGACCTTTGGTTGGGGTGGCCATCGTTTCGGCGCTCCTTTCGTCCCCGCGTTCGTGACGGCGAGGCCTGTGGGCCGATCGGATGGTCGCGCCGTTGACGCACAGCGCGGATGGGCGCATCGGCCCGGGGTGAGATGTCGCTCGGCGGAAATAACCACGAACCTGTCCACTATACCAACTTCTGCACCCCGCGCCGAGACACACACGCCGGATACCGTGCGGCATGTCCGACCAGCCTGCAAACGCACCGATCACTCGCTTCGCCCCGAGCCCCACGGGCCACCTCCACATCGGCGGCGCCCGCACCGCGCTCTTCTGCGCCGCCTACGCCCGAGGCCAGTCGGGCCGATTCGTCCTGCGCATCGAAGACACCGACCAGAAACGCTCGAGCGAGGCCGCCGCCGCGGGCATCCTCGAAGACCTCGCCTGGCTCGGCATCGGCTGGGATGACGGCCCCGAGCACGCCACCCCATCAAGCAACTTCGGTGGCGACGCACGCAACGTCGGTCCGTTTCACCAGTCCCAACGCCGCGCCCACTACGACCGCTTCTTTAAGCAGTTGCTCGACGCCGAGCTGGCCTACCCGGCCTTCGAAACCCCCGACGAGCTTGCCGCGATGCGCAAGGCGGCCGAGGCCGAGAAGAAGACCTTCATCTACCGCCAGCCCGACGGCTACGACCACGCAGCGGCGCTCAAACGTGCCGAGACCGACGAGCACGTCCTCCGCTTCAAGATGCCACCCGAGCCGGTGACCGTGCACGACCAGATCCTCGGCGACGTCACGTTCCCCTACGAAGAGCTCGACGACCTGGTCATCCGCAAGAAAGACGGCTTCCCGACGTATCACTTCGCCGTCGTCGTCGACGATCACGAGATGGGTGTCACCCACGTCGTACGCGGGCAGGAGCACCTGAATAACACACCCCGCCACATCGCGCTCATCGGCGCGCTCGGCTTCGGCGTGCCCACGTTCGCGCACCTGCCGCTGATCTTCAACCCCGACGGTTCGAAGATGAGCAAGCGCGACAAGGACAAGGCCGTCCGCGCCGCTGTCAAGCAGGCCGCCGGGGTGCAGGAGGCCCTCGCAAACGCCGGCACCGCCGACGAGCAGAAGCACTTTGCCAAGTGGCTGAAGGACAAGACCGTGCAGCTGCCGCAGGATCGACTGATCGCGATCGCGAGCCAGCTGAAGGTCGAGCTTCCCGAGATCGACGTCGAGGACTTCCGCCGGTCCGGCTATCTGCCGGAAGTCGTCATCAACTACATCGCCCTGCTCGGCTGGAACCCGGGCGTGAAGACCGACGATGGGAAGGATCTCGAACGCTTCGACCGGGCCTATCTCGACCAGCACTTCGCCTTCGACCGCGTCGGCAAGACCGCGAGCAAGTTCGACCGCGACAAGCTGCGGGCGTTCAACTTCGACACCATCCAGGCCATGGACCCCGCCGAGTTCGTGCTTGCGTGGCGCACGTGGGCCGAGCGATACGACCAAGCGATCCTCGGCGAGCTTTCGGCCGAGACGATGCTCATGCTCGCGCCCGCGATCCAGCAGCGGGCGGCCGTGCTCAGCGAGTGCCGCCAGCCGATCGCGTTCTTGTTCGCCGTTGAAGATTCGTTCGAGTACTTCGACTAGGCCCTCAAGAAGCACGTGCTCAAGGGCGAGCCATCGGGTCTCGATCTACTGGCCGCGTTCCGCGACGAGTTGAACACACTCACCGACTTCACACCCGACGCGATCGAGGCGCTAGCCGCCTCGTTCTGCGAGACCCGCGAAACCAAGCTCGGGAAGCTCGCCCAGCCCATCCGCGTCGCGATCACCGGCAGCGCCGTCAGCCCGCCGCTGGGTGTCACACTGTCGGCCCTCGGCCGCGACCGAGCGCTCTTGCGGATTGACCGCTTGCTCGCGGCTGTCAGCGGTGAAAAATAAATAATGGAACTATCGTTCTAGATTCTGGAATGCCGGGCGGCTTGGCTTGGTTCGCCTCGGACATCCACCCGAAGGAGACTCACCAATGCCGACACACCAGAACCTGCTCAGCCCGATCACGTTCGGCGAGATCGAGGCCCCGAACCGCGTCTTCATGGCCCCGCTGACCCGCAGCCGGAGCGCACAGCCCGGCGATGTGCCGCAAGACATGAACGCCGAGTACTACGCCCAGCGAGCCGGCGCTGGCCTGATCATCGCAGAAGCGACGCAGATCACGCCGCAGGGCAAGGGCTACGCCTTTACCCCCGGCATCCACTCCGACGACCAGGTCGAGGGCTGGAAGCAGGTCACCGATGCCGTGCACGCCGCGGGCGGGCGGATCTTCTTGCAACTCTGGCACGTCGGCCGGATCAGCCATGTCGATCTTCAGCCGAACGGTCAGAAGCCGGTGTCCGCGTCTGCGATCCGAGCCGAGACCAAGACCTATATCGACAAGGACTCGGGCATGGTCGATGTCTCCGAACCCCGCGCGCTCGAAACGGATGAGATTTCGGGCATTGTCGACGACTACCGCCGAGCGGCCCAGAACGCCAAGCGCGCCGGCTTCGACGGCGTCGAGATCCACGGCGCCAACGGCTACCTGCTCGATCAGTTCACACGCGACGGCGTCAACAAGCGGGACGACCAGTACGGCGGCCCGATCGAGAACCGACTCCGCTTCCCGCTGGAAGTCGCCCGCGCGGTCGTCGATGTCTGGGGCGCGGGCCGGGTCGGCTATCGCATCAGCCCGCTGGGCCAGTTCAACGACCTGGCCGATTCGACTCCCGAGAAGACCTTCGGCCATCTCGCCGCCGGGCTCGGCAAGCTCGGTCTCGCCTACCTGCACGCCGTCGAGTCCTTCGGCGATCAGCCGCGGGACGCCGAGAACGACCGGGTCCACGCCTCGATCGCCGCGAGGTTCAAGGACGCCGGCGGCTCGATCTACATCGGCAACGGCGGGCTCGACGCCGATCAAGGCGAGCAGCGCCTCGCCGACGGCAAGGCTGACGCGATCGCCTTCGGCAAGCTCTTCATCTCGAACCCCGACCTGCCCACGAGGATCGCGCAGGACGGGCCGTACAACGAGTGGAACCAGGACACGTTCTACGGCGGCACCGAGAAGGGCTACACCGATTACCCGTCACTCGAAGCGGCGAACGCCTAAATGAACGCGGGTTGCGGTAGGCTGTCGCGTATGCGAGACCCGCTGAACCGCACCGATGTCGAAGCCCCCGAGCCAGCCGAGCGCACGGTTGCCGACCAGCTGGTCGGCGGCGACGACGAATCGGTCAATGTCGCGTTCGAGCGCTGCCGACCCGACGCGTCCTTCAACACCAAACGCCTCCGCGACGCCACGCTCCGCGCGTGCGATCTGTCGAACACGCGCTGCACCGACCTCGTCGCCACCCGCGTCGAGCTGCGTGATTGCCGACTCGTCGGCATCGACGTCTCCGGCGCAACACTCCGCGACATCCGCTGCACCGACTGCCAGATCAGCCTCGCCCGCGCATTCGGCACCACCCTCGAACGCTGCTGGTTCGAGAGCTGCGACCTCCGCGAGTGCGACTTCGACGAGGCCACCCTCGCCGGCGTGGTCTTCCGAAACTGCGACCTCCGCCAGGCCCGGTTCGCCTCGAGCAAGCTCGGCCAGACCGACGTCCGCGGCTCGCGCGTCGAAGGCATCGTCGTCCACCCCGACCTGCTGCGCGGTGCCGTGATCGCGCCAGAGCAGGCCAACGTCTTCGCGGCCGCCATGGGCCTTCGCGTTGTGTCGATCGAAGCGGGGTACTGACGAAGCACTCCACACGCGAGAGTTGGAGATCTCACTCGGCATGCAAATGGAAAGAGAAAGCCAGTTCGAGGTTCAGTCGGCTAGGACTGTTCCTCTTTCGATCTGGTTGCCCGCTGCGTGTTCACGGTTGTTCTGGGTTGGCATCGCGCTCGTC
>ERZ1740059.1254-NODE-1254-length-12862-cov-3.647224_pt1 | contig 12862 bp, 11 predicted proteins | sample MGYA00581744_ERZ1740059 | MGnify/ENA primary metagenome ERZ1740059 (study PRJEB43018, sample SAMN04849738) | marine metagenome | isolation source: floating plastic debris | place: Pacific Ocean | collected 2008-08-28 | study: EMG produced TPA metagenomics... | reverse complement strand
ATAATACGAGGAATCTGGACTATTGTTATTTTCATTTGATTCAATAACTGCATTTTTGGGATCGACAATGGCACCAAGATAATATTTTTCTTGGTCTTGCCAAAAAGAATTTTTAGAATTGGGTAGTGTCACAATTGCAGGGTCTTTCGGAAAATCAAAAAATGTGGAATACGAAGACTTTCCATCAATGCCATATACAAAAGTATAAGTACCAATGTAGTGATCGTTTGTATTAACAACCTCATCAGTTGAGATATACAGATCTACATCGAAAGCTTCGGCTTTTTCTGTTCCATCATTCGAAATAAGAAGATCTCCTTTAAAAGTGTCACCCTGATATATAGGAAAACTCTGTCTTTCTAGCCATTCTGCTTGATAGAATCTAGATAAATCTGGAAAGAAATTGCCGTATAAATCTGGTAGTGACATAGTTATCAGTGCTATTAATTACTTAAAAATAGAAAGGAAGTGCGATCGCTGTGATTTGTATCAATGACTTCTTTTCGGTTATAAGCTACTAATTTTGTCAGCGTCATCCGTAAGAAGTGACCAAAAGTGACCTCTTTTGAAATAGTTGAAAAATAAAAGATCAAAAATCTTGTGCCTCAGTATGTTCTTATCTGCGGCATTTTGGGCATTGTAGAAATGTAGAAAATTCTCAATTGCAGGTATATGTATCAAACTCCCGATCGCGAAGTAATGTTAGTTAATAAATTACTCAATCAAGCTGGAGTGCAAAGTAGCTTGAGCGATGTTCAAGAGTTGGTATTGCGGGAGTGTTTTTTAGGCTCTTCTTATCAAGATATGGCAGATCGCTCCAACTATGAATATGGCTATCTTAAAAAAGTTGGTTCCCAGCTATGGCGATCGCTCTCTAAATGTTTGGGTGAAAAAATTTCTAAGGGCAACGTGCGATCGCTCTTACAACATCAGCTTCGCAGCGGCACATATTATACTATGATTCATAACCTCAATTAGCCGTTAAGAGATACACATTAGGGAAATCTATAACCTTGGATGTATTTATTTTTAATTTAAGATAATTAGTTTTTTTTAACAAAGCTTAATATATTATACTTTTATTAACAGTTAAAAATTTATTAGCAAAATTTTACAATGGTAGCTTCATTTCCCTGGCTTACCGCGATTATCTTATTACCCCTGCTAGCAGCACTAGTAATTCCTCTTATCCCCGACAAGGAAGGTAAGACCGTTCGTTGGTATGCTCTTTTTGTCGGCGTTGCAGATTTTATATTAATGGGTTACGCCTTCTGGACTAATTACGATTCCAGCAGCGCGACGTTCCAGTTAACAGAAACCTATAATTGGCTTCCCCAGTTAGGAGTGAGTTGGACCGTATCGGTAGATGGTATATCTGCTCCTCTAGTCTTGCTAGCAGGATTTGTTAGTACTTTAGCAATGCTATCTGCTTGGCAGGTAGACCGTAAGCCACGCTTATTCTACTTCCTAATGCTGCTGCTATATTCAGCGCAAATAGGGGTATTTGTAGCGCAAGATATGTTGTTATTCTTTGTTATGTGGGAACTTGAGTTAGTTCCTGTATACTTACTAGTTTCTATTTGGGGTGGTTCAAAACGTCGTTATGCTGCTACTAAATTTTTACTGTACACCGCAGCAGCTTCAGTATTTATTTTAGTTGCAGGTTTAGGGATGGCTTTCTATGGTGACAATCTCACCTTTGACATTGCCGCTCTTGCGATAAAAGATTACCCCTTAGCACTAGAGATACCTCTTTACGCAGGATTACTTATTGCCTTCGGCGTTAAATTAGCAATTTTCCCCCTACATACGTGGCTACCTGATGCTCATGGTGAAGCATCTGCCCCTGTATCGATGATTTTGGCAGGTGTGCTTCTAAAAATGGGCGGCTATGGCTTAATTCGCTTCAATATGGGCTTATTAACTGATGCCCACGTTTATTTTGCACCAGTATTAGCAACCTTGGGTGTTATCAACATCATTTATGGTGGCTTTAGCTCCTTCGGTCAAACCAACATGAAACGTCGTTTGGCATATTCTTCTGTCTCCCACATGGGATTTGTCCTACTAGGTATTGCATCCTTCACCGATATTGGGACAAGCGGTGCAGTGTTACAAATGCTATCCCACGGTTTGATTGCATCTTTACTCTTCTTCTTAACTGGAGTAACTTACGATCGCACCCACACTTTGTTCATGGATAGAATGGACGGTATTGCAGTAGTAATGCCCAAAGTATTTGCTTTGTTTACCGCAGGTGCAATGGCTTCTTTGGCTCTTCCAGGAATGAGTGGCTTTGCTAGCGAGATTGCCGTATTCGTTGGTTTTACTAGCAACGATATCTACAATCCTACTTTCTCTACAGTGCTGGTATTCTTGGCTGCGGTGGGAATCATTATGACTCCAATCTACCTGTTATCCATGCTAAGACTAGTCTTCTTCAACTCCAATGAAGCACTAGCCTGTGATATCGACGTAATTAAAACCACAAAGCCCACCAATGAAGTGGCGGTATGTTTTGGTAATAGCTGTGTACTTCCTGGCGAAGCTCCTTTTGACGATGCCACTCCCAGAGAAATCTTTATTGCAGTTTGTTTCTTATTCTTGATTGTTGGTATTGGTGTCTATCCTAAGTTGGCTACTCAAATGTATGACACGACCACAGTGGCAATCAATGCTAATGTTCGTCATTCACAAACAATCATTGCTCAACAGCAGCACACTACTGTTGCTCAAGCACCTACTATTCAAAGGTAGAACCATTCTTTTTTAGAATATTGGAATATTAAAGAGACTGATAAACTGCTCCTAGAGTTGAAATCAGTCTCTTTTTGTGTTGATAGAGAGATATTTGAAGAATTGATAGAATGATTTCGATATAGAGTATGAGTTAGAGGCTATATGGTAACTAGAAGAGTTGCAGACATTTTAAAAGATGGTAAACCCGATGAATCAGTAACTATCAAGGGTTGGGTGCGTACCAAGAGAGAATTAAAAGGTTTTTCTTTTGTTGAGGTCAATGATGGCTCGTCTCTAGCAGGTTTGCAGGCTGTTCTAGATACCGATCTGCCAGACTATGAGAATATTCTCAAACAACTCGGTACGGGTGCTTCGGTAGAGATTGCAGGGAAGCTGGTAGAGTCTCCAGGAAAGGGGCAAAAAATAGAGATGAAAGCAGAGTCAGTAATCGTTTATGGTACTGCCGACCCCCAAACCTATCCCTTGCAAAAAAAACGCCACTCTTTTGAATTTTTACGCACAATTAGTCATTTGCGATCGCGTACTAATACTTTGGGTGCGGTATTTCGGGTGCGTAATGCTTGCGCTACGGCTATTCATCAGTTTTTCCAAGAAAAAAGTTTTTTGTGGATACACAGCCCGATTATTACGGCTAGCGATTGTGAAGGTGCGGGAGAACTATTTACCGTCACTAACTTAGATTTGAACAACTTACCAAAGAACGAACAGGGGTCAATAGACTACAGCCAAGACTTTTTTGGCAAACAAGCTTATCTCACTGTAAGCGGACAGTTACAAGCAGAGGTAATGGCAATGGCATTCCAGAATGTCTATACTTTTGGTCCAACTTTCCGTGCAGAGAATTCTAATACTTCCCGTCATTTGGCTGAATTTTGGATGGTTGAACCAGAAATGGCTTTTTGCGACTTGGAAGGAGATCAAAACTTAGCGGAAGAATTTCTCAGATATATCTTTAAGTATGTGTTGGACAATTGTCCTGAAGATATGGAATTTTTTAACAAGTGGGTTGATAAAACTCTTTTAGCCAAAGCCGATAATATTATTAATAATGAATTTGAAAGAGTCACCTACACCGAAGCGGTTGCTTTATTAGAAAAAGCAAAGAAGAAGTTTGAATTTCCTGTGGAGTGGGGTATCGACCTTCAGTCAGAACACGAACGTTATCTAGCAGAAGATTTATTTAAGAAGCCCGTCATCGTAACCAACTATCCTAAAGAAATCAAGGCTTTTTACATGCGCTTGGATGAAGGAGAAAAAACCGTTTCAGCTATGGATGTGTTAGCTCCTGGTATTGGCGAGATAATTGGGGGTTCTCAAAGGGAGGAAAGACTGGATGTCTTGGAAAGACGAATCAAGGAAATGAATATTGAAGCTGATGACATTTGGTGGTATTTAGATTTGCGTCGTTATGGTACTGTTCCCCACGCTGGTTTCGGTTTGGGTTTTGAAAGACTGGTACAGTTTATGACAGGTATGACTAACATTCGCGACGTTATTCCTTTTCCTCGCACGCCTTTAAGTGCAGACTTTTAAAATCATACCTGAATTCACCAACACCACCTGAATAAACCTGAACTTATTCTCTAGCAATACATTACTAATTTATAGATGAATAATCATTAGTTTTTAAAGAAAAGCTAGTCAGGTCTAGATTCTCGACTTTTGACGGCTATTCAAGAATTAGCCACACTTCAAAATAAATGCGGTTTAGTATATTCCTGAATTTTCCCCCTGTTCTAATTCAAAAGTTGATTTGATAATAGTTAAGATATGTTCGATAAGTATCATAAAAACCAATCAGAATGATTGACTAATAAAGATAGGGGATATCAACTTATATCTCTGAATTTTTATTAGTTTCCTCTAAATTAGACATACGATTTTTGTTAGGATCGTCTATGAAAATAGGCGATTTTTTGTTTGATATAGCAATACGGACTTAGATTAAAACACTCATTACTTATTACTTATATAGATTATGCATCGCTGATAAGCTAATCAAAGTAAATTTATACTTCGACTTATTTCGATAGATACTTCTCCTTGATAATTTAGACTTATTAATTACCAATGAATGATGATGGAGTATATAAGTATTCTACCGCTTTCAGTCCTGCGGAAGAGAAATAGTAAACATTATTGTCAACTAAGCATCTCGAAAAAATAGTCCAAAAGCTTTTTTAAGGGGCAAAATAAAATTTTTCAGTAAACTCAAGTAATTAGCATTGTGCAACAGTTATCCAAGAATAAAAAGGGGATAAAATCAGGTATGTTTCTTCTTTTCTTCTATAAATCCTGACACTGACAAGATTGTTATTGGCTTTCAGCTTTCTTGATTAGATTTAGAATTTGGTTCTTCATCAAAAATTTTATCGGGCAAATTTGTAATGTCTCCCTCCATCTTCCAACCCCTTTGACTAGCAATTTGATGCAAGTCATTGATTCTTTGTTGTGTTAGGGGATGGGTAGAAAAATAAGAGGATAACTTGCCCCTAGGATCTTTTTGCTCTGTTTGAATGCGGTTAAAAAAATCTAAACTAGCATTACCATGTCCATAGCAACGAACGATCGCATTCAAAGCATATACATCCGCAGCAGATTCTTGTTGACGACTATAGTGGAGGTTAGTTAGAGATCCTGTCATCCCCACAACATTAGCATCACCAGAACCAATACCCAACATGCTAGCTACAGTTAAGAATACCAGCGATCGCCCCAATCCTTTTAAGTGATCTCTGGCTACATGATGCCCCAATTCATGAGCTAGCACAAAAGCAAGTTCGTTTTCTGACTCTGCTTCTGCCAAGAGGGTAGCTGTAATTAGAATATGTCCCCCAGGTAAAATAGCAGCATTGGAGACGGGACTTTTCTGAATATGGATAGTTAAGGGTGTATAGCTAGAAGAATCTGACTTTTGTAAATCTGCCAACAAACTATCTAAATACTGTTGTTGTTTGGCATCAACTTTCTTATCTTTTTTGGCTAAATCTGACACTAACTGTTGACCTATTTTAGCTTCCATTTCTGGGGAAATACGAGTTGCTAACTGAGTTGCGATCGCGCCTAAAACAACATAAATTAGGGTACTAACAACCGCTACTGTACCCAATAAATAAGCAAAATTGATCAGAGGATGAACCGAAGTAACGTTAATATCCTCTGGAATTTCTTTTGGTTTATACACCATTGATTTTAAAATTTATTCAACGAATTCCCGTACCATAAGCAGTTACTTCGATCGCAACTAATCCCTTACCGCTAGTTCGATTACCAATAGTAGATGTTTCTAAACGAACATTTACCACTTGAGTTGCACCCCAAGAGATAGCTTGCTCTTTCATGCGTAAAATAGCTTCCCTACGTCCTCGATCTAAAACACTTTCATAAACTACTACCCTTCCTCCAACTAGATTACGTAAGGATGAGGCAAACATTTTGAAATAGTCAGCCGAAACTACCACACTTCCCAAGAAAAGAGCAGCCTCATTAGCATCAGGAAGCTCTTGTTTTGCCCCAAAGGTAACTACTGGCACATGGATAGTTTGACGTTCTCTTTTTTTAATATTTTGGAAATGCTTTTTCTCTAAATAATTGCCCACAAAATAGCCGACACAGAGCAAAATTACAAAGACTATATCCATAATTATCGCACCTTAACCGCTGTTCCATAAGCAAAAAGTTCTGCTGCACCTTGAGCGACAGAAGAAGTAGCAAAGCGGACGTTTACTACTGCATTCGCCCCCACAAAATTCGCCTGCTCGATCATTCTGTCTACGGCTTCTTTTCTCGCTTCCTGTAACAGTTCGGTATATCCTTTTAACTCACCTCCAATCAAATTCTTAAAGCCAGCCATGATGTCCCTTCCCACATGCTTTGCTCGAATAGTACTACCCTGCACTAAACCAAAATGCTCTACTACCTCTTTTCCTGGTACGCCTTCTAAAGTAGTAATAATGATATTACTATGTCCTGATGAGGCTTGATTGGGATATCTTGATGCCATGATTAATAATGTCTGTAATATTTTAAGTAACTCTTGTAAATAGAGTTCCCAAAAATAAAAAAACTATAAAGTAGCATCAATAACTTTGGTAACTAAAAAAATCTTTAGGTAAAAGACAGTTAAATAAGGTTATCGCCCTCTCATCGTATGTATTTTTTGCTAATCGAATTTAATATTAATTCTCGATCGCAATTTATTCTTGAACTCGATTTGCTAAAGGATTTTGACCCAAATTTTCTTCATCTTCTATATCTGCAACTACATCTTTTAGATCAACAGAATTATTATTAAATTTAGCGGTTATTTGCTCTCTCTGGTTGATTAAATAAATACTGACTATAGTCAATAAAACTCCCGCAGATTGCAAAGTACTCAGTACTTCCGAAAGAATAATCGTGCCAAACAGTAACGCAAAGATAGGAGTCAGAAAAGTTAAAGCACTAAGACTGGTGAGATTGCCTTTTGAAGCCAAATAAAAGAATACCCCATAAGCGATCGCACTACCAAATATGGTTGCATATCCCAAAGCCAACCAACATTCAACAGACATATTCTGCCACTGTTGAGATTCTTGCACCCAAGATAAACCAAACAAAGGCAAACCACCAATAATCATATGCCAACCCGTTGCTACTACAGGATCGCACTGGCGGCTGATATAAGGCACCATCACTGTACCTACAGCCATCGATACTGATGCCAGCAACATCACCCATTCACCATTATCAAACAATGTAAATCCAAATATCAGGCAAGCCGATTAAGCTAATTCCTAAAACTCCTAAGGTTAATCCCAACCAACCCCAAAGACCAATAACTTCTCCAAACAATAAGCTAGACAGCAAAGCAACAGCCAAAGGCTGAGAATCAATCATTACCGAACCCAAACCTGCCCCAGTCTTAACAATTCCCTGAGCCAAAAAACCCTGAAACATTGCCCCATCAACCACAGCAATAGCCAAGATCCACAACCACGCCTTAAGAGTTTTGGGTTGGGGTAATTTCAAAATAGCGGCGACTAACAATACCAAAATACCTGCGGGTACTAAACGTATTGCTGCCATGAAAAAAGGTGTAGTGTAAGGAATAACACCTTTCATAGCTACCATTGCTGTCCCCCAAAGAAAAAATGGAGAGATCAAAACAAAGGCTTTAGGAAATGATGAGGTTGAATCAGAACTAGCTTGCATTCTTGTATTAATTTACATAGTGCCTGTATATGAGTTTACTTAATTCTCAGACAGTTTGTACTTTTGTTAAGCAAATAAATATGTCAGGAAAGACAGATATTTTGGAAAACATGCTTGAAAAGCACTTTTAAGCGTAAGCTTTTCGGTACAATACCCACTGAGTTATATAGCAAGAGCGAAATTATATCTATGGGACGTGCAGAAAAAGTGGTTTTGGCTTATTCGGGTGGAGTAGATACTACGGTATGTATTCCTTATTTGAAAAATGAGTGGGGAGTCAAAGAGGTCATTACCCTCGCAGCAGATTTGGGACAGGGTGATGAATTAGGTCCAATTCAACAAAAAGCATTGAAATATGGTGCGGCAGAATCCTTAGTAGAAGATGCGACCGAAAGTTTTGTTGTAGACTATGCTTTTCCTGCGATTCAAGCGAATACATTATATGAAAATCGCTACCCCCTTTCTACAGCTTTAGCACGTCCTTTGATTGCTAAACTGCTGGTAGACGCTGCGGAGAAATATGGTGCTGATGCAGTAGCTCACGGCTGTACGGCAAAAGGTAACGACCAAGTGCGTTTTGACTTGGGTATTATGGCATTAAACCCCAAATTAAAGGTATTAGCACCTGCTAGAGAATGGGGTATGAGTCGAGAAGAAGCAATTTCCTATGGCGAACAATTTGGATTAGAGTTTCACGTTAAAAAATCTTCTCCTTTTAGTATCGATCGCAATTTACTCGGTCGTAGTATTGAAGCTGGACCTCTAGAAGATCCCATGGTTGAGCCACCCGAAGAGATTTTTGTCATGACCAAAGCGATCGCAGATACTCCCAATGAACCAGAATATATTACCATTGGTTTTGAAAAAGGCTTACCTGTAAATGTCAACGGCGAAAAACTTGCTCCTGTTGCTTTGATTACTAAGCTAAATGACCTGGCAGGAAAACATGGTATTGGACGCATCGATATGTTAGAAAACCGTGTTGTCGGAATTAAGTCAAGGGAAATTTACGAAGCACCAGCATTACTAGTCTTGATTCACGCCCACCGCGACTTAGAAAGTTTGACTTTAACAGGAGATGTTACTCAATACAAACGGGGTATCGAACAGTCTTATGGGGAATTAATTTATCGTGGTCTGTGGTATGGCCCCCTCAAACAAGCTTTAGACGGTTTTATTCAGACAACTCAAGAAAGAGTCACAGGGGAAGTCAGAATTAAGCTATTCAAAGGCAATGCGGTAATTGTTGGTCGTCAGTCGGGCAATTCGATTTATACTCCCGACTTGTCTACCTACGGTGCGGAGGATCAATTCGATCACAAAGCAGCGGAAGGGTTTATATATATTTGGGGTTTACCCACAAGAGTATGGTCGCAAAAAACTAGAGGAATGTAATTATTATTGAGGTATTAATCGCCCTCAAGCTCCTATTTAAAACTAATTTGTAAGCTTCATATAGTTGTTTTGTCTTGGCATTTAACAACTTAAAAATTTTACAGATTACGCCCTGTGCGACTTTTAAAAGTCCCAGCCCCCTCTAATCTCCCCCAAGCTTGGGGGAGACCATTCGTTCCCTCCCCAATTTTGGGGAGGGCTAGGGAGCTTACAAGTTTTAAATAACTTATACCAACAGAATTTAGTATGAGTTTTCCGATCTCCAACAAGCTTTAAAGTACTAGTGAATTTACAGTCGTTGTTTAAATTAATTTTTATTACAATTGTTAATTAAGTTATGTTTCTTATATTTATCAAATATTGCATTTGGTTAAGCAAAACATCGCTATTTTAAAAACGAATAAAATATATATCAATATAATTAAACAAATTATGGCTATCAATGGTTCATTAGAAACTTTTTCATTGCCAGAGTTATTTCAGATAATTGAATCAGGTAGAAAGTCGGGACGACTCAAATTTACTCCTGGTTTAAAAAATAAAGATCCTCACATAAAAGGAACTTTTGAAATTTGGTTTGACAAAGGAAATTTCGTTGCAATTGTTAATTCTCTTCAAGATCAATCTTTAATTGTTGAGGTAAAAAAATATGGTTGGATTGAAGCTAAACATTTAGTTAAAGGCAAATATGCTTCCTTAAGTAGTTTAAAAGCATTTGGTACTTATATAAAAGAACAAAACCTAGTAAATGATTCACAAATAAGCTTGCTGTTTACAACACAAATAAATGAAGTATTAAAGCTATTTAATGTCAATTTCGCTTGGTTTCAATTTGAAGACTCAAATGATAAAGGCATAATTCCTAGCGATGGAGAAACATTTCCCTGGAAGGAAATGACAGGCAAGCAAAAAAAACCTACTGAATTATCCTTAGAAGGAATGCGAAACCTCTTGGATTGGTCTCGTTTTAAAGAAGCAATGCCTCCTAGTGATTGTGGATTACAGAAATTAGCCAAAAATTGCGACTTACATCTCAACTCCATAGAACAGCATTTGTGGAATAATGCAGATGGGTCTATTTCCCTCAAAAAACTAAGCCAGCGAATAAACGTCTCCTTTGACGTAGTTCAGCAAACTGCATTATCGATGATTTTTGCAGGACTAGTTGAAGAAGTATCTATAATTAATTCTGCTATGAAAATGGCAACTGTTTCAAAATATAACCAGACACCTATTTTAGTGAATCAAAGAAATATAGCCACTGTAATTGGAGAGGAAAAATTAACAACCAATAATTCTCTGATTGGTAACTTAGTCAGCTTTTTGAAAAATAATTTTTAAAATAGAGCATCTTAGAAAACACATAAGCGATCGCAATATAGTTTTTCATGATCAATTTTTATTGCTAATTTACATGTCTAAAACAGATAATATCAAAGCATACAGCTTTTAGTTTTTGAGTAAATAATGTCTAATTTACCCCCATTAAACACCGATACAATTTGGGCAATTCTTAAAGAGGAATTGAGTGACGAGACTGTCAATAAATTAACCTGGCATTATTTAGGTTATCGCTTTGATGAGGCTAGCAATACTTGGGACAATAGTGCAACCATTGATGATTGGGCTGAAAAGTATCCCGAACCTCCAGATTTTATTGAAAATCGTCCGCCAACGGTTAAGTTAACTCGTTCAATTCCTAAAGAAAACAAACAATTATTAAAAGAAAAGTTAGGTTTTAAAGGTTACAAATTAGGCGAATTTACTCCTCGGCATACTCGTCGTGCAACTATGGCGAGTTGGTTATTAAGCTATTTAGAAAATTCTGAATAATGTTATTTTTAATAAAAGCGATCGCATTAATTTAAATTAAATTTGATTCAATACTTTCAACTGTTAAGCAAACTAAATAAAAGCTAATAACTGATAGCTGCCAACAAATTATTTTTCAGTTGAATGCTTTAAATTAGCAACGCGGTATGGTTCATAAGAATAATATTTGGGATAGGAATCTAATCTAATGTGTAACCAATAAACTCCCAAACCAGAAGTACTAACCCAAAGAGGTTTCTGGCTGAGATTCAATTTAATTTCTTTACCCAGAGTTTGCCATAGTAAATGTTGTTGTTCTTCTGGTGCGTTGCGAACAAACGCTGCAAGGTGAGGATATGCAGACTCTTTCGTCAGAGGGCGAGGTACAACTAATGAAGCGTCTTTTCTTAAGTTAGCAAAGGTAACAACATCTTCTTGCGATTGAAAATACTGCTGGAAGCTACGATAGTTAGGTTTTACTTTAGCTAATCGAAGATTATTAACTAAGACAAACTCAAATGGGCGATCGCAAGTCTCTTGGGTAATTGGTGGTGTTTCCCTAAAATAAGCGTTTTAAGGGGATGTAACTTATAAAAAAATGAAAAGAAATCTAAAATTTAGATCTTCTTGCCATAGTTGAATAACTTCACCATAGGTAACAAGGCGATCGCTTTGCAAGATGGACATTTGAGAAACATTATCCGAATTAACCAACCTAGATTTAACCGTCCACATATTGCACTTTATATAGAAATAGCAATTATCTCTAAATCTTACTTCCGTCTGACGTTAGAATATACGACGGACACTTTTTTGAGAACGCCCATCGGCAGCAATTGGTTATATGAGCAAGGGAACATTATTTGATAAGGTTTGGGATTTACATACTGTTGGTACATTACCCTCTGGTCAAACTCAACTATTTATTGGTCTACATCTGATTCATGAAGTGACCAGCCCTCAAGCTTTTGCCATGCTGCGGGAAAGAAATCTTAAGGTATTGTTTCCCGATCGCACTGTCGCTACAGTAGATCATATAGTGCCTACCGAAAATCAAGCCCGTCCTTTTTCTGATGTGTTAGCAGAAGAGATGATGCAAGCTTTGGAAAAAAATACTCAAGAGTACGGCATTAAGTTTTACAATGTCGGATCGGGATACCAAGGCATTGTCCTCGTTATAGCCCCCGAACAAGGTTTAACCCAACCAGGTATGACTATCGCCTGTGGAGACTCCCATACTTCGACTCATGGAGCTTTTGGCGCGATCGCTTTTGGGATTGGTACTTCTCAGGTAAGAGATGTCTTAGCTTCCCAAACCCTAGCCTTAGCTAAACTCAAAGTACGCAAAATTGAGATTAACGGCGAGCTACCCCACGGTGTATTCGCCAAAGATGTCATCCTTCATATTATTCGCAAACTTGGTGTAAAAGGCGGAGTGGGTTATGCATACGAATTTGCGGGGACTACATTTGAAGCCATGAATATGGAAGAAAGAATGACCGTTTGCAATATGTCCATTGAAGGTGGAGCGCGTTGCGGCTATGTCAACCACGACCAAATTACCTTTGACTATCTAAAAGGTAAGGATTTTGCCCCTCAAGGAGAAGCATGGGATAAAGCTGTGTCTTGGTGGTCGAGTATTCGTAGCGATGCCAATGCTCAATATGATGATGTAGTTAAGTTCGATGCTGCCGATATTGAA
>ERZ1740059.1253-NODE-1253-length-12869-cov-10.971828_pt1 | contig 12869 bp, 6 predicted proteins | sample MGYA00581744_ERZ1740059 | MGnify/ENA primary metagenome ERZ1740059 (study PRJEB43018, sample SAMN04849738) | marine metagenome | isolation source: floating plastic debris | place: Pacific Ocean | collected 2008-08-28 | study: EMG produced TPA metagenomics... | reverse complement strand
AAAGACAACATTCTGCCAAACTGTGGATTATATACATTACAATATTTTAATCGTAATCTACAAACAATTGGATATAATATATTAATATAATCAACAGCGATTTATCTCATTGGAATGAATATCAAATAGCATCATCAGGGGATAAAATTATCTGTCGGATAAGAACTCTGTCACCGCTATTGATGAAGTTGGATAGTAAAATGGTGCCAGTACCTTATGATTTACTATTGATGTTGCAGCGACGAGGGGCGATATCTTTCGATAAAGGTGATAAAACTGCCACATATGTCAGACAACTAGGTAAGCTATCAGTTATGCATATTGCTCTTGGACATTGGAAAGTGTTGATAAGTGTTGAACAAATAAAACTCTTCGGCGGATTATCATATATTTCTTTGATTCTATCTGCATATTAATGACGGAAAAAGGGAAAAAGGACAAAATGTCGTATCAACATCTGCTTTTGCAACAAGTTTACTCTGACCTTGGAAACTTAATGTTGTCAATTATAGAATCAAAGTTGACATTTAGAGAATAATAGCTTCAAAGAAAAGAATTTTGGAATTTCCATTCACAAAATTAATTCCAGCCCATTTTTGATCATGACCTAGGTCACAAATTCAGCCAAGATGTTTTGAGTTTGTTGTGAAAAATTTGTTCTACTGGGTCATCAAACTTTTACTACAATTTGGTGATAATGCATGAAATTCTCATAATGAAAAACAAAAAAAAAATACTCTGACAAAGTACACTACACTGTACATTGTAAATATTGTCACACAAAAAATAACTACGAAGTTTGACCAAGGAGTTTTATTTGAATGAAACTCCTCGGTTTGACGTCATAAACTTGTAACCAGTCCTTGCCAGATGACAGGTCAGTGGTTTTTTTGTTTTTGTGAACCAGGGAGACCATGTCACCAAATGAACCAAAACATTGTCTGTTTCCTAAAATTTATTGGCTGGTTTAGTGCACTTTGGCAAAGATGTCATGGGAAAATTTGTGAAAATTCCAGTTTACGATAATCCTACCTCATTTGATTGTAATTATATGTGAAAGCGTACACCGTAATTGTTTAGTTACAGGTAATTTCTGCAGCGTAACTTGTTTTTTATTGGCAACTCTTTCTTCTTATTTTGAAGGAGATGTGCGAATACAATCACAACAAGACAAATTACATCAATATATTCTAAACAACTTGCAGCCTGCTGATCGGAAAATATTACAAAGTACGTATGCCTGTATGCATCATAATGCATTATGGTAATGGGTTGTATTCCCCAAGTCCCATAGGTGAGACCTCCTCTAACATGGTGAGAAAATTTCGTCGGCATGTTTTGTGTTGGCGCTACACAAAATCCTTCCGACACCCAATTGATTTATTCAAGGGTTGTTTTTTCACCGTGTAAGCATAACAATCCTGCACACAGTTATGTTTAACGTGTGATAATCAATTTGTTGAACCCCTTGTGCAACTCTACACTGATGTGTTAGAAGAAGTTCGTTTAGGTTTCATGTTTTGGCTCATAAACAAGTCATTCGCAGTAGAACCTGTTAAGTTGATTTATTATCCATCTTAAAATGGCAAAAATGTGGTAAACAGCATGATGGGGTAACTTTCATCCATTCAAATTCAGAGCAAATAAAAAAGCCCTTATCCGCACTGACTCACGGCTTAAGTGCTGGAAAACAACTTTTACTTCTCGCTTTGGGCGTCTCAAATTTCCGAAAATCAAATAATAAAATCTATGGCCTTCCTGTGCAAGAAGTCAAGGTGTTAATCACTATTGTATTTTTACAATATTGGCCGTTATCAATGGATTAACGCATAAAAGTTCTTAGGTCTTGTCAACTTTTGATCCCATGACCTGCCGTCAACATCGATGCAAGATTATCCATTTGGGAATGTTTTTAGTTTTTATGCTTTGATCCTGAGAGCACCTGTTAACTCTTCAAAAACCAACTTTGGAGTTACCAATAATCTAAGAATGAACTCTCTAAATTTCTGCTTAATCTTCCAACTCTGCATTTTTTGTTCAAACAAACACTCCATTATATTTTTTATCAGCCACATTCTGAGCTGTTCTGTCGTGGAAAAGAAATTGTTTTTGTGCAACAGTTGAATGTTTTTGCAGGTTTAGCGTCTCCATCATACAAGACTCGCTGTGGCAATAAATTCTTAACATTAAGTGGAATGAGGCGTCGTGGGAGGAGATGTTTACTAAAGCACGCCACAGACGGTCAGAGCCTAGTGGATGATTACTACAAGTCTCCCACCGCGGTATGTAGAATGGGTTTATTGATTACCCCCGTAAATGTTTGATGGCCGATAAGCAGTTTTGGATTTGTCTGATCTTATTAATCAGTTTATCACACTGGAAAATGCCAACAAAGAGGTCGATGCCCAACCTGTCTAGGATAGGTTGGATAGGTTGGAGTTTTTTGGCCTGTATCTGAGTTCGGTCAATAATGTCTAGGGTATCGGGGAGGCTGAGAACTTTGTCTTACCGTGGCCAAGACTATCCAGGGTATCCTTCTAATTCTCTTGATTGGCATGAATTTGCGTAGTTAGTTGACATGAAATAATGATTTTTTGAGTTAATGTCATAATGTCAGGGATACCTGGGAATTAAGTTGACAGCCAATGACAGTTTTACAAGCCAACAGGTGTGACATGACAACGAGCAAAGTGGTTGTTATTTGCATCAATAAAAGGCCTAGGTTTGAGATTTGGGTTGCATCACTCTGTAAAGCGGTGGCCCTGTGAGTTATCCAAACCATTGTCTGGACTGCTTGTCTCCAGTTTTGCCAACCAACTGTCACATGGTTCCGTCATCCAGCTATGTAAACACACAGGCTAGGCTGATGGATCAGCGGAAACTGTGGTTGGTGGTTGAATTTTCACACCCCGGTCTTGGGAATATGCTTTGTGTGTAGTTTCCAGCTTAGCGAAAATCGGAATCCATTTGAATATTTTAACTGCCTTTGTAGGATGGTATGTGCATATTTTGGCATGTGATTTTTTGGCAACTGTCCGCAAAAGGAATTGGATAAAGTTTTTTTGTATTAGTGGTTACATTAATCATTGAAATATTATCAATACGATTATGGTATATGATGGAGATTTCTAACTTGATTAACATAAAGATGCATGTTCTTAATCAGTGCACTTTCCCTGTGGACTCAGGGCAATCATTCTGTGCGTCATCTGACCAAATTTTAGGATTACTCGTCCCTACACACCCTACCCACAATAGCTTTAATCTACTTGTATCAGGATTTGCAGTATTGTACCTAATTCCCGGTTGAATATCCGCTAATGATCATCATTTTCTGCTTTGGAATTGTAGTGTTTATTAGACAAGTCTGCAGACTGGTCGTTTGATGTTTTCTCTTTGGACCACTCTTCCAATGGCAGACCGCTGTTCCACATGATCCTCAAGCTGTTCCAGGAGCACAACCTCGTACAACATTTTAATCTGGATATCGTAAAACTGATGAAGTTTTCTAGTAAGTAGATTTATTCCCTGTTTCTTTGTCTTGAGCTCGAGTAAAGGCCACTTTGAGCTGTCGAGATCAATCAGGCTTGTTTATGAGCTTTTCGTCGCAAACAAGGGTAAAGTCTTGGACAGGAAATAGTGTTCTAGGCCACTTCAATCATGCCAGTTTGAAGTATTTGGCCACAAAAATACTTGAAATAAACCAGTGACACTGTTCTGTATTGGCTGTTGTCTTTCTCTCCCATGCTAGGCGGTAATCATAAAAAATCATTCACGCCAACAGCCAGTCTCATCAATGCAAGCAGTTGAGCACACACAATAAACATCCAGCACACAATAAACATCCAGCTTGTGAAAAAATTATTATGTTTACTCACATGATTTCTCTTTGCTTTTTCAGGCTTGGTTGAAGAGGGGTACCACCAGAACCCATATCATAATGCTATACATGCAGCTGATGTTACTCAGGCTATGCATTGCTATATTCTACAGGAAAAGGTGGGTTTAGCATATTTCATGAACCTGTGAGCTTTAATCGGATATTGACCCCAATTTCCATAATGGATTACATGATTGCTAGAGAAGTAGCAATTTTTTGAGTAAGACACTTCAACTCTTGGAGACATTGGCTCATAAATCCCTAGATTTATGAAGCTAGATCTTGGTGTGAAGATTTATTACGTTTCAAGTGGTCATTGTTTGGTCATCCATAAATTCGGGTAACCGGTACCTTGGTTGAGGATGAGCAAACACCTCCAGCGAGCCGCTGCCTAATGGCCGGCAGCACGCAAGCAGCCTTTCCGATTAGCGGCGCTTGATGGATGCAATCAATGGCTTGATCTTCATGGAGGATGAGAAAATAATCAGCCCTATTACTATCTGAAATATCTTGAATCGTTCAGTGAAATTCTTTACAGTATTATAGTGCATTATAAGAAGGTCAAACCATTCATACAAAACTGAAGGAAGGCAATTTATGCATCTACATAATCACTGTAACATCCGAGGCTTATTGATTTCTCTCAAAACATAAAATCTGACTACATTGGCAGAAAGATCCCCAACCAGTAGATGCGCTGCTAATTCTTAAATTTGCATACGTAATTGAGACAATCACAACTGACGAAAGCTGTCATATGCCCAAGTTATTTAATATTCCGATGAGTATACTGTGAACTCCGTAACTAATTGTTCTTCTAATTCAAACCGGATGCCTAACAACTGTTCAAGTTTGTTCCCTCATTCAAGCTATTGGCAGCAATTTGCACTCGCTCAATAACCGAGTTATTATTGAGAACTGTACATGCTCTAATAATTGCTTTGTGTGCTTTGGATAACTGTTTTTGTCAAGTTGAAAAGATGACATGACCATTATTCACCATTTCCTTTTGAATTGTTGTTTTTCCTGTTCTCAAAATTTGTTTTTATTCATCCTATTGTGTAGATTGCGCGTCACATGAGCCCGTTGGAGACCTTAACATCGCTGCTAGCGGCAATCACTCACGATTTAGACCATCCAGGTGTGAACCAGGCGTTCCTGATAGCCACATCAAATCACCTCGCATCCTTATACAAGGTAAATATTCAGCACATATATCACTGCAAACGCCTGCTGTTGTGGGGCAAAATTCTTTGATAGCAGTAATAATTTTCTCTGAATCAAACTACCTCCCACGATAATGAAATACCATAAAAACCATCATAACGTTAAATCCTGGTCAAAAACAAAATTCCAGTGTGGCTAAGTAGTACCTGAACTTTGCTTGGTTTAATACCTCAGCGATGCTGCAAAGGCCCATATATCAAACATGACTTTTCGGAATTCATAAGCTACGGTACCAGAAGAGGATGAAACAATAATATCAATCACATAGATATAAAACTTGAAGTTTGCCAATAGAGCAGATATTCAAACCAGCTTATAGGCTATTAGGCATACCTTCCTCAAAATAAATGGGCCACATGTCTGGTTCAACTCTAATCACCTCCTTCCCTCAGAAGGACCAAAAAATCATTAGCCCCATTTCAAGATCTGTTGTCATGTTGCCCAAATATATTCTGCAGCTATTCTTCTTACAATTCCTTACTGTTAAGACTAATTTTAAGTACTATTACACCCATTTTCAGGAAAATGTATGTATGAATGTATGTACGAAAATTCAATGGATTTGTCTCTAATTACTGGAATTTATAAGCCTCAGTAGTCAACAGCAGTTAAAGGAATCTTAGTAATGAGGAAGAGGCTTAACATCTCAAACTGGGAAGCAACGCCCAGATAGCATATTATCGAAATAAAGAATGTTGAAATATTTCAAATAGTTTGTTAATTCCCTTAATGGCTTTTTCTCCAGTTAGGTTTAGAGTTGATATTCATTTCTGAATAACTTATATATGATATAACCAGCCCTCCCCCACACCTGGGCAATGAATTCACAAGTGTATGTAAAGAAACCATTCAAGATTCATCAGAGTTGTTTGCCGACTTCAGTTTTGGGTATCAGTGGTATCACGTTTCGATAAAACATTGTCAGTATGTCGTATCACGTTTTTATAAAACATGCTTAGTGTGTTTGTTTTTCATCTTTACAGAATAATTCGGTGTTAGAGAATCACCATTGGAGATCTGCAGTTGGAGTTCTTCACCAATCAGCTCTCCTTAACCACCTACCAGTGTCAGTGAGGTTAGTGAGCCTATACCACCGAGAGCTCATGCAATCAAATCAGACCGCGTTGTGCACGGAATTAGCAGGCTGAAATGTGCTTGGAAATCACGCTGTTGTGTCTGCTATTTACTTTGTCGACAGGTTATATCATATCCAAAGTTAACCTATATAATTTAATAAATAAATCCATTTTAATAATCAAAAGAAATTGTTGGTCACGATTTTTCACCATATGTATGCATAGCTTGGGTGCCATGTGCAACACCGAGACGTGCTTGTCACATTGACCAAGGTAACCTATCACTATCACTTGAAACAAAATCAATTTGCTAATGTTTCCTCTAGTTCCGACGTCATTCTGAGACAGAGAATTCCCGCACGGTCATAGCCTTCAAAATCCTGTATTATTTCTTTCGGTATTTATATTACACTACCGTTTGAAACCGAATACAAATTTGAACTTTTGCTGGAGAGAGCTTTATTGATTTCAAATTTCACTTTTCGATTTTTGTAGGAAGACAATTTTCAAAGAGATGAAATCACTTATATTGGCCACGGACATGACAAGGCAGCAAGAGTTTTATTCCCGACTCAAGGTGAGTGGGCTGCGTTTGATGACACTTTTAGCCTCAGGTCTCAGTAATTATGGGGATATTAGTAGGCACTCTGCTAGATGCTGCCTCACCCAACCTGTGAGCCAGTATGAGTAATGCTGAGCCTCAGGCTAGTCACTCGAGTATTGTCCATGTCCTGATTGAGTGATAATTTCCCATCTCATCGACTGAGACAACAAACGACGGAACTGCATCGCTGTTTGTCATGAGTATATTGATATGGCTATTGTAATTATGTAGTAATAGCAATGCAGGGGGTATCAAATCATTACAAGATACTGCATTGTGACACAATTATAAAATAATAATATATGTTATAAAGAAATTGAAGCTCTAGAACGCCAGTCTGTAATTATGGGCAGAGCCAAGTATAAATTATTGTTGAATATAAAGTGGAATCAAATCCCCTCTCACATGCGATTCCCTTCCATGGCAGTTCAAGATATTTGGGTGCGGCCTGATTAAATCGTTGCCGTCTTCTAGTGTATGGGAAAATTACACTTGTGCTAATATCCAGTTCAGTAAGAAATCGGCTGATCAGGCCACAAGACAATCAGGTGGCTTAGGCTATCGGTGACCAACCGCAAGGTGATTTATTGCAACAGTGGCATTAAACTCAATGAAGGTCTTGTAATTCTTAATACTGGCGGCACATGTGTTCCTAACCCACTTCCCGCCCAAAAAGACATGAATCAAAGCAGATTTACATCATGGCTCATTATGTATTGAGAGAAATGGATTGGGTGGGAGAACAACCGGCTTTCTTGGGGATTGCATTGCACCATTACCCGGCAGGGTAGGCTGTACCTGTGCTTTGGCTTCAGCTTTGGCAAAGGAGAAACATAGTGAGCAAAATTATTCCAACAAATATGTAAATATGACCAATAAATCCTGCTTAAAAAATTCTTTTCATAAGGAAGGTGGCCAAAATCTGATTGGAATGGTCATTATTTCATTGTTGATGATGCGGGTGTTACCGACATCATCCTGGTGATAAGCCAAATATTTTGGGCATAACCATTTTACTGTCATATTTTTTACCTAAATATTTATTTAAACGCTATTGTGACGCATTTCTCTACTAATTTTTTCAGGGACATGTCAGCAATCACGACTTGGATATGTCACAGTCAGACGATAGGCATTTCATACTGCAAATAGCGTTGAAGTGTGCGGACATTAGCAATCCTTGTCGCCAGTGGTCTACTTGTAAAGTTTGGAGCCGACGGGTGTGTGACGAGTTCTTTCAGCAAGGTAAGATTGATACCCTAAAACTGCTAATCTGTAAATTCCAGTACATCTTAGCTTCCATTGTGTAAGTAGCTTCATGCGTAGAGAGCCTCTTTCGCAAAGTGTGCCATGGCATAACCCAAGTGCTAATGATCCATTGTCATGCTTGAAAATTCCACTCCATATGCATGGAGCTAACCAGTACTTCACTTTAATTCATCATGATTATGCTCTTGCTCGTTGTCCAGTATTGGCTCATAAGGATTTTCCAGTTCCATGACGTAAAATATCTCAAAATTTTGCATACTCCAAATTGATAATCATTGTGATTGATAATTGCATTATTCACTTTTCTTTTCAGGTGACTATGAACGCAAGCTTGATTTACCAATTACCAATCTCTGTGATCGATTCAAAAACTCAGTTACCAAAATCCAAACAGGTAAATACAATACTGTTAAATTCTGCTCTCAAAAGGTTTTAATTCCGAATTGCGTCACACAATCGAAATTTCATGTTAGACAGAGGGTGGGAAATTTCATATAGCTCAGCGGTCCTTGAAAGCAATGTTGTAAAGGCTATAGCGAGTGAAAGTTTTGCAATAAAAGATTAAAGGAAACCGTCATTTGACCTTACCTTAAAGAAGGTGATGACACCAATGCCAGTTGAGATGACAAAATCTTTTCTCCTTTCATGCCATTTGGTTTTCCACAAAAGGATAACCTTCTAAAACATGACACTGTTGATGGAATCGAGGAAAAGCTTACCAAGGTTGTTGCGCTCATGTCTTCGTAAAATGATAAAATTTCATAAGAAATTTTCCGTGTCAGATACGGTGGTTAATTCTCTGTGTTCTCTTACAGGTTTTATAGACTTTGTTGTGGAGCCACTGTTCACAGAATTCAGCAAGTTTCTACACTGTGATATGCTTATGGAGCAGCTAGAAAACATGAAAGTCAACAGAATGAATTGGGAGTGCATAAGCAAAGAAGAATCGGCTGCAGCCCCTCGACCAAGCACCATAGAGCTGGATATCAACTCCAATGTAGATGTTGTGTGCAGCTCCGAGGAGGCTGACTCAGGTACGGAAAGTGATGCGTTAGCCTCCCCTGTAAGCGCATCAAGTGCTGCCAGCAGCGAGATCGATGAGCTGCCTTCAGATATGACTGATGTTCACTCTAATATAGCTCTAGTAGCAGAGCGTATGGAGTGGATGGACAGCAGTACTGAGAGACGGCCGAGTCTGCCCGTAGTCAGCGACCTGACAGCGGCCGCTAAACAGCAGAACTCAGGGGCGCGCCGCGAGAGCTTCCCCAGGATACATGACAATCGTAGAACGTGTCTACCTCATACAACTCTCTACCAGGCCTTATCATTTGACCAGCTTGTGGAAAAACTGACAAACATGGAGCGTAATCTAACATTGAACGGGACTGTAATACCAAATAACCCTTCTGATGCTGTGAAAAAGTCAGTCAATTCTGTTAACCTAGACAATCTTTTAACAGAGAGTCGTCTGTCTACACTTACTCCAAGCATAGAAACCAGTCAAATCACCAATTACCTAGTCAACAGCCAGCAACTTGTGTTTAAATGAGTGGTAGCAGCAAAGATCGTTTGATACTGCCTAATCAACACCAAACAAACACTCTTAAAGCTCTGGTTGGCATCACAAATTTTTATTATAAATAATTATTTATAAAATATGGAGACAATTTTATTTAATCGATGTTGAATCAAAGTTAAAAGGGGAAGTTTTAGCTGGAAACGGACAGTTTGAATATATGAACACATTCCCTGAATGAATTAATCTTCCTTAGCGCACTGATCTATAATGTGACTACTTAACAAATCAGTGGCGTTACAGTGATAATTTAATTTTGCCAAATCTAATTTTTATTTTTAACAGTCTGACATATCAATAATCTCTATCATAATATTTAGGCTACTCTCATGGCTGCATTTTTTGGTAGTTTGATTCATTCTCAATTTCAATTTTAATACTGATTTTCTTTCTTTTCATTTGCAGATCAATGTAAATTTAAAGATAATTATCTAAGTTATAAATTCTGTTAGATAATTTTTCTCTGATGTTTTCAAAATATATTTTTGTACAGAAGTAAAAACAGTTGTTGGTAATTCATCTCTGATATATTTTGCCAAATCCAATTAAGCAGTCATTGCACAACCAGTTTACACAAGGATCTTTGGTTTACCAGTGAGGGGCCAATATTCACAGGTCTGTTTACCTGTCCATGAGTGAACTCCTTTGAGCAAAGGGTAGAACGTAATAACTTTCTTGTCCCTCAAATCAGCACAATTCTTGGAAATCCAGAAACAGATTATTGGAGATTAAAATCAAATGAAATATTCGACTCTAAAAATTATTTTTAGAGTGTGTTGAGAAAACTCATGAGCCCCACGAAAAATGAGAAAATAAAAAAATCGTATCTGATTAGAAATCACTCTCGGTCATCCTTCAAAGTGTTGATGGCTCAGTGCTGAATACTGTCTCGTTTAGTGGATTCGGCATCGTTGTTCAGTGACTCTACATTTACAAATGAACCAGGCGTTACCACTATTCACCAAATGGCGGTAAATGCCAGCTGTGCTGCAAAAACGAATGTACATGGTTACTTTTTAGTCCTGGACGTGTGTGATTGCAAATTTGCTCTACATTGCTTAGTAATTGTTAGTAAGGTTGGAAGTGTGAACGAAATCATTGTCAAAGTCTAACCACCCAAGGTTTCATTTTGTTGTCTTCAAACTAGGTTATTGTAGGGTCATTGCATTCTTATACATTCTCAAATACATTGTACTAGTATCAGCACGGTCGCTATAGCTACGTGCCGGTTCCCAACTCCAAATCAGATTCTTATTTTGAGTGATAATATCCCATCATGGTTGCTGATAAGGGGGTGCTAACTCCCATTTAGTACTCAAAAAATAGTCAAGAGTAAATAAGATTCGGCCTACCTGGCCCTGCCGCTATATTTTCTTTCCCAGGTTTATTCTTTATAATTTTTTCTTATTTATGCTCATTTATGGTAGTTTTAGGTTTGGGGTTTGGGTCTCATTTTGGGTTTTTGGGGTTGGGGTTTTCAGTTGATGGGGTTTGGGGCCTGTGGTTTTGGGCCTTCTGGGTTTTTTTCGGTTGGGGCTCTTTATATATAAACATAAAAGAATAACTCTGGGAAAAACATGACGCGGCCCTGCCTTCACAAGGTGTGCTGCAAATCCCTCCGCAAACACATTTTGTGTACCGTAAGCATATAAAGGATATTTTTGAGAGTGGCAGGTTGCTGTTGCGGGCCATTTTAGGGCACAAGTTTTTTTTTATGAAAAAGAAAGAACAGCCAAGTGCTTGCAAGCTTGTTTGGATGGAGCATGCGTTGGTTGATATGGTTTATTAATGTTTCACGTGCCTGCAGCGCATTTTTGCAAGCACTTGGAACTTTTCTTGTAAACACTTTATCAGCTTCCGATAAAAATTTGTCTGCAGAAATTTAGAGTAAGCCTGAGCTTAATTTACACAAAGACTAGTGGTAAAGCCTCAAATACTTGAATTGCGATGGGTTCATCGCTCCTGCATTTAAACTAAGCGTAGCTATTTTTACCACAGAAAGTATTGGCATTCATGCACTAAGACTCGAAATAAAGATTAAATTTTTAATAAGATTTTGGCCAAAGGCAATTATAATTGGTACTGAGTTAAGAATTGGAGCCTGATTATCAAGTAATGAGAAATCACGTTACACAGGACAAATGACCGAGGTGCATGCGTAGGCTGCACGTGAGCCACTTAAGCCCCTTGTCTGCTGTTTTCAAGGCCACTACAGTACAGTGTAAGAACCACATCATGCTGAATGTCATCCTTGATGTGCTGTTTTGCCAGAAACTAGTGGTACATTTAACCCTCATCTGGTACAAAGTCACGTACATGAAGTTGAGATGTTAAACAGAAAACAGTTTCCAATCAATAACGTTAATGGAAAGTAATAATTGATCGTGATCGAAACCTCTGAAAGAACTGCCAGCTAAGCCACTAGCACATGAGCGATGCTTTCTTGTTCAGACTTTTCTTAACACCTAGTGGCCACATATAATATGATTTGAAATATTAAAAAATCTCATCATGAACTTGATGCGCTCTTTCACAGATTTAATTTTCTTTTGGAAGATTGCAAAAAGTGATGGCCAAAAATACATTTCTTGAATGTTAAAAACAATTAATTGTAGTCCAGTAGGCCTACATTATTTGTATTGAAAACCTGCTTAAACTCAAAGTTGGGCCATGCTGAGCTGGCTGCTCCATGTCCGTGGGATTTTATATTCAAATGAATGTAGTATTGCAAATACATGGATCTCCTAAGCTGAAATTATACACAAATCCAAGCAGAGCTGGATGTGTCTCTCCTGATTTACGTCGCGCCACGTTTTTGTCGTTTGATATAAAAACCATTGCAAAAATGAGACGAAAACCTCAGCATGTAGGGAACATCAGCTCTGACGTTCCCTACATGTTGAGGTTTTCGTCTCATATTTGCAATGGTTTTTATATCAAATGACAAAAATGTGGCGCAACGTAAATGTGTGAAGACACATCCAGCTCTGCTTGGATTTGTATATAACACGACGGAACAAAATACATGATTCCAAAACATGCGTTTGAACCCAGCATCAGCCCTTACAAGGTATGTTTAAGAAGTACCTCACAATGCATTATTTTCAATTTCCCAGGCATACTCAAACAATGACAGCGTATATGATTTTGACAGAGTATGTCTGTGAATCATGGGAGTGTTTGTTAACTAATCTTAATCTTGCATACAGAAGTTAGATAGGATGGAAAGTAGGGGTG
>ERZ1740059.1252-NODE-1252-length-12875-cov-3.585101_pt1 | contig 12875 bp, 9 predicted proteins | sample MGYA00581744_ERZ1740059 | MGnify/ENA primary metagenome ERZ1740059 (study PRJEB43018, sample SAMN04849738) | marine metagenome | isolation source: floating plastic debris | place: Pacific Ocean | collected 2008-08-28 | study: EMG produced TPA metagenomics... | reverse complement strand
CCTTAGGTACCACCACTGCTGCGGATATAGGTTTTGTTCACCTCATAGGGTCCAACGAGAATATTCATCACAAAATCCTGGTAAAACTCGCTGGCGGTGGCCCAGTTGAGGATAATGTTATCATGTATTTGACCATTCGTTCGTACTAAGCTCATCTGGATTCCGTCCCAGCCCGTACTTTCTATCAGATTATGGTGTACGTCCACATCCTCCAACCAATGACCAAAACGAGCTTGGCCCGCACAAGTGACATTTGAGTTCACCCGGTAACCACCAGCATAACCCACATAAATTCCTTCACCATTGGTATGATGGATGTAGTTGTGATGAATATTGAGGTTGCGGAGCACAAAACCATTGACTCGCCAGGTTTGTGGGTTATCACAACGGGGATCCGTCTTGGCCATAATGCCAGCAAAGCCGGTATTCTCTATTTCAATATGGTCAATTTCAAAATCACTACTAAATGCCCTAATATTTATCCCCATCGCGTTAGCACCAGATTGGGTGACATGAAAACCGTATTCGACATCCACGTCTCCAGTTCCCGTTAGGTGAATGTGTGCACTCTCAATAAAGCTGATTCCAGCATGAGCGGTTTCACTGATAAGCACGGCGCCATCACAGTTAATAAAAGTCAAGGGTTGCTCGCTGGTGCCTCTAAATCCGAGGAATCGTAAACCTGCTATTTGCCCTCCGCGAATGCAAAAAACATCTCCTGGATTATAGTCGAAAGAACTGGCTGCTACAATATTGACGTTGGTGGCGCTAAGGTTATCTAAAACATGGTCACATTCACAGTTTTGCGCCATAAGGCTATAAGCGCTTAAACAATAGAACAGAAAGGATAAAAAGTTTTTCACCGTTATTGAAGTTTGGACTATTGAAAGCAAACAGCAGTTGTGCTTTTTCAGCCACGGATAGTTGCTAAAAAAGGAATAAGACGTATCCAAAAAATACCCTGAGAAAAGAAAACGCCGCCTCAGGCAAGCGTTAGTAATTGTAGCGGAGCCCAGCACTTTCTCCACTAAAACGGTGTTTGCACTAATCGTCACCAAGGTAAGTAAAATAACATCAGAATAAGCGTCAAGCATCTGACTTATAGCGTGCTACCTATTATCGACGGGTGGTAAAAGTGGTCAGTGAACAGTTACCAGTAGACCGCATTCCATGTAAGCTCATACTGACTACTGGCAACTAGCTACTGATCACTAAAACACTAAATACGAGCACCTTATAACGATCACACCTAGCAGTTTACTCCAAACTTTACCTTAGGCAATAGTTTACTGCACCACCAATAGTTGTACTCCTGTTCGATTTGCTTGCCTAATCTGCACCCAATACACTCCGGCAAGCAGGTGATTCGTAAGTAGTTGTTGTTGCCCTTGCGGGCGTAGACCTTCGTATTGCACTTGCCCATAGGCTGCTACAATGCGTACCTCTGTATCATCCGCTGGCAGGTCTAGAAAGACGGGGCTGGCAGTAGGAGCCGGATTAGGAAAGACCGAAAAAGGAGCTGCCTCCGGAGCCGAGTCAGCAGAGGTAGAAATACCCTGAAACTCGTAAGCACCAATATCGTAGGCACCATTGACGGCGCGGGAATCATTTTCCAAATCAAAGTCTAAGCTAAAGGGCAGGGCGGAAGAGCCACGGTCTACCAATACGGAGTTCGAATTGGCTGGAGCGTAAAGATCCTGCGTAGGGTTTTCCAAGCCCAAGGTAGCAATTCGCCTTGTAGTGAAGTTACCGTAGATGGTAGGGAGGTGCGCATTACGTGTATCGGGCGTATTTAAGTCAAAATAACTCTCTGGTTCCAGCTTCCAAGTTGGATCAACACCATAATTGGAACCAGGTGATACCACTAGGTTATTCACAAAGTACATACTGGCATTATTTTGGCGAATGCCTACCAGATTAGGATTTAAACTGTGCATGATCTGGGCATCATAGAAAATACCCGAGCGCCCTGGCCTAATGATCGTGTTATTGATAATGTAGTACCCCTCATTAGCGTCATCAAATTCGTGCCGCGCATGGATAAACATGCCATGCGACTCTGGATTGATGATCATGTTGTTGTAAAACTTACTCCCACTTTGGGCAGAGATTATCTGGATGCCTTTTCCTGTATTGCCCCCGCTACTGCGCATATAATTATTGTACACTTCGTAGGTTCCTCCGGTGACGTTCAACACAAAATCCTGATAGAATTCACTAGCAGTGGCCCAGTTGAGGATGGTATTATTGTGCACCTTGCCGTTAGCACGAACGAGGATGAGCTGAATGCCATCCCAACCCACATTTTCAACTAGGTTGTGGTGTACTTCCACATTTTCCAGCCAATGACCAAAGCGTTTTTGCCCGCCGCAAGCAACATTAGATTCCACCTTATAGCCTCCTGAGTAGCCAATATAAATCCCTTCACCAAAGGTATGATGAATGTAGTTGTGATGAATATTGAGGTTGCGGAGTACAAAGCCACTCGACCGCCAGGTAGCAGGGTTTTCGCAGCGGGGATCGGTTTTAGCCATAATACCAGCAAATCCGGTATTTTCAATTTCCACATGATCTATTTCAACATCAGTACTAAAGGCCGTAATATTTACACCCACCTGACCATCACCCGATTGCGCTACGTGGAAACCATACTGTACATTGGAATCGCCTGTTCCGGTAAGGTGAATGTATTCGCTTTCAATGAAAGTAATACCAGCATGCGGTGTTTCACTGATTACTACTCCTCCATCACAGTTTGTAAAAGTCAGTGGTTCACCTGGAGCACCTTTGAACCCTAGGAAACGCAGGCCTGCCATTTGACCGCCCTTGATGCAGAAAACATCACCTGGACTGTAATCAAAGGAACTGGCGTGAAAGATGTTGACGTCGGTAGTGCTAAGGTTGTCTAAGATGTGGTCGCAATCGCAGTTTTGTGCTTGTAGGCCATAGGAAAGCAGGCCCACTAGAAGTAGGGATAGAAAAATTTTCACAGTATTCTGTTTTTGGGCTACCGGTTCTTGGTAACGGCCAAAGGCCTTACATCCCAACCGGTAATAGTTGCTAAAAAATGTTCGAGCTAGGTATGCTCCTACTGACGTTGAAGTAATTTGGAATACCAAATTTCCTTCAAGTACAGCATGTACTAACTGAATGGGTATGGGCCTTGCCCAAACTTATTCGCAGTTAGTACCAACGCGAATCCTGTGTGTATGCGAATCTTGTTAAGCTAGGGTTCTGCCCGCAAGAAAAAATTGAAGACAGAGGAGATAGCACTTGCAACAAAGGGGTGTTGCCAGTACCTTTTTTCGACGTGAGTACACCAACGATGAGATAATTTGGGAATCCAAACTTATCCTTAGTTGGACTTGAAAAACGCTGTAGTTTTCAGAGAAGTTATGCTGGACCTCAAATTTTTCTGCCAAATTTTGGGAACGGAAGACTAATGGAAGGGAACGGTATTATCTACTGAAGAATAACTTGTTTTTTCCACTGCGTAAAACCATGCCGCTAGGGGTCAGTGGCACTTTTCCGTATCTTCTGTGAGAGATCTAAAATCGACTAGCGTTCAAAAAGTGCAGCATGTCATTATTATCCAAATGGTCACGAACTACTAATCCGTATCATCCGGACATCCCCCTATTTCTGATCTTGATTCCATTTATTGCCGGATTCAACTATTGGCTGACCTACTATAATATCAAACTCAACTGGTTCTTACTCATCACCTTTACCATTGATACCGTACAGGGATATATAGCCGTTTGGGGCGTACGAAAGCTGGTGCTTTATCTAGACGAAACACTACCGTACAGAAATCAAGTCTTCAAGCGAATCTGGATACAAACGATTAGTAGCTTATTACTTGGCGTGGCCATTATAGCAGCGCTTACGGAGCTCGTTTGCCTAATTGTCCGCGGACACTTTGTTCCCCTCCATTTCTACACACATGACCTTCCCATTATCAGCATTTGGTTTTTTGTAGTCAACAGTATCTACATCATTTTATTCTTCTATAGCAAATGGCGGAGTACGGAAGAAGAACAACTTCAACTACAAGCGGGAATTATGCTTAGGCGGAAGAAAACCAATATCAAAGTTAGTTTTCAAGAAATCCGGGGATTCTCCGTTGCTGGTGATTATACCGAATGTTTCGACAGAAATGGTAATCGTTACTTATTGGAACGCTCTTTGAGTAAAATTGAAGCACAACTTCCCTCCACCCTTTTTTATCGACTTAACCGCCAGCACATTCTTCATCGAGATATCATCAGTGGTTTCGAACGCGGAAACAACAGCAAGATCATTGTCTTGGTAGATAATCCCAACTTCCCAAAACGGATTCCTGTAAGTAGAACCAAGGCTGCAACTTTTAAGCAATGGCTACACCAAACTACGACCCACATTTCGGCAGGAAATTCCTAACACTTCACCAGAAAAGCCGCGTATTAGCATGATTCCTGCTGAGTTAAGGCCCCATCTTTGGCCAAGACCAGTTAAGCTTACCCGATATGAGAATCTTGCTACTACTGTTGTTCACTTTGCTATTTCACCCAAGCAAAGCACAGATCGAAACCAGGCCGAATCAATCGGTGCCTATTGTAGTGACTCTACAGTTCCACGCTTTTGCGGTGCCCTTCCGCCACTTTAAATCCAACTTCAAAAACATAGGCTTAGGAATAGGAACAGAGCTGAATTATGGTGCTAACTCCAATTTCTATCAACGCTTCGAACTCATTTGGTATCGCAACCGAGCGATTGGGAATGGTTGGCTATTTCAATCACAAGGAATCTGGCGTCCGACGGTCAGCAATGATGCTTTTGCCGAGGTAAAACTAGGTGCTGGCTACCTACTCTCAAAACGCCCGATTGATTCTTTCCAATATAAGCAAGGACAATGGGAATCTGTAGGCCGCCGCGGTAAGGGCATGTTCTGTATCCCTCTGGGTATTGGATTAGGTTATGAGTTAGCAGCAGACGATTACCAGATTAGTCCAATTGCCGGGTACCAAGCTATGGCGCTATTGGGCTATACAATAAGCCTTCCACTGGTTCCCGAAACCTTGCTCTACACCGGTGCTCTGATCAAAAAACAATAAGATGAAAAACTACTTACTTCTGCCACTATTGTTACTCATTTCGTGCCAGCCTTACCAACAGGCCTTGCTAATAAACAGCTGTCCTAACGCACAATTAAACAGTAACACTTACTCGAAAGCGGAGGAACTCACCCTGCTCTTTGAGCAAATTTTAGACGCCGGAGTCCCAGGCTTTGGCATTAGCGTTTACTCACCAGAAGGTTGGTGGAGCCATATAGGCGGGTATGCTCAATTGGAAACACTAACACCGATGCAACGTTGCCACCTACACTACACGCAAAGTGTCAGCAAGACTTATTTGGCGGTAGCTATCTTAAAGCTGTACGAAGAAGGCCGTTTAGATTTAGATGAGTACATCAACACCTATCTCCCCCCTGAATACAATGATCTATTCCCGCGCGCAAATGAAATTAGTATACGAATGCTCCTGCGACATAGCAGCGGCTTACCGGAGTACAATTCGCACCCCATCAATATCACTCAACTCCTACAAACACCAGCCAAATTCTTCACGATTGCAGATTACCTGGAGGTAGTAGATGGTAAGCCACTGGATTTTGAACCAGATACCAGTTATAGCTATCGCAACCTCAACTTCATGCTGCTAGCCTTAATTGCCGACTCCATCACTGGCAACCATGCCCAGTATATGGAAGAGGTAATCTTCCAACCACTGGGGCTACAGGAAACCTTCTATCGCAATGACAGCAACTACCCCAACTACAAACTGCTCTGCAACTCTTACTGGGATAGGCACGGTGACGGTATACTCGAAAATGTATCCCAAATGCAACGCACCAATGTAGCCAGCATGATCGGCGATGATGGTATTCTGTGCACAACTGCGGATGCTGTTCGCTTTTTACGTGGACTCTTCGAAGGTCAACTTCTAAAGCCAGAAACACTGGCAATAATGTACGAGGGCTACGTATTGGGAAATGGCCAAACTGAATATGGACTTGGACTTGACCACGCTATTTTTGCGAACCAGCCAGCCTATGGACACAGTGGTGGTGGATTAGGTGCTGGTTGCCAGCTTTACTATTTACCCCACAATACAACTTACTTTTTTGTGGCGGTTAATATGGGTACGATTACCGAAGGGGCAATCACGGATACTGTGCGCCCGGTTCTGGAAAAGATTCAGCAAGTTTTGGCAAGGTGATAGTGACGAGATGCCGGCCTGGAGTAGACTTACATCCAATTCAAAACCGATTATGTCTGCCTCTAAGAAGCCTTATTTAGAGATTAGTCGATGTGAGGATTAAGATGGAGTCCCTTCAATGGCAATTAAAATTTCAATAGCTGAACTGCATTGCCATTTTGCTTGCTATTTATATTTTGATTGATCAATACATCAATAACTCTTTAGCGTAAACCCAAACGTAAAAAATCGATCCTCTTGTCTTTGGCTCGTAATGACTACGCTTTCAAAAGTATGGCGGTAATTGATTTTAAAATCAAGAAACTTCCACAGCGGCAAACCTAAAGAAACTTCTGCTTCCCAACGATAGTTATCACTGCGCTCTAGTGATGGTTGTACATAACTTTCGTGTGTGAGCATCATCTTGTCTTTAAATAGATGATAACTCCCATTGATCCAGAGTGTTCCTCTGAACGTATGGATGGAATTTCACCATTGTAAACGGGGCGGTTAAAGCTAGGTCGTTCAAAGTCGGTCTGTTCATATTCGCTCGAGAGCGAAAACTTGAGCCAGTTCTTCTTTTCACGTAAGACGTTGACGGTAAACCCAGCGCCAAATAAATACCGCAAGCGAATTTCCCGTCGAAAGCTGGTACTCCCAAACCCCAGGATAAAAGGGTATACTTTCTGGTCGGGGTTAAAATACAGGAAATTAAGACTGAGTAAATCCTCATCTGCCCGCAATCCACCAAAGGCCTGGTACACGTAAGAGTTCTGGGTTTTAAACACCCACTTCTTGAAAGGACGATAATTCACGTCCGTCCGAGCTCGGAAAATGGAAGTGGTGACATTACCTCTTTGCCAGAAACCACTTAAGGATAGGTTCGCTTGAAATTTCAGCGAATCACTTTCGTTGATTTGTGCTAGGAGAACAGTGGGCGCAAATAAAAATAAGTACAGTAACTTTTTCATGGGCCTGGGGTAGAACTGGGCGGAAATTAGGGAGAAACGATTTTTTGTCGAGGTCTCACTTTTGCTGTTTTACGAAGCCTTACCAGAAGCATTTGCAACGTCAATATCAATGGCAATCAAAATTGCAATGCAGCATTTTCATTTTGATTGCCATTGATATTTTGATTGATCATTTAATCACCAGCACCCTTGGATTAATCGGATACAGCCACTCCACTCCGCGCTCCGTTACAATGGCATCGTCCTCCAGCGGCACCCGTAGTTTTTTACCACCCCATTCGGGTACTTTAGTGTAAGCAAACAGCTCGATGGAGAGCATATTGGTGGGCTTGATCTCATAGCCCAGGCGGACGGGGTTAAAGAAAGCGATAGAAGGGCCAACACCATGTCCCCAGTTACCTACGGAATGACAACCAATGATAACATCGGTGATATCACCTTCAGTGTACTGATTGAAGCCTTTCATTTTGTTGAAACCTTCGGCAGTGAGTGCTGTGTAGACGGCATCTTCGGCCTCCTGGGCCGTTACACCAGGCTTAATCGTTTGCTTTACAATTTGCCGCACCTGCACCGCTTGATCAAAGGCATTTTGTTTACAGGGCGGCACTGCGGTTTCCCCTTCTTGTAGTACGTAGCACATGCGCTTCATATCGGTATACATGTTCATGAGCCCGACGCCAAAGTCGATCATGATCACATCGCCGCGCTGAATGATCCGATCTGAAGAAGTGGCTAAGATACCCCGCACTCCCGTAACATAGACTGAAGGCATGCCAAAGGAAGATTCCAGGTTATGCTCAAACATACGTTCTTTCATCCACCAGGCTACATCTTCCAAGGTGGTGATGCCCGGTGTGATGACCTCATTAGATAAGGCACGTTCCGCAATTTGATACGCCAGATCACAAGCCTCGCCGTAAACGGCGATTTCGCTCGCCACACGCCGAGAGCGGAAGTCAGAGACCAACTTCTCAGCAGAAACAAAGCGCTGCTCATATTTTTCACCTAAGATTTCGGCCAACTCCAGGTACCCAGAATAAGATAAACCATCAGCACCACCGATATCCCTGGAATAGTTCAAGCCAATGCGCTTAGGGTCTCTTGCTTCTACAAACTCCCGCAGCTCTATCTCCGAGCCAAAGTGATCATAAGCACCACCTTCTTTCAACAGGTAGCCACTGATTCCCAAGACGGCTCGTTCAATGCGGTCCCCTCCCCTATCGGTAAAGATGTAGTAACCAGTAGAACTTACATAGCCTTCGCCTAAATCTGGATAAAGTGGATCAAAACGGCCTTCACGGCACATGACGATCCACATATCGATATCGTTCTCGCGCATGACTTCCGGTAGGACCAAATCGAACTTATCATTGCGGATTTGATTCATCTTGCGCCAGCGGCGGTGTGCCTCCTGGCCAAGACCAATCTGAAGAATAAAGAGTAGAGCTAAAGTAGTAGTGAAGTATCGCATCGTAATCTGATTTTTATCTCTTGAAGTGCTTAAAGATAAAATCGTCATAATTACCAACGTAAGCTACATTTCCTCCCTTTGTTGTAGCTTCTTAACTTCTTCCAAAAACTTAGAAGTACGAATAATTTGCACCGGAGGGAGTCCTATTTCTTCCAGAATTCTAAAATTTTTATCATCAGTTACCAAGAAATTAGCTCAGCCATTATCGCTACACCCGCCGCGCCTTAAGGCCATCTGCTCCTTGCAAGCGCTCGAGTTCGAGCTCTTCAATATTGTCGGTGATATAGCCCTGCTGTAGTAGGTGGTGGATATACTCCAGGTATTCAACTCGGTCTTTTTCCTGTAGCCAAACAATAGCTACCTTCCCCTGCTGTGTGAGTCGCTCACCGGTGCCTTTGATTACGGCTTTATCGATGCGTTTTTTTAGGATTTCGTAGCGAACATTATAGGCGCCATCTACGTCAAACTGCTTTTCGTCCATGATAAAACGGATGCTGAGCGCATTGTTGTAAACAAAAATGAGCTGCGCAGTAGAGAGCGGGACCGCCAATTTCCGGCCGTTTCTTTCCACCAGACGAGTTACTTCGCACATGAGTATTAATTGCCAAAGGCGAAAATCTTGTAGAAAGTAATTGCTGAAAGTACCTTCCTGTAAAATGGACTGCCCCAGGTAGAGATTATACTCTACCCCATCCGTGATGTACTTTTCAAAGAAGTGCGGTAGTATTTCTTGCTTTTTGGCTACCTCTTGATCAACGTAAGCGGAGATCAGATCATTTATTTCGTGCACGCTGTCTTCGTAGTCTTTACGTTGGCGGTAGACAATATTAAGCTTCGGATCTAGGTAGTCAAAGTAACGTTTCAGGATAGTCTTGGGAAGGTGGTCATATTTTCCTCCCAACTCGCTTAACAGTGGATGAATTTCCTGGGTCAACAATTCTACAATTTGCGACTCATCACTAGAAACATAGCCGTCGTTTTCCAGGCGCTGAATAAAGGCCTCTGTCTTCACTATGTAGACATCTAGTAGCTGGAAAGATAACCGTTTACGAAAGGCCTTCATCACCTTTTGCGCTCTTTGCAGATTATCCAGCATATCCGCTTCAATGGAGCGATTACGGATTTTGGAAGAACCAACAATATCGGCCTGCCCGTATAGTGGATAAACATTCTTAAACACGATGGGGTCAATCTGCGGTCCTTTCCCGTCTTCCCTTGGTGTAAAAAGGGCCTTTTGGCTCACTTCCTGAAACTTCCACTCCACACTCGGATGGATGTAAGTGAATTGCTTTTGAATGAAAAAGTTAACGCTATTATCCGTTTCCTGTATCCAGCGATTAGTACCCACACCATACAACAAAATGACCTCCTCCAAGCGCTCCAGTACTTGCTTGTTAAAGCGATAGGGTTGTTCGGAAGCCATCTCTGTAAAACCAATCAACTTTCCATTTCTATCCCGCTGCGGAGAAAGTAAAAGACTGCGGTAGCCTAGATCAATGAGATGTTGCTCGATTCTTCCCGGATTTTCCAGTTCTTGTAAATCACCAATAACCAGTGGTTCATAGCTACCCCGAACCTTGCCGTAGGTCATACTTTGACAATATTCCTCATTAGCAAATTTATCCAAGGCCTCTAGATCACCAATAATACTCCAGGAAATCAGCTTAGCATATTTGAATTCACGATCTTGCAAGTAGCCAAAATCAATATCTGGCATCTGAAGGTAAGAACAGATCAAACTATTGAGCTGCTGGCGTAGCGAGCCAGCATTCTCCATATCCTCGCCACTATCGCCAGAGACCATCATCTCTTTCATCTGAGATAATACCTCTACCTCGGTGACATCCTGAACATAACCAATGACAAAGCCTTCAAAGACAAAGTCTTCCGGTGGAAAATGCGCTAACCAGTAGGCCTCATTCCCCCACTCATTCATGAGCTCGTAAAACTGTTTATCATCCAGTGGTTTCAACTCCTTTAGCGGGGTGGTTTTAATAAAATCTAATACAATATTGATCTTGAAATGCCGCTCCAGCAAGGTTTTTTTATGCCGGAACGTCATAATCTGATAAGGACTAGAATCCAATGTTCTACCATACACCGTATTGAGCACCAGCTTACCCGCCTCCATAGCGGGGCTTCCCATCTTAGCCTCACTTAAGTCACCAGGTACTTTTATTTCCCAATCTGGGCTGGAAAAAAATTCCTGTAAAGCTAGAGTAGTAAAGAAAAAATCCTTGGTAAAGGGCTTACCGATAAACCCCACTTGCCCCTCAATAAATAGCGACGGAAAGAACATACTGATGAGCGCTTGGCGTTGCTCCGGCGTATTCATCTGTTCAGGATCAGAGAAGGAGATAAGGTCCTTTTCAATGTGTTCCAAAGTCTTGATATCCATGGAACATACACCTTGCACGCCTTTTCTGGTTTCCTTCATTTTTTCAATAAAGGGCACAAAACTGAAGGTGGAAGAATAAGGATTATTCGCATCCTTAAGACTGATGCGCTCATAAAACTCGCTAAACGGCAAATACTGGAAAGGCTCGTTGTTCGTACTTACCTTCGCTGGTGTCATTACTTTTGTCATAGCATGCCATATTAGGCCCTGGCAGCATATCTATTTGCTCTTCTTTACTACCGCAATACAGCTTACCAGGCGTAATTGATATATACACCTATAGCAACAAATTTGCAGGGATTTGGCTTAAAACAGGTGTAATATTTATGCTATACCACTAGTATAAGTAGTATAAGTCAAAATCGCCCCTCAATACTCCAAGCCGTACCCCAGCCTATACAGTGGTTCAATGGAATCATCCCAAAAATTGGGGCCGAAGCGGCCTTGTACATCTTCAACGGCTTTTGGCCAGGAGTGTGGGAGGCGCCCCTTAAAGTTGTGCTCCCCAAAGAGTACTTCAGCTACACCATCTCCTTCCGAACCGGGCAGCCAGGCAGCGATAAAGGCATCTGATTGGTCAATCTGATCAGACACAACCAATGGGCGGCCTGAAATGAGGACAACGATAACCTTAGGTCCTTTTCCGGCGTAGGCCGAGATGTAGTTTTGCTGCTGCTCATTTAGGGTGTAGCCGTACTCTTCCCGACTATGATCATGTTTGATATCACCAAAAAATTCCGCGTAAGGCGTCTCCCCTACTACTATGATAGCTAAATCAGCATCAGTATGGTTTCCAGTACCATCCGCATCGTAGATGACTTCTCCTTCAGCCTGCTCTTGAATGCCTTGTAAAATGGTAGTTGCTCCGGGATAATTTTCTGCTTTTCCTTGCCAACTCACCGTCCAGCCACCAGATTGGAGGCTCGCCAACAACCACAATTTTAGAAGTACGCTTAGCAATAGGCAAGGCCTCATTTTCGTGCTTGAGTAACACAAACGACTCCCGAACTGCCTGACGAGCTAGGTCACGGTGCTCCTGACTGCCAAGAGATGGAATTAGACGCTCATTGGGATATGGGTTATCAAATAAGCCCAATCGAAATTTCTGCCGCAGGATACGCCGCACGGCATCATCAATACGCTCTTGCTTAATTTCCCCTGAGGCGACTGCCTCTTTTAGCCCATTTTGAAACAAATCCAAATCGCCATCTACCGCCATGAACATATCTACGCCTGCGTTGACAATATCATTTTTGCCAAAGCGGGAATAGCCCTTCCAATCGGTCATTACAATGCCATCAAACCCCATTGCCCCCTTGAGCGTATCGGTAATCATTTCTTTATGAGCGTGCATGGCCACACCGTGCAGGGTATTAAAGGAAACCATGATAGCGCCCACCTTTTCTTCCACCGCCGCACGATAGGGTGGGAGCAGTCGTTCCAACACTTCTTGTCGGTTTAGAGTGGTGGGGCCGCCTTCTTTGCCATAATCCGTAGCGCCATCGCCGATGTAGTGTTTAGCGGTAGCCATTATCGTATTGGGGTCGGCCAAATTTCCTTGATGGCCGCGAACGGAGGCCCGCGCCATTTGTTCGGTCAATTCGGTGCTTTCTGAAAAGGCTTCGTAGACACGCCCCCAACGCTCATTGTAGGGAATAGCAATACAGGGAGAGAAAGTCCAGTTGAGGCCAGTAGCCAGCACCTCCTTAGCAGTGATGGCGGCTGCATGTTCTACCAAAGGTGCATTATTGGTAGCCCCCATGCCAATATTATGAGGAAAAATGGTAGCCCCGGG
>ERZ1740059.1251-NODE-1251-length-12882-cov-7.938021_pt1 | contig 12882 bp, 11 predicted proteins | sample MGYA00581744_ERZ1740059 | MGnify/ENA primary metagenome ERZ1740059 (study PRJEB43018, sample SAMN04849738) | marine metagenome | isolation source: floating plastic debris | place: Pacific Ocean | collected 2008-08-28 | study: EMG produced TPA metagenomics... | reverse complement strand
CGCGGCAGCCAACATTTTAAGGAAGGTAGCTGATCGGGTTTTTGGTAGCAACACATTCAAAAGGGAAGCGGCATATAGCTTAATAAGAAGTGGGGCTTTGACTGACCCCAAGCGGTACGACATTTTCAAGAATTTGAAAAAGGGATACCGTGAAAACAAACGTCCCGTAGCACGGCTTCAGGCTGCGTAGGGACAACCGTTTAGAATCCCAGTGTTTTCAAACCTGGGAGAAGTCAATCAACATTTACCAACTAACAACTAGCAACCAACAACCAACAACTAACAACTAAATATATTCCGAAACGTCCTCTTTACAATCATCTGCTAAATATGATAGGGCACGGAAACGCAAGCCTACGAGTTGTTCGTAAAGCGGGTTTAGTTTGCACAAGGGAGGAATATGTACAATTTTGCGCCCAAACAATTTTACATCCCGCTCAAAAGGACATTGAGAAGGAATCATTTTGCATAGAAAGCGGGCAACTTTGGGATCTTGAACATCCAAACCGTCAAGCCAATCTCGTAGAGGATTTAAAGCTTCAATTGGCGGTTTTCCAGGAGGTGTAAGAGGTGAAGCAACTCCTGAAGCAGCTTCTGATTGTGGATTTTCTAGAGTGTGCCGCAAAGATTCCAGCAGGTTTTTTGGTTCTCCCAAAGCTTCACACAGTTTCTGCAATAGTTCGTCTTCGCTGGGAGAATAGATTCCATCAGCAATGGCTACCATTACCGCTGTACGCAAGAAGTTTTCTGCGATTGGGGTACTTTTACCAAAAACAGCAGCTAATTCTTCTGGCGTTATGGCTTCAAATGATTCTACACTCATCCCAGGGACTAATTCTTCTTGGGTGATTGCAGTTATTAATTGCTTTTCTTGCTCGTCAAAGTTTCCGTCAGCCCAAGCAATAGTCAGCAGCCCACGCAGCCAAGCGGATATTTGTTCGCTGCTGTAAGGAGATTGAACAGCACTTGTCATAACTCACGTCTCTAACTTTCCTGCTTTACATACTAACTCGCCGTCTCATTATATTTTTTTTAGCTTATTGCTAATTTATATAAAAAAATATCTGCTTGATATATACATAATTGCAAATACTCCAATTAATACGGAAATCTTTAAATTAGAACTAATAAGTGAAATAAACCTGGATTTAACTGACTTTCCAGGGTATATTACTTGCTGCATAGAAACCATATTTCTGAGGCTTAATACTTGATATGAATTGTTTGCGATGATATTATTGATAATTATTTTTATTTATATTTATATTTAGCAGGAAAATTCTACTAATACCGAAAAGAGGTGCATTTTGAAAACCCAAATCAATCTTGGAACTATTCAAGAAACGCTATTAATTCCCCTTTTGGCAAGGGCTAAAGAACTAGAACAAGCTGAACCTATAGTTACAGATCCCAAGTCTCTTGAGATAATTCAAAAACTGGATTATGATTTCGAGAAATTCTCTACAAGTAATAATTCTCTAGTAGGTAGTTGCTTAAGAGGGATGATAATTGACAATTGGGTAAGTAATTTCCTACAAGAGCATCCTCAGGGTACGGTTATAGAAATTGGTGCGGGTTTGAACACTCGTTTTGAGCGATTGGATAATGGTAAGGTGCGCTGGTTTGACTTGGATTTACCTGACGTAATTTATCTAAGACAAAAGTTTTTTGCAGAAACTTCCCGTCGTCAGTTTATCTCCGCTTCAGTATTAGATAATGATTGGATTCAACGAGTAAAAAAAACAAGTAACTCGCCCTACATGCTCCTGGCAGAAGGCGTGCTGATGTATCTAAGCGAACAGCAAGTTAAACAACTCTTTGATATGCTTATTGGGAATTTTTATGGTTCACAATTTGCATTTGATTCCATATCGCCGCTGATGGTGAAGAATCAACAGCGCCATGACTCAATCAAACACATGTCAGCAAATTTTGACTGGAGTATTTCAGATATAAGCGAGATTCAGAATTGGAACTCCGGTTATCAGATGATAGAAATGGTGACTTTTGCAAATCTTGAAGCTAAATTTCTGCGGCGCTTTTCCTTGATAAACCGTTTGCTCTTCAAGTATGTTCCGCTCCTCAGAAATACTTATCGTCTGGCATTATTTCAACTCACTTAAACCACAACTACTAACTTCTCAGAAAGGAATAAAGAATGTTTCATTTTGGCATCGAACATGAGGTTGCTTTCATTGATAATGCTGGAAATTTTGCTGATTTTTCTAGTGTAACATTTGCTGATTTTAATCGAATAATCGAAAAATTACCTATTTATAAAGAAGATTATCCAAGCTTACGAATTGGAGACGCTGGAATTAGACAAAAGCGTTGGTACATAGAAGGTTTTGAACGCTTTGCTGATTCTGAAAAAGTGATTGACTGCATCCCAAAAGGAATCGAAATCCGAACAACTATAAATACTGATATTCATAGTACTATTGCAGAATTATCCGAAAGTTTCCGTTTGTTGAAGGAAGCAGCAGCAGAAGAAGGATTTTTACCAGTATTAATTAGTTTTAATCCTTACCAAGATGAATTTGTACCAAATCCACCTTTTAATGAGTACGAAATCAAACAAATACAAGCTTCTGCTGAAACTCAAACTGAGAAGATTGCGATGCTTACTTTTGGCCCGGATTTAAATATTTCCATGGTAGGGTTAACTACCCAACGTATTATTGATATTGGTAGAAAGCTGACTTATTACAGTCCCTATATTATTCCTTTTAGTTATAGTTCCCCTTTCTACAAAGGTTCTGTATGGGAAGGTTTTTCTGTACGAACTTTTATGAGAACTGGAAAAAGAACTGCGGCAAGAGTATTTGTAGAAAAACGAGAAGAATTAATCGACAGCTTTCCTTCTTTGACTGAAATTGCACGTATTCCTGCTGAAGTTGGCAGAATTGAATTTAAAGCCTTTGATAGCTGTAGTGATTTTTCCATCTATGCGGGATTATTAGCTCTATTAAAAGGGATTGCTTTAGATGAATCTTTGCCAGGTAGAGCAACTATTCCAGATGCGGCAAAGCATCAAATGTCCGCACAGGAAGGATTCGATAACGAGGAGATTTTTACAAATGCAACAGAGATTTTAGAAGCAGTCGAAATTGCTTTAGAAAATGACTCCGATCTGAATTTACTTGCACCACTAAAGACTCTTTTAGAAAAGCGAGAAAGCCCTGCCCACGAGCTTCTCCGACTCTACAAGCATACTGGGTCAATAGAAGCAGTCCTGAAACAAACTTACAGTAGTTAGTAATTATTAATGAACCTTTACTAGGTTAAGGAAGGGTTAAAGATAAAAGGATAAAAGGAAAGACAATCTATTTGGATACTCTCCTTTATCCTTTTCCTTCTTAGGAGTAGTGAAAAGCTAATTAAGCTTTATTTCTTCTTGCTTTCTGGCTTGAACTTGCTGCCAGACATCTTCCCAACGTTCGCTAATTAAATCTTGGAGCTTAGCTAAGTATTCCTCAGATTGATAATTATCTTCTTCCGAGTTCAATTTACTGTCAGTAAATAATAAGCTTGGTATATTTGAGGCTACTTTAATCATGATAAATTTGACGACTTCAAGGACTATTGCAATTTTATAGCAAGAACTCTGCTAAGTTGTATGCAACTTTACAAAACCTATCTTTATATATACATCAGCTTTCAGAATTTATAAGTAATTTCAAAACAATTTTTGGAACCAAATTGGTAAATTTTGTATTTAAAGTCAACGAATGTAAATATATTTACGCGGAGAATTTTAGTGATTTGTAATTGATAATACTAGAAAGTAATTAGTTTAGTTAATTTATTTTGAATCACTAAAATACTTTTGTGAAAAAATATAACTAATGGCGCAATAATATTTCACGAAAATACCGATCTATTTTCCTCTGTGTGAAAAATAGAGGTATGAAAACCGATAAACTCTTGTTGTGTTGGTGTATTTCTCAGCTTTCAAGCACTTAAGGCTGACTATATATCCACCCTCTCAGGGCTATTTCATTCTAAAGCTCATGGGAAAACCCCCAAGACCGCACGCACTGCTTCACCAGTCTCAAGCTCTATAACTGAAAGATTAAACAGGTGCACCTGAGTTAAGCCAGTGTTTTTTAGATATGCCGGTTTTAAACATTGTCAAGGCTACTCCCTTCCCAGCTTTATGATTACCGGCGTTTTGGGTGGGGGTTGAGGGGGAGACATTTTATAGGTAATCTATAAGCGGTTGGGGGAGTAACATTACCAAGTGCGGACTAACCATCCACAAAAAAAGAAAAATGCCACGGTGGTTAAAACCACAGGTGGCGTTTTTCCTCCCAGCTTTAAAAAGACTGGGGCATCCTTATTACCGAACTTTTCTTATGATTCGATTTACAAAACCTGGTGGATTAGTTGTTGTAAGTACTCGCAAAAGTTATTATGACACTGCATTACGAGGGACTCCAAGACAAAAACAAGATCAAACTTGTTAGCTTTGTTGTTGACGGGCACCCATAAGAATTTTTTGATTCTAAAAAAATTCTTATGGGAACCCTTGACGGTCCCTACATTTTGCAGATAAATGCTCGCTACTGGGCGTTTAGAGTTTGCTAAGAATTTAATCTGTATTAGGTAATAATGTCACTTAATGACTTGTGGTGCTACATTGAGCAGTTAAATAATTCTGCATATATTGAGGAATTGCCTGTCCGTTCCTTGTCTGCTACCCATTTGCTCCTATGGCCCGGACCCAACGAGCGGGTCTATGATATCCATCGATTATCAGTTACGATTGAGCGGCAGGGATGTTCTTATACAACTCATCCCATAGATATCACGTACTTAGAACCCTATCTTAACACCACCTGGCAAAACTTTAGAGATCAACCCGATTTTATACAGATTGCTGTTTTAGATGCGGTTCTGCCGTCACTACCCATGGCAACGAAGCCATTCGAGATCGCCCGCTGCCAGAAACCGCTTTGGACAAAATCCCTTTGGCGAGCAGATACACTCGTGAAGAACATTAAGCGTTTAATCGCTACATTGAACTGTCCTACACCTCGAGTCGCTTTGGTCGGTTATTCGGATGTGATTTTTTACGCGCTCAAGAAGATACAGGTTGCTGTAGATGTTTTCGATTTAGATCCGCGGGTAATCAATAAAACTTTGGTAGATTCGACTGTAATTCAACATGGCGAAGCCTTTTTCGCTGGCGAGCCTACTTATGACGTTTTGGTAGTCACTGGTATGACCTTAGCTAATGGTACCTTCTGGAATTTGCGAGAATTTTGCTGTTCGTTCAAAACGCTGATTGTAATGTATGCACAAACGGGGGGTCATCTAGGATCGGTGATGGTGGAATTAGGGGTAGATCTATTTGTCGGAGAGTGCTTGCCTTTCTACTATGAGGATGGGCTTTCCGAAATAAACGTGTACTTCAGCAATAATTATCATTTTTAGAGGACGAGATTGGGTCTATAGGTCGCGAATCAAATTTTATTGAGAAGGCTTTTATAATTGCGATTTTAGACAGGGGAGTAGATGCTGCCATATGGAATTTGCGCGACCTATTTTACCATATCGTGTTGGCATTTAGAATGAAATAGTCCCCCCACCGTCCCAAGACTTAAGGCAGCCCTATTAAAATTATCGATAAGTTGTTGAAGGTGCAATTTTTTCAATAGTAATTAAAGACTGCATTATTTCTTTGGCGATGGGTGCTGCAACAGTACTACCGTAGGAATTTTCTCCTTGTGGTTCATCTACTAGGGCTAACACTACATAACGGGGTGATTCTACCGGCAATATACTGACAAAGCTAGTAATTCTTGAACCACTAATATAGCCTCCAGTGGCACCAGCTTTTTCGGCTGTACCAGTCTTACCTGCAATGCGATATCCAGGGATTTTAGCGGCTTTACCGGAACCTTTGTTAACAACGCTTTCCATCATTTGTAATACCGTTTGAGTTGTTTTAGGAGAAAAAATTTGGCGGGGTGCACTTAAATTTGTACCCGTATGTATTTGTCCTTTGGTATCTATCAATCCTTTGACTACATGGGGAGTTACCAATTTACCACCATTGGCTAATGCTCCATGCATTTGGATTAGTTGTAATGGGGTTAGGGAAAAACCTTGCCCAAAGGAAGCTGTTGCTGGCTCAATAGGCGAATTAGTAAATTCTTCTTGTGGTTTGAGACGACTATTTGTTTCAAATGGCAAATCTGTATCGGATTTTTGCCCTAATCCCATTCTTTCGAGCCAGCCATAATAAATACTTGGCTGCAATCGCTGGATGATTTTCACCATACCAATATTGCTCGATGTTTGCAGAATTCGGGCAATATTAATTCTTCCATGGCTATTTTTCTCCGCATTTCTGATTTCACGATCTGCAACTTTAATCAGTCCTGTATCATTAAATATGTCATTAGGCCCAATAGTACCAGTTTCCAGCGCTATGGCGACATTTAAGGGTTTAAAAGTGGAACCGGGTTCGTATAAATCTGCTACTGCCCAATTTCTAAATAAGGAAATATCTTCTTTAGTAAATTTATTATTTGGGTTGTAAGTTGGCTGACAAGCCAGGGCTAGGATAGATCCATCCCATGCATCCATGACAATTACGGCTCCCCGTTGGGCTTTGTATTTCTTTATTTGTTTTTGGAGTGCTAACCTCGAAGCGCGTTGTAAGCGGCTATCAATAGTTAATTGCATTCCCAATTTATCAAAGTTAAGAAATCCATCTGGGGCATGATCCGGCATTAATGCACCCTTACCATCTTTTGACAGACGCACTGTCTTCATGGAACGTTCGAGCAATTGTTCTTGAGAATATTCTATACCCGCTTTACCGCGACGATCTGAATTGACATAGCCTACAATATCAGCAACTAAACTTTGATAAGGGTAGTATCGGGAGTATTTTTTCCTTAAATCTATACCATTAAGTCGCAATGCACTAACTTGATCTGCCACTTCTTCTGCTAACTTGGACGAAATTAAAATATTGCTTTTTTGTTTAGTAAATCTTGCTTCTAATTTATCGGCATCTTTATTTAAAATAATTGCAAGCCTTCGTGCAATCTCAGATGGAGACTTGTCTTTGTCAAACAGCTTGGGATGCACGTGCAAACTATAAACTGGAAGATCGATCGCTAAAACCCTTTTATTACGATCTACTATTTGACGACGAGGAATAAAAGGACGCATGCTAAACATCTGTTGATTTCGCGCCTTTTTAGTTAGTTTAGCTCCGTCCACAATTTGCAAACGGTATAAGTTTATTCCTAAGCCGAAGCAAACAGCTATTAATACACCCCAAATCAGGAATAATCGATTTTTTGGGCTATGTGAAACCGGTGGAGATTCGGCTGTAATTTTTTTCTTATTTTTACTCTTTAAAGTATTAGCATTAAAGCGCGACTGCCTATAATTTCTTTTGGGAATTCTGCTCGTTTTACCTGGAAACTTTTGCATAAAGCTTGTCCTTTACTATGAATTTTTTGGGAAAATTTGCACCCTCGATCCCATTCTGTTTAGATTATTTCTATCTGCGATCGGTATGCATCTTTGATTCTTACCCTAGAGCTAACTTGCTGGAAAAATTTGTATAAAACTGTAAGTATAGCCATAACTTCGATGAATTACTTTACAGCATTTGTGTTGCAACATATTAATTGACAATTATCTGAGCCTACCGACGATAATTTATTGAAATCCTATAACTCTAAATAAATTTGATGGTAAAGAGTAAGTCGGCACAAATAAAGGAGGGCTATTTTACAGCTTGGGTAAATTAAGCTCAAAGACTTGATCGATCTCACTATTCCCTTTTCCCAATTACTATTTTCAACGCCTCGCTACTTAGAGCAATTTTGATACTTGTGAAAAGATTGGCTAACAATTACCAATTTTAATATCCCAAGGCATTTGAAGGTGGTACTTCTATTTTGTTAGATTCTTTCTCAATATTTCGGGAATTTAATGGTGTAGTTTCTTGCAAGAAAATAGTGTTTGCTGGAGTGGGCGAAACTAATCCATGACGGGGTTTTTCGGCTTCTTGGGCCATTTTATTTTTTAGCGTCTCATCATGTTTTGTTAGCTGGCGTTCATTCCGTTGTAACTCTTGTAATTGTTTATAGGAACGACTCCACAGATGCTGAGAATATACCGTCCAACCGTAAACTATTAATGTTGCACCCACTAACAGAAACGTTATAACAGAAGTCTTACGGTGAAAAGAATTCCAGCGCATTAGCCACATTGGTACTTTACTGCCATCTGGCATTACGGGTATCGCGTTTTGATTTTTATGCTCGCGATTTTTGTTATTTACACTATTAGAATTTATCCGTTGAGGTTTGACTCTTGGAGATGGGGAAGTTTTAGAGTTAATACTCGAACTATTCTTTGAGAAAAAAGAAGGTTTAGAATGCCTTTGTCTACTTAAAAATTCAGGCGTGGATTTTGGTAAAGGTGGAAGGCTTGTATATTCGTTGACTCTCGAACCCCTAATGTTGGTTTCTTTATGAGCCGAATCTTGCCTCAACCAACGTTTCCTGCCTCTCAAATTTGATTTACGAATAGTAGCCATAATTTTTTTTAGGTTGAAAGTACTGTACTTGAGACAATCTCGTCAGGAACTGAACAATAAGATTTGTTGCGATATCTCGGCATCATATTGTACACCCGTTTTCAAATATTTGCGGAGATAGCTTCAATGGACTTGAATTTTTCGAGCGCTATAAATTCACAATTAGTTCGCCGCATAATAGCATCTAAAGTATGAAAATACTCACCACTCACAGATATTTTACTTCCATAACATTCTAATTTCTGGCATGATATTTTTTTTTGTAAACCAAACCACTAAATGCACCTAAAAAGTGATATTTTTACAAGCCGTTAACTCTCGTATTAACTGTAAAAACAACTTACCTAAGATTTAGTCAGTATAAAAATGAATAATTTTGTTTGTCAAAGCTAATTGAAACTACAATATTTAAAAAAATCATCAAATAAGGTATCGTATTCAACAGGCTAAAAATAGTTCTTGAATCAATTGGTGAAAGAGGAGTTATGAAAATTAAAATCTTTGGTTTTGCTTTGTTATTAGGTTTGGCTACAACTCTGGGAGCCTGCGAAAGCGCAGAAGAAACCCCCTCCACTGATACTCCCGCAGCTGGGGAACCAACCGATGCTCCAGCTGCAGATCCTGATGCTAAACCTACTCCGACTACTGCTCCGTAGTTGATGGTCTGCATTTTAACTAATGTCAGGATTTTTTGGAAGTTCGCTCTTCACTTCCTATCTGTTATATAAGAAAAAAACAAAATTACTGTTCCGCTAGTAGGGAAGAGCATTCCCTAATTAACGCGAGGAGCAGTGATGAACTTTACTTTTCTTGGCGAAAAAAGCCTGGTTGAGCAAGTCGCTACGGCTATCTGAGAATAAAGTATTGTTCTTTGGAACTAGCATTTTTTGGCTTTCTCTGTGGGCTTCGTTATATTGGTAGACCTGGTAATAAAGATCGAGATTGCCAGGTTTTTACGGGATCTATTTTACTGAGATTTAAATAAAAATGATAATATTACTTTAGCTATAGAATATAGTTTTTTGGAAATTTTGTCATAGAAGCATTATAAATTTGTATTGATTTAGGAAATTCAATCAATAACTTTAGTCTGCCTATGCAGGCTTTATTTTTATACTCTCGCCCTAATAAAGTCTAAGTGCAAGATATCAGTCGCAGAAGAGTTGTGGATCCTCCATAACCGATCCTATTTTCCAAGACGTAATATAATTTGCAAAGAATCCTACTATTTACGTATTTTTTGGCAATTTTCCATGGTTTAGGATTGCTTCCTTAGGTGGCAATGACTATGATTACTTTATCCCTGGGTAAGTCCTAAACTGACAAAAAATCAACAAATGAGGACATTAAAAATCAGAAGAATCGTTTTATTGATACTCTTAAGTACCGTAAGTAGTATTTTCATACAATTATTTTTTGCTCGTAAAATATCTGTCATCGCCCTACCCCCACCAGATGATATTCCAGAAGAAATATTACGAACAGAAATTATTATACAAGCGCGATCGCCAATTGACGGTAAACTCCTCAGCCCTGCCGAATATGCTCAATTACAAGCTCAACTAAAAAGACGTGTCTACCCTCCCAAACTTAGTCCGACAGTTAGGGATTCGGTATTCTTGCTGCGTTTACGTAAGATAATCAATACGCTTTTTCCCTTTGTGAATTTTTAAAAATTGGTTATGGGAATAGCTCATGGAGTTATGAGTTTGGAGTTATGATTTTTTCTCATCCCCCCTCTCTTTGTCCACATTTTCAACTTTCTTTTTCAAGAAATGGGCAAAAATTACAAATAAATGTAAAGAATATATATAGATATACAAAAAGTAGATTCACTAATCCATAATATCCAACGAAATTAGCTCCATGTCTATGACCACTATTGCTCCAGAACAGGTTAACAGTATAATTTGGAACCAACACCACGATCCTTTTGAAATACTTGGTTCCCATCAGATAGAAAAGGATGGTAAAAGTGTCTGGGTTGTGCGAGCTTACCTACCTAATGCCAGCGATGCATGGGTAGTTCTTCCAGAGGAACGGAAGGAAGAACAAATGCAAAGTGTACACGATCCCCATTTTTTTGAATGTACGATAAATACTAAAGAATTAGCCAATTATCAGCTTAAGGTTAAAGAAGGAGACCAAGAACGGGTAATTTACGATCCTTATGCCTTCCGTTCTCCCACATTAACGGAATTTGATTTGCATCTGTTTCATGAAGGCAATCATCACCGGATTTATGAGAAATTAGGAGCGCATCCCACGGAAATTAAGGGTGTAGAAGGTGTTTGCTTCGCTGTTTGGGCACCGAATGCCCGTAATGTTTCAGTGTTGGGAGACTTTAACAGTTGGGATGGCCGCAAGCATCAGATGCGTAAAGGTTCCACTGGAGTTTGGGAGCTATTCATTCCCGAATTGAAGGTAGGAGAACACTATAAATACGAAATAAAAAACCTCGACGGACATATTTACGAAAAATCCGATCCTTACGGTTTTGCTCAAGAAGTTCGTCCTAAAACTGCGTCTATTGTCACTGACTTGGATACTTATGAATGGGATGACAGCGAATGGATGGAAAAACGCCGTCATAGCGATCCACTTTCGCAACCAGTTTCAGTTTATGAAGTACATTTGGGTTCGTGGTTGCATGCTGGAACGGAGGAACCCCATAAATTACCAAATGGAGACTCGGAGCCTGTAGTGCAGGTTTCTGAACTCAAAACTGGCGCACGCTTTTTAACTTATCGGGAATTAGCAGAAAAACTGATTCCTTATGTTAAAGAATTAGGTTACACCCATATCGAACTGCTACCAATTGCCGAACACCCCTTTGATGGTTCTTGGGGATATCAAGTAACTGGTTATTACGCTCCGACTTCCCGTTTTGGTAGTCCTGAAGACTTGATGTATTTTGTGGACCAATGTCATAAAAACGACCTTGGTGTACTTGTAGATTGGGTTCCCGGTCACTTTCCTAAAGACGGACACGGATTGGCTTTCTTTGATGGTACCCATCTTTACGAACACGCCGATCCGCGTAAAGGCGAACACAAAGAATGGGGAACTCTGGTGTTTAATTATGCACGTCATGAAGTGCGTAATTTCCTAACGGCGAATGCTTTATTTTGGTTTGATAAGTATCATATTGATGGCATTCGGGTTGATGCGGTTGCTTCAATGCTTTATCTTGATTACTGTCGCAAACCTGGGGAATGGGTTACAAATGAATATGGCGGTAGAGAAAACTTAGAAGCAGTAGAATTTATCCGCAGTGTAAATCACCTGATCTTTAGTTATTTTCCTGGTTCGCTTTCCATTGCGGAAGAATCAACTTCATGGCCAATGGTATCTTGGCCTACATACACGGGTGGACTGGGCTTTAACTTGAAGTGGAACATGGGTTGGATGCACGACATGCTTGATTATTTCAGCATGGATCCTTGGTTCCGTCAGTTTCATCAAAACAATCTTACCTTTAGTATGTGGTATCACCACAGCGAAAACTTTATGTTAGCGCTCTCCCATGATGAAGTGGTCCATGGTAAGAGTAATATTATCGGTAAAATGCCCGGAGATAGATGGCAAAAGTTCGCTAACGTGCGTTGCTTATTTGCTTATATGTTCGCTCATCCCGGCAAGAAAACCATGTTTATGAGCATGGAATTTGGGCAGTGGAGTGAATGGAATGCTTGGGCAGATTTAGTATGGGTCTTGATGCAGTTTCAGCCACATCAACAGTTAAAGATATTTTTCCAACATTTGAATCAGCTTTACCGTAGCGAACCTGCTTTATATAGCCAAGATTTTGAAGAAGCTGGGTTTCAATGGATTGACTGTAGCGATAACCGTCACAGTGTAGTTTCATTTATTCGCCGCGCTAAAGATTCAGATGATTTTGTTGTTGCTATTTGCAATTTCACACCACAACCTCATTCTCATTACCGTATAGGTGTACCGGAACCCGGATTTTATAACGAATTATTCAACAGCGATGCCCGGGAATACGGCGGCAGCAATATGGGTAATTTAGGTGGGAAGTGGACAGATAGTTGGTCAATGCACTCTCAAGAACACTCTTTGGATTTATGTCTACCACCTTTAGGAGTATTAATTTTGAAATTAGATCGAAATAAAACTGCTGAGGCTACTGAAGAAGGGTAGAGGGATGGGGGAATAGGGAGGTGGGAGATGGGGAGATGGGGAGATGGGGAGATGGGGAGATAGGGAGAATTCCAGAAGGGGACAGGGGGAGCTTGGTAGCAAAATCTAAACACCGCACTCCTACGACAAAACTCAAGCCTCTT
>ERZ1740059.1249-NODE-1249-length-12896-cov-6.517717_pt1 | contig 12896 bp, 16 predicted proteins | sample MGYA00581744_ERZ1740059 | MGnify/ENA primary metagenome ERZ1740059 (study PRJEB43018, sample SAMN04849738) | marine metagenome | isolation source: floating plastic debris | place: Pacific Ocean | collected 2008-08-28 | study: EMG produced TPA metagenomics... | reverse complement strand
GCCTGCGAGGACGAGGTTTTCATCACGCCACGCGATCAGCGCTTCGCGGTTGTCCCGCAAGGTCTCGAGGTTCAGGTAGTCGCCCAAGGTGAAGAACGCGGTCAGCGCTCCCGCGGCGATGACCAATAGCGGGATCCACCGCTTCAAGCCGCCAGCGCCGTTGCGCTCCTCCATGCCCATGTCTTTCGTGGTCGCGTCGCTCATCGTCCGCCTCAATCATAAACTCTCGCGTTTCTGCTGTCGCATAAACTGTGAAGGGCCGACAGCGATCGAAAGGCTTCTCACGTCGGGTTGAACAGTTGTCAGAACGCGTTGTCCGAAATGACTGCACAGAATTGGCCTCACAGAATTGACTTCAAATGGCCGATCGCCTTATACGAGCGCCTTGTTTCTAGACACCGCCGTCTCTCCCGCCGCCTTTGGGTCGACAGCTCGGCGATTTGTTGCGGAGAGCTGCAATGAAGCGCACCTTTCAGCCTTCGAACCGCGTCCGTAAGAACCGCCATGGTTTCCGGGCGCGCATGGCGACCAAACACGGCCGCAAGATCCTGGCCCGCCGCCGGAAGATCGGCCGCAAGCGCCTGTCGGCGTAACTCTATCGGCTGCGTGCGCTTCATGACGGACGCTGCTTCCAGGCCGCCCCGTCTGCTCAAGCGGCGCGAGTTTCTCGCCGCGGCCCGGGCGCGCAAATGGTCGACCCCTGGATTTGTGCTCCAGGCCCGCCAACGCAAACCCGAAGAGATCGAAGGCGCAAACCCGCCTGCGGCCAGGGTCGGCTTCACCGCCTCCAAAAAGGTCGGCAACGCAGTCGCGCGCAACCGTGCAAAGCGGCGGCTCCGGGCCCTGGCTGACGAGATGACGCCGTCGCTCGGTCGACACGGCTGGGACTATGTCCTGATTGCGCGGGCCGAAACCACCGCGAGCTTACCCTTTCTCAGACTCAAAGCGGATCTTGTGAAAGCGTTCGAACGCGTTCATTCTAATCGTTCGTCCAACCAGCAACGGCAGCCGCGCAAAGAGAAAAGGCCGTCATGAAGCGCCGTTTCTCCCCACTTGCCTGGCTGATCGCCGCCCCGGTCTATGTGTACCGCTACACGATCTCTCCGCTGATCGCGAACAATTGCCGGCATACGCCCTCCTGCTCGGCCTATGCGTTGGAAGCGCTGGAAAAGCACGGCCCGCTCCGGGGAACCTGGCTGACGGCCCGAAGGGTCTTGAGCTGTCATCCCTGGGGCCGATCGGGCTATGATCCCGTCCCAGAGCCGAAACGAAAACCATCTGAGCCATCCAGGGAGAGCGGCGATGCTCGATGAGAAGGGGTCCACCGGCGCCGAGGCGATTGAAGACCTCGCCGGCGGGCACCCGGTCTACAAGGACGCGCCGTCGAGCACTTCGTTCAACAAGCTGCGCAAGCGGATTGTGCGGCTGACGCGCGAAGCAATCGAGAACTATGGGATGGTCCGCGACGACGTCAGGGACCGTCCGGCGCGCTGGCTGGTCTGCCTGTCCGGCGGCAAGGACAGCTACACGCTGCTGACGATCCTGTTGGACCTCAAGTGGCGCGGGTTGCTGCCGGTCGAGCTTCTGGCCTGCAATCTTGATCAGGGGCAGCCGGGTTTTCCGAAGCATGTCCTGCCAAACTATCTCGAGCAGTTGAACGTCGCCCACCGGATTGAGCACCGCGATACGTACTCGATCGTCGTGGACAAGGTGCCGGCGCAGAAGACCTACTGCGCGCTCTGTTCACGACTGCGTCGCGGACACCTCTACCGCGTCGCGCGCGAGGAAGGCTGCGAGGCGGTGATCCTCGGCCATCACCGCGAGGACATCCTGGAGACCTTCTTCCTAAACATGTTTCACGGCGGCCGTCTGTCCGCGATGCCTCCGAAGCTTCTGAACGAGGAGGGCGATCTACTGGTCATGCGGCCACTCGCCCATTGCGCCGAGGCGGACATCGCGCGTTTCGCCGCAGCCATGAAGTTTCCGATCATCCCCTGCGATCTTTGCGGAAGCCAGGACGGGCTGCAGCGCCAACAGATGAAAGCGATGCTCGACGGCTGGGAAAAAGCGCAGCCAGGACGCAAGAACGTACTGTTTCGCGCGCTGACAAACGCCAGGCCGGCGCATTTGCTCGACCCAAAACTCTTCGATTTCCAAGCGCTGCAAGCGCCGCAAGAACGCGGCTCCCTGCCGGCGAAACCACCAGACGCGGCGCAATCTTAACTCTGTTCGGCTTGACCTTCGCGCCCGCGACCGGTTCAAGAGCGCCTGACCAACAAAAACACCCGGCGGGATCGAGCGCTTGCGCCCCGCCCAACCGACATCTCCGCCGGAGCCCCGAATGCAGCAGCCCTCCAAGGACGATCAACGCAATCTGATCCTTGCCGCAGTACTTAGTTTTGCGGTGATCGCGTTGTGGCAGTTCCTCGTCATCAGCCCTCAAGTCGAAGAACAACGCCGCGCGGCTGAGCTGGCCGCGATCGAAGAACAGGCGCGACTTGAAGAGAGCGGCGAGGCCGCCGTCGCGCCAAGCGGCATCGGCGGGGGTGGTCAGGGCGGAACGCTCGATCGAGAGACCGCATTGGCCCAGTCCCCACGGATCGACATCGACAGCCCGCGTCTGCAAGGCTCGCTGTCGCTTCAGGGCGGCCGCATCGACGAGCTGTTGATGACGGATTACCGCGTGAGTCTGGAGGAAGACTCGGAAGCCGTGGAGCTGCTCTGGCCCGAAAAGACGGGTCAGGCGTATTACGCCGAGTTCGGCTGGCAGCCCGAGGGCGGCGCTTATCCGACGCCGGGCCCCCGCACCGAATGGGCGCGGGAAACGGGCGAGAAGCTGGCGCCGGGTTCTCCGGTGACGCTCTATTGGGACAATGGCGAGGGCCTGGTTTTCCGCCGGACGATCTCGCTCGACGAGAACTACCTCTTTACGATTTCCCAAAGCGTCGAGAACAGGACATCTGCGCCGGTGAGGCTCGCGCCCTACGGCATCATTTCACGTCACGGCACCCCGCAACTGACGGGTTTCTGGATTTTGCATGAAGGCGCGGTCGGCGTTCTGAACGAAGAGCTGTTCGAATACGACTACGACGACATGGCGGAGTTCGACGTCAGCCGACGCTTTCAGGGACGCGCTCAAGCGATTGAGGCGGACCCGGGAGGCTGGATCGGGTTCACCGACAAGTATTGGATGACAGCGCTGGTTCCCGCCAACAACGCCGGCTTTGAAGCAGTGCTTCGGCTGACGGACACGCGTTCGGGACCGATCTACCAGGCGGCGACCCGTATGCCCGCGATTGAGGTTGCGCCCAATGCGTCTGCCGAAACCTCGAGTTACTTCTTCGCGGGGGCGAAGGAGATCGGGACGCTTCGGGACTACGCGTACAAGTTCGACGACGTCGAGCGACCGGACAGCGTGATCGGCAATGTCAGCGATTATCTGTTCGGCTCGAGCCGCAGCCGGTTCACCGACGCCATCGACTGGGGCTGGTTCTTCTTCTTGACCAAGCCGATCTTCGAGATCCTGGCGGTTCTCAACGACTGGATCGGCAATATGGGCGTCGCGATCATCCTGCTGACGGTCATCGTGAAGACCCTGCTCTTCCCGCTTGCGTGGAAATCCTATGTCTCGATGTCGAAGCTTAAGAAGCTTCAGCCCGAGATGAAGAAGATCCAGGAGCGGCACTCGGAAGACCGGACGAAGATGCAGCAGGAGATGATGCATCTCTACAAGAAGGAGAAGGTGAACCCCGCCGCCGGCTGTTTGCCGATCCTGGCGCAGATCCCGATCTTCTTTTCGCTCTACAAGGTGATTTTCGTGACGATCGAGGTGCGCCACGCGCCGTTCTTTGGTTGGGTGCAGGATCTGTCGGCGCCCGACCCGACGTCGCTGTTCAATCTGTTCGGGCTGCTGCCTTACGAAGTGCCGGCGTTCCTGCTGATCGGGGTCTGGCCGATCCTGATGGGGATCTCGATGTGGGTGCAGCAGATGTTGAACCCGGCGCCGACGGACCCGATGCAGGAAAAGATCTTCAACCTCCTGCCGCTGTTGTTCACTTTCCTTCTGGGCACCTTCGCCGCGGGGCTGGTGATCTACTGGTTCGCCAACAACGTGCTGACCATTATCCAGCAGTACACGATCATGCGCAGCCAAGGCGTGAACCCGGACATTCTGGGCAATATGAAACGTCAGCTCGGGCTCGCTCCAAAGGAAAAACCGAGTTAGCGACATGCCCGTCCCGGCGTTTGAGTTCACTGTCGATCCGACGTTCAGCGACGACGAGATCGAGGACGGGCGGCTGCTGTTCGCGCGCGAGGCGGACTTTGTCATCGGCTGCGCCGGGCTCGATCAACTTCCCGCGGGAGATCGTCTGGAGATCTGTTTCGCGGGCCGGTCGAACGTCGGCAAATCGTCGTTATCAACAAGGTAACGGGCCGCAAGTCGTTGGCGCGCACCTCGCATACGCCTGGGCGCACGCAGCAGCTGAACTTCTTTGACATCTCGGGTCGGCTCTATCTCGTGGATCTGCCGGGCTATGGTTTCGCTCAAGCGCCCAAGAAGGTCGTGGCGACCTGGCAAAAGCTCCTGAAGGGCTACCTGCGCGGCCGCGCGAGCCTGCGACGCGTGTTCGTCCTGATCGACGGGCGCCACGGGCTCAAAGCTGTCGACGACGAGATCCTGACGCTTATGGGAGAGTCTGCCGTGAGCTTTCAGGTCGTGATCACGAAAGCCGACAAACCCAAAGCCTCAGAGCTCGACAAAGCGATCGAAACGACCAAAGCCGCTCTGCAGAAGCATCCGGCCGCCTACCCGGAGATTATTGTGACCTCCTCGGAGACGGGCCAAGGCGTCGAAGCAGTGCGCGCGGCGATTGCGCGGTTGCTCAGCGAGGGCTAACAGAGTGGCGCCGCAATAACGTTCGAGACCTGTCATATGGAGATTTCCGCCGCGATGAAACGCGACTGGGTCGCCACCGCCCGCACGCTCTCTGAAGCCCTGCCGTTCCTGCAGCGCTATGACGACAAGGTCGTCGTGATCAAGTTTGGCGGAAACGCCATGGGCGATCCCGCGCTCATGGACCGCTTCGCCCGCGATGTCGTTCTGATGAAGCAGTGCAACCTACACCCGGTCATCGTGCATGGCGGCGGGCCGCAGATAGGCAAGATGCTCGAACGCTTGGGGCTCGGAACCGAGTTCATCGACGGATTGCGCGTCACCGACAAGGCGACCGTCGAAGTGGTCGAGATGGTCCTGTCAGGCTCGATCAACAAGGAGATCGTCACCGCGATCAATCAGGCGGGCGGCCGGGCCGTGGGTCTGTCGGGCAAGGACGCCAGGCTCATTGTCGCCGAGAAAGTCACCCGCACCGTTCGAGACCCGGAATCCAACATCGAAAAGGCGCTCGATATCGGCTTTGTGGGACGCCCGACCGAAATTCATCCGGAAGTGCTGCAGAGCTTCATCGACAGCGACCTCATCCCGATTGTCGCGCCAGTCGGCGTCGGACATCAGGGCGAAACCTTCAACGTGAACGCCGACACGGCCGCCGGCGCCATCGCCGGCGCAATCAAGGCCGAGCGGCTACTGCTGCTGACCGATGTGGAAGGCGTGAAGGACTCCGACGGGAACGTTCTGACGGACATCAGCAGCGGCGAGGTCGCTCAGCTGACCAAGGATGGCGTGATCTCGGGCGGGATGATCCCGAAGACCGAAACCGCTTTGGCCGCCATCGAGCAGGGCGTCGGCGCAGCCGTGATCCTCGACGGCCGCGCGCCCCATGCGGTGTTGTTGGAGCTGTTCACCGACCACGGCGCTGGAACCTTGATCAAACCCTAGGGAGAGACGACTTTGCGGAGACTCATGGCCTGCTGTTCGGCGACCTTGCTCGCCGTCGTCTTGCTCGCTCTATCGTCTGCAAGCGTCGTCGCGGAGGATGAAGACGGCGGCCAGACCCGGCAGGAGATCGCCGAGTCGCTCTCTGCGATCGAGAACCTGCTGGACACGCAGGCGTCCAAGCAGCGCGCAATCGAAACTCTGCGCCAACGTCTTGAGCGGACGGACTCGGAATCCGAACGTGAGATCATAGAAACGGAACTCCGGGACCTGTCGGAAGAGATGCGCCAGTTGGATGCGCAGATCCAAGGGGTCGCCACCGGGGTGAACGACGGCATCTTCGACACCGGTGATCGCTCGTTCGATCTTCAGGCGGAGCTGGAGGAGCTCATCCAACCGTTCGTCTTGATGCTCAAGTCCGCGACCGAGAACGCCCGCCAGATCGAGCAACTTCGTCAAACGTTGAGCGACGCAGAGCGCCGGGAGGAGGTGGCGGCGGAAGCGTTGGTCAATCTGGCCCCAGCCCTGGAAGCCGCCACGCCCGACACCGCGACTGCTTTGCGTCTGGCCGAGCTTGAGACGCTCTGGACGGAGCGGCGCGAGGCCGCCGGCGATCTTGCAAAAGCCGCCCAGCGACAGATGGATGCGCGTCTGGCTCAGCAAATCGATCCCGCCGAAGCGGCGCAAGCGGCGCAGAACGCCGCCAATGACGCCGTACAATCTTTCTTTAGCGCGACCGGGCGGAACTTGATCCTTGGCGTTGGGGCGTTCGCCGGAGTGCTGTTTTTGCTCCGCCTGCTCAAACGCGGCTTCTTTTCCGTGATTGGAGCCCGCCGGGCGCGGAGCTTTCCGGGCCGTCTCGGCGGGTTGATCTTCGATATCTTCACAATCTGCGCGGCGTTCGGCGCGATGCTGGTCATTTTCAACTTCTACAACGACTGGCTGCTGACCGGTCTGACGATCCTGGTGCTGATCGCCATTGGCTGGATGGTGCTCAGTTCGTTGCCGAACCTGATCGAACAGATCAGCCTGCTTCTTAACCTGGGCGCGGTTCAGGAAGGCGAGCGGGTGATGTTCAACGGCGCGCCCTGGCTGGTGAAGCGGCTCGACCTCTACACGGATCTGGAGAACCCCGCTCTGCGAGGCGGCACCTTCACTCTGCCCGTGCGCGCCCTGGCGGGGCTCTACTCTCGACCGATGGGCGAGAACGAGGTCTGGTTCCCCAGCGAGGAAGGGGACTGGGTGATCCTCGAGAACGAGGTCTTCGGCAAAGTCGTGTTCCAGAGCCCCGAGATCGTTCAGGTCGAGGAGGAGGGCGGCGCGATCGTCACGTTCAATCTGGCGGCCTATCTCGAACAGAACCCCAGAAATCTCAGCCACGGATTCCGTGTGACCACGTCGTTCGGGCTCGACCATAGTCACCAGGCGATCGCGGGCGAGGAAATCCCCAGGACCATGCGGGACTACATCAAAGGACGTCTTGCGACGCTCGTCGACCCCGCGCAGATCCGCGCGGTAGACGCCGCGTTGGTATCCGCGAGCCCCTCTTCGCTGGACTTCGATCTGGAAATCGACCTGACCGGCGAGGCTGCCCCGCTCTACGAAGATCTCAAAGACGCGCTCTCGCGCTTTGCGCTCCAGTGCTGCGCCCAAAACGGCTGGAAGCTGCCGGCGCAACCGTTCTCGCTGCGGCGGGCCTCATAAGCGCCGGGGCGCGATCAGGACAAGCGGAACGCCACGGTCGACGAGAAGTCGCCATCTGGCGTCACGACGTCGCGCTCCCAAAGATCGACGAGATGCGCCAACACGTTGCGGGCGGCCATACCGTGCAAGCGCGCGTCGATGTCGGTGTAGAGCCGCGCGACGAGGTCTTCTTTGGTCGCCGCCGCCTCTGTCAACGCGTCGAGGATCTGCGTCTCGCGCATCCGCCGATGATCTCGAAGTTCCATCAGTCTTGAGGCGGGATCTTCGACCGGCTCGCCGTGCCCGGGGAGATAGAGCCTGTCGTCCCGCGCCAAGAGCTTGTCGAGGCTGCGCATGAACGCGCCCATATCACCGTCTGGCGGTGAGATGAGGCTGGTGGCCCACCCCATGACATGATCGCCGCTGAACACCGTGCCGGTTCCCTCGATTGCGAGGCACAAGTGATTGGAGATATGGCCGGGAGTGTGCAGCGCACGCAACGCGACGCCGCCGAGCTCCACCAGCTCCTCGTCGCCGACAAGGTGATCGACGCCCACGAGGCGGTCGGCTCCTTCGCCACCGCCCAGATCTTCTTGCGCGAGCCGGAGCATCGCCTCGGACATCCCGGCGCCGTGGGGACCAAATCCGTAGATCGGCGCGCCAGTCATCGCCGCGAGCGCCGGCGCGCCCGCCGAATGATCGATATGGGTATGCGTCAGAACAATCGCGGTCACCGCCGCGCCTGCGGCGTAGGCAAGCGCTTGAAGATGGCCGTCGTCATTTGGGCCAGGATCGATCACGATCCCGCCGCTCAGCACGTAGCTGTTGGTCCCGGTAAACGTCATCGCGCTCGGGTTCGGCGCCCGGACGCGAAAGACGCCAGGCGCAATTTCAACACTATCGACCACTTGGCTTCTCGCTTGCTCGCCCCGACGATCGGCGCATAGGCTGCGCCGGTGATGTTGTAGAGACTGTCATGTTCTTGAAAAAATACCTGCCGAAAAGCCTGTTCTGGCGCACGGTCCTGATTGTCGTGCTGCCGATGGTCATCTTGCAGGCGGTCGTGACCTATTTGTTCGTTGAGCGCCACTTTGACGGCGTGACCCGGCAAATGACGGCCGGCGTCGCCTCAGAACTCCGCTACATGGTTGAATCGGTTGAAGGCGCCGAGACCGCGGCCGAGGCGAAGTCCCAGGTCGCGCGCGCGGCCAGAACGCTTGGATTTGATATCGAGCTGGAGGAAGGCGCCACCGTTCAGGCGAACCCAGAACCGATCTTTTACGACGTGATTTTGCGCGCCATCACCGAGGAGGTTCGAGAGCGGATCTTCCAGAAACTCGCGATCGAGTACGAGCGCGAAGAAAAGCGCGTCCTCGTCTGGGTGGAGACACGGCATGGCGTTGTCGGCGCGAACATCCCGAGGAACCGGATCGTCGCGTCGAACCCGCATCTGCTGCTTGTCTGGATGGCGGTGACGGCGGTGGCGCTGATCGGGGTGGCGCTGGTTTACTTGCGCAACCAGGTGCGGCCCATTCAGGCTTTGGCCAAAGCCGCGGATGCTTTTGGCAAGGGCCGGACTCTGGCGCTGTCGCCATCGGGCGCTCAGGAAGTCCGCATGGCAGCAGGCGCGTTTCTGGACATGCGCGAGCGCATCGACCGGCACATCAATCAGCGCACCGCGATGCTATCGGGCGTCAGTCACGACATGCGAACCCCTTTGACCCGCATGAAGCTCGCACTCGAAATGATGGATGACAGCGCCGAGATCGCGGAACTGCGACACGATGTGAAAGATCTCGAACACATTCTCGAGGAGTTTCTCGATTACGCGCGCGGAGAACACGGCGAGAGCTACGAGACGGTAGACGTCTTGGACCTGGCTCGGGAAGTGGTCGGCGAAGCCCGTCGAAAAGGCGCCGAGATCTCCCTCTACGAACGTATCGAGATGCCAGGCGAAACCCGGATGAGCTTGCGCCCGCGCTCGATCAAACGGTGTCTGCACAACCTCGTTGACAACGCGCTGTCTTACGGCGAGCGCGTCATGCTGCGGCTCACCGTCAACCGGGCCTTTATCGAGGTCGCGGTCGAGGACGACGGGCCTGGCATCCCGGCGGAGCAGCGCGAGGCGGCCTTCCGACCATTCAATCGTTTGGACGAAGCCAGAAACCGCAATCGCGCCGGTGGGGTTGGCCTTGGGTTGGCGCTGGCGCTCGACACCGCGCGCAGCCATGGGGGAGAGCTGATCCTGGACGATGGCCACACCCTAGGGGGTCTGCTGGCCCGGCTACGCCTGCCACGATAGCTCTTCTAGTAAAGCCGACCGCCCTTGATCGCTCCACGATCATCGGGCGCGATCAGAACCACTTCGCCATCCGCGTCAGGCGCCCCGAGCGTCAGAACCTCGGACATGAACTTGCCGATCTGCCTCGGCGGGAAGTTCACAACGCACATCACCTGGCGTCCAACCAACTCGTCCGGCGTGTAATGCTTGGTAATCTGAGCTGAGGACTTCTTGACGCCCAGAGGCTCTCCAAAGTCGATCTTCAGCTTGATCGCAGGCTTTCGCGCTTCGGGATAAGGCTCAGCCTCCACGATCTCGCCGACGCGAATGTCGACCTTCAGAAAGTCGTCGAAAGAAATGGTGTCGCTCATCAGGTCCTGTCCTTTGGCGGGCTCTGCAACTCTTCAACGAACGCGCGCAGCAGCGCATCGCGCTCATCGGAGGCCGACTGGAGCACGCCGGCCAGGTCCGAGAAGACGTCCAGAGACCCGTCATCTCTCTTGGTTTGAGCAAAATTCTTGAACAGCTCTAACGCGACCGCTCCGGCGGCGCCATTCATCCGTTCAAAGGCGTCGACGTTGCGATCTTGCAGGTCCGCGATCTCGGTCGCTGACGATTCTGGGCGGGCGTGGCGACGGGACAGCGCGTCGGCGAGCGCTCGGAGACGCTCGACCTCGGCGCGCATGAGATCATCCGTCTCCGGTATCGCACCGCCACCCGAATTCTCCTCAGAGCCCGCGGTCATGAGGCCAGGTCTCGGCTCCGTTGCGCCGCGGCGGCGACCGTTCGCCGGATCAGCTGCGACAACCCCGTGCTCTCATCCATCAAAACCCCAAGCCCCGCGGCTGTGGTGCCGCCAGGGGAAGTCACATTGACGCGCAGTTGCTCCGCGCTTTCAACGGATTGAAACGCCAGCTCCCCGGCGCCGCAGACCGTCGCGCGCGCCAGCTTCATCGCGAGCTCCGGGGGCAAACCTTCCGCCTCAGCCGCTGTCGCCAACGCCTCGATCATGTGGAACACATACGCCGGTCCCGACCCGGAAACGCCCGTCACAGCATCCATCTGCGCTTCATTCTCGAGCCAGACGGTTTCCCCAAGCGTCGCCAACAACGCCTCCGCCAACGCGCGCTGCGCCGGCGACGTCGCCTCATTCGCAAACAGCGCGGTCACGCCGCGTCCGACGGCCGACGGCGTATTCGGCATCGCGCGCACGATTGGGGTGTCCGCGCCCAAAGCCTGCTCGAAATAGCCAATTGTTTTTCCTGCCGCGATACTCAGAAACACGGTGTCCGGTCCGGCCGGACCCCGGCCGCTTGGCACCGCCGCGTCCATCATCTGTGGCTTCACCGCCAACGTCACGACCGCCGCAGCGCCGTCCGTCATCGGCGCCGACAAATCGACGCGCGTTTCTTCGGCGACAGAAACCAGGTGATCCGACGGGTTGGGTTCCGAGATCCGGATCCGGGACGGCGGCGCCCCGGCGCCAAGCCATCCTCCCAACATCGCCTGCCCCATCTTCCCGCACCCAAGCAAGCAAAGGGTCCCATCCCCCAGCAACGCGCCCAGCTCACGACCCTCGCCCATAACCGACCTCATCTAAAAACCGCCGCAGGCCAACACACCAATCCAGCGCGGTCAATGCCGCGCCACCCAAGAGCGATCTGGCGTCTGAAAGGTGCGGAGGCGGCCTTCTGGTGTGGGGGGAGGTAAGGCCGCCTCCGGCTTGGCGACGTCAGCACGAAGGGGGGAGGTGCCTGACGCCGTTTCCAGGGGGCGACGCGGGGACGCCACCCCTGGATTCTATCTGGTGCGGAGGCGGCCTTCTGGTGTGGGGGGAGGTAAGGCCGCCTCCGCCTTACCGGCGTCAGGATGAAGGGGGGAGTTCCCGACGCCGTTTCCAATGGACGACTTGGGGAAGCCGCCCATGGATCTCATCAAGCGCTAGGCGGTGCCTTGCGATTCAAGCAACGCCGCCGCAAGCGCACTCTCCGAAGTCGCTCCCTCATGACCCACGAGAGAAAAGGCCGGATAGAACCGTTCACAATTCTCAACTGCGCTCCGAAGCATCTGATCGACCTGCTCCATGGTCGACCCAGCGCCTCCGCTGAGGGTCAGCCCGTAGCGGTAAGCGATCAGATCGTGCTCCCGCCAGAGGTTGAAGCCGCCGATCCATATCCGGTCATTCGCTGCTTCCACTGTCTTATACAGTTCGGGCAAATGCTCTTCCGACGGCGAAAAGTCGTAGGTGCACACCATCCGGAGCGTCTCGTCCGGATCAAACCATGCCAGCGACAAACTGTAGGTGCGCCAAGCCCCCTCAATCGCCATAGCGATTTGATCATCCCCGAGACGGTCTACGTCCCAGCGGCGCAACTCTGCCAGATCCTCGACGATGTCGATGGGACTCTGATCGAGATACTCATACTCGCGGTTGGTCGTATCCATAGCCGCACTCCCCTGCTCACAAGAGGCGTCTAGTTCGCAGAGAAGACCTTGGCGGAGCTCATTACGCGGCCCGCTTCCCATCTCCTCCACGAAATATAGTGGGGGAATTTAGAGAACCACGCAACAGCTATTTTTTAACCAATATATACTGCCGTTTTACCGCATCAGTCGGCGCCACCCTGACCCAATTTGGCTTCGAGGTCGGCAATCCGGGCTTTCAGCGTCTCGTTCTCATCGCGCGCGAGAGTCGCCATTTCGCGAACCGCGTCAAACTCCTCGCGGGTCACCAGATTGCGGTCCGCCAGGAAACGGTCGAACCAAGACTGCATCGCGGTCTCCATCTCCTCGCGTGCGCCTTGGGCGACGCCTGCCGCATTCTGGGCGAGGCGGGACAAGTCTTCGAAGATCCGGTTCTGAGAGGTCATTTTGAACTCCTGAGGGTTTGCGGGAACAACTTGGGCTGCTAGCCGCGCTATGGACATCTTGCGCTGGAATATGTGGCTGTCGTCACGTTAGAGCAATCTTCGCTACCGCGTCGGGCCGACGCATCCCTGGTGAGAACTTAGAGATGTTCGGCCGCAACGCCCCCATTACGGAGCCCGAAAGGACGCTTCATTGCTACTCGCGGCCGTTCCCTTTCCGGATCTCGCCCCG
>ERZ1740059.1248-NODE-1248-length-12897-cov-5.280875_pt1 | contig 12897 bp, 12 predicted proteins | sample MGYA00581744_ERZ1740059 | MGnify/ENA primary metagenome ERZ1740059 (study PRJEB43018, sample SAMN04849738) | marine metagenome | isolation source: floating plastic debris | place: Pacific Ocean | collected 2008-08-28 | study: EMG produced TPA metagenomics... | reverse complement strand
TCGAGGTAGTTCTCAACCGGGTCGTTGATGCCAAGGTCGACAACCGCAAATCCGGCCCCTTCCATCATCATGGAGACGAGGCTTTAGCCGATATCGTGGATGTCGCCCTTCACGGTGCCAATCACCATCTTGCCAACCCGCGGTGCGCCGGTTTCGGCCAGCAATGGCTTGAGAATGGCCATGCCACCTTTCATCGCGTTCGCCGCCAGAAGAACCTCTGGCACAAAAAGAATGCCGTCGCGGAAGTCTTTGCCGACGATTGTCATGCCGCCCACAAGCGCCTCGGTGAGGATTTGGTATGGCATCCACTCGCGCTCAAGCAGGATGTTGACGCCTTCTTCGATCTCTTCTTTGAGACCGTCATACAGGTCGTCGAACATCTGTTGCACAAGCTCTTCGTCATCAAGCTCGGACAGGATGATGTCGTCTTCTTCGTCGGACATTTGGAAACTCCCTGAATTCGCGGCGCCGCCTGGGCACGTGGCTCTTGCCTGAGCTATGTCGCTTTTGTCGCATAAGCACTTTTCAAATAACGACATCGCCCGTTCCCGATCCGACTTTTACAGCGGATCATTCCGAAAGTGACGCGAACACTACTCATGAAAGCCACGAGGTTATTGCAATTGTTCCCGTCTTGTTCTTATCTTGGCGCATGGACATGGAAAACACGGTCAATCCGCGCATGCGTCATGTCGGTCGCGGCGCTGTCAGCAACAGGGCAGGGCGGATTGAGGGCGCGCGCATCGTCTAAGACAGTAATGGCTGGGACGATGAGCTGGAAAGCAATCTTATGCGCACCAGCGTCACCGAAGAGCAACCGCGTTCGATCATCACATACAACCGCTCTCCGGATCTGTCGTTTGACCGATCAATCAACCCCTATCGCGGGTGTGAGCATGGCTGCATCTACTGTTTTGCACGGCCCAGTCACGCATGGCTTGGCCTTTCAGCGGGCCTGGATTTCGAAACGAAGCTTGTTGCAAGACCGGACGCCGCGCGTGTTTTGGACAGGGAGCTGCGCAAGCCGCGATATCGACCGGCGACGTTGGCCATCGGGACCAACACAGATCCCTATCAGCCCATTGAAAAGACGTACGAAATCATGCGGGACTGTCTAAAGGTCCTAAAAGAGATTCGTCAGCCTGTGGGCATCGGCACCAAAGGCACATTGGTGGAGCGTGACATCGATATTCTCTCTGACATGGCGTCCAGTGGCCTTGCACGCGTAGGCATTTCTCTCACCACTCTGGATCCTGTTCTCAGCCGTAAAATGGAGCCTCGTGCGCCATCTCCCAAGCGCCGATTGCAAATGATTGAACGTCTGAGCGCGGCGGGGATCCCAGTGCGCGTGCTCACGTCTCCTATCATCCCGGGCCTGACGGACCATGAATTGGAAGCGATGCTGACAGCCGCAAAAGACGCCGGTGCGCAGGCGGCCTCTTGGGTGATGCTGCGGCTGCCTTTGGAGGTGTCAGAGTTGTTCCAGGAATGGTTGGCCACTCACTATCCGGATCGTGCCAGCCGAGTGATGAGCCTTGTGCGCGACATGCATGACGGTCAGGATTACGCCTCAGATTGGCACAGAAGACTGCGGGGTGAGGGACCTTATGCGCAGGTGATTGCTGCGCGATTTCAGCGTGCCATGCGGCGTTTAGATCTGTCGTCTGATTTACCAGACCTGCGCACAGATTTGTTCAAAAGGCCCGAACGCGCCGGGGATCAACTCAGTTTGTTTTGATCTTTGCGCGAACCACAAAGCGGCAGCACGTCTTCACCGACATTGTTTTGGATCAACCTACTGCTGCGCGCCGACGCCTTGAGCGTTCTCTACGCGGGGCAGGGGCGCCTTCTTCGGTGCCATCCAAGGCAGACGAAAACGCGCCAAGCTTGTCGACAATCATTTCGAGGCCCGGGCGCTCGCTCTTTGGCCGCGTCTCAAGCGCCTCGCGCATTTTGAAAAGATGCTCTGCCATGGTGCCGCAGCATCCGCCGATGATCTTTGCGCCCGCATCGCGCGCCAGAACGGCGTAATCGGCCATCAGATCTGGCGTGCCGTCGTACTCAATATTTCCGTCAACGTATTTGGGAATGCCCGCGTTGCCTTTCGCAATGATCGGGCGCTCTGTGCCTTGAGCCGAAAAGCCCAATACCGTGCGCAGCAAATCAGAGGATCCAACGCCGCAATTGGCCCCGTACGCGACGGGTTTGTAATCAAGTTTTTCGACGATGCCAGACAGCGCGGCAGACGTTACACCCATCATCGTGCGTCCCGCCGTATCAAAACTCATCGTGCCACACCACGGCATATCCGTGCGGGAGAACGCCTCAGCGGCGGCGCGATATTCTTCGGGTGCGGAAATGGTCTCAAGCCACAGCACATCTGCGCCGCCCTCTTTCAGCCCTTCGGCTTGTTCGTGAAACATCTCCACGGCCAATTCATGGGTCAACTCCCCCATCGGGGCCATGATTTCACCGGTGGGGCCCACAGAGCCCGCAACGATCACATCGCGAGACTGGCGGTCAGCGACCTCGCGGCCAATTTCGGCAGACATCCGAGACAGCTCTCGTGCGCGCTTTTCTGCGCCGTGCAACTTCAGCCGCGACGCGTTTCCGCCGAACGAATTGGTGAGGAAAAGATCACTCCCGGCGTCGACGGCCATGGAGTAAAGCTTTTCAATCCGGTCTGGGTGCTCTTCATTCCACATCTCAGGCGCGTCACCCGATGTCAGACCCATGTTGAACAGGTTTGTCCCGGTTGCGCCGTCTGCCAGGATCCAATCCCGCTCGGCCACCATACGGGTAAACGCGTTTTCCATGAACCATCCTTTCAAATCCTGCATCCGAATTCCCACGCCTCGCGCGCGTAATCAAATGAGAATGCTTCATGTAGATTATGAGAAATCCTTGCACTAAAACGAAAAAGCACCGCATGGCGTTAAGCCATGCGGTGCTTTTCTGCAATTTTTACAGTATCTTACACTTCGCTCATAATCTGGTTTTTGGCCACGCTCAAAAGCTCATCCATCTTGCCACGGATCGTATCTGCGTCCGCCAAATCACCGACATCGCTTGCGACCTTGCGCACAACATCCTCAATGCCCGCTTCTTCGAAGTCCGATTTCACCACCTCCAAGGCATAGGCATCGGCATCATCGCCGGTCTTGCCCATGAGTTCCGCCGCCCAGAGACCCACCAGCTTATTTCTGCGCATCTCCGCTTTGAACTGCATTTCCTGATCATGGGCATACTTGTTCTCAAACGCATTTTCGCGGTCATCGAATGTGGACATGGCGCGGCTCCTTCATTGGCACTGTCTTGCCTTATGATATGGCCGCTGCGCGCAAGGGGCGCAAGGGCGGGCTTTGCGCTTTGGTTGTTCTTGCAATGATCTGATAATTGGCCTAGGACGCGGCCAAGCAGATGGCGGGCCGACCGCTTCGCCAGGATCAGCTTTGAGGACCCGATGGCGCGGCGCAAAAAAATCTACGAAGGCAAAGCAAAAACACTGTTCGAGGGGCCCGAACCGGGCACAATCGTGCAGTATTTTAAAGATGATGCCACGGCCTTTAATGCCGAAAAGAAAGACGTAATTGAAGGCAAGGGCGTGCTTAACAATATGCTCAGCGAATACTTCATGACAGGCTTGACCAGTGTCGGCATCCCAAACCACTTTATGAAGCGGCTCAATATGCGTGAGCAGCTGGTTCGCGCGTGTGAGATTATTCCGCTGGAGGTGATCGTGCGCAACTACGCGGCCGGCACAATGTCCAAGCGTCTTGGCATGGATGAAGGCACGCAGCTGCCACGACCGATCGTGGAGTATTGTCTGAAGAACGACGATTTGGGCGACCCGCTTGTCACAGAAGAGCACATTGCGGCGTTCGGCTGGGCCAGCCAGCAGGACATGGACGATATCCTGAGCCTGGCCTTGCGGGTGAATGATTTCATGTCGGGCATCATGTACGGCGTGGGCATCCGGCTGGTTGATTTCAAAATTGAGATTGGTCGCGTGTACGAGGGCGACTTTATGCGTCTGATCGTGGCCGATGAGATCAGCCCGGACAGTTGCCGCTTGTGGGATATTGAGACCGGTCAAAAGCTCGACAAGGATGTCTTCCGTCGCGATCTGGGGTCTTTGACAGATGCGTATTCGGAAGTGGCCAAGCGTCTGGGCGTGATGCCCAAGAATGCGACACAGCTTTCACGGCCAACGCTCATCAACTGAGCCATTGGCCATCAGCGCCCTGTGCAGGCAGGGCATTAAAAGGGGGCGAGCGATGAAGGCACGTGTGCATGTCATGTTAAAGAACGGGGTTTTGGACCCGCAAGGAGAGGCCGTGCGTCACGCGCTCGGCTCTTTGGGGTTTGATGGCGTCGAAGGTGTTCGGCAGGGCAAGGTGATCGAGCTGGACCTGACCGAGACCGACAAAGACAAGGCCGAGGCGCGCGTCAAAGACATGTGCGAGAAGCTTCTCGCCAATACAGTCATCGAAAGCTATTCCGTGGAGATCGCGTGATGCATGCAGCTGTTGTGGTCTTTCCGGGATCAAATTGTGATCGAGACATGAAAGTCGCCTTTGAAGACGCGGGCGCAAAGGTTTCCATGGTATGGCACAAAGACACTGAGATCCCCGCAGGTGTGGATGTCGTCGGTGTTCCGGGCGGGTTTTCTTTTGGCGACTACCTGCGGTGCGGTGCGATCGCGGCAAATTCCCCGATTTGCCGGGCCGTCAAAAGCCATGCGGAACGGGGCGGCTATGTCCTGGGCATTTGCAATGGGTTTCAGGTCCTATGCGAAACAGGGCTTTTGCCCGGCACACTTTTGCGCAATGCAAAATTGAAGTACATTTGCAAAGCCATTGATTTGAAAGTAGAAAATTCAGAAAGTGCTTATACGTCCGGCTACGCTGAGGGCGATGCGATTACCATTCCTATCGCGCATCATGACGGCAATTTCTTTGCCGATCCTGACACACTTGCCGCGCTAGAGAGCGATCGTCGCGTCGCGTTTCGCTACGTGGATAATCCCAACGGATCGCTCAACGATATTGCAGGCATACTGTCGGAAAACCGTCGCGTTCTTGGCATGATGCCACATCCAGAACGCATGGCAGATCCGGTGCATGGAAACACAGAAGGGCGCGTTCTCTTCGACTCGCTCATTGGATCGCTGCAAACCGCATAAAACCCAACCTGACTGCTTGAGCCGCACCGCTCTCCTGCGTATCATGGCGCTATGAAGAACATGTTGAATTGGCGCGCAAGGTCGCGTGCACGGGCTGTGAGACGAGGGCGCATGCCGTCTCTCAGTTGGCGCGCTCGCTTTTATCTTTTTTCGCTGCTCGTCATTGCCATCGCAACGATTGCGGTGACCAATTATTATCTGACCGATCGGTTTACGGAGAGAACTAGAAACCGAGCCGAACTGCGGCTCGTTCTCTACGCGGGTAACTTGCTCAGTGAACTTCGACAAAACGCCATCGTTCCACAGCTTTTGTCCCGCGACCCTGCGCTGATTTCGGCTCTGGCAAGTTCCGATTTCACGCTGTCGTCACAACGTCTCATTACATTCAAAGAAGAGATCTCGGCGGCGTCGCTGACGTTGCTGGGGCGCGACGGGCGCGTGGTTGCTTCCACGGATCGCGAGTCGATTGGTGTGTCGTATGCCACGTCCCCGGTTTTCATTGAGGCGCTTCGATCCAATGACAACATTTTCAACGCAATAGAAGACGAAGCTAATCGGTTTCGGTTTTTCTATTCCCGACGCGTGGAGACACAAGCAGGGCTGGCGGGGGTCATTTTGGTTGAGGTGGATCTCAACAAATTTGAACGCGCGTGGGCCGGTATCTCTGATGCTGTTCTGGTCACAGACTCAGAAGGAAGCATTATTCTGGCAACGGAACCGTTATGGCGCGGCAAAACACCCCAAGAGGCCTTGTTCGCCACGCCAGCCACAGGCGCCATCCAGAGGGCTATTCAAGCGACAGCAGATTGGAACACCGTGCCCCCCGACGCTTATGTAAGCGGTCAGGCCGTGATGCGCAGCGACGGCCGCGTTGCGTTCCGCGGATGGCGGATTTCTAGCTTTACGACCTATTCTAGCGTTCGGGAGCGCGTAAACGGCGTGTTGGCGATCGAAATTATGGTGTTTGCCATCCTGCTGGCGCTGGCGTTTTACTTTCTGAACCGAAAATCAACGCGGCGCATGGCGGTTGCACAAGAGGAATCGGCAGAGCTTCGCCAATTGAACGCGCGGCTACAGCGGGAAATCGCCGAACGTCAGAGGGTGCAAGAGAACCTGGCTGTGGCCGAGCAAACCCTTGCGCAAAGTTCAAAACTGGCCGCCTTGGGTGAGATGTCTGCCGCGGTCAGTCATGAGCTGAACCAACCCCTGGCGGCAATGAAAACCTACCTGGCCGGCGCGCGTCTTTTGTTAAACCGCAACCGCCCAGAAGAGGCCGTTTCATCATTTCAACGCATTGATGATCTCATTGAGCGCATGGGCGCCATCACGCGGCAGCTCAAATCCTATGCGCGGGCCTCAGGAGATGAGCTTGCCCCTGTAAACATGGGCGATGCGCTCCATTCTGCACTTGCGATGATGGAGCCGCAACACCGCCAGCGGCAAGTGATCATCACCCGGGCTATTCCCGATGACGATGTGGTTGTGATGGGTGATCGTGTCCGCATTGAACAGGTCATGATCAACCTGTTGCGCAACGCGTTAGATGCCACAGAGGCCAACAAGAACGCGGAGGTGGATATCATCTTGGCTGCAGGGGAGACAGCGTCGCTGACCGTGCGCGACAATGGCGTGGGCATAGAAGATATCGAGAACCTTTTTGAGCCGTTTTACACCACAAAGGCGCCTGGGGAAGGCGTCGGACTGGGGCTTGCCATATCGTCGGGCATCGTAAACGACTTGGGCGGGCGTCTTACGGCGCGAAATGCAGCAGCGGGCGGAGCTGTAATTGAGATGCAGCTGCCAATATTGTCGCAAAGTTCTGCGGCTGCGGAGTGATAACCCGAGACCGAATGCTTGGGGAATTTGGAGTGGATCAATGCCAAACGCCATGAAGATCGCGATTGTCGATGATGAGCGCGACATGCGCCAATCCATCAGCCAGTGGCTGGCACTGTCTGGATACGACACGGAAGCTTTTCCAAGTGCCGAAGACGCGTTGAAGATCCTGGGCCCCGATTATCCCGGCATCGTCGTCACGGACATAAAAATGCCGGGCATGGACGGCATGCAGTTTCTCAAAAAACTCATGGGCTCTGACAGCTCCCTGCCTGTCATCATGATCACCGGCCACGGCGATGTTCCCATGGCGGTGGAAGCCATGCGCATTGGCGCCTTTGATTTCCTGGAAAAGCCGTTCAACCCAGATCGGATGAGCGAACTGGCCAAAAAGGCGGCGAATGCGCGCCGGATGACGTTGGATGCAAGGGCGCTGCGCAAAGAGCTGTCCGATGGCGGCCAGTTGATGCGCAAATTGATCGGTGCGAGCCCGGCGATGGATCGTCTCAAGGAGGACGTGCTCGATCTCGGCCAGGCCGACAATCACGTTTTGATCGATGGCGAGACGGGAACCGGCAAAACTCTCGTGGCGCACGCGTTGCATGCGGTTGGTGCGCGCGCTGGCAAGAAGTTTGTCCTGGTGCCCTGCGCGGCCTTTGAAGAAGACATGTTGCTCAAACGGCTCTTTGGCCCGATGAACCCCGAAGACAACCAATTGCCTGCAGCTGAAGAGGCGCGGGGCGGCACGCTTGTGCTGGAAGATATCGAAGCGCTTTCTGATACGGCGCAAGCCCGGTTGCTGACATTCATCAATGACGAAGGCACACCGCCCGAGACCCGGATCGTGGCGATTTGCAATCTACAAGAGCAAGATCGCACCTGTGAAGATGCCCTGCGCCCAGACCTGTTTTATCGCCTGGCCAGCTTGCGTATCACGATCCCGCCGCTGCGCCAGCGGGGCGAAGATATCTTGACGCTGTTCACGCGCTTTTCCGATCAATTCGCCGAAGACTACGGATGTGAGGCGCCTCAAGTGAATGCTCAGGAAGCAGCGCAGCTCTTGCAGGCACCATGGCCCGGTAATGTGCGCCAGCTCATCAATGTGGCCGAACGCGCTGTCCTGCAGGCGCGCAGAGGAAGCGGCACGATTGCCTCTCTTCTGATGTCAGATCATCAGGAAATGCAGCCTGTGATGACGACCGAAGGCAAACCGCTCAAAGAATACGTCGAAGCGTTTGAGCGCATGCTGATCGACAACACGATGCGGCGTCATAAAGGCTCAATCGCATCTGTTATGGATGAACTCTGCCTGCCACGCCGGACATTGAACGAGAAAATGGCAAAATATGGATTGCAGCGGGCTGACTATCTGTAGCTTTGCCTTCCATTCGCATCTTCGGATGAGTTTTTCATTGAAATGTCACCACATGACGCATTAGGTGTTACCTATCGGGCGGCAACGTTGTCCCCCGGTTGAGAGTTTCGCTGCTTATGCCCAACGCAGGATCAGACATTCCCGTGGGACAAGCAGGAGGATGATGCCGGTTTTCCGGCTGATAGATGGCTCAGGCGCCCTTTTGTAGGCAGCCCAGAGCGAGCAATGATGTCGGTCACGGCATCGGAGAAGAAGAACCGCGATGAAGCGCGTGCGACAATCTCAGGCAATTTGCCGCGACGTTCGGGAAGAGCGTCCAGATTTCTTGCATTCCATCGCCCCAAGGACAATGCCGCCGTTGAACCCTCGCCCTACAAGGCGGGCCATCGATGTGCGCGCTCATGATAATCCAATATGGCAAAAAAGATGCTTATCGATGCCACCCACGCGGAAGAGACCCGCGTCGTGGTGGTCGATGGAAACAAGGTTGATGAGTTTGACTTTGAGTCCGAAAATAAACGCCAACTTGCTGGCAATATATACCTAGCAAAAGTCACCAGGGTGGAGCCGTCACTACAGGCGGCATTTGTAGATTACGGCGGCAACCGGCATGGTTTCCTCGCGTTTTCCGAAATCCACGCGGACTATTACCAGATCCCCGTCGCAGACCGTGAGGCGCTTTTAGAAGAAGAACGCGCCTATGCAGAAGCTATTCGCGCACGGGATGACGAAGAAGACGCCAAACCAAAGAAACGCAGATCCAGCAAAGCGGCTAAGACAGACGCCGATGACGCAGTCGTCCAATCCGAAGAGATCGATGGCATGCAAACCATCGAGCTTGATGAAGATAACGACGAAGCCGGAGAGGAAGGCGAAGGACTGTCTCCGATGACAACGGTCGCGGAGACCCCAGTCGAAACACCGGCGCACGACGAAGACGATAGCGACGAAAATGATGACGAGGCTGCAGAAGACGCCTCTGAGTCTCAGGCCGATGATGAAACATCGGATGCGTCTGAGGACGACGCAGAGGATCAAGAGGCATCCAAAGACGGCCAAAGCGAGACAGATGAAGACGCGGCGGAGCCAGACACCAAGCCTCGCTCAAGAGGACGCCGGCGTCGGTCGAGCAAGCGCTCCAACGCGGCCGAAAAAGACGACACCATTGAAGCTGTCGCGGATGACGATGATCAAGATGATATTCGCCCGCCCAGAAAGCCACGCCAGCGCCGGTACAAAATTCAGGAAGTGATCAAGGTCCGCCAGATCCTGCTGGTCCAGGTGGTCAAGGAAGAGCGCGGCAACAAGGGCGCTGCCCTGACGACGTATCTGTCGCTCGCGGGACGGTACTGCGTTTTGATGCCCAATACAGCCCGCGGTGGCGGCATCAGCCGCAAGATCACCAACGCGGCCGACCGCAAAAAGCTCAAAGAGATCGCAACCGAGATTGACGTGCCGCAAGGCGCGGGCCTGATCGTGCGCACGGCGGGTGCAAAGCGCACCAAATCAGAGATCAAACGCGACTATGAGTACCTACAGCGCATGTGGGAGCAGATCAGGGAGCTGACACTGAAATCCATTGCGCCTGCGCAGATCTACGAAGAAGGCAATCTGATCAAACGGTCTATCCGAGATCTCTACAATCGCGAGATTGATGAGGTCTTGGTGGAAGGCGAGGCGGGGTACCGCGTGGCCAAGGACTTTATGAAGATGATCATGCCGTCCCACGCCAAGAACGTGAAGCACTACGGCGATGGCCTCCCGCTCTTCGCGCGATATCAGGTGGAAAGCTACCTGGGCGCCATGTTCAACCCCACGGTGCAGCTGAAATCAGGCGGCTACATCGTGATCGGTGTCACCGAGGCACTGGTCGCCATTGACGTGAACTCTGGACGCGCAACGAAAGAGGGCTCCATCGAAGAAACCGCGCACAAGACCAATTTGGAGGCCGCGGAAGAGGTGGCACGCCAGTTGCGTCTGCGCGATCTGGCCGGTCTGATTGTGGTCGATTTCATCGATATGGATGAGCGCAAAAACAACAGTGCCGTTGAAAAACGCATCAAGGACCGTCTGAAGTCTGATCGCGCGCGCATTCAGGTTGGCCGGATTTCCGGGTTCGGCTTGCTTGAAATGAGCCGCCAACGGTTGCGACCGGGCATGATTGAAGCCACGACGCAGCCCTGCCCACATTGCCATGGAACCGGTCTTATTCGCTCTGATGATAACCTCGCATTGTCGATCCTGCGCCAGATCGAGGAAGAGGGCGTGCGTCGCCGTTCCAAAGAGGTGCTGGTCAAATGCCCTGTGGGCATCGCCAACTTTCTGATGAATCAGAAACGCGAGCATGTGGCACAGATCGAGGCCCGCTACGGTTTGTCTGTCAGGGTGGAGGGTGACGTGGGCCTAATCAGCCCTGATTTCGCGATTGAGAAATTCAAAACAGCCACGCGCTCTGTGCCCGACGCGGCTCCGGTGGTGTCGGTTGATAGCTCTCTCATGGATGACCTCGAGGAGGTCGAGGAAGCACAGGAAGAAGGCACGAGCCCTGCGTCAGAGGATGGCGAAGAACCAAGGCAAAAGAAACGGCGTCGGAGACGGAGACGGCGGAAGAGCCGATCGGACAGCGCCGAAGACCAAAGCCAGGAGACGACAACGACCTCTGATGAGAGCACCGGCGAAGACGTCCCGTCTGAGGCTGAAACGCCCGAGACGCAGACACAGACCGAGGGGCAATCAGAGACAGACGCTGAGGCAGGCGCGGAAGCGCCAGACATCCCGGAAGAAAAAGCAGAAAAACCCAAGCGAGTTCGAAGAAAGAAGGCTGAAAAGCCCGACGAGGTGGAGACTTCAGCGTCCGAAGCCGAAGCTGTCGAAGAAAAACCGAAGCGCAAACGTGCGAGCAGAAAAAAGAAAGCGCCGGTTGAAAACGCAGAGGATATGGCTCAGCCTGAGCAAAGCGCGCTTGAGGACAGTACCCCCGAGCCACAGCTCGAGCCTGAGCCTGAGCCTGAGCAAGACGTCGTTCCAGAACCTGAGGCTGCGCCTTCGCCAGATCCTGAGCCTGAGCCTGTGCTGGAACCACAAGGGGCGGCATCGGAAGATGAAAGTCCTGCTGAAGAGCCTGTTCAGGAACCTAGCAAGCCCAAACGACGAGGCTGGTGGTCAACAGGAAAATAGAATTATCAATGACTTGGAGGGCGTATTTCGTGCTCCAAGCGCTCATTTTTTCTTTTTGACCCGGTAAACGGCATGCTCTGTCTTGTCATCCTGACTGACCAACTCATGGCCCGCTTCGGCGCAAAAATGCGGCACATCCACAATGGCTGCCGGGTCATCGGCCCACAGTTCTACCACCTCGCCGACCGGCACGGCTGTCAACCTTTTGCGCAGCTTGAGCACAGGCAAAGGGCAAAGCAATCCACGCGCGTCAATTGTCTCTGTCACAGTCATGCTGGGCCAGATAGTCCGGGTGTTACAAAAGGTCCACAACCTTGTGACCGTTCGACCCCGTGACGCGGGGCCTGCGATGGACTAGGTCTGAGCCATGTTTGGAATAGAAATTATCGATGCCGCGCTTGTACCGGCCATGATCGTGGCGCTTGCGGCGGGGCTCATTTCGTTTTTAAGCCCGTGCGTGCTTCCCATCGTACCGCCCTATCTGGCATATATGAGTGGCGTCACACTCAACGATATCTCTTCATCTGAACATCCCCGCTCAAAGGCAGTGGTTCCAGCGGTGTTTTTCGTACTCGGGCTGTCGACGATCTTTCTGTTCTTGGGCTTCGCGGCGTCTGCTGCCGGCATAGCAATCTTGCAATATCAAAGCTATTTCAACGTGATAGCTGGCATAATTGTGATGGGTTTCGGGCTGCATTTCGTTGGCATATATCGCATCGCCTTCCTCGATCGTGAAGCGCGCCTTGATGCCGGGGAACAGGGCGGATCTGCATTTGGTGCGTACGTTCTGGGTCTCGCCTTCGCCTTTGGCTGGACACCGTGCATCGGGCCTCAGTTGGGCGCGATCCTGTCCCTGGCCGCTTCAGAAGCCTCCGTCAGCCGGGGCACGTTCCTCTTGGGCATCTACGCGCTTGGGCTCGGAGTTCCGTTTATTGTGGTGGCGGCTTTCCTGCCAAAACTCGGCGGGCTAATGGCGTGGATGAAGCGCAACATGGAAAAGATCGAAAAGGTCATGGGACTGCTTCTTTGGACCATCGGTCTTTTGATGCTCACGGGTGGGTTTGCAAGCTTCTCATTCTGGCTGCTTGAGATGTTTCCAGCTCTTGCTTTGATCGGTTGAGCCTTACTCTCGCCCAAATACTGCGCTAACCTACCTCTCTAAAGAGGTGAGACATGAGCAGCCCCACCGATAGGCCCGTGCGCACACGCCGTGTGTTTTACATTCCGGGGTATGATCCCATACATCCCCGCCGCTATCGCGAGCTTTATCGCAAAGAAGCCGCGGAACAGGGGCGTGTGTCCGGCTACCAGGTTGATCTCAAGG
>ERZ1740059.1247-NODE-1247-length-12898-cov-8.039555_pt1 | contig 12898 bp, 8 predicted proteins | sample MGYA00581744_ERZ1740059 | MGnify/ENA primary metagenome ERZ1740059 (study PRJEB43018, sample SAMN04849738) | marine metagenome | isolation source: floating plastic debris | place: Pacific Ocean | collected 2008-08-28 | study: EMG produced TPA metagenomics... | reverse complement strand
GTTGGTGGGGAGGTTAAAGGTGTTGCTTGGGGTCCCTCCGAGTTCCCCAAACCCCCTGGCTAGGGCCGGGATGCCGCCCTATAACCCACCATACTAGGGTATCCCTGGGAGCATTAAGGTGGGGTTACGACGGGGTCGATTATGTAGGGTTTGAATTGGCTCATAAGGAAGATCTAGAGAGTAAATTTAAATCGTAAAATTATTTCTTATTGGAGGACTCCTAATGGGTGCCAGCAGCCTACCCAATGATCCACCTCAAGTTGTTGATACGTAAGGGGTTCTTGTTGACACTGTTCACTCGCTCGATCGCATCGGCTAATAAACCGACAGGGTGGTAAATCACTCCGTCGTAAATCTGGTAGACTGCCCAAAATCGGAATCAAATCATTAAATCCTTTGTGGGGCTCTGGTGTGGCGGCAATTAGCTTCGCTGTATAGGGATGGCGTGGCTGGCTAAATAGAGGATGGGTAGGGGCACTTTCAACAATGTGTCCGGCGTGCATGACAATGATGCGATCGCAATATTCCGACGCCAATGCTAAATCATGGGTAATTACGACCGTGGCCATAGTCTGGTCCGTAGCTAGGTCTTTCAGCAGGTTCATTACGGTTGCCTGTGTGGTCACATCCAGCCCCGTGGTGGGTTCATCGGCAATGAGTAACTGAGGAGAACAGGCGAGGGCAAGGGCAATCATAATTCGCTGACACAAACCACCGGATAGCTCATAGGGGTAGGCATCGTAGCGTTGCTCTGGATCAGGAATTTTGACACTGGTGAGGAGTTCTAGAGCACGATTCTTGAGCGCAGACCGGGGTAGATCCGCGTGGCAGCGCAGCACATCCACCAGCTGCTTTCCTACCTTGCGAATTGGGTTTAACGCTACCCGAGGATTTTGAAAGATCATGGACAGCTCTTTACCCCGCAGCTGTCGTAGCTTCTTTTCAGGCATTTTGAGGAGATTATAAGTCTCCGTATTTTGGCTCCAGAGAACTTCTCCGGTGGGGATATGCCCTGCTCGGTCGAGGATGCCGAGGATGGCTAAGGCGAGGACAGATTTGCCGGAACCACTTTCGCCTACAATGCCTAAGGTTTCGCCTTTGTTAATGTGGAAGCTAATGTTTTCAAGGGCTTTGACCGTGCCAGTTCGGGTGCGAAACTCGACGGACAGAGCGCGTACGGACAGTAGAGATGTCTGGACTGACGTAGTTGTGGTTAGTGGGGAGATCATGTCTAAGTCCTCATCCTTGGGTCAATCAAATCTCTTAACCCATCGCCCAACAAATTAAAACAAAACACTGCCAACATCAGTACCGCCCCTGGAAAAATTGCTAGCCACCACTCGCCGGAGATAATGTATGTTGCCCCTTCCGCCACCATGATTCCCCATTCTGGCGTCGGTGGTCGCACCCCCAGCCCAATAAACGACAGTCCCGCTGCATTTAAAATTGCCCAGCCCATATTTAGCGAAATATGCACCATCATCACGGGTAATACATTGGGAAATAGATGGGCTGCCATAATCCGTAAATGGCCATTGCCTGCCAGTCTGGCCGCTTCCACATAGCCCGCATCGCGACGGACCAAAATCTCGGCCCGGACAACACGGGTATAAAGGGGAAGATTAATCACCGCTGTGGCATAGATAATGTTCTCAACCGTATTGCCCAGGGCAGCAACTAGACCCATGGCCAGAATAAACAAAGGAAACGCCATCAGGGTGTCAATGATGCGGCTGATAATGCGATCGCACCAGCCACCAAAGTACCCCGAACAAGTTCCCAAAATACTGCCCAAAGCAAAGGATAGGACGACAGCCACCACGGCAATGCCTAGGTCGAGTCGAGTCGCTACAAGTACTCGGCTGAGGACATCACGCCCCAAATCGTCGGTGCCAAACCAGTGGGCTAATGAAGGCGGGGATAGGGCAATGGAGGCATTACTGGCAAGGGGATCGTAGGGTGCGATCGCATCGCCCAACAGGGCAAATATCACCATCACAAAAAACAGCAAAAACGCCCCAAAGGTGACATAGTTCTCACTGAGAATATAGCGAACCTGGGCCAACGGCGAGACCGGTTGTGATAAGGTCATGATTCTACTCCAGCACGAGGATCAATCACGGTATATAGCAAATCAATCAGTAAGTTGAGCACCACATAGAGCAGCGCCATCGTCAGCACAAACCCCTGCACTGCCGCATAGTCCGACGCAATCAAAGCCGACACCGCATAGGAACCAATCCCCGGCCAAGCAAAGACTTTTTCCACCAGCACATTAGCCCCTAACAAAAACGAAAACACCACCCCCAGAGTGGTCACCACCGGCAGCAGCGCATTCCGAAAGGCATAGCCAAACAAAATCGTATGGGGTGCCAGCCCGCTTGCCCGAGCCGTCCGAATAAAGTCACTCGACAGCACGCTCAGCATCGCCGCCCGAGTCACCCGTGCTAGCGGCGCCAACGCAAATAACCCCAACGTAATCGCAGGCAACATCAGCTGTCCCAAAGCCGCTCGAAACGTCTCTAAATCTCCAGTGAGCAAACTATCCACCAAAAACAACCCAGTGAGCTGGTCAGGCGGTGAGTATAAAATCGCTAACCGTCCCAAAGGGGCCGGGGCCACCCCCAAGAGAAAATAAAATACGTAGATCAGCAACAGCCCTGTAAAAAAGGTAGGCAATGAGACTCCCGCCGTTGCCAATACCCTTACCCCATGGTCAATCCATGAACCAGGACGAGTAGCGGCCAAAATACCCAGGGGTAACGCCAACGTCAGGGAAAAGACCAGCCCCGCCAGAGTCAGTTCCAGTGATGCAGGCAACCGTGTTAACAAATCAGATACAACCGTTTGCCCCGTAGTAAGAGAATTACCTAAATCTCCCCGCAGAAGTTCACCCACGTAAATAATAAACTGCTCCGGTAAACTGCGATTTAGACCCAAGGTTTCTCGAATCTGATCAATCGCTTCTTGGCTAGCAGCAGGCCCAGCAAAATAGGCAGCCGGGTCACCAGGAAGCGCACGGGTAAGCACAAACGTAACAATGATGACCCCCAGAATACTAGGAAGCGCACCGATGATACGACGAATAACAATAGAAAGTGTAGAGGGACGAGACATGGTGAGAGAAACTAAAATCCAGACTCGATGAAATCGTCTAACTTGAAAGAAAATTAATTAAAACTTTCCCTTCTGGGAGGGGCGCAGGGAGGTTGACCGCTGGCGCAAGTTGTTGATACCCACCCCGCCTGACCGGCATCCCTCCTGAGAGGGGATGATACGGCTCAAGAACCCAGGCTTAGACCTAAGCCTTCTTCAACTGTCGATAATCCAACTGCCGATGGAACCAATACTGATATCCACTCACCCCTGGCTGCATCGCCACCGATAAATACGGCTGTGCCACCACAATTCGTGGCATCTCCTCAAACGCAATCTTTAAAAATCCTTTTACATTCTCCTCATAGGCCGGATCTCCTGGTGCTGTGGCCAGGGCTGCATCCACCAGCTTATCTAGCTCTGGGTTCTGATAAGAACTGCCATTAAAGGTGGCATTTTGTCCATGGTACGAATAGAAGAAGAAATAGTCAGGATAATTCAGCCAACCACCAAAGTTGTTGACAATCATGGGGCGACTCTTCTCCACCAGCACCGCCCGGAAGTTTGAGCCCGGTACTTTCTCTAAGGTAACGTTAATACCAATCTCGGCCAGGGACTCTTGCACTAGCACACAGAAAGGTTCTGCCCATTCTTGAGTCCCTAAATTAAAGGCCAGGGTAGTATCAAACCCGTCGGGATAGCCCGACTCCGCCATCAATGCCTTAGCCTTAGCCATATCGGTACTGTACGGGTAGGGCTGGGGCCAGTCGATACTCTTCGGCTCAAAGTCTCCGCCACCATACATTTTGACGCACTCTCCGTAGAGTGCCGTTTCCACAATGTCGTCATAGGGCATAGCATAGGCCACCGCCTGTCGCACTTTGACATCACTAAAGGGGTTAGGTGCCCCCGCTAACTCAGGCTGAGAATTAAGGTCAACGGTATAGAGACAGTTTTCAATCGGCGTTGAGGCAATGGTGTATTTCCCCGTTGCCTTTAATTCACTAATATCTTTTTCAGACACCTCATAGTTAATATCCACATCGCCCTTCTCTAGCAAAGCGCGACGGTTACCTGCCTCAGGCACATTGAGCCAAATTATCTTCTCAATTGCCGGAGCAGGACCCGATTTCCAGTCATCGTTACGTACCAGCACCACCCGTTCTTCTGGCTTGAATGTCTCAAGGGTATAGGCACCACTGCCAGATGGATTGGCGTTGGCCCATTCCAATCCCCAGGGGTCTTCCGCCGTAACGTTGGGTTCAATTAACGCGGAGTTCATAATGGCAGGAATCGGCACCGCCATGTCCATTAGTGTGAGCTTATCCTTGCGTAAAAAGTTGACTTGGAAGGTATTATCATCAACCACAACAAACTGATCTGGGCTTTCCAAGGCTCCTGCCTTCATTTGAAATGAGGGAAAGCCACCGACAGACACAGCACGGTCGTAGGACCATTTCACATCCTTTGCAGTGATGGGGGTACCATCATGGAAGGTGGCATCTTGGCGCAAGTTAAAAACTACGGACAGACCATCCTCAGCGACGGTCCAAGATTCAGCTAGTTCGGGCTCGATGACGGTGTAGTCATAGGAAAGAGAACCGTCACCTAGGGTTTTGGTGCCAAAGGTGACGAGACGATCGTAGAGACACCAAGAAATACCGTAGGAGGGACGGTTGGTGCCAACCTGGTGCAGGTCTAGACCGTTGGGAAAACCACCACCTTGTACAACAGTAAGGACAGCGGGCTCAGTACTTTTTGCTACGTCCCCAGGAGTGGCGTCTTCGGTTGTTGACTCAGCGGCTGGTTTGGTCCCGCCACCACAGGCATTAATTAGGGCGACTAGGGATACGCCTCCGGTAAATGCTGTACCGCGTTTTAGTAGGTCTCGTCGCCGCATTGCCTGACTCCTTCGCCAATAAAAATGTTTAATTGGCAGCAGGTTAGAGCAAACAAGCGAAATTTTTCAGGAAAAATTCGGGAAGAAATCGAGAAGAAGGACTGTAAACTCGAATAGAGCAGTTTTGCCCAAAATAAGTACAATTTGGATATGATGGCACCTTTAATTTTGTGCAGGCTTTCAATGCCAATAATGATGACTCTATCGAGTATGACCTTGGAATAGCAGAGAACGTGGGTTTAACTTCTGCCGCTCCTATTCAGACTAATTTTGAAGATGCCTAATTGCACAGCCGCCGAAACCCAGCTCAAAGCCCAAAATATACTTTTAGGGAAAATTGCCCAAGGCCATCCCCTGAGCGATATTCTAAATACTCTTATTGTGAGCGTAGAACAGCAACAAGGTAGTGCGCTAGGTTCCATCTTGTTACTAGATCGCAACAATTGCCTTCGTCATGGTGCGGCACCTAATTTACCAGCTGACTACAACCAGGCAATTGACGGCACCACTATCGGCGAAGGGATATGCCCCTGCGGCACAGCAATATTCTACGACCAGACCATCATTGTGCCGGATATTGCTACCGATGCAATCTGTCACTCTTATCGAAAACTGGCTCGAAAACACAATTTAATAGCGTATTGGTCTACTCCTATTTTGGCCAGTAACGGCAGCATCCTAGGAATCTTGGCAATATATTATCGAGAGGTTCGTGCTCCCAGCAATGATGACATCGACTACATTAGCCAGATGCTTCACATTGCAGGAATTGCCATTGAGCGTCAGCGGGCGAACGACAGTCTGAACGTTAATAAAGCTATTGTTTCAGAGTCTCAACACACTGGCCAAATCGGCTATTGGGAGTTAGCCATCCCCAGTCAAGTTATTCGTTGGTCACCCGACCTGACTCGTATCTTTGGGTTGGTCCCATTGCAATCGCCTTTATCCTTTGCAGAGTGGTTGCACATGGTCCATCCAGATGACCGATCTCATATGGAGCAATCCATCCATCAAGTCATCGCCGACGGTCAATCTTTCACAGAAGAATATCGATTTGTACGACCGGATGGCGCCCTAAGACACCATGAGTATCGGGCTCAGGTAGAACGTGATTCCCATGGACAAACGATACGATTATTTGGCACAATTTTTGATATCACCGAGCGTAAAGAGACTAAAATTGTTTTACAAAAATTAGGTACAGGTATCGCGACAACACCTGGGCAAAATCTTTTTCCAGTCTTAGTACGCCACATTGCCGAAGCGCTAGAGGTAGATTACGCCGGTATTAATGAATATATTCCCGATACCCTCCATACCTTAGCTTTCTGGGGGCAGGATGGGTTTCAGCTCCCAGAAAGTCACCTGGCCACCAATACCCCCTGTGAAAAAGCAATACAGGCAGGGACATTTTATTGCGCCAACAATGTTCAGAAACAGTTTCCCCACGATCAAGCTCTAATCGATTTCGAGGTCGAAAGCTATCTAGGCATTGCATTACAAAATACCCAAGGGCAGATAATTGGCAATCTATTTGTCATGCATCGGCAATCAATGAGGAAACCATACAGAACCCAACAAATTCTGCGGGTATTTGCAGCTCGGGCAGGAGCTGAGTTAGAGCGTCAAAAGACAGAGGCTGCATTGCAATTGAGCGAAGCCAGAGCCAGAGCCTCGTTTGAGCAAGTGGCAATGGGTATTGCCGAGAGCGATATGCAAACTGGAAAAATTATTCGCGTTAATAACCACTTTTGTTCATTAACAGGCTACACCAGTGATGAACTGACCAACATGACGGTAGCGGAGTTGACCTGTCCAGAAGATATTGCAGACTCTCTCGAAAATATTCAGGCGCTTTCAAAGGGAAAACAGCGGGACTTTGCAGTTGAAAAACGATATCTTCGCAAAGATGGCTCTATTTTTTGGGCTCAAACTACCGTAACATTGGTTCAAATGGCTGATGGCTATGCCCAATATTGCTTGGGTATGATTAGAGATATTACCAATCGAAAAAAAGCCGAACGAGCTCTGCAAAACTTAATTGCAGGTACAGCTGCCACCACAGGAAAAGACTTTTTCCCAGCCTTGGTCGGTTACCTGGCGACAGCCCTAAATGTTTCCCATGCCATGGTTTCTGAACTCGTAGATGGTCGTCTGGCTGTGATCGCATTCTGGGCGAATGGCACCTTACAAAAGCATTTTTCCTATGCACCGTCTGAAACGCCCTGTGAACCCACTCTGCGAGATGGAAAATTTTACTGTGGACGCGCTGTACAACAGCAGTTTCCCAATGATTACAGTTTAGTTGAGATGGGGGTTGAAGCATACCTGGGTAATGCTTTATGTGATACCCAAGGTAGGGTTATTGGTACTTTATGTATTTTGCATCATCAAGCAATCCCCAATCCCCAACAAGCGGAGCAAATCTTACAAGTTTTTGCTGCTCGCTCCGCGGCCGAACTTGAAAGACAACGCACACAAACAGAGCTAGAGAATCTCAATCAGGCCCTCGAGGCCAAAGTTGCAGAACGTACGGCGGAGTTGCAGACGAGCCGAGCGTATTACCAGAGCATTATTGCCGATCAAACTGAATTAATTTGTCGCTTTTTGCCGGATGGTATATTGACATTCGTCAATGATGCGTATTGCCAATACTTTCGAAAGTCATCTGAAGAATTAGTGGGCACCAATTTTTTAGGACTCCTGTCTCAAGCTGATCAAAAAGTTGTTCAAGAAACGTTTAAAAACTTGTCAGTTAAACATCCTGTTTTTACTTATGAACATGAAGTAATTGCCCCAGATAAAACTCTGCGTTGGCAGCAGTGGACCAATCGGGCTTTCTTTGATGACCACGGTAATGCCGTCGAGTTTCAATCCGTGGGGCGAGATATTACAACCCTTAAAGAGACCACCGCTCAGTTGGAGTCTTCTAATGGACAACTAGAGTCCTCCAATAAAGAGCTAGAATCTTTTGCCTATTCAGTTTCCCATGATTTACGAGCGCCGTTACGAGCCATTGATGGTTTTAGCAAAGCGCTACTCGAAGACTATGGAAATATCTTTGATGAGACTGCGCGCAGCTATTTTGGTCGAATCCGCCAAAACATAATTCGGATGTCCATGCTAATTGATGATTTACTAAGTCTGTCGCGGGTATCACAAGTTCAAATGAACTATAGAGTAGTTCATTTGAGTCGTTTAGCCCATGAAATAGTCAATGAGTTACAAGAGTCAGAGTCTAATCGGCGCGTCGAAGTCTGCATCACACCACGCATTCAAGTTTTTGCTGATGTAACTCTGATGAAGGTTTTGCTTGTTAACCTTTTACAGAACGCCTGGAAATTTACCAGCCATCATGCCACTGCCCGAATTGAGTTTGGCATGTATGCCAGACAAGGGCAGCCAACTGTTTATTTTGTGAAGGATGATGGTGCAGGGTTCAACATGGCGTACGTCGATAAGCTCTTTGGCGTATTTCAGCGACTCCATACGGAGAAAGAGTTTCCCGGCACAGGTATTGGATTAGCGACAGTTCAAAGAATCATACATCGCCATGGTGGTCAGATTTGGGCAAAAGCAGCTGTTGAGAAAGGCGCGACGTTCTATTTTACATTGCCTAAAAACCGTGATGATGCAAAGCGACGGCTAACCCATTAAACCTTTGATGCCCGTACGAAAATTGTTAAATCTACAAACATTTTGGGGCGTTAAGCAGTAAATTAGACTTGTTTGGTATTTTGAGCCTGTTAATAGCTAAGGAATTTTAATTTCATGACTAACCGTCCAATTCTGTTAGTTGAAGATAATCCTGATGATGAGCTGTTAACTATTAGGGGCCTGCGACGGGGCAATGTAACCAACCCAATTCAGGTCGCACGAGATGGAGAAGAAGCATTAGACATTATATTCTCTGCTGACGTGCTTCCCTGCGTGGTGCTATTAGATATCAAACTTCCCAAGCTAGACGGATTAGAGGTTTTACAACGCTTGCGGGCAAACGAACGAACGCGTTTATTGCCAGTTGTCATTCTTACATCCTCTAGCCAACAGCGAGACATTATTGAAAGCTACAGTTTGGGGGCGAATAGTTATGTCCGTAAGCCCGTGGATTTTGAGCAATTTGCCAAAGCGGTGGTTCAGTTGGGTTTGTATTGGGCTCTTCTTAATGAGCCTTTGCCAGATGAGTAAATGGTTGCTCTTTCAAGGTTCATCATGACTTCTCCAATTCTCAATGTTCTAGTTATTGAAGATTCAGAAGATGACGCATTTTTGGTGATTCGAGAACTTCGTAATAATGAGTTCAACATCGCCTGGCAGCGAGTCGAAACAGCTGATGCATTGCGCCGTGCACTCGAGACATCTGCCTGGGACATTATTCTTTCAGATTACACCCTGCCCAAACTGAACGCCCCCGCTGCGCTTGAGATTGTAAAGCGCAGTCAGTTGGACATTCCCTTTATTGTAATTGCTGGTTCCATTGGAGAACGCCTAGCAGTGGACATGATGAAGGCTGGCGCCCATGATTATGTCATGAAAGACTGCTTAACTCGCTTACCTGAGGCTATACGTCGCGAACTTCGGGAAGCAGACGTGCGTAAGATCCGAAAACAAGCTGAGGCATCTCTTCAGATAAGTCAACAGCGCTATGCCACACTAGCGTCTACGGTCCCCGTGGGGATTTTTCGTCACGATTCTACGGGTGATTGTGTCTATGTTAATGATCAGGCCTGTAAAATTAGTGGATTGTCTCGACAGGCTACATTAAGCGGTAGATGGAGTGAAGCCCTACACCCTGATGATCGTGCGCTAGTTGAAGCCGCCTGGGAAGACGCCGTACAAAACCATCGTTCTTATCAGTTTGAATATCGATTCCAACATGCCGATCGTACGGTGCGCTGGGCTTATACACAGGCTGTGCCCGAACGGGATATCCATGGTCATGTTGTCGGTTATGTAGGGACAATTACCGATATTAGCGATCGCAAACAAACTGAACTCGCTTTACAAAGTCTGGTGCAAGGTACCGCCGCCACAACCGGACAGGATTTTTTTCCAGCCTTAGTGAAGCATATTACCAAGGCGTTAGGCATTGCCAGTGCCTTTGTGGCTGAAAATGTCGGTGATGAGATCAATATCCTTGCCTTTTGGAGCCATGACTCATTGCAACCAACATTGACATATCCCCTCAGCAACACTCCCTGTGAAGTCATCCTACGGGATAGTCATTACTACTGTAGCCAGTCTATTCAAGAAGAATTTCCTGACCATAGATTTTTAGAAACCTGGCAAGCAGAGAGTTTTCTAGGCATTGCTTTAAAGGATACTCGAGGAAATATAATTGGGGCATTGTGCGTTTTTGACCAAGGGCAGATTGTCAACTCAGAACGGGCTGAAAATTTACTGCAAATATTTGCCGCTCGCGCTGCCGCCGAATTAGAACGCCAAAAAGCACAGACAGCACTAACAAACCTTAACAAGGAGCTAGAAGCCAAAGTCGTAGAACGCACGGCTAAACTCCAGGCTCAGCAACAGGAACTGACTCGCAAAAATCTAGACTTACAAGTCGCTAACCAACAAGCAAAAGCTGCTAACAAAGTCAAAAGCCGATTTTTAGCCCATATGAGCCATGAATTGCGCTCTCCATTGAATGCCATTTTAGGATTTGCCCAATTAATTGAGTGCAGTCCAAGTCTTCCAGAAAAGCAGCAAAACTATGCCACGCTTATTTACAAGAGCGGTCAACATTTGCTCAACATGATCAATGATGTCTTAGACATGTCAAAACTCGAGGCAGGGCAGTCTATACTCAACCCATCTGACTTTAGTTTACTGGCATTATTTAGCGAACTGTATGAATTATTCCAGATTCGTGTAGCCGAGAAGAATCTAGAATTTGTTTTTGAAAGGGCATCAGACCTACCCAACAATATCCGCACAGATGCTGGTAAATTGAGGCAGGTATTAATTAATCTCTTAGACAATGCTATTAAGTTTACCGATAAAGGGAAAATTACGCTAAGAGCCCGCGTTATACAGACAGAAACAGATAATAACGTCGACCAGCCGCTGGCTACTTCTGAGGATAAAATGGTGAGTCTTCACTTTGAGGTGGAAGACACTGGCTCTGGGATTGCCCCCGATGAATTAGAGCAAGCCTTTGCACCTTTTGTGCAGACCAAGACAGGACAAGATTCTCACCAAGGCTCAGGGCTGGGATTATCCATTAGTCAACAATTTGTAAAACTGATGGGAGGAGACATATCGCTAAACAGCCAAGTCGTTAATAACAGTGTTAACGAACAGCCTCACAATCATCTCAACCACCCCCATGGAACCCTAGTTAGTTTTCATATTCAAGCAATTCAGAGTGCCGCTGCCCCTTCAATACCAGCTACACCCAAACAACAGTCGTTAGCGCTTGCACCAGAACAAACCCACTATCGTTTATTAATAGTGGATGATGATTTAAGTAATCGACAACTTTTACTCAGACTGTTGCAGCCGTTGGGATTTAACCTCAAAGAAGCTATCAATGGTCAAGAAGCAATTGACATTTGGCATAGCTGGCAACCTGATTTAATTTGGATGGATTTGAATATGCCCCTAATGGATGGTTATCAAGCAACACAGCGAATTCGAGAGAACACATATAACAACTACCGTTCAGACGTATCCCAAACTATCTCCGTTCAATCGGTAGAGTCTCCAGATCAACTCCATAAAAATAAGCAACCAAGCATTATTGCTGTCTCTGCTAATAACTCGCCAGACAACCAGTTGAAAGCACAAGAAGCGGGCTGTGATGGGTTTATTGCTAAACCTTTTAAGAAAGCTGATATATTTAGTATCCTACATCAACAACTGGGTGTGAAATATAGTTAGCTATTGCACGGTGCCGACAACTTTTTTGCCATATGTCACCCATAATCCAGACACTTTAGGTGGTGAATCAATTATCGATGTATTGACTAACTCTGAACAGTTTCTGGGATCAGAACATCATTGCGACTATAGGACTCAACCGCTACCCGAACATAGGCCGAAATAAATTTAAAGCGATTCGCCGTCTCAACAGGCACAAACACTTTACTAAAGACAATCACAGCAAATAGTTCATTGGATGGCAACATACCACCAAATCCCAAAACCGACTTGACTCGATACGGCACTACAAACTCTTGCTGACCCGGAATATAGGGACTATTCAAAGCCGTTGGGATGTGAAACACATTAAATGCCCGGTGGGGGCTTTTTGTAATCAGTGCCGGGTTTGTCTCAATTACAGCTTTTACATCCAAGCCAAACTGTTGAATTAGCTGCAAGATCATCGGTGCCCGACGGACAAAGTCTTCGTCTATCAGCGGAATAGCCTGATGCCCCATTGACCGTCGCCTATCGTTCCACTGGAGTTGCTCTCCCGCTGTTGCCAACAATGTCAGGCATTTTGTTGCCGGGGAAATATATTGACCCTGCACAATGGATTGTGCTTGTCCCTGCAGCCGATGACTCAGTTCTCTGTAGGGGTGCGTCTTAAAAAACCGGACCAGGGCTGCTTCCCGCTCGCCAGTATGTGGGTCCAGAAAGTTGTCGTAAATGTAGCGAACAATACGATTTGCTGTATCTTCCATTGTTCTCGACCCATACTCCAGATTGCGAAGGGCAACAGAACATTTATAAAGATCAGCCTTTGCAAAGGTCTCAAGACTGTACATTGTATTACTAGCCTAAATAGTTTTTTGAATATATTGCATCTGCCAAATGAGGTAGGGCAATGGATATCCCTAAAAGCCTTAAATTTCAGCAGCTAACCTGACTGGCCATCGACGAATATGTCCGTCGATGGCCATGCCGTTTGTCCACTTTTCTCAGAAGATATTGTTAAACCGGATTTTTTTGATATTT
>ERZ1740059.1246-NODE-1246-length-12911-cov-5.521624_pt1 | contig 12911 bp, 10 predicted proteins | sample MGYA00581744_ERZ1740059 | MGnify/ENA primary metagenome ERZ1740059 (study PRJEB43018, sample SAMN04849738) | marine metagenome | isolation source: floating plastic debris | place: Pacific Ocean | collected 2008-08-28 | study: EMG produced TPA metagenomics... | reverse complement strand
GGCGGCGCGAGGCGCTCGAGAGCGCGGCGTGCCCGCGCAGCGGGCGCGAGCGCGGCCCAGAGCCGAAGCATCGCCGAGGGGTCGCGGCCGCGCGCCCAGGTGTCCGTGGCCAGCGCCTCGGCCAAGCGGCGTCGCTCGAGCGGTCCGTGGGAGGCCCAGGCGAGGGTCAGAGCCTCCGCCGCCGCGGGGTCCTCGCCCGCCCGCGTCGCCAGCTCGGCGAAGGCACCCGCACGCGCCCGGTCGGCGCGCACCGGGCCGCGGGGCGGGGTCTCGGCCGCTCTGCCCATCACCCTTCCCCTACGCGAGGGCCGCCGCCAGGACCAGTACCGGGGGCGGCGACGTGGAGCCGGCGCGCGGTCTTGACCGACTCGTCCCGGGACGGCTATCCCGTGCGTCCACGTACGGAGTCCCCGTTGTCCGCGGACGATTCGTTCATCGAAGAGCACCGCCCGCTCGTGGCGGGCATCGTGTCCCGGCTTCGCGCGCGCTACGAGCTGACGGGCGACCAGGACGATCTCATGGCCTATGGCTTCCAGGGCCTCCTCGAAGCCCGTAGCCGCTTCGATCCCTCGCGCGGTGTCCAGTTCAACACGTTCGCCTACTACCGGGTCCGTGGCGCCGTGATCGATGGCGTGCGCGCGGCGGGGGCACTGCCGGCCCGCGCCTACCAGCAGCTCAAGGCTGCCCAGGCGGCGCTCTACCTCGGCGAAGGCGAAGCGGACGCGCGCGCGGCGGACCCCGCGCGTCGCGCCGACCAGGCGCGGAGCGCCGCCGTGCTGCGCGAGGCCGTCGGCAAGCTGACCGCGAGCTATCTCGCGAGCGCCGTCGGTCAGGAGGAAGAGCGGCCGGACGAGAGCCCCGAGACCATCGTGGTCCACGAGGAGACCAAGCGCCGCCTTCGCGCGCTCGTGGGCACGCTCCCGGAGCGCGAGGCGGCCCTCGTCCGCGGCTTCTACTTCGAAGGCCGCCGCTTCGACCACGTGGCGGAGGAGCTCGGCATCTCGAAGAGCTGGGCGAGCCGGCTGCACGGCAAGGCGCTGGCGCGGCTCCGAGACGGTCTCGAAGAGGATTGAGGCCGCGCGCCCCGTCTCACGCAACCGGGGCGCTACGGCGTCGAAGGGGGCACATGCCGCACCCCCGCATCGCCCCCGCGAGATTGCCTGCCACGACCCCCTCCCGGCCGCCCCGAAACGCGTTCCGCCGCCGCTTTCGGGACAGCGTCCAGCCGACCGCGGCCGGCGTGCTGCGCCTCGGCGACGTGCTCGAGGCGAGCGCCCGGTCCTTGAGCGCGCGGCAGCAGCTCGTCGACCGCGCCATCCGACGGGCACGCCGAGGGGGCCTCCAGCCCGCCGATCTGCTCGCGCTCCAGGCCGGCGTGTACCGCTGGGCCGAGGAGCTCCAGCTCGCCTCCAAGCTCGTGAACGAAGCGACGCAGGGTGTGAAGACCGTGCTGCGTGCGCAGAGTTGATGGTCGAGCGCTCAGCGCCCGCGCGCGCAGAGGGCGCGACGGACCGGGGTGGCCCCGCAGCGCGCCACGGGGTCCCGGTCGCCCAAGAGAAGGACCAGCGCCGGCGCCAAGGCCCGCGCCGCCGCCAGGTCCTCGTCCCGCACGCTCCTCCCGCGCGCCTCCAGATCCAATACCGCGCGATGGGCCGCCAGGGCTTCACTGAAGCGGCCGGCCTCCTGCGCCAGCTCGGCGGCCAGACGACGCAGCTCGGAGCGCTCCGGGAAGCGCCGCAGCAGCTCCGGCAACTCCTGCTGCGCCCGATCGCCCTCGCCCCGCTCGATGCGGAGCTCGAGGAGCGCCCGAGTCAGCTCGAAGCTCCCCGGCACGCGGCGGCGGCCGGACTCGAGCACGGCCTCGGCTTCGCGCAGGTCGCCCCGGGCGCGATACGTGCGCGCGAGCCCAAGATAGCCCGCGCTACTGCCGGGGTCCGACTGCACCGCCCGGCGGAAGAGGCTCGTGGCGCTACCGAGGTCCCCGGAGGCGAAGAAGCGCTCGGCGCGATCGAGATCCCGCGCTGCGCGCCGCCCCGCCGCGCCGGTCTCCTGCGCACCGAGCGACGCCGCGCCGGCCATCACGGCGGTCGCTGCGAGGAAAGCGAGACATGCCCGCGCGGAGCTTCGAGGGGTGCGCACGCACGGACTCTAGCGCCGGACTCACGCCCCGGCCCGGCCTCGCCCGCTGGCGCCGCGGTCCCCGCGCGGGCAGGCTCGGGCCCCGCATGGCCGAGACCACCGATGCCGCGCCTGACGCGCCGTCCGTGACCGCGTCCGACGCCGGAACGCCGGCGGGCGGCGGCGGGCTCACGGCGGGGCTCCCCGTCGCCTTCATCGCCATCATCCTCTCCGGGGCGACGGGCCTGGTCTTCCAGTCCATCTGGTCGCGCTACCTGAGCCACGTGTTCGGCGCGAGCAGCGTCGCCATCAGCACCACGGTGACCGTCTTCATGGCGGGCCTCGGCCTCGGCGCGTTCCTCGCCGGCCGCGTGGCGGACCGCATCAAGCACCCGCTGATGACCTACGCCTTCGTCGAGGGCCTGGTCGGCCTGTGGGCGCTGCTGCTTCCGGCGCTCGTCGACCCCGAGGGCTGGCTCGCCGACGTCAACCGCACGCTCCACGCCGGTGACGTCGGCGCCTTCGGGCTCATCCTCGGTCGCTTCGCGGCGGTGCTCCCCATCCTCCTCGTGCCGACGACGCTGATGGGCGCGAGCCTCCCGCTCCTTTCCCAGCACTTCGTGAGCCGGCGGGGCGACGCGGGCAACGTCGGGGCGCTCGTCGGCGCCCTCTACGCCGTCAACACGCTCGGGGCGTGCACGGGCGTCGGCCTCGGCACCTTCGTGCTCATGCCCCTGCTCGGCGTGAGCGCGACGAACGGCGTCGCGGCCTTCGCCAACCTGCTCCTGGCCGCCGGCCTCTTCGCAGCGCGCGGCAGCCTGCTTCGCGGCCGATGGACCCAAGGCGAGCCGATTCGCATCTTCCCCTCTCGGCCCGACGCCTCGTGGCTTCGCGCCCAGGCCGAGGAAGACGCCGCGGCGGCCGGCCGGGACGCGGAGGTCGCCGCCGGCGACGCGGGCCCGGCCCCCGCGGACGCTCCGCTCCCGGTTCCGCCGCTCGCGCGTAAGGCGGCGCTCGTCGTTTTCGCCGTCAGCGGCCTGGCGTCGCTTTGCTACGAGGTGGTCTGGAGCCGGGCCCTGGCGATGACCATCGGGTCCTCCTTCCAGTCCTTCGGGCTCATCCTGCTCACCTTTCTCGCAGGCATCGCCGGGGGCTCCGCGGTCGCGTCCGGGACGCTGGCCCCTCGCCGGCTTCTCGGGACGAGTGCCCCCCCCGCCGGCGGCCACATCTTCTTCGCCGCCGCGCCCGTCGGCGTCGATCGCGGCCTTGGCGTCTACCTTCTCGTCTGCCTGGCCTTCCTGCTCCCCATCGGCGTCATCGGCGTCGGCGCGGCTCAGCAGCGGCGGCGCGTGATGGCGGGGCCCGAGAGCCCGGCGACGCCGGCGCTGCTCATGCTGGCCGTGCCCGCGTCGGCGGGGCTGCTCGTGCCCTTGGTCGTCGACGGGCGCTTCGCCGCCATCGCGGGCGCGGTGACGGTCTGCCTCGCCGCCTTCCTCGCCGTCGTGGTCGCCTTCCGGCGCTTCCCCGTGTTGCAGCTCGCCATGATGGCGCTCTTCATCGGCGTCGCCGCCTTCGTGAACTACGTCTTTCAGGACGAAGTGCCCTGCGCCTTCGCCTCGCTCGTCAGCAGCGTGGACAGCCTGGCGGACAGCGTCGGGCTCGTTCGCTTCTTCATGTTCCTCACCGTGGCGCTCTGCACGCTGCCTGCGACGGTGGGCATGGGCGCCTTCTTCCCGCTCGTGCTGCGCCTCTGGAGCCTCGGCGGTCAGGGCGTCGGACGCGACGTCGGCGTCGTCTACGCGAGCAATACGCTCGGCTCGGTGCTCGGCGCCTGGCTCCCCGGCTTCGTGCTCATGGAAAACCTGGGCATGGAGCGGACGATTCTCGTGGGGATCTTCCTCTACCTGGGAAGTGCGCTCGTGCTTCTCATCCTCGGTGCGGCCGACGAAGGCGAGGACGAGGGCGCGCGCGGCGCGGAGCAGGCCGGCGACGAGGGCGAGGGCGACGAGCGCGAAGGAACGCGCACGCCTGCCTGGTACGCGGTCACCATCTACGTCCTCGCGCCCCTCATCCCGGCGCTCATCGCGGGTGCATTCTTCCTCGGCTGGCGTCCGGAAGGCGCCGCCCGCTGGAGCCTGAGCCAGATGACGCTCGGCGTCTTCCGCGTCTCCCTCGCGACCGATGCCTGCAGTGACGCCTGGGGCGAGCCGGACCTCGTCTACTACCACGACGGGCTCTCCACGACGGTCACCGTCGAGCGCTGGGGCCGCCACTACGCGCTCAAGAACAACGGCAAAGTCGACGCCTCGAACGGCGACGACATGCCGACGCAGATCATGGTCTCCGCCTATCCGCTGCTCCTGCATGAAAAGGGGCCCGCGGACCTCGACGTCGCCATCATCGGCTTCGGCTCCGGCGTCAGCGTGGGCACCGCCCTCGACTTCCCCGTGGCGAGCGTCGACGTGATCGAGCTCGAGCGATCGATCATCGACGCCTCGAAGTTCTTCGGCGACGTCAACGGGCTCGCCTACGTGAAGGACACCTTCCCCTACGTGGAGATGGACCGGCTCACCATCGTCAACGACGACGGCCGAAACCACCTCGCCAGCACGGAGAAGACCTACGACGTCATCATCAGCGAGCCGTCGAACCCGTGGATCACGGGCGTCTCGGACCTCTTCACCACCGACCACTTCCGCATCGCCAAGCGGCGCCTGCGCGAGGGCGGCATCTTCTGCGAGTGGGTGCAGCTCTACGAGCTGAGCCCGGAGAACATCAAGACCATCTATCGGACCTTCGCGTCTCAGTTCGAGCACGTGGCCGTCTTCGCGGCGGAGGATCTGTCGAGCGATACGGTCATCCTGGGCTCGGACAGCCCGCTCCCCATGGACCTGCGACGCGTGCGACGCGCCATGGGACACGAGGGCGTGAGCGAGGAGCTCGAGCGGGCCTACGTTCGCTCGCCCTTCGACGTCTTCGCGCGCCTCCTCCTCGGCTCGCGCCAGGAGGTCATGCAGTTCGCGCGCATCGAGCACCGGCGCCGCGGCGGCGCATGGACGGCCGATCCGGCGTCCAACAACCCCTCGGACCAGGGATGCACGGGCCCGGACTGCTACCGGCAGCCCGCGCCGCTCAACACCGACGACAACGCGCTCATCGAGCTCGCGGCGCCGCGAGACCTCATCGGCTTCCAGCGCTTCGAGGGCTACCTCGCCAACATCTACTCACCGGATTGGCCCTATGGCCGCATGCGCCGCTTCGCGACGGGCTTCAGCGAGGACGGCGCCGCCCGGGCCGACGAAATGGCCGAGCTCGCGCTCTCGCTCATGGCCCACGGACAGAAGCCCGAGGCGGCGCATTTCATCACCCGCGCGCAGCGCGCGGGGCGCTCCCGGGAGACCTACGTCGCGGCGGAGGTGCTCACCAAGCTGATGAGCACCGAGGGCGAGCCGCCGGTGCGCGTCGAGACGCCCGTGCCCGGCCCTCAGCTCGCGGCGCGGGAGGCGCGTCAGCTCATGGAGGGCTTCGCGGAGGTACGCGCGTCCGTGGACGCGGGGGCCTACGGCAACGCGCTCGCCGCCATGGAGGACATTCCGGCGCCGCTCCGCATGCACAGCGGTCCCGGTCTTCGCCTCCTCTACGCCTACCTCCTCTACAAGACCGCACCGGGCTTTCCCTCGCGCTACCGGGACGCCATCGACCAGCTCGAGGACCTGGTGCGGGGCGAGGCGGACTACGTGGCCCGGCATCCGGAGGTCTTCTACCTCCTCGGGCGCGCGCACGACGCCGAGCTTCACTTCGACAAGGCCGTGCGCAACATGCGCATCTACGTGCAGGGGCGGATCCGCTCCCTCGAGTCGGCCGAGCCGGCGCCCGAGGACGCTCCCGTGAGCGGCGAGGGCGACGAGGCGAGCGCGGCGGATGCGGCCGCGAAGGCCGACCGGACGGACGGCGACCTGGCAGCGGACGAGGGCACCGAGGACGTGACCGAAGAGTGAGCGTGCTTCACCCCGCGAACGCGCCTTCGCGTTCGCCCGGGAAGTGCGTAGGGGGCTTCGCGGCGATCGACGGTCGCGTCGCTCGCAGCCGAGGGCTGGCCGCCGCGCCTGCGCCCCCACGTTCACACCTTCGAAGGCTGAAGCCGCGAAAATCGCTGTGATTCTCGCAGCGCGCCGGGCGACGGGCGAGACTGCGAGCGGCTGGCCCGGAGGTTGCTCCGTCCCTCGTCGCAGGCGCGCTCCCCATCGCGCCGCGGAGACTCCCCATGACGCCGCCGCAGCCCGTGTCCGCCACCCCTGCCGACCGCCCGCGCCTCGTGCCCGGCGCCGAGCGCGCGCTGCGCAGCCTCGCGAATGACCGCGCCTGCAGACGGATCCAGCATCGCCACTCCCGGAGCGAGATCGTCGGCTTCACGAGCGCGCTGCTCGAGCTCGTGACGAGCGAGATCAAGCAGGGCGCCTGACGCGACCCGGCCTCGGGCCACACGGCCGCTGACGCTTCGGCGCGGCGGCCGTTCTTCGTCCGTCCATGAGCACGATCCTGCGTTGGATTCACGGCCGAAGGTTGCTACGTACGGCGTCACCGGCGGGTGAGGGGTCCGTCGCCGGCGTCTGACTTCTGAGACCCGCCCATCCTGCGTCGCGACGGCTGCGGCGCACACGCGGAGCACCACATGACCATCAAGATCGGCATCAACGGCTTCGGCCGCATCGGGCGCTGTGCGGCGCGCATTCTGCTCAGCGAGGGTCGGGAAGGCCTCGAGCTCGCGGGTATCAACGACCTGACGGACGACGCGACGCTGGCGCATCTCTTCGCCCACGATTCGGTGCACGGCCACTTCGGCAAGGACGTGAGCGCCGTGGACGGCGCCATCGTGGTCGACGGCAAGCGCATCCCGACGAGCGCGGAGCGCAACCCCGCCAACATCACGTGGAAGGACTGGGGCGTCGACGTCGTGCTCGAGTGCACCGGCGTCTTCCGGAACAAGGAAGCGGCCGGCCCGCATCTCGCGGCGGGCGCCAAGCACGTCGTGCTGAGCGCCCCGGGCAAGGGTGAGGTCGACGGCACCTTCTGCATGGGCATCAACTCCGGCGACCTCGATCCCTCGAAGCATCACGTCGTGAGCAACGCCTCCTGCACGACGAACTGCCTCGCGCCCGTCGCGAAGGTGCTCGAGGAGAGCTTCGGCATCGAGAAGGGCGTGATGCTCACGATCCACTCGTACACGAACGACCAACGCATCCTGGACCTGCCGCATAGCGACCTCCGCCGGGCGCGCGCCGCCGCCATGTCGATGATCCCGACGACGACCGGCGCGGCGAAGGCCATCGGCCTCGTGATGCCGGAGCTGAAGGGCAAGCTCGACGGCATGGCCGTCCGGGTCCCGACGCCGAACGTCTCGCTCGTCGTGCTCACGGCCGACGTGAAGCGCACGACCACCGTGGACGAGGTCAACGGTGCGTTGAAGGCCGCGGCCGAGGGCCCGCTGAAGGGCATCCTCGCCTACGAGACGACGCCGCTGGTCTCCACGGACTACATCGGCAGCTCCGCGAGCTCGACGGTGGACGCGGGGCTCACGCAGGTCGTCGGCGGGGACCTGGTCGAGGTGCAGGCCTGGTACGACAACGAGTGGGGCTACAGCAGCCGCCTCGTAGACCTGGCGGCGACGCTCGCCGCCAAGCTCTGAGGCGATCATGAGCCTCCGCGCCACCGGCATCCGGAGCGTCCGCGACCTCGACGTGGACGGCCGTCGCGTCTTCTGCCGCGTCGACTTCAACGTCCCGATGAAGGACGGCGCGATCACCGACGACACGCGCATTCGCGCCGCGCTTCCGACGATCACGCATCTGCTCGAGCGCGGTGCGCGGCTCGTGCTCTGCTCGCACCTCGGGCGGCCGAAGGGAAAGGTCGTGCCGGCGCTCTCCCTCGAGCCCGTCGCCGCACGGCTGGCCGAGCTCCTCGCCGGCGGCGAGGTCCGCCTCACCGACGAGCGCGCCGGGGACGGCGCCAAGCGCGTGGTCGGCGACCTGCGGGACGGGCAGGTCGCGCTCCTCGAGAACGTGCGCTTCGACCCGCGCGAGAAGGCCGACGACGAGGGCTTCGCCCGGGAGCTCAAGGCGCTCGCCGACGTCTACGTGAACGACGCCTTCGGCGCAGCTCACCGCGCCCACGCCTCCGTGAGCGCCCTCCCCCGCATGGTCGGCGAGCGCGGCGCGGGGCTGCTCCTCGAGAAGGAGATCCAAGCGCTCTCGGCGCTCCGCGAGAGCCCCGGGCGGCCCTACGTCGCCGTGCTCGGCGGCGCGAAGGTGTCCGACAAGATCGGCGTCCTCGAGGCGCTCCTGACCCGCGTGGACGCGCTGCTCGTGGGCGGCGCCATGGCCAACACCTTCCTCGCCGCGCAGGGCAAGAGCATGGGCGGAAGCCTCGTCGAGGACGACAAGCTCCCGCTGGCCCGGAGCCTAATCGACCGGGCCGGCGACAAGCTGGTCCTCCCCGTCGATCTCCGGCTCGGCGACGGCCTGGATGCAACGGTCGCCGAGACCTGGGAGACCGACGGCGTGCCCGCCGATCGGCTCGCCCTCGACATCGGCCCCGAGACCGCCAAGCACTACGCCGAGCGTGTCCGCAAGGCCGAGTCCGTCTTCTGGAACGGGCCCATGGGCCTCTTCGAAAACCCGACCTTCGCCGCTGGCAGCGTGGCCGTGGCCGAGGCCATCGCGGCCTGCCCGGGCTTCACGGTGGTGGGCGGTGGAGACAGCGTGGCCGCCGTGAAGGCCGCCGGCGTAGCCGACCGAGTCTCGCACGTGTCCACGGGCGGCGGCGCGAGCCTCGAGCTCCTCGAGGGCAAGCGGCTTCCCGGCATGGAAGCGCTTCGATAGACGAGCGCGGGAGATGAACCGATGACGACGCGCCGACCCCTCGTGGCGGGGAACTGGAAGCTCCACAAGACGCTCGCCGAGGCCCGGAGCCTCGCCGGTGAGCTGCGCACGAACGTCGAGGACTGCCTCGCCTCCGTGGACGTGCTGGTCGCGCCCGTGGCGACCGGGCTCTCGACCGTGGCCGACGCGCTCGCCGGCTCCGCGATCGCCGTCGCCGGCCAGAACATGCACTACGAAGACGCCGGGGCCTTCACGGGCGAGCTCTCGCCCGCGCTCCTCGCCGACGCCGGGGCGAGCCACGTCATTCTTGGCCACTCGGAGCGCCGGACCCTCTTCGGTGAGACCGACGAAGGCGTGCAGCGCAAGGTCGCGGCGGCCTTCCGCGCGGGCCTCGCGCCCATCGTCTGCGTGGGCGAGCGCCTCGACGAGCGGGAGGCCGGCCACGCGAGGGGCGCGTGGTGGCCTACGAGCCCGTGTGGGCCATCGGGACCGGTCGCACGGCCACGCCGGCCGATGCCCAGGCCATGCACGCCGCCATCCGCGGCCGGGTCGCGACGCTCCGGGGCCCGGAGCTGGCGCAGTCGCTGCGCATCCTCTATGGAGGTTCGGTCAAGCCGGCCAACGCGGGTGAGCTCCTCTCCAAGGCCGACATCGACGGGGCGCTCGTGGGCGGCGCCTCCCTGGCCGTGGAAACCTTCGCTCCCATCGTCCGGGCCGCGCTCTAGGGCGCCTCCGCCGCACAACGAGACCCTCGATGTTCACCTTCCTCTCCGTCGTCTACGTCATCGTCTGCCTCTTCCTCATTCTCGTCGTGCTGCTTCAGAGCGGTAAGGGCGGCGGCATGGGCGCGGCCTTCGGAGGCGGTGCGGGAGGCGCGGGGCAGCAGGTCTTCGGCGGCGCCGGCGCCGGCAACATCCTCACGAAGCTCACGGCCGGCTCGGCCGCGCTCTTCATGATCCTCTCGGCCACGCTCGCCTACATGAGCTCGCCGAGCGACGGGTCGCTCGAGGCCGCCGGCGAGCGCGCCAACGCGGAAATCGCCGGACAGGCCAGCGACGACGAGGACGAGGCGTCGGACGACGCCGCCGACGAGGCGAGCGCGGCCGACGCTCCGGCCACGGAGGAGTCCCCGCAGGGCGGCTCCGACGAGGCAGCTTCCGAAGAAGCCGCGGCCGGCGAAGCGCCCGCCGACGACGACGACGAGTGACGCAGGCTCAGCCCTCGGGCTGAGGCAGCGTGATCACGAACTCCGTCCGGCCCGGCTCCGAGCGGAGCGTCAGCTCCCCCTCGTGGTCCGTGACCACCTGGCGGACGATGGCGAGGCCGAGCCACGTGCCTTCCTCCTTCCCGAGGCTGAGGAAGGACTCGAAGATGCGCGGCTGAAGCTCCTGCGGGCTGCCCGGCCCATCGTCGCGGAAGCGGAGCACGAGCGCCCCGTCCTCGCCGCGGTCGACGCCGACCGTGAAGGTACCTCGGCGCCCGTGCTCATCGAGGGCCTCCGCGGCGTTGCGCGCGAGGTTGTGCGCGGCGCGCTGGATCTTCGCCTCGTCGAGGAGCGCCGTCCCGCGGTCGTTCAGCTCGAGCGCGACGTCGAGGCGGTCGCCGAGACCGCGCCGTAGCTGCTCCGCGAGCTCCTCGAAGAACTTGTAAAGGTAGACCTTGCGCGGCCACAGCTTCCGGTCCCCGCGCGCGAAGGCGAGCGTCTCCCGCGTCATCATGTTCAGCGTGGCGACCTGCCGGAGGATGGTCTCGAGAAGCTCTTCCTTGGCCGCGGGCTCCTCTTCCGTCGCGAGGAGCCGCGCGTAGCCGCTGATCACCGTCATCGGCGTCTTCAGGTCGTGGAGCACGCTGGAGAGCGCCTGCCCGAGCGACGTGAGCCGGGCCTCTCGCTCCCGCCGGACCCGGGTCCGTGCGAGCTGGATCGACGTCGCGAGCTGGCCGGCGATGGCCTCGGCGAGCCTCAGGTCGTCCTCGGTGAAGCGACCGGGGGACCCGACCTTGCCCGAGAGCTCGAGGGCACCGACCCCCTGTCCGTTCTCGTCGTCCCAGCGGAGCGGTACGCAGAGCACGTCGAGGACGCCCGCGGGCAGCCGGTCGTCGTCGCCGCTCAGCAGCTCGGGCTCCTGATGCCGCGCCACCCACTCGGCGACACCCTCCGCCGGCCGGCCGCGCCGTTCCTTGGCGTGCGCGCCAAGGGCCGCCACGCAGCGCAGCTCCCCGGTCACCTCGTCAGCGAGCACGACGGCCGCCGCGCGCGCTGCGACGGCCGGAAGCGCCCGCGCGAGCACGTGGCCGAGGAGCTCCTCGAGGTCGGCGAGCGACGCGGCGGCGCGGGCCACCTCGAAGCGCACGTCCAGCTCGCGGACGCGGTCGCGGAGCTTCTCCTGCGTCTCGATGAGCTCGGCGTTCTTGCCCACCAGGCCGTGAAAGAGCTTCGTATTCTCGATGCTCACGGCGGCCTGCGCCGCGAGGGCGCTCAGGAGCGCTTCGTCGTCGGTCGAGAAGTAGCCCGCGCGTTTGTTGAGCACCTGGAGCACGCCGATGATCCGGTGGTGCTGGTTGCGCATGGGCACGCAGAGCATCGACGTGGTCCGGAAGCCGCTCTTCTCGTCCCAGCTCCGGTCGAAGCGGGCATCGAGATACACGTCCTTGATGTTCAGAGGCCGGCCGCTCTGGGCCACCGTGCCAGCGAGGCCCTCGCCCTTGCGAAGGCGAATCTCCCCCGACGTCGTGGACCCCTGCGCCACCCGAGAGACGAGCTCACCGGTGGCGTCGTCGACGAGGTAGAGGGTCGAGCGCTCCGCCTCGATCACCTCCGAGACCCGCTCGAGCACCAGCGAGAGCAGCTCGTCGAGATCGAGCGTCGAGCCCAGGAGGCCACCCACCTCCTGAAGCGCGCGGACCTTCCGCCGCTCGCGCTCCAGCGCCTCGCGCAGCTCGCCGCCCCCGGACGCGACGCGCCCGCGGCGCCCGGCCTCGGTCGCCTCGCTCACCGGCGGGAGCATCGCCCGGCCCCTCACCGGGAGGCAACGCATGTCCGTGCGGACCGCCGCAGCGGAGCGCTGGCGTCTCAGAAGCCGGCGCGGAGCTCCGCCTGGTCACCGAGCTGGATGTCGGTCAGCGAACGCGTGATGAGCACGGTGCAGGAGCCCTCACGGACGTCGACCACGGTACCCTCGGCCAGAACCTCGGTCGGATAATCGCGCGGCTCGCGCGAGTCCTCGACGGTTTCGCCGTAGCTCAGGCGCCGGCTCAGGCGGTTGTCCCGCCATGCGTCGCCCTCGCGGGTGATGAAGACACGGTTGCCGGCGCGAACGCCCGTGCTCTCGCCGATGGTCAGAAAGACCACCTGCCCGGAGCCGTTGAGCTGGCGCGGCCGCAGCGTCGCCGCGACCTCGGCCACGGCGTCCACCGTGCTCGGCACGCGCTCGACGAGCTCGAGCGTGCGCGGGATCTCCGCCACGAGGAACCCACGCTCGATGGGATCCACGGCCTCCACGATGGTCCCGCGGCCCACCCCGCGGACCTCGTCGTAGTCCTCGAGGCGCACGGTCCCGAGGATCCGCACCAGCTGCCCCACCTCGTCGGGCAGCCGCTCCTCGTCCGGGACCTCGCGGAAGATGCTGTAGAGCGTGCCGGGCTGCGGCGTCGTGTCGCCATCGAAGGAGACGTACACCTCGTCGTACACGGAGAGCAGCATCTGCTCCTCGGGCGCACCCACGATCTCGCCGGCGTTCTGGAGCGCCTGCGGGTCGAGGAATCCCTGCGCCTCCAGCACGACGGCCGCCGCAGGACGTCGCGCCGGAGCGACCGTCGCCGGCGGCGCCGTGGTCAAGGTCGTCGCCCCACCGGGCTCGCGGAGACGAAGCCGATCGAGCGGGTAGATCCAGTGCGGATTGGTGATCTCCGGGTTGT
>ERZ1740059.1244-NODE-1244-length-12912-cov-6.241114_pt1 | contig 12912 bp, 7 predicted proteins | sample MGYA00581744_ERZ1740059 | MGnify/ENA primary metagenome ERZ1740059 (study PRJEB43018, sample SAMN04849738) | marine metagenome | isolation source: floating plastic debris | place: Pacific Ocean | collected 2008-08-28 | study: EMG produced TPA metagenomics... | reverse complement strand
GAATCGACCTGAGGCCCGTCACGCTCGGCGGCCCCGGCCGTACTCAATCCACGGCCGGTTCGCCGCCCCAGGGGCTCGTTCCCTTGCGCTCCCTTCCGGCCGAGCCCACATCGTTGATGGGTACACCGGCGCGTGCTACCTGAAATCATCGCCCCGAATACGCCGTTTTCGCCCGTCACGGCAGGCATTTCGGGACCCCGAGGAAAGTTGGCGAGGAACACGTGAAGCAAAGCCACAAGACCCTGCTCCTCTGGGTCCTCCTCATCCTGATGTTCGTCGCCATCTGGAACCTCGTGTCCGGCGACGAGACGCCGCGGACCGTGGCCTTCAGCGAGTTCATCACCGACGTCCGCTCGGGCAACGTCGAGCGCGTGGAGGTCGAGCCGAGGGAGAACAGCGGCCAGTACACCTACTGGCTCCGGGCGACGGAAGAGGCGGCCGGAGGCACCGGGGAGCGCAAGGTCACCGTCGGCATCCTCGGCGAGCGCATCAACGACCTCCTCCTCGAGCGCGACGTCGAGAAGGTGACCTACCTTCCGGAGGACCAGAACGGGCTCCTCACGAGCATCCTCGTGACCTGGCTGCCGATGATCTTCCTCCTGGTCATCTTCTTCTTCTTCATGCGCCAGCTGCAGGCTTCCGGCGGCAAGGCGATGAGCTTCGGCAAGAGCCGGGCGAAGCTGCTCAACGAGTCGCAGAACAAGGTCACCTTCGCGGACGTCGCGGGCATCGACGAGGCCAAGGACGACTGTGAAGAGATCATCGCCTTCCTGAAGGACCCGAAGAAGTTCCAGCGCCTCGGCGGCCGCATCCCGAAGGGCGTGCTCCTCATGGGCTCACCGGGCACGGGCAAGACGCTGCTGGCGCGGGCCATCGCCGGCGAGGCGGGCGTGCCCTTCTTCAGCATCTCCGGCTCGGACTTCGTCGAGATGTTCGTGGGCGTCGGCGCCAGCCGCGTTCGGGACCTCTTCGAGCAGGGCAAGAAGCATGCGCCCTGCATCATCTTCATCGACGAGATCGACGCCGTCGGTCGGCACCGCGGCTCCGGCCTCGGCGGCGGTCACGACGAGCGGGAGCAGACCCTCAACCAGCTCCTGGTCGAGATGGACGGCTTCGAGTCGAGCGACGGCGTGATCATCATCGCCGCGACGAACCGGCCCGACGTCCTCGACCCGGCCATCCTGCGCCCCGGGCGCTTCGACCGCCGCATCATCGTGCCGCGCCCGGACCTCCGGGGCCGCGTCGGCATCCTCCAGGTGCACACGCGGAAGGTGCCGCTCGCGCCGGACGTCGACCTCGAGATCATCGCGCGTGGCACGCCCGGCTTCAGCGGCGCGGACCTCGAGAACCTCGTCAACGAGTCCGCGCTTCTGGCCGCGCGCCAGGACAAGGACTTCGTCTCGATGAACGACTTCGAGATGGCGAAGGACAAGGTCCTGATGGGCAGCGAGCGTCGCTCGATGGTCATATCGGACAAGGAGAAGCGGACCACCGCCTACCACGAGGCCGGCCACGCTCTCGTCGGCATGCTCCTGCCGAACCACGACCCGATTCACAAGGTGACGATCATCCCGCGCGGTCCCGCGCTCGGAGTCACCATGTCGCTCCCGCAGGAGGACCGGCTGAGCGTCTCGGCCGACTGGCTCCTCGACCAGATCAGCATGATGCTCGGCGGCCGCATCGCGGAGGAGGTGGTCTTCGGCCAGCTCACGACGGGCGCCGCCGACGACTTCAAGAAGGCGACGCAGCGCGCCCGCTCGATGGTCACGGAGTGGGGCATGAGCGAAAAGCTCGGGCCCCTCGCCTACGTCGAGAAGGAAGAGAGTGGCTTCCTCGGTTCGAGCTACCACAAGGACTACTCGGAGACGACGGCGAAGGAGATCGACGCCGAGGTGAAGCGCATCATCACCGAGCGCTACAACGTCGCCCGCAAGCTCCTCGAGGACAACCGCGAGAAGCTCGACGCCATCGCCGAGGCGCTCCTGGAGCGCGAGACCATCGGTAGCCCGGAGCTCGACGCCATCATGAAGGGCGACGACCTGCCGCCGCAGGAGCGCATCGTCATCCCGAGCTACGCGGAGAAGCGCCGCGAGGCGAAGGAGAAGCGGAAGGGCTCCATCTTCCAGCCCCGGCCGCGCGAGGTTCCGAGCGCCGGCTGACGTCGAGAGGGCGTAGACCGCGCCCGAGGGGGAGACGTGGACATCGGGGCCGACCGCCTCGACCAGCAAGGGAGCCAGCGGGGTGCCACCGAAAGGGGCTCCCGCTGTGCGCTTTGGGGCGTCCTCAACGTCACCCCGGACAGCTTCTCCGACGGGGGACGCTTCCTGGACCACGAGGCGGCCATCGCGCGAGGCCGTGCCATGGTGGCCGCTGGCGCGGACGTGGTCGACGTCGGCGGCGAGAGCACACGCCCGCGGGGAAAGGACTACGGCGCGGGAGCGGAGGCCGTGGGCGCGGGCGAAGAGGCCGACCGCGTCCTGCCTGTCGTCGAGGCGCTGAGCCGCGCTGGCGTGGCGGTGAGCATCGACACCCGTAAGGGTGCCGTCGCGCGCCAGGCCCTCGCCGCGGGCGCGCGCATCGTCAACGACGTCTCCGGCGGCGCCGACCAGGAGCTCCTCGCCGTTTGCGCCAAAGAGGCCGCGGAGCTCGTCCTCATGCACAATCGTGGGCGCGGGGAAGTCGAGGCCCCGTTCACGGAGTACCAAGACGTGATGAAGGAGGTCGCGGCGGAGCTCGAAGAGCGGGTCGCGCGGGCCGAAGCGGCCGGCGTGGCGCGCGAGCGCCTGTGGCTCGACCCCGGCCTCGGCTTCGCCAAGACCGCCGCACAGTCCGGGGCGCTCCTCGCCCGGCTGCCGGAGCTCGTGGCCCTCGGTCACCCGGTGCTCGTCGGCGCCTCGCGCAAGTCCTTCCTCGCCCGCCTCTCCCGGCGGCCGGACGGGAGCCTCGCGTCGCCCCAGGAGCGCGAGGCGGGAAGCGCCGTCGCGGTCGCCGTCGCGGTCTCCAAGGGCGCCGCCGCCGTCCGCGTCCACGACGTGAACGCCGCGTGGCAGGCCGCGCGCTTCGCGGAGGCCCTCGCGGCCACGGAAGGAGCGGGCTGATGGAGGTCGTCCTCGACGTCTTCCTCGACCTCTGGCTCGGGCTCCGGGGCTTCTTCGAGCGCTCCCCCTGGGAGGTGCTTCGGGATGCCCTCGACATCGGCATCGTGGCGAGCCTCGTCTACGCGGGCCTCGTGCTCCTCAAGGGCACGCGCGCCATGCAGATGGCGGCCGGGCTCGTGCTTCTCTTCATCGGCTACCTGCTCGCGAAGAACCTCGGGCTGGTCACCGTCTGGACGCTCCTCGACTCGCTCGTCACCTACTTCGTCCTCGTCGTCGTCATCATCTTCCAGTCGGACATTCGCCGCGCGCTGATGCGCGTCGGACGAGGGCCGCTCTTCCGCGGCCCGCGCACGGCCCGCGAGACGGAGGTCCTCGAGGAGGTCATCAAGGCCACCTCGCAGCTTGCGCAGAAGCGCATCGGCGCCCTGGTGGTCTTCGAGCGTCAGGCGGCCCTCGACGAGTTCGTCGACAAGGGCACGGTGCTCGATGCGGCGGTCACCAAGGAGCTGCTCTACAGCGTCTTCATCCCCAGCTTCGAGAACCCGATGCACGACGGGGCCGCCGTGATCCGTGACGGCCGGGTCTGGCAGGCCGGCGCCTTCCTTCCGCTCGCGGGCAACGCCGGCCGCGACCGTACGCTCGGTGCGCGCCATCGTGCTGCGCTCGGGATCTCGGAGGAGACCGACGCGGTGGTCGTGGTCGTGAGCGAGGAGCGGGGCGCGATGTCCCTCTGCTTCAACGGCAACATCGTCCGCAACCTCGACACCGCGTCGCTGCGCGAGGCGCTCTTCGGGCTCTTCTACCGGCAGCAGGACCGGACCCAGCCTCGCTTGAGCTCGGATACGCTCAAGCGCGCCCGTCGCCGCAGCCGCTCTTCGCTGGTACCGCCGGAGACCTCGCCGGAGGACACGGGCGCTACGGCCACGGCGCTCGCGACGCCACGCGGCTCCGCGGCCGAGGACTCGACGGGATGAGCGCTGGCGGCCGCTCGCTCCGCGATCTCGTCACGCACAACTTCGGCCTGAAGCTGACGAGCCTCTTCGTGGCCATCGCGCTCTTCAGCATGGTGCGAGGCGCCGAGGACGCGCAGCGGAGCTTGTTCGTCGACGTCGCGGTGGCGCTCCCGGCGGAGACGGACGCGCGCATCCTGGTGAGCGACGTGCCCGAGCGCGTGCGCCTCACGCTCCGGGGCAGCCGCTCTCAGGTCAACGCCATCCGCCCGGAAGAGCTGACCGTGACCATGGATCTCACGGACACCTCGCTTCAGTACTACTACTTCGCCGAAGACGACTTCGACGTGCCCGCGAGCGTGCAGCTCTCGCAGATCGCCCCGGCGTCGGTGCCGCTGAGGTGGGCGGAGCGCATCGAGCGCTCGCTCCCGATCCGGCCAGAGCTCTCCGGCGAGCTACCCGAGGGCCTGGTGCTGCTCGAGGTACCTCGCCTCGAGCCGGCCACCATGAGCGTGGTCGGGCCCCGGAGCTCGCTCCGCGACGTCGACGAGCTCCTCACGGCGCCGGTCGATCTCTCGACGCTTCGCGAGGGGGAGCGCGCGCTCCGCGTGCCCCTCGCCCCGGCGCCGGAGCGCTGCCGCTTCGGGAGCGAGGAGCCCGTAACGGTGACCTTGCGCGTCGACATCGAGCGTCGCGAGCGGAGCTTCGAGGACGTGCCCGTGGTCACCCTCGGTGGCGAGCCCGAGAACGGGGCGCGCCGTGCGGAGCTTCGCGTCACGCCGACGGAGGTCGTCGTCCGGGTGTCCGGCCCCGTCGCCCTCGTGGAGGCCGCGGACCCGGAGGCGTTTCAGGTCGAGGCGGACCTGACGGGTGCGGACGAGGGCACCAAGGTGCCGCTCCGCGCGCTCGGGGTCCCGACGGGCGTGGACGTGGTGTCCATCGAGCCTCCGGCCGTGAGCGTCGAGGGGCGCTGACGAGGCTCGCGCGCGGCCCCTCTTCAGCTCGCCGCGAGCTCGCGCGTCGCGACGTCCATGATGCGTTCGGCGGCTGCCCGGATCTTCTTGGTGTCCTCGCCCTCCACCATGACGCGGAGCTTCGGCTCGGTACCGCTCCAGCGCACCAGGACCCGGCCTCGGTCGCCGAGCTTCTTCTCGAGGGCATGGGTGGCCTGGAGCGTCGAGGGCATGGCCTTCAGCGGTCGTCGCTCCTCGAAGCGCTTGTTGACGAGCACCTGCGGCACCTTCTCCATGGCCTCCTCGACCAGCTCGGAGAGCGGCCGCCCCTCCTCGAGCATCAGCGCCATCACCTGAAGCGCGGCCAGCGTGCCGTCACCCGTCGTCGCGTGATCCAGGAAGACGAGATGTCCGCTCTGCTCGCCTCCGAAGGCGAGGCCGCGCTTGCGCAGCGTGGCGACCACGTGCCGGTCGCCCACGGGGCAGCGGAGCATGCGGCCTCCCGCGCCGACCACCGCTCGCTCGAGGCCCAGGTTGCTCATCACCGTCGCCACCAGCGTCTTCTTCCGGAGCGTGCGCTTGCGGAGCATGCGCTTGGCACAGAGCGCCATCAGCACGTCGCCATCGACGACGCGGCCTCGGTCGTCCACGAGGATGAGCCGGTCGGCGTCACCGTCCAGGGCGATGCCCACGTCGGCCTTCTTCCGCTTCACCGCGCGCGCGGCGCTCTCCGGATGCAGCGCGCCGACCTTGTCGTTGATGTTGCGCCCGTTCGGGTTCACGCCGACCGTGACGACGTCGGCTCCGAGCTCGCTGAACACGGCGGGCGCCACGCGGTAGGCGGCGCCGTGGGCGGCGTCGACCACGACCCGGACGCCGTCGAGCGTGAGCTGAGAGGGGAAGCTGTGCTTCACGGCCTCGACGTAGCGACCCGGCGCGTCGTCCACGCGCTCGGCGGAGCCCACGCGGGTCCCCGTGGGCCGCTTGTTGTCGAGCTCGTCGCCTTCGAGCAGCGCTTCGATGGCCTCTTCCTGCGCGTCGGGGAGCTTGAACCCGTCGTGGCCAAAGAGCTTGATGCCGTTGTCCTCGTAGGGGTTGTGCGACGCGCTGATGACGACCCCGACGTCCGCCCGCATGCCCGTCGTCAGGTGCGCGATGGCCGGCGTGGGCAGCGGGCCCGAGAGAAGCACGCGGCCGCCCTGGGAGCAGACACCCGCCGCGATCGAGGTCTCGAAGAGGTAGCCGCTCAGCCGCGTGTCCTTGCCGATGACCACGCGCGGCACGTGCGCCCGCCGTCCCGACTCCGCGGAGAGACGCTCCCGCGCCAGGTAGGTGACGGCGGCCCCGATTCGGAAGGCGACCTCGGGCGTCATGGCCCCCGCGTTGGCGAGGCCACGGATCCCATCGGTGCCGAAATAGCTGCGGCTCATGGCGCCGAGCATGCGCCGGCGCCCGCGCCTGCGCCAGATTGGCGTAGGCGACGGAGCTGCCCTGCTAGGGCTGCCATGTCACGTCCACGGAGAAGTTCGTCCCCTGCGTCGTGACCGTGTTGGTGTTCACGATGCTCCGGGGAAAGAGCACCTCGAGGACGAAGCCGAGACCGCTCTGATTGGCGCCGGCGGCACCCTCCGTGCCTTCGCTGAAGAAGAAGCCCTCCAGATACACGGCGCGGACGATGCGCCGAAGCCGCTCCGGCAGCTGCTCGTCGAAGGACACGCGCGTGCTCACCCGTGTCGCACCGGAGGCGTCGTCGTACTGGAGGCCCACCTGCGGGAAGAAGTCGCCGAGCTCATCCCGCAGGCTCAGCGTCAGCACGCCCGCCGCGACCCCGAGGAGGAAGCTCTGGGTCTGGTCCTGCGCTTCCGCTTGGCCCTCGTCGGTCACGTCGCCGCCCACGAGAAGGGTGATCACCTGCACCGGGTCGTTCGTGAGCGACGAGGAGAAGGTGACCTCCGGGTCGGAGAGACGGCCCGACGCCGTGATGGTCACCGTCTCGCCGGGCCGCGCGATGAGCTCGTGCACGGCGACGAGGTTCACCAAGGGGTCGATGGTCGGCCCGCCGTCGAAGCGGAGCGCGCCGCGCTGCACCGTGAAGCGGCTCGAGAAGATCTCGAAGGTGCCGCTCTCGACGCTCGCCACCCCGGCGACGCGGAAGTCCGGGTCGCGATAGAGCACGTCGCGCGCGGCGCGCGCGGTCGCGTCGAAGTCGCCGCTCCGCACCTGGATCGGATCCTCGGCGAGCACCCGGAGCGACACCAGGAAGGGGTCGCCGGCGGGTCGCGCTCGCTCCGCGCCGAGCACGCGCACGTCCGGGTGCGGCGTCAGCTCCTGCGGGCTTCGGCTGTCACCCTCCGGGATGCCCACCGTCAGCCGATCGACGATGAGCTCTCCCTTGAGCCGCGACCCCTGCACATCCGGGTCGAGCCCCAGGTCGAGCGCCAGCCCCGCGCGCAGGTCCGCCGCGCCGGTGATGCGGGCCACGATGGAGCCCTCGTCGCGGACCGGGAAGCCGTCGGCGTCGAGGCGTAGGTCGAAGCCGGTCGGGAGGAAGCCGCGCATCAGCACCTCCCCGGCGACGCGCGCGACGCCAGCTCCATCGCGGGCGCGGAGGCCCTGAAGCGTGATGTGGTCGTCGCTGAAGACGAGGCGCCCCTCGACGTCTTCGAGGCGCTGGCCGATGTCGACCAGGGCGCTGCGCCCCCGGCTGAGCTGCAGCTCTCCGGCGAGGCTCGGGCGGAGCCCCGGGCCCGAGGCCGTCACCACCCCATCGAGGATGCCGCCGACCTCGCCGAGGCTCGCCACGCCGAAGAGCGGCACGGCCAGCGGGACCTCGGTGAAGCGGGCATCGACGAAGGTGGTCCGGCTCTCGTCGAGCGCGATGCCTTCCGCCGACGTCGTGACCGGCAGGGTGCCCTGGAGATCGAGCTCCCCCGACTCGCCGAAGCCGGCCACGGCCTCGCCGCGCAGCCAGGACTCCTCCAGCTCGACGTCGAGACGAAGCGAGAGCGGTTCCGTTCGCTCCGCCACCTCCAGCCGCGTCGCGTCCCCGCGACCGCGAAGCGCGAGCCGCCGGAGCCGGAGCGCGTCGCTGCGGAGCTGCACCGCCACGCGCGGCGACGCGCCGAAGAGCGCGTCGCCGACGAGCTCGCCTTCGAGCGGCCCCGAGAGCAGGTCGCAGAGCCCCGGAAGCGCCTCGGCCCTCGCGTCGACGAGCCGCACCTCCCCCTTCGTCACCGGGAGCTCGGCCTCGCCTCCGGCGATCCACTCGTCGAGCGGGAGCGAGCCCTCGAAAGCGCCCATGAGCACCGGTCGGCCGCCGGCGAAGCCGCGTACCGTCAGGCCCATGCGGGAGTCCCGGAGCGTGCCCCGGGCCACCGCCCGAGGTCGTGAGGTCGCGCCACAGACGTCGGCGAGGTCGCCGTCGTAGGCGAGGGTCGTGACCAGGTCGGCCCGCGTGCGCAGCGCTCCGCCGGCGAGCGAGAGCGTCGCCGACCCCGTCAGCTGATCGGCCCCGGGGATCGCGTCGCGCACGAGGTCCGGGAGCGTGCCCAAGGGACGCTGAGGCACCAGCAGCGCGAGACGCCAGATTTGCGTCTCGAGGGTTCCGGGGATGCGCTCGGGGTGTTGGAGGAGCGCGACGGGATCGATGGTGGCGATGGATCCCTCGCCCTCGATGAGCGTGCCGCCATCGTCCCGGAGTACGAGTCGAGTGCTCAGCGAGCCGCCCCGGAAGCGCGCCCGCACCTCGCCACCGAGGCGAGGCAACCCAGGCTCCACGAGCTCGAGCGACGGGACGCTCGCCGTCAGCGTGAAGTCGAAGACGTCGAGGTCTCCGCTCGCGGCGAAGTCGAAGTTGCCGACTCCCTCCTGCACCACGTCGGGGAGTCCCACGAGCGTCGCCGAGCGCGCGAGGTCCACGTTCTCCGCCGTCGCGCCGAGCGTGTAGGTCGCGCGCGGAAGTGCGTCGAAGAGCGTCCCCTCGTTCGGCAGGAAGCCCTCGAGGGTCGCGTCGACGTGGCCGGAGCCCGCCCGCAGACCCGCATCGAGGTCGGCGCGGAGTCGGCCCTCGGCGATGTCGAAGAGCAGGTTGGCGTCGCCGCCCTCGCTGGCGCCGACGCGGCCTTCGCTCAGCGCGCGCTCGGCCTGGACGCGGCTTCGGGCCGGGCCCGGCGAGCTCCTCCATGCCCGTCCACGCGGCCAGCGAGCTCAGGTCGACGGCCTCCGCGTCGAGCGCGAGGGCCGCCGGCGGTGCGTCGCCGGAGAGGCGAATGGTGCCGCCGGCGCGGAGCGCACCGTCCGGGCCGCGAAGCACGGCGTCGTCGAGGCGCACGCGGCCGCCGCCGAGCACGAGGTTCCCGAGCCGGCCCTCCAGCGGGAGCCACGCCCGCCCGTCGCGCCGGGCGAGCGCCACGCGGGGCAGCGAGACGTCGAAGGCGCCGTTCGAGAGACCGAGGCGGCCGGTGACGGCGATCTTGCGCGTCTCCGAGGCCAGGGCGAGCTCCGTGTCGTAGCCCGTCGCGGGGCCGGCGAGCCGGCCGCTCCCGTCGCCGAGCGAGACCTCGGCGGCGCTCACGCCCTCGAGCGCCAGGTCCAGGTCGAGGTCCGGCTGCGTGAGGTCCGTGCCGCCGACCCGTCCCGTGGCGACGGCGCGCGCGACCCGGCGGGCGCCGTAGCGCAGGTTGGAGCACACCCAGCGGCCGCGCACCGACGACGCAGCGGCTTCGCCTGCGACACCCAGCCTGCCCAGGGGCACGTCGACGCGGCCTCGCCCCTGAAGAGCGCCCGCGAGGCCCGGGGCCAGCTCCTGGACGATGGGCTCCGCCTGAAGACGACCGACGCTCGCGTCCACGTCGAGCAAAGCGCGCTCGTCCTCGATGACCCCGGCGACGCGCACCACACCGCTCTCGAGGCCGAGCTCGGCGTCGTCGATGTGCAGCCGGTCGTCGTCGTCGAGGGTCCCGCGAAGCCGGAGCGCCGGGAGCACGAGGCCGAAGAGGTGAAGCGGCGGTGTCTCCACCTCCACGGCGACGGGCCCCGTCTCGGGGATCCGCAGGCGGAGGGTCCCGTCCACGGGGAGCGCCGGAAGGGCTTCGCCATCCTGCAGCACGGCGTCGATGCGGAGCCCGCGAAGGTCGAGGTCGAGGTCCGTGGGGCCCGCGAAGGGCAGCCGGGCGCGGAGCGCGAGCGGGCCCCCCTCGGTCTCGAGCTGCCCTGTCACGCGAAGGTCGTCGGTGGGTCCGCGCAGCCGGAGCCGCCCGCGTGCCGGCCCACGGAAGGGGTCCAGGAAGCCGGCGCCGGTGGCGGCGATGGTCTCCACGTGGACCGGGTCGAGGAGGAGGCGCAGGTCGAGCTCTTCCTGCGCGTCGGGAGGCGAACCCTCGGGCCTCACGTAGCTCAGCGACGCCGTCAGTCGCTCGGGCCCCAGCGGGCCCTGGGCCCCGAAGCGGGCCCAGAGCGTCGTCGCAAGCTCGGGGTCGTCACGGACGTGGGCGACGAGGTTCTCGAGGCGGACGGGATGCGGGACCGGCGAGACGAGCGTGCCCGACGCCGCGAAGACGCGGAGGTCGATGGGGAACTCGCCCTCCGCTGCGATGGCGAGGCGGAGGTGGACCCGCGTGTCCTCGAGGCGCAGGTCATGGAGGCCGAGCAGCTCCCCGCGCACGACCAGGTCCTCGATGTGCCAGTCGTCCACGATGGCGCCGATGCCGCTCTCGGCGTCGGGGTCGCTGTCCGGCGGCGCGCCGAACGCCCGGAGGAAGCTGGGGTCGCCGGGCTCGTCTTCGTGAAGCACGAGCTCACCGCGCCGGATCTCGGCGTGCGTGAAGTGGAGCGTGAGCGTGCGGAGCGCCGAGGGGGCGAGCACCACCAGGACCTCTTCGCCGCGGATCACCCGGCGGCCCTCCGGGTCGTCCACCTCGACGCCGAGCGCGCGAATTCCCCAGGGCGTCAGCTCGACGATCTCGCCCAGGCGAAGCGTGCCGGCCATCTGCGCGCTGATGAGGGGATCGAGCTGAGCGCGCGCGAGCCGGCGGAAGCTCTCCGTGCGTCCGTGCAGCGCGAGGGTGCCAAGCACGCTCGCGAGGGCGAGGAGGACGACGAGCACGGCGCGTAGCGCGCCCCCAGCCAGCCGCTGCGCCACTAGAAGGCCTCTCCGATGGAGATGTGCACGGCCCCGTTGAAGCGGAAGATGCCGTTGCGGAAGAGCGCGGCACGGCGCCCCTCGGCGCCGCTCCGAGGCTGACCGCCCACCACGCCGGCCCCCGGAACGAGCCAACCCACGTCGAAGCGGATGGGCCCCACGAGGGTCCGGTAGCGAAGGCCGCCGCCGAGGGCGAGGTTCAGGTGCCCGAAGCGGAAGCGCGTCTCACGGTGGACGTCGCCCATGTCGCCGAAGAGCGCGATGTCGAAGTCGCTTCCGAGGGGCGCTCGAAGCTCGACGCTCGCTTCCCAGCGGCGCTGCCCGCCGCTGTTGACGGAGAAGTCCGGGTCGCCCGCGACGCCGGTCCCCACGATGGCCGGGTCGCCGAGGAAGCCTGCGACGAAGCCGCGATGGCTGCTGGGTCCGCCGGCCCGCAGGCGGTAGGGCTGTGGACCCAGCTGCGCCGAGGCGGGGTCGAGGCCGCCGTCCGCGCGGAAGATGCGGTAGAGGCCCAAACGAAAGCGCGCGGCCAGGACGAGGGGCCCGAGGGGCACGTACCCGCGCACGTCCGGGATGAAGCGGACGTAGTCGAAGCTCAGGAAGGCCGCTTCGTGGAGCTCGGCGCTCGCGTAGAGGCCAAGGCGCGGGCGGACCGCGTCGTCACGCAGGTCGAGCTCGAGGAGCTGCTCGAGGAAGATGACCTGGTAGTTCCGGTCCTGCTCGTCTGCATCCTCGCGGCGCCAGAGCTGGTAGGCGTTCGCGTGGAAGCCGCCGCTCAGCGTGAGCTTGCCGTCGAGGAAGCTCCGGCGGAGGCCGAGGGAGAAGTCGACGAGGTGGCGGAAGAGGGCTTCGTCCAGCTCGTTCGGGTCCGGGCCGAGGTCGTAGCGCCCGCCGATGAGCAGGAAGGTCCGTGCTTCGAGGAAGGAGGGCTGGGTGAACTGCACGCGCAGGTCGTTGCCCGGCGCGAGGTCCGTCGCCTCGGGGAAGGCGTTCCGGAAGATGAGGCGTGGCCGCTCCTCGACACGGAGCCGGCGAAGCCCGCCGAGGAAGTCTCGGTCCTCCACGAAGGCGAGGAGGTGGAGGTCCCAGAGCGGCTGGTCGAACTGCTGCGCCGTGCCGACGGCCGTCGAGCCCACCTGAAGCCCGCCACCCAGCCCGTAGCGCACGCGCCGCCCGCGCCGGACGCGAATGACCACGTCCACCTCGCCGGTGCACGGGGGCTTCGGCGCGTCCCCCTCTTCGATGCGTGCTTCGAGGCTCTCCAAGGAGTCGAGGCGGGGCGCGAGCGCCGCCTCGTCCACGGTCAGGGGCACGGCCTCCTCCGCACCACCGAGGGTTTGCCGGCGGGGGATGCCCACCACGTCGACGGACGCGAAGGCGCCGAGCGCGAAGATGGCGCGCTGCGCGCCGGCGAGGTCGCTCTCGCGAAAGGGGTCGCCGCGCTCCAGGTCGGCCACGGCCCGGACGATGTCGGGGTATTCGCCTTCCGCGCCGAGCACGTCCACGCGCGCGATGAAGGAGGCGGGCCCGGGGGTCACCCGCAGGTCGACGTCGGCGCGGTGGCCCTCCCGGTCGATGAGCACGTCGCCGCGCACCTCACCGCAGGCGTAGGTCGCGTCATGAAGGCGGCGGAGCATCGCTCGCTTCGTCGCGTCGTAGGCCGCTTCGTCGAAGATCTCGGCGCGGGAGTAGGGCCAGGCGTCGCCGAGGGTGCGGCGGATGGCCTCCCGCGCGGCGCCGGGAGCGTCCGCGACGGGGGCGCGCTGGCCCCG
>ERZ1740059.1243-NODE-1243-length-12919-cov-6.561878_pt1 | contig 12919 bp, 11 predicted proteins | sample MGYA00581744_ERZ1740059 | MGnify/ENA primary metagenome ERZ1740059 (study PRJEB43018, sample SAMN04849738) | marine metagenome | isolation source: floating plastic debris | place: Pacific Ocean | collected 2008-08-28 | study: EMG produced TPA metagenomics... | reverse complement strand
AGATTGAAGACATGCGCGAACAGGTGATTGACGGCATGGTCGCGCATCATATGCCCGAAAAGGCTCATGCCGAGTTATGGGATACGGAAGGCTTACGCGAGCGCTGTATTGAAATGTTGGGTCTGGAATTGCCGATTGCCGAATGGGCCGGCGAGGAAGGAGTCGCAAATGCTGAAATCGCTGAACGCATTCGCGACGCCGCCAACACAACTTATAATGCCAAGGCGGAACTTGCCGCTGACGGTCAGTTCCGCATGGTCGAAAAGCAGATCCTGTTACAAGTGCTGGATGGCCGCTGGCGTCAGCATCTTCAGCAAATCGATCAGCTGCGCTCGGTTATTCACTTGCGCTCTTACGGGCAACGCAACCCGCTGAATGAATTCAAGGAAGAAGCCTTCAAGCTGTTCTACGATATGCTGTCAGAAATGCGTCTGGAAGTGACGCGCTGGCTGATGACCGCGCAAGTTCAGCCACCGCAGCCACGCCCAGTACCCGCTGCCCCACGACCAACCTTCGAGACCAGTCTCGACCCGGATACAGGTCAGAACCAACAGCCGGGCACGCCGCAAAGTGTTGCCGAACAGGCCCCGCATTCCATGGTCGCGCAAGCCGAGGAAAGCTGGAAGAACACGCCCCGCAATGCGCCTTGCCCATGTGGCTCTGGTAAGAAGTACAAGCATTGTCACGGCCTGTTGACGGCGAACGTCAAAGGCGCCTAAGCGGGTCTAAATGCGGTCTCGGGGCCCGCCGCCAAATGCGTGGCGACATATTCGCGAAGCGCCAGCGTATGCGCATTGGCATCGCCTTCGAACCGCTCGGGATCAATCAACGGTCCGAACGTCATTTCAAATGAGCTTCCGCGTTTGTTGAGCAACTCGTGGAACAGCGTGATGTCTCGCAGCTCGCCATTCACCTTGGAAAAGAAGTAATACAACCAGGAATTTGCCGCCTGCAGGTTCAGGGGCTGGACCGGGGCTTTGTGCTTACGAGCCAGGCTGACCACGGTCGGCATCCAGTCCTGCTCGGTTAGGACGCCATCAATCTTCTTGGCCAGTTTGCCGGATGGGAAAATGACGACGCATTTTTCCTCGGCAAAGGCTTCCTTGGCCAGGCGCAGTGTCTCTCGCGTCTTGGCCGGTGACCGCTTATCGAGCACCCATTCGACCGGAATCAGGACATCGGAAAAGCCCGGATTGACCCGCAGGGCATCGGCATTGGCAAAGAATACAATGTCCCGGCGAACCCGGCGCAAGGCATCCCAGACTGCGACCCCGTCTGCCAGACCGGTCGGGTGATTGGCGGCGACGACGAGCCTGCCTTCCCTGGGCATGCGCTCGATGGCGTTCAGCGTCAGGTCGACCGACAATTCTTCCGCCAAATGGTCAAAACTGTCGCCGCCATTCAAGGTCTGCAAATAGTCGGTCGTTCGGCACGCTCGGTCATACCCCAGCAGCGTGTAGAGCATGGGGCGAATCACCGGCCAGGAAAAATGATCCACAAAACTCGGGCAGCGCTCTTTAATTAAGCGATCGACAATATGATCATCGCTCGACTCCAGCTCGGCCAAAAAGGCCGCATGTGTGGTCGGGGCTGGGAGCGATTTACTGGTCATAAGTCCTGTTATTACTGGGCTTGTTGAAGATTGTGCAAACTCTATCACAGTTCGTGCCAGATTGGCGACGATGGGGCTCAGCGCCTCCGAATCTGTAACATTGTCAACACTTTGGTCACTTTCGCTTTACCATCCCGTAATCCCCTCGTGGCAATGTGGGTTTCAGAAGAGGGCTAGGCGAGAAGCGCCGGGGAAACATGGTAGAGTCATAAGGGTTGATTGATGAAAGTTCTTTGGGTCGAGGATCACGAGCCGGTTCGCGAGCTGTTAATGGTTGCAGCGGACAAGGCGGCGCGCGCACGCGTTCCAGTTGATCTGGTTATGGCAACGACCCTGATGGAGGCGGAAAACCGCCTGCGTCTGGAACGATTTGATCTGGTCATTCTCGATCTGACTCTGCCCGACAGCTTCGATGGTGACATGACCATCGCGCGCGTCGCCAATATGGGCAAACACCGGATCGCCGTATGTTCCGCCCAACCCGAGCGGGATCAGGCGGTCGAGACCGCCCTCAAATGCGGCGCCAACCTGGCGCCGAAAGCGGTTTTCAAGGCCAATCTGCCATTTAACCGATTCATTCAGCGGGCCGAAACCTTCCACGATTTCCTGCTCGAGCAAATGCCGGGCGCTGAAGGCAAGATCGCGGTCGCGGCCTGATTCGCTGACGTTCTAAAGCCGTATAGGCGTATCCCAACCGGAATTTGTCTTCATGTCGTGTCAACGAACCAGTCGATATGTGCGGCTTATTCCAGCAATGTGGCCCTGATTGTCGCGAGTTCGGTATCTGTCACGTCCAGTTCCGTCTGGATGAAACTCATCACGGAACCATACTCTTCTTCCAGCGCATCAAATGTCGCTTCGATATACATTGGATGCGAGGCCAGCAGTGGCGCGACTTTTTCGGGCGGCAGCTGGAACAGGAAGGCATAGGGATTATCTGGATCAGCCGCAGCTTCAGCGCGTGCTTCATCGTTCAGGAACGCGCTCATATAGTCGACATAGTCATCTGACAGGCTGTAATCATAGACCACCGTCTCGCGCGGCACGCCAAGGGCCGTCAGTAAAAGCGCCGCCGCTGTACCGGCGCGATCTTTGCCGGCAGAGCAATTGAAGGCGAGCGGAATATCGCCCGCGGCGAGCCGATCGAACATTTTCGTATAGCCCTCGACCTCGCCTTTCGCGATGTCGACATAGCCTTCCGCCATACCGGCAGCGACGTCGTCTGCATTCGTGTCCGGAGCCAGTAGAGCGGCAAACATCGGGTTCTCGGACGGGTCGCGTTCTTCGGGGTCGGCAAAGGTCAGATATTCCGCCGCGCCTGCGCGCCAGTCAGTCGGCTCTCGCAAGCGCTCATCGCTTTCTCGGAAATCGCAAATCACTTTGACGCCAAGGCCAGATAGATAGTCGTAATCGGCATCGGTCAGCTCGTGCATCACGCCAGATCGAAAGGCATGTCCCCATTTGACCGTCTTGCCATCACGCGTCGGATACCCCCCAAGGTCGCGGAAATTCCGTCCGCCCTCCAGTGGCAAGAGCCGGACGGCAGCTGTCACGCCATCGCCGGCCGCGTCTGATCCGGTGACGGTAAAGTATCGCCTTACCGGTCCGTCTTCCGCAGACCAGGTGAAGGTGCCGCCACTTATGTCCTCGGCGATCAGGATGGGCGCCGGATCATCGGGCTCAGTCGAAACGAAAATCGAAACCACCGCATCGGCCTGATCGACAGCCCAGGAGAGCGCGAAATCATTTGGCGTCTTGCCATGCAGGACTTCGACATTTGTGATGGTGAGAGGGTCGACCGGAGCAGTTGTCTCAGTCGGTTGGGCGCAGGCTGCGGTGAGCAGAACGGTGACAAGCAAGGCTTTGCGATACATGAAAGTATCCTCCTGGAAGGGCGGTTAGACTTAGAAATCGACGCGAATGCTGGCGACCCAGCGCCGGCCAAAGCCTTCGACCTGGTTCGGTGTGGCGCGGGTATTGATGAAGCGTACATCCTCCTCGTCGGTCAGATTGTTGCCGTTCAGCGCGAAGGTTACATTCGTTCCATAGACCGGATTGGGCAGCGAATAGCGCAGCGAGGCATCGCCCCGCTCCGTCTCGGCCCAGAACTCGGTCAGGCTGTCATTCTCGGTCGTGGACAGCCAGTCGTCGCGATACTGATAATTGAGGCGCGCGGAGATTCCGAACTTCTCATAGAAGATTGAAGCATTGTAGATCGTCTCGGATGTGCCGGGCAGAGAGAAGCTCTGATTGCCCAGCGTTGGCGCTGTGAACTCGCTATCCACAAACGTCAGGTTGCCGCTGGCGCCGAGGCCATCAAACGGCTCTGGCAACCAGTCATCCGCGGTCCCGAGGAAGTTGATTTCAAAGCCGGTCAACTCACCGTCTTCACCATTGAAGAAGGAGTTGAAGCGTGTTGCTGTCCCCTGCGCAATCAGGCATGGTGCAAAGATTGACCCATCGACGGTTGATGTGCCCGGATAGATGACATTGTCGATCTGACGGTGATAGGCGCCGATCGAGAGCAGACTGGCATCCGCAAAATACCATTCCAGGGACGCATCCACCCCGAAGGATTCTTCCGGATCAAGCGTCGGATTGCCGCCGCTGACCTCTAGCGTGATCGGATCGACACTCTGAGAGGCCCGAATTTCGCTATAGGTCGGACGCGACAAACCCGTGGAAGCGGAGAGCCGCAATTTAACGTTCTCAGCAACGTCAAAATTGGCATGAATCGAGGGAAGGATATTGGTGTAGTCATTGCCGGCTTCGATACCGGTGGTGGACCCATCTTCGTTCAGCAAAGTGCCGGAAGATGTGAAGTCGGACTGTACGACGCGGACGCCATAGCCCAGATTGCCACAAGCGACCTCAGTCGTGCCCTGAGCAATGACGGCGAGGATGTCTTCCTCGATGCTGATCAGGCTGTCATCGTCAAATGCGATGCTCCGATCGGCAGCCGCCTCCCAGGCATCATCCAACGCGACATTATTCACATTGGTCGCGCCAATCGTGTTCCGAAAATCGGCCGACCAGGGCACGCCAGTTGTGAACTGGTTGATGTCGATCGAACTCGGGAAGCCACCAAAGACCAGCGTGTCGCCTCCGGTTGCCTCGCGGGTATCGAATTGCGCGCCGAACTGAACCTCTGTCGGCAGGCCACCAAAGTCGAATTCGCGGGACAGATCGCCCTTGATCTTGGTCGCTTCGGTTTCGATCAGATTGGCGAAGATCAGACCGAACGTGGCCGGATAATCGAGCAGATTGATGTTCACGTCCGTGCCCGGTTGCGCGGTTTGCGTAAGGAACAGGCCGGGGTCGTCAGTATTTGTGACATCGACTGTCCCGCCGACGGTCGCCCCTGTGCTGAAGGGCAGGGGGATATTCGTCTCATTCTCGGTCTCGGTATGGTTGAGCCGGCCTTCAAAGCTCCAACCTGCAAATGCGGTGTCGTACCCGATTGTATTTGTGAACGTGGAATTATTGTACTGACCGTCTTCGAGAAGGCGCGTCACGACGGCGACCGGTACATAAGCTTCGGTGCCGAGGGCAACAGGGGTCGTCAGGTCAAAATCAAACTGATTGCGTTCCTCCCGGTCAATGAATTCCGAGTAGAGGGTGGAGAAGAAGAGCGAACTTTCTTCATTTGGCAGAAATTCGATCCGGCCGCCATAAGCGTTATCTTCGCGTTCACCGCGATAGGACCGGAAATCGAGATTGACGACACTGTCATCAGTGCCGTCGCCGGTCGTGTCGGCATACTCATATTCACGATTATCCGTGATCCGACCGCGCAGATTGTGAGAGCCGAAGATCAGAAAGCCGAATTGATCGTTCGAGAATGATAGTCGCCCATTATACTTGTTGATCGGAACATCCCCGAGTTCCTGATTGCCGTATCCGGCTTCACCGGTAAACGACCAGCCGTCGCGATCAAACGGCTTGAAAGTCTCAATGTTCACAAAACCGACTGTCGCTTCGCCGGGCATTTCAGGTGTGATCGCTTTGTTGACCTCAATTTTTGAAGTAATCACCGAGGGAAATGCGTCAAAGCGCGGCGTGCGTCCATCTTCGGCGCCTAGGACATCGATGCCGTCAAAAGCGATCTTGGTGTAGCGGAACGGCGCGCCTCGGAAATTGATGAAGCGGGCCTGGCCCTGGTCGCGTTCAATGGCGAGGCCTGGCACCCGGCCGAGACTGTCGGCCAGGTTCTGGTCCGGGAAGCGCCCGATCGTATCCGCAGCGAGCACATCGACAACATTGTCGGCATTGCGCTTGGCTGCAATCGCGGCCGCCTGACTATCGCGAATTGGCGTGGCTGTGACGACGATGGTTTCCTGTCGCGCCTCTTCCTCATTGTTGGCCTGTGAGAAAGCCGAAGGCGTGGCGAGCATCGCCGCCCCAATGAATAAACAATGCTTGAATGTTGCCGTGCGCATGATCAACCCCTCTCAAATGCGTCAATTGCGGGGGGCGTTAACCAGCTACGCGGCGAAGACCTAACGAAGTTTTGGTGACGCTTTCATATATGAAACATGACAGATTCGAGCAGTATTTTGATTATAAATACAAAACTCGACCCGTTTCTTCTCATCTCGGATCAGTTTTCGTCTGTATGCGTCTTATCAAACTGTAAATGCAGCCGCGATGAATGCGGAGCGATCGGCGGATTTCTCGGCGCATGACACAATCGTGCCTTGCGCTCAGGACGACCTTGCGCCATATGCGCGGTGGGCCAGCTCTCCCCAACGAGGGTCAGCCTATCTGTAAGGATAGGAGTACAAACAGATGACTGACGTCGCCAAGCCGGACGTGCGCCCTGCATGCCCGCACTTTTCTTCAGGACCCACGGCCAAGCGCCCGGGCTTCTCTCTCGAAAAACTTGAAACCGCGGCGCTCGGACGCTCGCATCGCTCAGCCACGGCCAAGGCGAAGCTGAAGCAGGCGATTGAGCGGACCAAGGATATTCTCGATCTGCCAGAGGGTTATCGCGTCGCGATTGTCCCAGCTTCCGACACAGGCGCGGTGGAGATGTGTATGTGGTCCATGCTCGGCCAGCGCGCGGTTGATGTGTTTGCCTGGGAAAGCTTCGGCAAGGACTGGGTCACGGATGCGGTGAACGAGCTCAAGCTGGTCGATTGCAACATTTATGTCGGCGATTATGGCGTACTGCCGCCATTTGAGCAGGCGCGCGAGGACGCGGACATCATCTTCACCTGGAATGGCACGACGTCGGGGGTACGGGTCCCGAATGCTGACTGGATCAAGCCGAACCCGGACCGGATCGTGATTTGCGATGCCACCTCGGCGGTGTTCGCACAGGATATGGAATGGGAAAAGCTCGATGTCGTCACCTATAGTTGGCAGAAAGTGCTGGGCGGCGAAGCTGCACACGGCATGCTGATTCTGTCGCCGAATGCGGTGCGTCGTCTGGAAAGCTACAAGCCAGAACGCCCTTTGCCGAAAATCTTCCGGATGACCAAAGGCGGTAAACTGAACGAGGCCCTGTTTGAGGGCAATACGATCAATACCCCGTCGCTCCTCTGTACCGAAGACTATCTTCAGGCCCTCGACTGGGCTGAGGAATGTGGTGGCTATCAGGGCCTGAAAGCGCGGTCAGACCGGTCTCTGGAAATCCTCAGCGACTGGGTCGCGAAGACTGAGTGGATTGAATTCCTCTGTGCCGATGATGCGGTCCGGTCAAACTCGGGCGTTACCTTCTCGATCGTTCACCCCACATTTGCGAAACTGGACGAAGCGGGTCAGCGCGCCTTTCTCAAGCGGATGATGACCCGCCTGGAAGGCGAGGATGCCTGTTTCGACGCGAATGGCTATGCCAAGGCCCCTCCCGGGCTGCGCATCTGGTGTGGCGCGACGGTGGAACCGGATGATGTCGCCAAGCTGACACCCTGGCTCGATTGGACCTTCGCTGAAGAGCTGGCGGCGCTATAAGCCGACGCTCTTTTGCGTTCGTTCACCCAATTTACAATTGATTGGCGCCGATTGGCGCCCTGGAGATACAGATGCCTAAAGTTCTGATTGCAGATAAACTCGCCCCAGCTGCAGTGGAAATCTTCCACAATCGCGGCCTGGAAACTGAAACCGCGGTCGGCCTCAGCAAGGAGGAGCTAATCGCCAAAATTCCGGAATTTGACGGCCTGGTGGTCCGTTCGGCCTGTAAGCCGGATGCTGATGTCATCGCCGCCGCTGACAATATGAAAGTCATTGGCCGGGCCGGGATCGGGGTCGACAATATCGACATCAAGGCGGCGACCAGCATAGGCGTGGTGGTTATGAATACGCCATTCGGTAATGCTGTAACGACAGCATAGCATTCCATTGCAATGATGTTTGCGGCGGCACGTCAAATCCCGGCGGCAAATACCGGAACGCAGGCGGGGGGCTGGCCGAAAAAGGCGTTTATGGGAACCGAGCTCTCTTACAAGACGCTTGGCATGATCGGTTGCGGCAATATTGGCGCCCGCGTTGCCGAACGCGCCAAGGGCCTGCAGATGAAGGTCCTTGCCTATGATCCCTTCCTGACCGAGGAGCGGGCGCTGGAGCTTGGCGTCGAGAAAGCCGAAGACCTCGATGCGATGTTAGCCCGGGCGGATGTGATCACACTGCATACCCCACTGACCGATCAGACGCGTAACATCCTGTCAGCGGAGGCGCTGGCCAAGACCAAGAAAGGTGTAATCCTGGTCAATTGTGCGCGTGGTGGGCTGGTCGATGAGGCTGCAGTCGCGGAGGGACTGAAGTCCGGTGATATTGCCGCAGCAGCATTTGACGTGTTCGCGGAAGAGCCCGCCAAGGAAAATGTGTTGTTTGGCGTGCAGAATTTCATTGCGACGCCGCATCTTGGCGCTGCAACATCTGAAGCGCAGGAGAATGATGCGCTGCAAGTGGCCGAACAGATGAGCGACTATCTGCTCACCGGCGCGGTCACCAATGCGCTGAACATGCCATCTATCTCGGCGGATGAAGCGCCGCGGATCAAGCCGTTTGCAGCTCTGGCAGAAAATCTCGGCCTATTTGCTGGCCAGATCAGCGATTATGGCTTCGAGGAAGTCGTCATCGAATATGAAGGTGAGGTGGCTGACCTTAATCGCAAACCGCTTACGGCGGCGGCGTTGGCGGGTTTGTTGCGGGCCTCGCGGGGTGACGTGAACATGGTGTCTGCGCCGGCTATTCTGCAGGAAAGCGGCGTGAAACTGGCCGAAACCAAAACCGAAGATAGCCCCGTCTATGACAGTCTGATCCGCATTAAGGTGCTGACCAAGCGGACCGAAACTGATCCTGAACCCGGCTGGCGTTCCCTGGCTGGCACTTTGATTGCCGGACAACCGCGCATTGTTGAGGTCAAGGGCATGGCTCTGGAAGGCGATTTCAGCGACACGGTCCTGTACGTGAACAATCTCGACAAACCCGGCTTTATCGGATCGCTCGGCGCGCTGCTCGGCAAGGAAGAGATCAATATCGCGACCTTCCATCTCGGTCGGACGGATGCGGGGGGCGAAGCGATTGCCTTGATTGGGATCGATACCGAGCCGTCCATCGATTTGGTCAAGCAGCTCAAGTCGCTGCCGCATGTTCGTTATGCGAAAGTCCTCAATTTTTAAATCTTCAGGCGCGCCCGATTGATCCACAAGATCGATTCGGCGCGCGCCCAAAAAGTTGACCGGGACTCTTTACGCGAGTCGCAAATCGGATTCTGATTCGCTTATCAAACGATTTTGAGGTGAGCGAAATGGCAATGACACAACGGCAGGCTCTGGACCTTTGGCGGTGTGCGTTGACAGCCTATGTGCGCAGCGACGAGTCCGATATGACAGCGCGCCAGCAGGCGGTCCTAATGACCGTGGCCCTTACCCCTGGGCCTCATACGGTCCGCGGACTGTCCAATCATTTGAGCATTGCCAAGCCCGCCGTAACGCGAGCTTTGGATGTGCTGGAGCGAAATCATTTCATCAAGCGCATTCCGGATGAAAATGACCTGCGCAGCGTGCACATTGAGCGCACGACCGAAGGCATGAATTGGCTCCGCGCCTTTGGCGGTCGTATCCAGGCGGCGGAAGCCGGCGAAATTGACGCCGAGTCCAACCTTGGCCGCGCGGTCGCCTAAACTTTTCCTTGGTTTTCAGCCTATAACTGTAATTGTGAGCCCAGTGAGGTGAGCGATGCAGCTTTATGATGACAAAAGAGTGCGCCTGCCCGAGGGCGGTACCGGCGAGTCCATGCAAGTCAGTGCTGGTGTCACCGCTTTGCGCGCCGCGCCTGAGCCGGATGCCACGCAAGTGAGCCAGGCTTTATTCGGCGAGGGCGTATCCCTGCATCATGAGGAGGGCGCATTCGGCCTCGTTCAATGCCATCACGATGGCTATGTCGGCTGGGCACTGATGGACGCGCTTTCGGCGCCTGTTCTGGCGCCGACCCACCGGGTCATAGCGCCGCGCCTGCACACTTATGCAGCACCGAATATTACGGCGGCGCCCCATTTCGTGCTTGGGACAGGCGCCCGCCTAACGGCAACCGGGCAACAAGATGGGCGATACATAGAGTTTGAACGCGCCGGCTGGATCATTGATCATCTGGTTGCCCCTTTGGACATGATTGAAACCGATCCGGCGAGTGTCGCGGAACGCTTTCTCGGCACGCCTTATCTCTGGGGTGGGCGCGATACGCTTGGGGTCGATTGTTCAGGTCTGTTACAGATCGCGTTCGACGCCTGTGGCATCGCCGCGCCGCGCGACAGCGACATGCAGCGGGACTGGTTGGGCGCACCGATTGAGAATTGGCAGGCCCCCGGCGCTCTGCAGCGGAATGACCTGATTTGCTGGAAGGGACATATCGGCATCATGCTCGACACAAAGACCCTGTTGCATGCCAATGGCACATTCATGCAGACCATTCAGGAACCGCTCCTGCCCGCCATTGCCAGGATCGCAACGGAATACGGCGAGCCATTGGGGGCCCGCCGCATCGACATTGATGGATTGCGCGGCGTCACGCCGCCCTGGCTTACTCGTCCGGCGTAGGATCTTCGACCACTTCGACAGCGGCCTCAGTTACCTCTTCCACGACGTCCGTGACCTGCTCAGCCACGTCTGTTGCTTGATCAGCGATGACGGCTTCAGCTGCTTCAGTCGCTTCCGCGACCGCCACGGTGCCGGCATTTGCCGCCTCTTCGATCGCTTGATCAGCAGCCGCTTCCGCGGCAATCGCAGCGTCTTCTGCAGGGCTGACCTCGCCGCCATCGATGACGGTTTCGTCGGTTTCGCCGAGATCGCCAGCGGCTTCCTCAGCATCGCCTTCGGCCGTGACTTCTGGCAGGGGCTCAGGCTGCGCCGGGGCATCGGGGCTGTATGACGCAAGATAGGCCAACACGCTGGCGCGTTCATCATCCCGCTTCAGACCGGCAAACGCCATGCTGGTGCCGCGGGCATAGCTGCCTGGGTTTTCCAGCCACGCGTCCATGTTCTCCCAGCTCCAGTCGCCGTCGGTATTGCCGAGTGCGCCGGAATAGCCGAACCCGCCATGGCTCTGCTTGGCGGCGCCCATGGTGGCGTAAAGATTCGGTCCGGTGCCGTCAGATCCGCCTTGTTCAATCGTGTGACAAGAGGCGCACTTCGCCTTGAAACTGCGCTCGCCGCGGGCGAGATCTGCGCCCAAGAGCAGGGCGCCCAGATCGTAAATCTCTTCAATCACTTCGCCGGCACCGCCAACTTCAGCAATATCGATACGATAGCCCTTGAAGTTTGATTCGGCCCACGCGTTCAGCGATTCATACTCTTTATGATGATGTCCGCCGCCAAAGACAATGGTCGAGACTTCTTTCAGGCCCATGATCACCAGGGCAATTGCCAAAAGTGCCCCAAAGATCTTATTCAGTCCGAGTTCGCCCATAGGTGATCCCTCAATTTCCAACTCTTGCGCGCGCCTTCTGACACGCTATGCGTTCGCGATCAATATATACAGATGTGGCAGATCGCGCGTTAAGCTTTTCAGCGGCGAAAGCGCGCAGGTCTGATAACCAGATCTTCAATATATGCGGATTGATCGATACGGATCGGTCGACAGATTTGGAGGCCGTGAATGGCGCAAGGCAAGATAGCTTATCAAGGCGAACGCGGTGCGAATTCGCACATTGCGTGCAAGGAAGAGTATCCTGATTTCGAGCCTGTGGCCTGCCGAACCTTCGAAGACGTGATTTCATCGGTTGAAACAGGTGAAGCCCAACTGGCCATGATCCCGGTTGAAAACACGATTGCTGGCCGGGTCGGAGATATTCATCATCTGCTTCCCGCCACCAGCCTGCACACGTCTGGCGAGCACTTGATGCGTATCCGCTTCCAGCTCATGGCCTTGCCCCGGACGGAGATCGAAGAGATTGAACGGGCCTATAGCCATGTTATGGCCTTGGGCCAGTGTCGGAACTTCCTTCGCAAACATGACATCCAGGCTCGTACCGCCGCGGATACAGCCGGTGCGGCCCGGCAAGTGGCGGAACGCGCCGACCGGACCGCTGCGGCGATTGCTCCAGGCTTGGCGGCGGAAGAATACGGCCTCGAAATCCTTGCCCAGGACATTGAAGACGCCGCACACAATACGACCCGTTTTGTCATCATGGCGCCTGAGCCCGTCGATATTGGCCCCGAGGATGGTCGTGCGATCACCGCTTTCTTGTTTCAGGTCCGCAATATTCCATCGGCGCTCTACAAGGCGCTTGGTGGGTTCGCCACCAATGGGGTCAATATGACCAAGCTGGAAAGCTATCAGATCGAAGGCTCATTCGCGGCCTCCCAATTCTATGCCGAAATTGAGGGACATCCGAATGAGCGTCCGGTGCAATTGGCGCTCGAGGAATTGGGCTTCTTTTCCAATTCCCTGAAAATTCTCGGCGTCTATCCGCGCAACCCGGCGCGGGACGGTTTGCAGGCCGGCTAGGTCCGTTCGCCCTCTCCCGGCGTGACCCTTGCCTTAAGGTCAGGTTCCGCCATCCTGTCATCAAAACAATAAAGACGACGGAGGAGATGGAGACATGGCGGGCAAGCACGTCATCATTATCGGCGCAGGCCTGGGCGGCCTGTGTGCGGCGATCAAGCTGCAAGAGGCCGGACACACGTTCACTATCGTGGAAAAGATGGACCGGGTCGGCGGCACCTGGGCGCAGAACACCTATCCCGGTGTGGCCTGCGACGTTCCGGTCGCGCTGTACCAGTTCAGCTTTGCCCAGAGTGTCAACTGGACCCGCGCCTATCCGCAAGGCGGCGAGATCCAGGCCTATGCCGAGGAAATCACCGATCG